>Ga0182792_1000056_pt1 | contig 105798 bp, 104 predicted proteins | sample Passage237B_FD_130497 | JGI IMG/M metagenome (GOLD analysis project Ga0182792, IMG submission 130497) | Cellulose adapted compost microbial communities from Newby Island Compost Facility, Milpitas, CA, USA - Passage2 37B (version 2) (version 2) ...
AGCCGGTGACGATGTTGAAGAATCCCGCCGGCCATTTCGAGGGGTCGGCGCAGGCGTCGAACGCCCCGTGGTCGGCCAGCACATGCACGCGCAGGCCCGTCACCTTGCCCTCCTTTGTCGCCGCGATTTCCGTGGTCATGTGGTAGTCGCGGGCAAAGGAGGTGGTGGTCAGGTTTTCCATGCGGTCTTCGACCCACTTCACCGGCTTGCCGGTGACGATGGAGGCAACGGCCGCGCAGATGTAGCCCGGATAGGCGCCGACCTTGTTGCCGAAGCCGCCGCCGATATCGGGCGAGATCACATGGATCTTCTGCTCCGGCAGCTTTGCGATCAGCGCCACCACCGTGCGGATGACGTGCGGGGCCTGAAAGGTGCCCCAGATGGTGAGTTCGCCCTTGATCTTGTCGAACGAGCAGACGCACTGGCAGGTTTCGAGCGGGGAGGGGTGCACGCGCTGATAGGAGATCAGCTCCTTGATCGTCACCTCCGCTTTCCTGAACGCGGCGTCGGTCAAGTCCTTGTCGCCGACCGTCCACTCGAAGATGTGATTATAGTGCTTGCGCGGACCATGTGCGCCGTCGCTCTTGTCCTTGATGTCCTCGCGCAGCACCGGCGCGTCCGGCGCCATCGCCTTGAACGGATCGACCAGCGGCGGCAGCGGTTCGTACTCGACCTCGACGGCGTTGATGCCGTCGTCGGCGGCGTAGCGGTCGGTGGCGACGACGAAGGCCACCTCCTGGTTCTGGAACAGCACCTTGCCGTCGGCCAGCACCATCTGCACGTCGCCGGCCAGCGTCGGCATCCAGGCGAGGTTGACAGTCTTGAGCGTCTCGGCGGTGATGACCGCGAGCACGCCGGGCACTTTCAGCGCCGCCTCGGTATTGATGGCTTTCACGCGTGCATGCGCGTGCGGCGAGCGCACGAAATCGCCGTGCAGCATGCCGGGCAGCTTGACGTCATCGACGTAATTGCCCTTGCCTTGCGTGAAGCGGATGTCCTCGACGCGCTTCCTCTTGCAGCCCATGCCTTCAAGGCGGGCCTCGCGTTCTTCCCGCGTGGGGGTCATATCGTTCATTCCGCGGCCTCCTTGAATTCGACGCCATTCTGCTTGGCGGCGGCGTACTGGATCGCCTTGACGATGTTCTGATAGCCGGTGCAGCGGCACAGGTTGCCGGCGATACCGGAGCGGATGTCGTCCTCGGTCGGGCTGGGATTTTCCTGCAACAGCCGGTGGGCGCGCACGATCATGCCCGGCGTGCAGTAGCCGCACTGCAGGCCGTGCATCATGCGAAAGCCTTCCTGCAGCGCCGACAGCGTGCCGTCGGCATTCGCCATGCCCTCGATGGTGGTGATCTCGGCGCCGTCGGCCTGTACCGCGAACACCGTGCAGCTTTTCACCGACATGCCGTTGAGGTCGACAGTGCAGGCGCCGCAATGGGTGGTGTCGCAGCCGATATGGGTGCCGGTCATCTGCAAATTCTCGCGGATGAAATGCACAAGCAGCGTGCGCGGCTCGACGAGGCCCTCGACCTCTGCGCCATTGACGGTCATGGTGACGTGGGTTTTTGCCATGGTTCTCTCCCGATCAACCGGCGCGGGCCGCGGCGCGCTTCAGCGCCCGCTGCACCATGATGCCGCCGACGTGGCGGCGGTATTCCGGCGAGCCGCGGCCATCGGCCGCCGGCTGCATGATGGCCATCGCGGCGGCTGCTGCTCGTTGCAGCGCAGCGTCATCGAGATCGGTGCCGATCACGGCTTGCGCGGCCGCCTCGGCAAGGAGCGGTGCCTCGGCAAGGTTGGTCAGGCCAATGCAGCAGGTCGCCACCCGCCCGCCAGCCATCGTCAGCACGACGGCTGCGGCGGCGGTGGCGTAATCGCCGACCTTGCGCTTGAGTTTTTCGTAGGCCGAGCCGTGGCCGGCCGGCGGCACCGGGATGGCGATGGCGGTTAGAAGCTCGCCGGGCTCCAGCGCGGTGAAATAGGCGCCCTGATAGAACTCTGCGGCCGGGATTTCGCGGGCGCCGCCTTCGCCCTCCAATCGGTAGTGGGCGCCTAGCGCCATCATCACTGCCGGCATGTCGTTACCGGGGTCGCCGTTGGCGACGTTGCCGCCAATGGTGCCCATGTAGCGCACCTGTGGATCGGCGATCAGTCTTGCCGCCTCGTGCAGCACCGGCAGTGCTTCGGCAATGAGGTCGGAGGCCAGCAGGTCGTGCTGGGTGGTGGTGGCGCCGATGACGATATGGTCGCCGTCGCGGCGGATACCCTTGAGTGCGCCGATGCCGCCGAGGTCGATGAGATGCGCTGGCGTGGCAAGCCGCAGCTTCATCATCGGAATCAGGCTGTGGCCGCCGGCGAGTGCGCGTGCGTCCTCGCCCAGCGTCGCCATCAAGTGGACCGCTTCGGCGAGGCTCGCCGGCCGGTGATAGTCAAACTGGCCAGGAATCATCGTGTCCTCCCTCGTTCTTTGGCATCCTGAAGTACCTTCGACGACTGTCGCCTTCGGCACATGAGTGAATGCACACTTGAGGGAATGGATGGCTTCGCGGCCCAATGTAAGCAAGACAGCGCGGGGCGGTGCGGTCACGAGGCGCGGGAATTCGCACCAAATGCGCGCCTGCCCGCACGAAATGCGTCAGCAGCGCTGACTTACCGCGGGACCCTGGAGTGGAGCAGGGCGCCGGACGAGGCCGAGACGTGCTCTGACCTCGGCGATCCGTGCGCGGCTTACGGGAATGCGATGCGGCTCGACGCCGTCCAGCTCGATGATCGCGCCGTCGCCTTCGCGGCGCACAAACGTGATGTGGCGGATGGCGACGATATGGCTGCGGTGAACCCGCAGAAACAGGGCGGGGTCGAGCTGCGCCTCGGCTTCGGAAATCGACCACGGGCACATCCGCTCGCGGGTGCCATCGTGGACGTGGGTATAATGTGCGTCGGCACGGATGCTGCGCACGTCCGTGGCTTCGATGAAATGCGTGCCGTCTGCGCCCGCAACCGGCAGGCGTAGCGCCGGCTGAGGCCGCGGCTGCCCGAGCCCCCCGAGCGGCAACCCGCCGAGCGATGAGACGTTTGCCTGGGCGGTCGTCGGGCTGACCGCCTCGGCTTTGCCGGCTATGGCGACCTCAACGCCGCCCGTGTCGGCATCCGCTGCGGCAGGACCGGCAGCCATCACAACGCGCGGGTGCCGATCCGGAACCAGCGAGAGCAGGAAGCCGGCGGCAACGACGAAGCAGAACAGCGCGACGATCAGCGCCAGCATCTGCTGCGATGCAACGAGGCCGCCCAGATCGTGATGGGCCGAATCGGGCATTCCGGGCATGAAGTGCGTGCCGGCCATCGCCGTGTAGTGCATGCCCGAGACGGCGATGCCGAACGCGGTTGCGCTGAAAATGAGCTGTGCGCCATGCTGCCCCGCAAGGAACACGCGCAGACCGCCATAGGCGGCGGCAATCGCGATCAGCACCGAAAGCGCGATGAAAAGCGGGTCGTGGTGCATCTCGAACGGCCCCGACAGGCCGTGCATGCCGACGTAATGCATGCTCGAAATGCCGACGCCGAGCAGCGTCGCGGCGCTGGCGAGCCGCTGCCATGACGGCAGGCCGATGCTGACGAGGAACAGCGACACCCCCACCACCAGCACGCAGATGAGAAACGATACGATCGTCGGCAGAACGAGGTAGGCGGTGCCAGAGGGCAGGGGAGCCGCCAGCATGCCGATGAAATGCATCGTCCAGATGCCGATGGCGAGAAATGCCGCAGCGCCTGCGAGCAGCACGCGATAGTTCGCATCGAGCCGCCCACGGATGCGCGCGGCGAGCGCAAATCCGGTGTAGCCGCCAAGAATCGCAACCGCCACGGACAGGGCGACCAGATAGAGATCGTGTCCTTCGAACATGACCTTTCGGCGCACCTGTCTCCACGGGCGCGCCTCCTCCAAAGAATGACTCTAATCTGTTTCTCGACGGGATGACAACGGGGCGCGAGGCCACGCTGCCTCGCCGGAGAATGAGCAGGCGGGGGCAGAGCGAAATCGTGGAGGCGGGGGCCTACCCCGCCGCCAGTTCTGCCTGCCTCCGGGGGAACGGCCGGAACGCCATCAGGATCATCATGGCCGCCAGGCCCATGCCCCAGGAGCCGACATACATCAGCACATAGCTGTCGAAACGATCGTAGATCAGGCCGCCGAGCAGCGGCCCGGTGGACATGCCGAGGCTGCCGGCCATCGCCGTGCCGCCGATGATCGTCCCCATCATCTTCAGGGGGAAATTTTCGCGGATGATCACGGCATAGAGCGGCATGGTGCCGGCGTAGATGAAGCCGACCACCACCGCCACGGCGTAAAAGCCGTCGAGGTGGCTGACGAAAGCATAGGACAGCACGCCGAACGCCTGCGCCAGCAAACCGATCACCAGCACGCGCTGCGCGCCGAAGCGATCTCCGGCAACGCCAAACCCGATGCGGCCGAACATGCCGGCCAGTCCTTCAATGCTGTAGATCGACACACCCGCGATCATCGGAATGCCGCAGGTTACCGCATAGCTCACGGTGTGGAAGATCGGGCCGGAATGGGTGGCACAACAGAAGAAATTCGCCAGCATCAGAATGATGAACTGCGGAGAGCGCACCGCCTCTCCGACCGTCATGTCCGATGACGGCTCGTCCGCCGCCGTCTCGGCCGGCCCGCCCTCCAGCGCCGGCGGCCGGCGCACGAGGAGTGCGGCGGGAATCATCAGGACCGCCGCGATGCCGGCGATGATCAACATCGCGGTGCGCCAGTCATGAACCGTCACCAGCCAGGCTGCGAGCGGCGCCATGGTCATCGGCGCCATGCCCATGCCGGCGGAGACGAGCGAGACGGCGAGGGCGCGCTGCGTATCGAACCAGCCCGTCACGCAAGCCATCATCGGCACCAGCATGGCGGCGGTCGATGCGCCGACCAGAACGCCGAACAGAAGCTGAAACTCGACCAGCGTGGCCGCCCGGCTGGCGAGCGCCAGGCTCGCCGCCAGCACGACCGATCCCGTCAGCACGACCGGACGCGGCCCAAAGCGGTCGGAGACATTGCCCCACGCCATGCTGGCCGCCGCCATGGCGAGGAAGCCGATCGTCATCGCCGTCGAGATGCCGGTGACCGACCAGCCGGTGTCCTGCGACATCGGCCGCAGGAAGACGGGCAGCGAGAACATGGCTCCGATCGCGACGCAGCCCAACAGGCCGCCCGCTGCGACGATCACCCAGCGATACGAATTGGTCATGGCATTAGTCCGGCCGGTCGGTTGATGCTTTCGAGGACGCTCGGAGACTGTTTGAAAAGTCGCCGCCGCGACCCTCTCGGGCGTTCCCCGGACGCAGCGCAGCATGAAACGGTGCGCTGCTAATCCGGGGTCGTTGCGATGTTTGCGATGACGATCCCGGTTCTGCGCGGCATCACTTCGTGCCGCAGCGCACCCGGGACGCCGTGAAGCAAATTTTCCAAACAGGCGTTCAGCCCTGCTTCGGCGGCGCGGGCTTCCAGCCAGCCGGAGGAATGACGTTGACCATCCACGGGATGCCGAATTTGTCGATGAGGGCGCCGAAACCGGGCGACCAGAACGTTTCGCCGAATGGCATGACCGCCTTGCCGCCGTCCGACAGTTGATCGAACCAGCGTTGGGCCTCGGCCTTGTCGTTGGTGTGCAGGGTGACGTCGAAGCCGTTCTTGGGCTTGTCGATGTTGCGGGCCCAGCCAACGTCCATGTCGGCACCCATCAGCGCCTGATCGCCGACCTCGAGCCAGCAGTGCATCAGCCAGGTCTTGTACTTGTCGTCGGTGATCGGCATGCCCGGCGGCGCATCGCCATAAGGCATGGCGGCGGTGATCTTTCCGCCCAGCACCTTGGCATAGAATTCGAATGCCTCGCGGCACTGACCCTGGAAGCTCAGGCTGGTCACAATCTTCATAGCGGACTCCTCGTTGACCCGTCGCTCTCGGGCCGGGTGCAGGTTGACCGTCTCCCCTTATGTTGATATCAACGTAAAGACCCGGTGGATGTCAACCCTTCAAATGCGCCCGGATGCCGACCTCACCTTCGAAACCACGCTGCTGGTGCGTGATGCGTGCCTGTGCCTGCACGCACAGCGGGCGGCGCGCGCGCTGGCACGCCGTTTCGATGTCGCGCTGAAGCCTGTCGGCATCACCAGTGGGCAGTTTTCGCTTCTGATGTCGCTCAATCGGCCGGAACCACCCAACCTCGGCAGCGTGGCGGCCCTGCTGGCGATGGACAGGACGACCCTGACGGCCAATCTGAAGCCGCTGGAGCGTCGCCGTCTCATCAGGACGGCAACCGATCCGACGGATAAGCGTGCCCGATTGCTGAGACTGACGTCCGCCGGACGTGCAGTTCTGACGAAGGCGATGCCGATCTGGCGGCATCTCCATGCGGCGATTGAAAAGGACCTATCAAACCCCGATCGTCTGCGCTCCGAACTGAAACTTCTTTCGGGGTTCGATGGTTCTGACGCCGTCGCCGAGTGATGCCGGAAAGTTGGGCATAAAAATCCAGTTCCGGCTTTGCGGCTGTCGCTCGTCTTGAGAGACGATCCATCTGCCATGATTTTCAGATTAGACTAAGAACAATTCGATTGTCGCGATGCGTGAAGCCGCGACAGAACTTACAATCTATCAAAACATATCCTCAGAATATTGCTTCAACAGACCTCGGCCTCTACAGCAAAACCATGCGCCGTTCGCAGCGCTGGAAGCGAGCGAACGCTGTCGCAAGCAATGTGCGACACGAATTTTAGTTGGAGGCCGATGCGCTGCTGACGTGGCGCTGGCTGAGTGGGAACGGCCGCTCGACAAGCGGCCAGGGGGTAAACTGATGGTCGCCGTCCATTTGGGACTACTCGTGTCGCGGCTGTCCGGGGACTTCATCCCTGCCGCGTTCGTTTTCAGAAAAGCTGCGGACTTCGCCGTCCTACCCAAACCTCATCGAGTCATGTCTCCCGGCACTGCGGGGCTTTTCCTCAAAGCAAGAGGGAAATGAAATGGCGTCCGCTTTCCTGATGATCATCCTCACCTTGACCAGCGAGGCTCAGATATCGGCCGCCTTCGTCAACACTCCGACGCTGGAGGACTGCGAGAAGCGCGCCACCATCGTGCGCGGCATCCTCGAAAAAGGCGACATCGAGGTCAAGCAGATGGTCTGCCGCTCGTCGGACGTTCAGTTTGAGCCCTTCGTTCACGGAAGCGAGGACGACGCCGAGCGCTATTCTTACGTCATTTCCTTCGACGACAAGAACGCAACGGTTGCTCCCGTCCCCTCATGCGAGGTGGCGGGCGCAACCGGCGAGGGGCGCTACTGCGCGACGTCGACCCAGAAGCTGCTTCCGCGGACGCAATAGCCGCTGACGGGTCAACAAAGCCGACGCATCGATATGTCGCGGGCGGCGCCCTGCGTGCAACGACAGGTCTGGAGAGTGAAGATCATGAACAACGCGACCATCGTCATCAGCCGGAAGGTCCAGGACCGTTCGCGTCGGACCATTCTTAAAGCGGCGACCCTTGCGCTGCTGCTGTCGGCGGCACCCGCCGCCCTCGATGTCGCGCATGCGCAGCAGGGTGGCACGACGTGGCTTGACGAGATCACCGTCGTTGGCACGAGAACCGAACTTTCCGTGCAGGATAACCCGGCCTCCGTGTCGGTCATCGGCCAGGAAAAGCTGCAGCGCCAGCCGCCGGAAAGCATCGCCGAAATGCTGCGCGACGTGCCGGGCGTCGAGGTCATCGATTCGTCGGCGGCCGGCATGAAACGTATCCGCATTCGCGGCGAATCCTCGCGGCGGGTCACCATTCTGGTGGACGGCCAGGAGATCACCGACCACAGCACCTATGGCACGCCGATCCTCGTCGATCCGTCCAATGTCGAGCGGATCGATGTCGTGCGCGGTCCGGCATCCGTGCTGTATGGTGCCAAGGCGATCGGCGGCGTCGTCAACATCATCACCAAGCGCGGTGCGCCCAAGCCGCTCCAGCTCGAAATGGGTAGCGCCTATTATTCCGGCACCGCCGGTTGGCAGGGCTGGGCCGCTGCCTCCGGCACGGTGGGGCAGTTCGATTATCGGCTGTCCGGCGGGTTCAGCGATCATGGCGACCGCAGGGTCCCGGTTGGGCAATATACCTCCACAGGGCGGCTCGACGGAACGTCCTACAGCAACGACAACCTGTCAGCGCACTTGGGTTACACCTTCGGCGAGCAAGGCAACCATTACATTGCGCTCAAGGCCGAACAGCATCGGCTCAAAACCGAGAGCTGGACCGACCCGGCGACCCTCACTTATCCAATCACCCGCTTCAACATCGATTTGCCCAAGCGCGATCTGCGCAAGGTCGGCGTCTATTATGACGGCAAGGATCTCAGCCCGGTGGTGCGCAAGGTCCACATCGATGCCTACTACCAGACCGTGGACCGCCTGTTCCGCAACGAAGTGGAGATGAACCCCACACCGCGTGCCACGGTCGGTGTGGTCTCGACCTCGGACGACAGAAACATCAACTACGGTGGCACGGCCCAGGTCGATCTGCAGTTCCATCCCGATCATTATACGATCGCAGGATTGAACTACCTGACCGACAATCTCCTGACCGACAAGACATCGACGACCACCACGACGATAAGGCCGATGCCGCCGATGGCGACGTTTTCGTCGACCTTCGATGATGCGTCGATCAATACGGCTTCCGCCTTCGTCCAGGATCAATGGTCGTTCGCGGAAAATTTCAAGCTCGTCGCCGGCCTGCGCTACTATCACACCGAGACGATCCTTAACCGTACCACCAATCCGGCACGTACCGGCCTCGGAAGCGGCAACGACGATCGTGTCATAACCTCGGCTGGCCTGACCTACACGGGCCTCCCGAACACGACGCTCAGGACGATGTACTCCGAAGGCTACATCACGCCGACGCTGCTCCAGCTCTTCACGGACTCGAGCGCCGGGCGTGGGGTGCTGACCTACGGCAACCCCAACCTCGTCGCCGAGACGTCCCGCAATATCGAAATCGGCGCCCGTTACAACGCCGGCGGCCTAGTTCTCGACACCGCTGCGTTCTACACCAAGGCAAAGGATTACATCACCAGCGTGCCGTGCGCCGCCAACGCCGGCTGCCCGGCCGGTGCGCCTCCTGCCAATTTCATCTACGTGAACGCTGACGGCGCTGTCACCTATGGACTGGAAATGACGGCGGAATACACGCTTCCGAACACCTCCCTGACGCCTTATGTCACGGGCGCGTGGATGCGGCGCAGGCTCGATTTCCAGACCTGGTCAACCTACGACAGCGATACGCCGCTGCTTGCCGGCCGTTTCGGCGTCCGTTGGGAAGGGCAGGTGGCCGGGGCTCCGATGTGGGCCGATCTATTTGTCCGGGCATCGAGCGGCGTTAAACTCGCGTCGATGGATTCCGGCGCGCTGGTCGTGCGCAGTCTTCCGTCCTGGGGGACGCTCAACTTCGCATTCGGCGGCTCGTTTGGCGAGAACGGCAGGCTCCGTCTCGGCGTCCATTTCAACAACATCCTGAACGAGGAATACCGCTCGTCCTTCGATGAACTGCCGGGCATCGGCCGCAGCGTCGAACTGACGGCAAGGATGACGTTCTAGGATCGGATGATACCGTGTCCCGGACGCGGTGCGGCGTAGAACGATGCGCCGCAGAGCCGGGACCGTTGAAGGGTGGTCTTTGTTTTGCGGCGATCCCGGATCGGCGGCGCAGCACTTTGGTGCTGCATCGCGTCCGGGATACGGGTGCGGGAAATGAGTGGAAGCCGGGCCGGGCCGAGCCGAGCCCTGCAATGCCGCTTCGATGCTGCTTCGGGGGTGAGCTTACGCCGCGGCGAGTTTGCGGAACGCGGCAAGCTGATCGGCACGCAGCGCACGCGTCTCGTCACGACCGACGAACACCTTGAACATGATGCCGCCGTCACGATTGAGGAAGGCGACGAAGGCCGATGCCTTGCCCATGAACGGCCGCTCGACGAAGGCGATGCCCCCGCAGCGCTCATGGCGCAGGTGGCCGTGCAGGCCCTTCGGCTGCATCAGGTTGAAGTAGCCGCGGCCGATTTCGCCCGGCGGCAGTGGGCCGGTGACCTCGAAAATGCCGTCGTCAGTATGCACGATCAGCGTCACCTCGCCCCAGCCGGCGATGTCCTGCATCGCGGCAACGAAATGCTCGCCGCTTTTGATGCGGCGCATCTCTTCGGGCAGTGCCTCGATGACGTTGCGTGGCGTGACGCCATGCTGGCGTGCGACGTCCTCGATCACCGCGCCGGGATTGTCACGCATGGCAGACTGGAGCGCGCTTGATGCGGTCATGGCGGTTTGCGGCTCAGGCGGCGGTGGCTTTGCCGTTGGTCTCGGTCAGGCGCACCTCAAACCCCTCGAACTTCGGATGTTCGAGATAGAGAGAGGCAGTTGGTGTCTTGTTGCCGGCGCGAGCATGAGCGTCGCGGAATTCAGGCGAGCGTGTCCATGCATCGAAATTGTCCTGCGAATGCCACACCGTGTGCGAGGCGTACAGCGTGTGGTCGTCGGCCTCAGGTCCCTTCAGCAGATGAAACTCGATGAAACCCGTCATGCGGTCGAGATAGGATTCACGGCTGGACCAGACCTGCTCGAAGGTCTCTTCCATGCCCTTTTTCACCTTGAAGCGATTCATCGCAATGAACATCGTCGTCTCTTTCCGCTTCAGCACCTAAGCTTTAGGTGTCCTGCCATGACCCGTACAGGTGGCGGGAGGGCCGGTCAACACAACCTCCGGGACATTATATCGATTATAAAACACGAGCCTTGGTGTCGGCTGCCGGACGCACCTATAAAGCGGGTGATCATGAAACCGCGATATGTGCCTGTCCCCCAATAAGGCTGCGCAGGTGAACGACGCGGGTCGCTATTGCATCACGACGAACGGCGCCGCCAGACTGATCGCCACCAGATGAAACCGGACAGTTCCTTCACCCGCACGCTGCGCCTGCTGATTCTGGCGACGAGTCTGTCGGTGCTCGCCAGCGTCGGTTATGCGGCGATCACCGCCGCGGTCCTCAGCCCGGCATCCGCGCAATCCGGCGCTGCCATGCCCACGCGCGTGGTCTCGATCGGCGGCGCGGTTACCGAGATCCTTTATGCGATCGGGCTGGAGGATCGCATCGTCGGCGTTGATACCACGAGCCTCTATCCGCCCGAGGCGCTCAAGACGAAGCCGAATGTCGGCTACATGCGTCAGCTCTCGCCGGAGGGCGTGCTCGGCCTCAACCCGCAGATGATCCTCGCGGTTGCGGGCTCCGGGCCCAAGGACACGCTGGCCATTCTCGAAAATGCCGGCATCCCGTTCCATCTGATCTCCGAGACCTACAGCGAGGACGGCATCCTCGAGAAAATTCGCGCCGTGGCCGGAGTGATGCACGCCGAAACGCGCGGGGCGTGCCTGGCTGATGCGGTCGGCAAGGATATCGCCGCGATGCGGGCGCTGCGCGGCAAGATCGACAAGCCGCTGCGCGTGATGTTCGTGATGTCGATGGTCAATGGCAAGGTCAATGTCGCCGGCCGTGCGACGGCGGCAGATGCGATCATCAAGCTCGCCGGCGGCGTCAACGCGGTCGATTCCTACGATGGCTACAAGGCGATGACCGATGAGGCGATCGGAGCCGCGCGGCCCGATGTCATTCTGTCGATGCAGCGTGGCGGTCACGACGACATGTCCGCCGACACGATCTTTGCCAACCCGGCTTTTGCCCTGACGCCGGCGGCGGCGCGCAAGGCGTTCATCGCCATGGATGGGCTCTATCTGCTCGGCTTCGGGCCGCGCACGGCTGCCGCCGCCCACGATCTTGCCGCGCAGCTCTATCCTGACGCGATCGGCAAAGTCGCGTGGGCGTCCGCGGTGCGATCCGCCGACTGCCGGAACTAGGCTCGGCGCTGCCTCATGCGACCGCGCCCCACCGTGGTACTGAGCGGGCTGACCGTGGCTCTGGTCGCCGTCGCCGTGCTGGCGCTCACCATTGGCGCAGCCGGCATCCCGCTGTCGCGCCTCTTTCCCGCGCTTGGACTCGGCGCCGCGCCGGACGGGGCGATGCTGGCGCGCGACGAACTGGTGCTGTGGTCGATCCGCATTCCGCGCATCGTTGCCACGGCAGCAATCGGGGCGATGCTGGCGTTGTCAGGGACCGTCATGCAGGGGTTGTTCCGCAACCCGCTGGCCGATCCGGCGTTGGTCGGGGTGGCCAGCGGCGGTGCCTTCGGCGCAGCGCTGACCATCGTTCTGATGGATGCGCCGTTGATCGCCGTGCCGTGGCTGCGTCACATTGAACTGCTGCCGCTCGCCGCTTTCGCCGGCGCGCTGCTCACCACTTGGGCATTGTACACGATTTCGAGCTGGCGCGGCCGCACCTCGATTGCCATCTTTCTGCTTGCCGGGTTGGCGATTGCCGCATTGACCAACGCCGGCACCGGGCTTCTGGTGTTCATCGCCGACGACCGCCAACTGCGCGACATCACGTTCTGGATGCTCGGCTCGGTCAGCGGCGCGACCTGGGGCAAGACGGCGACGTTACTGCCGGCGCTGGGCGCAGGCTTGCTCGCGATCCCGTTCATTGCGCGCGGCCTCGATCTGCTGGTGCTTGGCGAATCCGAGGCGTTCCACAGCGGCATCAACGTGCAGGTGCTCAAGGTGCTGTCGATCGTGGTGGTGTCGGCGATGACCGGGGTCGCGGTGTCGATCAGCGGCGTCATCGGCTTTGTCGGCATTATCGTGCCGCATCTGTTGCGCATCTCCATCGGCCCCGGCCATCGCCTGCTTCTGCCGGCGAGCGCGCTCGGCGGCGCGATGCTGCTGATCGGTGCCGATACGCTGGCGCGAACGCTGGCGACACCGGCCGAGGTGCCGATCGGGATCCTGACGGCGGCGGTCGGCGCGCCGTTCTTCTTGTTCCTGCTGCTGCGGCAGCGTTCGCTGGTGACGCTATGACGGCGGTGGTCGAAGTTGCCGGTGCCACCGTCCGTGTCGGTGCGGCAAGGCTGCTCGACGGCGTCGCGCTTACCGTGCGCGGCGGCGAGACGGTGGCCATCGTCGGGCCGAACGGGGCGGGCAAATCCACGCTGGCGCGGCTGATGTCGGGCGACCTTGCGCCGACGTCCGGCGACGTCCGGTTCAAGGGCCGCGCGCTCTCGGCCTATCGGCCGCGCGATCTGGCGCGGCATCGCGCCGTGCTGTCGCAGCACATTGCCGTTAACTTCGCCTTCACGGTGGATGAGATCGTGCGTATGGGCGCGGGCGAGGCGAGGGGTGCCGAAGTCGAGGCGCTGATCGAGACGGCGCTGGCCGAAACGGGTCTCACGGCGTTTCGCAGGCGCGAGTTGCCGACGATGTCCGGCGGCGAGCAGCAGCGCGCGCATTTTGCGCGTGTGCTGGTGCAACTCGCCTGCGGTGAGGCGGCGCACGGCCCTGGCCTGCTGCTGCTCGACGAGCCGACTTCGAGCCTCGACCTGCGCCACCAGCTCGATCTGGTCGATTCCGCAAAACGCCGCGCGGGCCACGGAACGGCGGTCGTCGCCATCCTGCACGATCTCAACCTGGCCGCGCGCTTTGCCGACCGCGTCGTCGTGCTGCATCGTGGCCGCGGCGTTGCCGATGGGCCGGTGCGCGACGTCATCACCGCAACGACGCTGCGCGAGGTGTTCGACATCGACACTTGCATCGAGATAACGCCCGATAACCTGCCGGCCATTCTCCCGCAGGCGATGCAGGTAGCGCGGGATACCTGAGCTATACGGATTTTGCGTTTGGTAACGCGCTGGCGAGAATGTCGTTGAAGGCTGCGATCAGGTTGCTGTACCAGAAGCGGCCGGCAATGGTGAGCTGCACCAGGGTGCCGTCCAGCGTCACCAGACCGGCGTGCTGCCACTGATTCAGAAGCGGCGCGAACAGCGCTTCCACATCGGCACTGTGCGGCAGGGCAAGGTCCCCCAGATCGAGCCGTCCGACCTCGAACCCGGCCGCCACCCGGTGACGCGCGGGATCGAGGGCGTCCGATACGCTCATGCTGTCGAGCGGCTTGCGCCCGGCCGCGATTCCGGTGTTATACCGTTGCAGGTCGCCGGCGACGCTGTAGCCATAGCGCCCGATGGTGCCGCCCGCGCCCGAGCCGTAAGCCAGACAATCGATACCCTGCTTGATGCAGAGGTTGTAGATGTTGCGCTCGCGCGGCGTCCGCGCCCAGTGGCTGTTGCTAATCTGCCGCCAGCCTGCCTCTGTAAAAAGCAGGGCACCGGCTTCATACATCGCTCCAAGGTCCTGTAATGGCGTCGGGTGGAGCTTGCCGGCGGCGACTGCTCGTTGTAGCGGCGTGCCGGGAATAAGGTTGAGGCCGTAGAGATCGACGCCGTCGGGCGCGATATCCGCAGCGATGCGCAAGTCCTCGCGCCATATCTCCGACGTCTGTCCCGGCAGTCCATAGAGCAGGTCGACGACCAGCGCGACGCGATTGCGGTCGCGAAGTCCCGTGAGAAACCGGATCGCTTCCTCCTTGCTGGCGCGCCGTCCCTGGCGGCGGCGCACCACGGTATCGAACGTCTGCACGCCGACCGAGATGCGGTTGACGCCGGCGGAGATGCAGGCATCGATTTTATCATCGTCGAAGTGGACGATACGGCCCTCGAGCGTGATTTCGCAATCCGGCGCAAGAGGCAGGCGCTGCCGCACGGTGTCGAGAAGACGGGTCAAATCCCTGGCCGACAGCGCGCTTGGCGTGCCGCCGCCGAGATAGACCGCGTTGATGGCGCCGCGCCGTATACCGGGCTGGGTTGCCTCGTGTTCGATCTCGGCTATCAGGCGATCGACGTATGCGGTGGCTCCGGGCGCGGTATAAGCGTTGCGATAGAACCCGCAGAACAAGCAATGATTGGCGCAGAAGGGAACGTGGACATATGCCAGCCGCCCTTGTGACGAACCCTGCCGGGACATCAGGTGCCGCCAGATCGGGTCGATATCACTCTCGGCAACGGGCTGCCTGCCGCGCCAGGGCATCGCGGCGCGCCGTGACGCGAAGGCGTTGCCGATAGCTCCCCCGCCGTCATTGGCGAAGAAGCGTGAGATATCGACAGCGCTCATGCGGCTTCACCTCTCAAGGTGCAAGCGGATTGACCGCGGAGATCGCAGCTCTTTCTTCGCTTACGGCCCGATAGCTAGCGGAATATGTCGTAGCCTTCGCCGACGAGGTCATTGCCCTATGTCAAACGAATGAAAGGAAAGAAATTTTCTAGATCGCTTCTAAGATGAAAGCTGCTCTTTGCTGCGATCGCCAGAAGCCGAGCCGGCCGGTGGCGATCAGAGTCCGATCTTCAATCGGCCTGCGGGAACCTTGGAACTTTTGCCGGGAACCGCCGCCATGGATTTGCGGATTTAAACTCCCTGGCATTTCCCATAAAATGAAACTCAAAATGATCGGTTGCTGATGACCCGATTATTCAGGGTTTCGATCCACTATATCTTTCATTGAAAATATTCATTGGCGTCCGGATGGAATCCCTGCTCAACCTCGACCAGCAGACCATGTTCATCGTCAACGCGCTGCTGCTGGTCGTGTTCGCCGTGGCCTTCTCGTTTGCAGCGCTTGGGCAGAAGGACCGCCGCTACTGGGCGTTCCTCGTGGCGTCGAACCTGGTTTTCGCTGTCGCCTTTCTCATTTTTTCAGGCCAGATCAACGGCACGCCCGAGGCGCTGCTGCTGCCGAACTGCCTTCTGATCATCGGGCTCGGCTTGCGATGGCGAGCCATCAGAACCTTTTTTGGGCATTCTTCCTCGTCTGCATGGTTCCTGGCGCTGAGCCTTGCCATGGCACTGGCCCTATTGTTCTCTCATGTTGCCGGGAACGGGCTGGTGTTCGGCCTGACCAACGCGATCGTCGCAGCGCAGATCATCGCAATCATGGTGGTGCTTGTGCTGGAACGGGAGCGGCTTCCATCCCGCTGGGGACTGGTGTTTGCCTACGGAACGGTAGCTGCTTCGTCGCTGTTGCGCGTCGTCCAGGGCTTGCTCCTCGACCGCGGGATGGACAGCCTGCTGCCGGCGGACATCTACCTTGACCTCAATCTGATCGCTGCCGCCATCCACATCAGCGCGAGCGGGGCGTTTTCGCTGTCGCTCACCTATGAACGCAGCGTCGCCGGGCTGCGGGAAACCGCGCTGCGAGACCCTCTAACCGGCCTCTACAATCGCTGGAGCATTCAGGCCCTGCCCGAGATTTGCAAACATCGTGGCGCACAGCAGTCTGCGGCTCTCGTGCTGCTCGACATCGATCACTTCAAGACCGTGAACGACAGCTACGGCCATGCCGCCGGCGACGAAGCGATCAAGCGTTGCGCAGAACTGATCCGCCGCACATTTCGCGACGACGCCTTCATCGCCCGGATCGGTGGAGAGGAATTTATCGTTCTGCTGCCGGGGAAGGACGTCCAATACGCTTATCGGCTCGCTGAAAAGCTGCGGAAGGCGATAGACGCCGAACCCCTGATCTTCCAGGGCCACAGCATCGGGCTGACGGCCAGCTTCGGCATCAGTCATGACGCGGCGGATTCGTATTCGTTTCCGCACCTGCTGGAACGAGCGGACATGTGCCTTTATCTGGCGAAAGCCGCGGGTCGCAATCGTGTCGAGGTCGATGGCAGGGCGAGCGCGCCGAACCTCATACCTCAGCCGATCCGATCGACGACCGAAAATCCCTCCCGCGCATCGGCCTGATCAATACCGTATCGCTTGGCGGAGGACCCGCAGGGGCGGCTGAAACACTCAGTCCCGCTTCATGAAGGCCCCGGGGCCGCATTGTCGCACCCCTCAGCCTGAGCTTGACGATAGATATATGCTCTATGAGGTAGACTATCGTTATCGTGTGCATGCTCTGTATCGGGCTGAACTACCTTAAGCACGCGCCCCGGTAGGATGGATACGCCCGCATGACGATTCCAGATAATGAACCGTTCTAGCCCTTGTCGTCGTCTTTACGGTTCTGCACGTGCGGGAAGCCGAACCTGCCCTTGATGCACAGGTTACCGTGGCTGATCGAGTGATCGTGGGGCGAGGTCACCTTGACGATCTTGTTGTCCTGGACGTGCAAGTTTAGATTGCAGCCGACACCGCAATAGGTGCACACCGTGGTGGTCTGGGTCTGCTTCGACTCGTCCCAAGTGCCCGCGGCACGCATGTCGTACTCGGATTTGAACGATAGCGCCCCCGTCGGGCAGACCTCTACGCAGTTGCCGCAGAAGACGCAGGCGGAGTCCGGCAGCTCGACGGCGAACTCGGTGGAGATCTGGGCGTCGAACCCGCGTCCCGCGATCTGGATCGCGAAGCTGTTCTGCCACTGGGTCCCGCAGGCATCCACGCACTTGTAGCAGAGGATGCACTTGTCATACTCGCGCACATAGAGATCGTTGTCGATCTTGTCCGGCTGGGCCATCGTGGCCGCGACGCTGCCGTTTCCGGCGTGATGCTCGCCCGGCTCGTGGACGTCGCGCGTGAGGCTCTCGCCGGCCCTTGGTCCGAAACGATCCGGGTCGGCGTCGTAGCGCTCCATCCATTCGGGGATTCGCGGCGTAGTGGATAGGTCGACTGAAGAGCCGAGCAGCTCCAGAACGAGGCGACGGCTATGCCGCACCCGCTCTGTGTCGGTCATGACCTCCATGCCGGGCTGGACCTTGCGGGAGCAGGAGGGCACGAGGACACGCGAGCCCTTGAGCTCGACCATGCAGACCCGGCAGGCATTCTTGGGCGTGAGGGTGTCACCGTAGCACAGCGTCGGCGTGTCCTTCCCCGCCGCGCTGCAGGCAGTCAGGATGGTGCTGCCCTCTGGGACGTTCACCTCCTGGCCGTCGATTGTAATTGCGATCTGCCGGACAGGCACATCGGTCGCGCCTCGGTAGTGCGTGTTCATCGGCTCTCCTTCAGCGCGCCGAGGCGATCGATGGCGGACTCGACGGCGTTCCAGGCGGCCTGGCCGAGGCCACAGATCGAGGCATCCTTTATCACCAGGCCGACATCACGCAGGACGTGGATGTCGTGTTCCTTGGCTTTGGCATCGTGGCCGTTGTGCATGATGCGTAGCAGCGCCTCCTCCTGGCGCACCGTGCCCACCCGGCAGGGCACGCACTGGCCGCAGGACTCGTCGCGAAAGAAGCGCGCGATGCGCAGCAGAATGCCGGACAGGTCGACGGTGTCGTCGAAGGCCATCACCACGCCCGAGCCCAAGGTGGCGTTGTTGGCGCGGACCCCCTCGAAAGTCAGCGGTATATCGAGTTCGTCAGCGCGCACGAACACGCCCGCCGCGCCGCCGAGCAGCACCGCCTGAAGGGTCCGGCCCTGCGGAACGCCGCCCGCCATCTCAAGAACATCGCCCAGAGTCGCGCCGAACGGCACCTCATAGACGCCGGGGCGCACGAGGTTGCCCGAAACGCAGAACAGCTTGGGTCCGGTGGAGCCCTCGGTCCCGATCCTGGCGTACTGCGCACCGCCCATCTGCACGATCAGCGGGACGTTGCACAACGTTTCGACGTTGTTGACCACCGTCGGCTTGCCGAACAGGCCGGCCTCGAATGGGAAGGGCGGCTTGGAGCGCGGTTCGCCGCGATAGCCTTCGATCGAATTGAAGATCGCGGTCTCCTCGCCGCAGATATAGGCGCCGGCACCGCGCCGGATCTCCAGTTCGAAGCTCCACCCGGTGCCCAGGACGTCGGCACCAAGGAATCGGCGTTGGCGGGCCCTTTCGACGGCGTTGCGCAACATCCGATAGGCGCGCGGATACTCGCCGCGCAGGTAGATGTAGCCCCGCTCCGCGCCGATGGCGTAACCGGCGATGGTCATCGACTCGATCAACGCGAACGGGTCGCCTTCGAGGATGGCTCGATCCTTGAACGTGCCGGGCTCGCTTTCGTCTGCATTGCAGACGAGATAGCGCGGCGTCGCGGGCTGCTTGGCGGCACCCTCCCACTTGACGCCGGTCGGGAACGCCGCCCCGCCGCGGCCCATCAGCCGGGAGTCCTTGACCTCGCCGATGACCTGTCCGGGTCCTATCTCGAACGCCCGCCGCAGGCCGGCGTAGCCACCGGTCGCGAGGTAGTCGTCGATACTCTCCGGGTCGACCTGGCCGACGCGCCTGAGCAGCATCAGGCCCTCTTGGCCGGCCTGCGGCACGGCCATGATCGGTGGCGCCTCGGCTGCAAGCGTCGCGGGACCGTCATTCAGAGCGAGAACGACCTCATCGACGGTGGCGGGCCCGATCAGATGCTCGTGAGGCGGGTCGCCGGCCTCCACCGCCAGCGCGGCCGGGGCACGCTCGCACACACCGAGGCAGGGACTGTGCTTCCAGCCGCTCATGGCACCAGCCGGACCCAGCCGCTTCTCGAGGCTGTCACAGACCTCCCTGGATCCGCGCGCCATACAGGCAATATCGGTGCAGACGTGCACAATCCGCTTCGGCCGCAAGTTGGTGGAAAACAGCGCATAGAACGTCGCGACGCTGTAGACGTCCGCTGCCGATACACTGAGGCGTTTTCCAATGTAGTTCAACGCGCCGGGACTGATCCAGCCGACGCGATCGTTCACCGCGTGCAGCGCCTCCATGACAAGGTGCCGCCGGCTCCGTGCCGCATGGCCGGTGTGTGCGCGACGGTGGTCCTGCTCGCCACGTTCGCCGCCATGCCAGCCACCCTCGCCGGGCCCGCCAAGCCGCCGATCGATTGCATCGCGTTCCTCCGCGAACGGCTCGGCGTTGGAGAACTTCAGATCCACAACTCACCCTTCCTAATTCGCGGTCACGAGTTCGTTGTCCTGGCGCTCGTGGTCGATGAAGTTGGCGATGCCGCTCTCTTCGGGAAGAGGCTCGTTGGTCTTCTCCACCCTGACCGCTGTCGCCTTGAATTCCGCAGTTTTCGCGATCGGATCGTTCGCCTCGATGGTGAGCGCGTTGGTGTCCACGTCGTCGGGGAAGTTGCAGGCCATGAAGAGCAGTCCAGGACGCAGCCCGGGATCCCGACGCGCGGGTGCCAGCACGGATCCGCGGCGCGACGTCACCCGGACCACCTCGCCCTCATTGAGGCCGAGCCGAACCATGTCCTCCGGAGAGATGTCGACGCAGCCGCCGACGCGGATCGGCGAGTTGAAGCCGCCGGACTGCACGCCGGTGTTGTAGTCCGTCAGCCGCCGGCCGGTCGTCAGGCGCAGCGGGAACTCGTCGTCGAGCTTGTCCACCGGCAGTCTGTGTTCGATGATGCCGAACGGCGCCGGGCGTCCGCGCTTCTCGGGATCCTTCTCCCAGAGCCGGCCATGCAGGAACGGTGACTCGGGTCCGTTTTCGTCGGGGAAGGGCCACTGCACCCCACCCCGCTCCTCGAGGATCCGGTAGGACATTCCATGGTGCGCCGGCGACAGCGCGCGCAGTTCGTCCCAGATCTGCTCCGCGGTCTGTATCGGCCAGATATGTCCCAAACGCGCCGCAATCAGGCGGATGATCTCGATGTCGTCTTTCGCGCTCCCGGGCGGCTCCAGTGCCTTGCGCACGAGCTGGACCCGCCGTTCGCTGTTGGTAAAGGTGCCCTCGCTCTCGCACCACGCCGCGGTGGAGGGAAGCACCACGTCGGCGAACGACGCGGTCTTGGTGAGAAAGATGTCCTGCACGACCAGGTGGTCCAGGTTCTGCAGTCGCCTCGCCACCGCCGTGGTGTCGGCGTCGGACTGCACGGGGTTCTCGCCCACGATGTAGACGCTGGTGAGGTGTCCCTCGTCCATCGCCTCCATCATCTCCGAGAGCGTCAAGCCGTACTTCGGGGGCATCGTGACGCCCCACATGCGCTCGAACTTCGCCCGGTGCTCGGGATTGCCGACGTCCTGGAAGCCCGGCAGGTTCTTGGGGATCGCCCCCATGTCTCCACCGCCCTGGACATTGTTCTGGCCGCGTATCGGAACCAGGCCCGCGCCCCACCGGCCGACCTGGCCGGTGAGCATCGCGAGGTTGCACAGGGCCCGCACGTTATCGGTGCCGTTATGATGTTCCGTGATGCCAAGCGTCCAGCATAGCTGCGCACGCTCCGCCTTGGCGTAGTCATGCGCAAGTTCACGGATCAGCTCCGCAGGCACCCCCGTCTCACGGGAGGTGACTTCCAGTGTCCACGGCTCGCATGCGGCGATGTACTCTTCAAACCCGATGGTGGCGTTCGCGACGAACGCCTCGTTGACCAACCCGGCATGGATGATCTCGCGACCGACACCGTAGGCCAGCGCGATGTCGGTGCCGACGTCCAGACCAAGCCAAGTGTCGGCCCACTCGGCCGTCTTGCACCGGCGCGGGTCGACAGAATACACCTTGGCGCCCTTATGGATCGCCTTCAGGGCGTGATGGAAGAAGATCGGGTGCGCTTCCCGGGCGTTGGAGCCCCAGAAGACAATCAGATCAGCATCTTCGATTTCGCGGTAGGACGAGGTGCCACCGCCAGCACCGAATACTGTCACCAGACCGGCGACGCTAGGAGCGTGTCAGGTCCTGTTACAGGAGTCGATGTTGTTGGTGCCGATCACCGCCCGGGCGAATTTCTGGGCGATGAAGTTCATCTCGTTGGTCGCGCGAGAGCACGAGAACATGCCGAACGCGTCGGGGCCGTGAAGCTCGCGATTGCGGCGGAAACCCTCGGCGGCGCGATCAAGCGCCTCATCCCAAGAAGCAGGCCGCAGGATACCGTTGTCGCGGACGAGCGGCTCGGTCAGTCGTGTGTAGTTCTGCTTTCCCTGTCTGCCCATCTCCTGGCTCCCGCATTTTGTTCAAAGTAACTCATCATACCACGATCCACATGGCCCCTGATATATGAAGGCGAGTGCAAATGTGGGGGCGTGCTTTGTTCGATCGCAAGCCGTATTCCGTTAGTTCGGAATCGCATTTTAGTGACCGGGGAGCTGGTTGAGAACGCGGGCGATAGCTTTTGAGATCGTCGCGCGTGCTGTCCCGGGTCGCGCTGCCGTCAAGAAATCGCGGAATTGACATCAATCGTTGTTCAACGTCGTTACGGTGCTTACTGTCGGCTTTGCGCTGCTTGAATGCGGCCTCCTGCTTTCTTGGCCTGGATACCATCTTGTAAAAAGCTCGCGATCATCACCGGGGGCGGCTCGATGGATCAACGACCGCAGACGGCGCTGACGATGCCGGTCTCGATTCCACCGGCGACAATCTTTTCAAGTAGGATAGCGCCGGGAGATGGAGCGTGATGGATTGCGGTCTTGCTCCAGGCATGTTCGATCTCTTCGTGCATGATCGTGTAGATTTCTTCCGCACGCCCAAAGTATCAAGGTGGAAGGCGGTCGCTGACGGCGAGGGGGTTACCAGCGTTTTGTTGAGAACAATGGTTTCCGGCCGGTCGAGTGCGATCTGTTCGGCGCTCGTTGCAGTCAGTTCGCCCGCGTAGCTGTAGCAACGCCATCCAATGAAGGCGTGGCAGCTCCCTCTGTCATAGTTAGCCGGGAATAGTTGCACTCAACTTCATACTTCCATCGGAATACAATTTCATATTGCAACAACTCCGATCCTGTAGCGAAATCTTGGTGTTTCGCCAGCATGGCGGATTCCAATGTCGACGTTTCGGGGGGAGATTGTGACTCAATGGGGCGCCTTGGTGCGGCACGGTTGCAAGCAGCGTTTTCTACGAGAAGAAAGCGTATGCCCAGTGTGCCACTGCCGGTCCTGTGCGCGCTGCAGGAGACGTTCGGCTCCATCGATCGGGAAGCGGAATCACTGGCTATTGAAGCACTAAGCCTTTTCCGCGCCGAAGTTCACACCGTCGTCACGTTCTCCCACGACTTCCGCCTGCCGCCACCGCCGATGGACGCCTCTCGCTGGAGCCGGTCTGCTTCCTCGGGCTGTGCTCGGCCCCTCCACCATGCTCGAGAAATTATGGGGGCCGTGCATGTGTGAGCAGATGCGCACATGTGCCGACCAGCGCGGCGATGATCTTGCTCTCGCCGTGCGTAAGGCGGTGGACGTGCTTGCCGCAGAAAGGCAGGTGACGCGCGGGTAGGCGCCACAATGACAGCACTTGATCTGATGTGGGCAAAAGCATGCTGCCCCGGGCCAGCCTCGACGAACATGATGCTGTTGCCCGATGCCGACGACCATAAACGACAATATGGGGAACATGCCCCTAGCAGGAGGAAACCCGAATGACCAGCACCAACAGCGTGAGCTCCGGCTCGGGGTCGCTGCTTCCATTCCTTGACCGTCAACACACAATCGCCAAACCTGGATACAGCCGCTGGATGGTGCCGCCGGCGGCTCTTTGCGTGCATCTGTGCATCGGTCAGGCTTATGCCTTCAGTGTTTTCAACTTGCCAATGACCAAGCTGCTCGGCGTCACGCAATCGACGCCGGACGATTGGAAGTTGACCGATCTCGGTTGGATATTTTCGATTGCGATGGTCTTTCTTGGCGTTTCCGCCGCGGTATTTGGTCGTTGGGTGGAAGAGGGCGGGCCACGCAAGGCGATGTTCACCGCGGGTTGCTGCTGGGCGGGTGGATTCCTGATCTCTGCGTTGGGCGTCTATCTTCACAATCTCTGGATTATCTATTTTGGCTATGGCGCAATTGGCGGCTGTGCGCTTGGCATCGGCTATATTTCGCCGGTCTCGACGCTGATGAAATGGTTTCCCGATCGACCCGGCATGGCAACCGGCATGGCCATCATGGGTTTCGGCGGTGGTGCGATGATTGCCTCGCCGCTGTCCGTATGGCTGATGGGCAAATATGCCACCGCGACCGATGTCGGTGTGTTGTGGACTTTCGTGACGCTCGGCCTTGGTTACTTCGTGTTCATGATGGTGGGTGCGATGATCGTGCGCGTGCCCGCGCCAGGCTGGAAGCCGGAAGGCTACGTGCCCGCGGCTACTCCCACCAAGCTCATCACCAAGAACGACGTCTATGTCTATGATGCGATCAAGACGCCGCAGTTCTGGCTGATCTGGTGCGTGTTGTTTCTCAACACCACCGCGGGCATCGGCGTGCTGGGGCAGGCATCGGCCATGAGCCAGGAGATGTTCCCCGGCCACATCACAGCGATTGCCGCAGCCGGTCTTGTCGGCCTGATGAGTCTGTTCAACATGGGCGGCCGTTTCTGCTGGGCCTCGCTCTCCGACTTCATCGGACGGCGGAATACCTACTTCGTCTATATGACGCTGGGCTTCGCTCTCTACGTCACGGTGCCATTCGCGGGCGGCACCGGCAACGTGGTGCTGTTCGTGTTCTGCTTCCTTATCATCGTCAGCATGTATGGCGGCGGATTCTCGACAGTGCCTGCTTACTTGCGGGATATGTTTGGCACGCGCTATGTCGGGGCCATCCATGGCATCCTGCTCACCGCGTGGTCGGCAGCCGGCATCGCAGGGCCGGTGCTCATCAACTACATCCGCGAATACAACATCACGCATGGCATTCCGAAGGCGCAGGCCTACAACGTCACCATGTACATCATGGCGGGGTTGTTGGTTGTCGGCTTCATCTGCAACTTCTTCGTCAAGGCCGTGGACAAGCGCTACCACATGAAAAACGAAGCGGATGAGGCCGGTCTTTCGCCAGAGATGCCCCAGGCTGCGAAGGCATAAGGAGGATCCGTGATGCAGGCCGATAACATCAAGAAGACACCGCCATTGCTGATTGCGCTGGCGTGGGCGTTTGTCGGGATTCCATTGCTGGCTGGGATCTCGCAAACCCTGCTCAATGCAGCCAAGCTGTTTCAATAATGGCAGGGCGGTCCCTTTGGTTGTCCGGAGGGGCCGCCCGATCAGCAGGTTGCCACCGGGCACCGCGTCGATCCGGCCGGCCAGGTTCATCGAATGATGAGGGGGATGATGGCCGGGGAGCGTCGCCTGTGGAGAGACGCCAGTTGTGGGCCGGCCTTGCAACCCCTCCGTCCCAACGGTTCCGGTTGTGCCAAGGTTGACGGCCGGGGAGGCAGCCTATCAGATAGCGCCCCCCGAACTCATGGCGCCGAGATGGTCAGAATCAACATTGAGCCGATGTGGCATTTCACAACTGATCGCTCGCCGCATTCGATGCGTGTTCTCCTGAGCTTTTTGAGCGAAATCCAGGTGTCGGGGACGCTGGCGACAGCGGCCGCTCGTACCGGCATGTCGTATCGTCACGCCTGGAATCTGGTCGATAAATGGTCGTCGTTCTTCGGCGAGCCGCTGGTTGAGCGCCAGCGTGGCAAGGGCACGCGACTGACACCGCTTGGTGACAAGCTGGTATGGGCGGAACAGCATCTCAAGGCGCGGCTTGGACCGCAACTGCACAACATCGCGCAGGAGCTGGAGATGGAGCTTGCGAGCCTGCTGCCGCATATGCCGCCATCGATCCGCATTCACGCGAGTCACGGTTTCGCCATCGCCAAGCTGGGCGAATTTCTGCTGCGCGAGCCTGATATCGGCATCGACTTGCGCTACATGACCAATCAAGCATCGCTGGATTCGTTGATGGCGCAGGAATGCGAACTCGCCGCCATCCACCTGCCGCATGGCGTGCTGCGCCGGCGCGCCGCGGCGGCATTCAAGGCGTGGCTCGACCCGGATGTGTTTCGCGTCATCGGTTTCGTGACGCGCGAGATGGGACTGATGGTCAAGCGCGGCAATCCGCTTGGCATCACGGGGCTTGATGCGTTGCGTGATCCGCGCATCACTTTCGTCAATCGCGACCATGGTTCCGGCACGCGCGCATTATTCGAGCACCTGCTGGCGCAGGAGAAGATCGACGGCCGCGCCATCACCGGCTACCAGAACGTCGAGCTGACCCACGCGGCGGTGGCCGCGCATGTCGCGCGCGGCATGGCTGATGCTGGCTTCGGCGTCGAGGCGGCGGCCGTGCAATTCGATCTCGATTTCGTGCACATCATCACTGAAGACTATTTCTTTATCTGCCGTGAGCCAGTGCTCCGCTCCGATGCGATCAAGCGGTTGGTCGGCATCATCAGTGGACCGGAATACCGGCGTGCGGTGGGCGCGCTGCCGGGCTATGCCGTCTCCGATGCAGGCGTGGTGAAGACGGTGAAGAGCTTCTTCAGCAGCAGCTCATAGTGAACTAGCAGATGTGCAACGTTCAGGCGCCTCGGCTTGTCGCATGGGCTCGATGGGTGGAAAACCTGCGACGCGTTCGACCCCGTGTGTAATATGTTCTTGACCGAGGGTGATCGAATGGTCCGTGACGATTGGGACGGTCGATCGACGTTTTCCTTGCACCCGCTCATTATTCCTTTTGTCATCGACATTCCTTTTGTCATCGACGCTGGTCGGGCGTGGCTGTGATGATCAAGATGAAGATCAAACGACTAAGACGCGCGCTTCTGGCGTGAGGTCCGTGACTGCACCAGTTCGAGATGGCTGACGCCAGGTGCATTGGCCAACTCAAATATTGTGACAATCGTTGGATGACGCCGACCGGTCTCCAGGCCACTAAAGGTGGGAACAAGTGCACCTCGAAGGAGAGAGTTCGAACACTCTTTTCGAGGTGCTGGATGAATGGGAGCGTCATCTCGCACAGCTAGACCCGGCTAAGGGTCTGAGGTGCGGCCATGACGATCCTTCGCCATGAGTTTCACCAACAGGCTGATAAAGCGGCGAAATATCCTTCGCCCTTCTCGCTGCGGCTGACCTACGCTGAAAAGGCGCAGTTGCTGGCGGAAGCAGGCCGCAAACCGCTCGGCGTCTATATCCGCGAGCGGCTGTTCGGCCAGAATGCTGCCCCACGCAAGCGGAAGGGCAACAGCCCGGTCAAGGATCAGGAGGCGCTGGCACGTGTCCTGGCGGCGCTCGGCCAGTCGCGCCTGTCTTCGAACCTGAACCAGCTCGCCAAGGCCGTGAACACGGGCTCGCTGCCCGTCACCCCTGAAACCGAAGCCGATTTGCAGCAAGCCTGCCGGGAGGTATCCGCCCTGCGGGCCGATCTGCTGCGCGCCCTCGGCAAGAATCCGGGGGATGGGCCATGATCCTCAAGGCCAAGGAACGCGGGGACGGCCTGCAACTCGCCCGGTATCTGCTCGCCATGCGCGACAATGATCATGTCGAGTTGCATGACGTGCGCGGCTTTGCGAGCGACGATCTGCTCGGCGCTTTCCACGAGGCCGATGCCATCGCCAGCGGCACGCGCTGCCGCAAGCACCTCTTCTCGATGAGCCTCAACCCGCCTGCGGATGTGAACGTCAGCGTCGAAGTCTTCGAGCAGGCGATTTTACAGATTGAGGAAAAGCTCGACCTGGAGAACCAGCCACGCGCCATCGTCTTCCACAAAAAAGACGGGCGGCGGCACGCGCATGTTGTCTGGTCGCGGATCGACCCTGAGCGCATGCGCGCGCTCAACATGGCGCACTACAAGGCCAAGCTGCGCGACGTGTCGCAGCAGCTCTACCGCGAACATGGCTGGGACATGCCGCGCGGCCTTGAAGATCGCAGCCTGCGCGATCCGCTGAACTTCACGCGCGCCGAATGGCAGCAAGCCCGCCGCGCAGGGCTCGATCCCAAGCAGCTCAAGGCGCTTTTCCAGAAATGCTGGAAACAATCCGATTCCGGCGCGGCCTTCGAAAATGCGCTCAAGGAACGCGGCTTCACGCTCGCGCGTGGCGGCCGGCGCGGCTTTGTCGCCGTCGATTATCGCGGCGAGATTTACAGCCTCACCCGCCTCACCGGCGCGAAGACTAAGGACGTCGCCGCCCGCCTCGGCGATCCGCAGAAACTACCGTCTGCCGACGAAGCCCGCGCCGCGATGGCCTCGCAAATGTCGGCACAGGCCAGCGGATTGAAGGAGTCAGCACCTTCGAAGGCGATCGAGGACCGCAAGAACGCCTGGGCGGCCGATATGCCCAAGGACGAGAACGCGCTGTGGGATTGGCTCGCCGGCCTCGACGACGCCAGCCGATCGTCGTTGCTGGCGCATTGCGTCTCCTATGGCGTGAACGCGCTGTTCGAGAACTCCCGACCCGACTCTCGATACCGCCTCTTGGCTCGCGCAGGAGCAAGCGCGCGCGAAGCTTGACGAATCCATTCGCCCCGAAAACAAGGCCGCGCTGTTCGAAGCACTTGCGCAGGTCGGCATCGCCACCGTCCTCGTCGAATTCGACGGCTATGGCGATAGCGGGCAGATCGAAGACATCAGCGTTCATGCGGGCCCTGACATCGCCGTCGATCTTCCCGGGTGCAATTTAGAAATTGCCCGCGTCGAATACAGCAGCCTTGAGATCGTCCGCGAGACCTTCACGGTGAAGGAGGCGATCGAGCGGCTTGCCTACGATTTCCTCGAGGAGACCCACGACGGCTGGGAAAACAACGAGGGCGCCTACGGCGATTTCCTGTTCGATGTCGCCGCGCGCACGATCACGCTCAACTATAATGAGCGGCTCGAGACCTCCGAATACACCCAGCATGTGTTCTGAGGAGGCAACGATGGCGCATCCCTATCACCATTCGCTGTCCTCCGTGCGCAAGTGGGGCGGGACGGTCGATGACTACCTGAAGATCCATAGCTGGTTCGACGCCAGCAAGGAGATCACCGCCGACTTCCGGCATCGCGCGTTGCGGCACCATGCCGAAGGCATTTTCATGGCGGAGACCATCTTCGGACCGACCATCACGCTGTCGTCCGGCCGCGTGATCCCGACACGCTGGGTCGGCGAGCAGCACGTCATCGAGGATCTCGGCTTCATCCCGTCTTTCGCCGACTGGGTGAAGTGCATCCGGCCCGAACCCTGGATGGGTCGCACCCGCCGCATCGAGCGCGACCTCGAACCGTTGCCCGAAGCGCCGGCTGCCACGGAGGTCGCGTGATGTACGGCACCTATCTCCGGCTCGACATCACCGTGCATGACGGTTGGCGGGCCGTTGTCCGCGCCGCTTCGCGCAGGTTGAACCGGAAGGCGCTACGCGACCCCAAGCGTCGCCTCGCGCGTAAAGCTTTCTACCGCGAGATGCTCGCCTATCACCGCCAGGCGCAGGAGATCATGACGACCTGGCGGCTCTGACCGTCACTCTTATCTTCCAGTCCAGTCGGCCCGGTCTCCGTTCAAGGAGCGCCGGGCCATTTCGCTTTCAGGAGAACTCCAATGGCCGACTACTACACCCCGACAGTGATCCAGCAGACGATTCCCGACGCGGACATGACGCCGCTGGAGCGTCTGCTTCTCTCTCACATTTTCGATACCGAGCGCGATGGTGACGGCTGGTATTTCTTCTCCGAGCAGGGACCGGCCGACATGCTCTCTGTCGAGCACGGCGCCCTTGAAGCTGCGCTCGCCGCGTCAGAGAGCGCCGGCGACAGCACGGCCAATGCCTTCGTGAGGGAGCATCTGCCCGACCCGCAACCCGGCGAGCCGCTGCCCTCGCATCTCGATCTCGACCTCAGCACGACCTCCTGGGAGTTCATCATGCAGGATATCGTGAAGCGATCGTCGACGCTGGCTTATGTCACAGCCGTGTCTTCCTTCACCTGCTCGCGGATGCGCCCGGATGGCTTCGGCGGCGCTGCCGTCCTGATTTCTGCCGACGAGATCATGGGCAAGTCCACCAGCGATCTGCTCGAGGAGTTTATCGCGCACGTCGCGCCGTAAGACCCTCCCGCCGCGTATCCACGGCGCCGGCCGGAGTCGCCGCGCAACCATGTGCGACCCTGGCACCCGATCCTCTGCTCCGTCGCGTTGCGGCGCGTCCTGTCTGGGCGCGGCGCATCGGCCGTCAACGGGCAAGCCGTTTCCGCGTCGGCCTCTCGGCCGACGATGCGTAGCGCATGATGCTCGACTGTCGCTACCCGGCAGGCTGGTATCCGCTCCTGGTCCTCACCGTCGAAGACACACTTGAGCAGGCGCGCCAAGAGCTTGCCGACCATCCCGATCTCCCACGCCTGATCGCGGACGGGTGCGGCCGCGTCGGCGACAAGTGGGAATCCTACAACGATGAGCTGTGGGAGGCGCGCCGCTGGGCGATCGGTCTCGCCAAGGACTATGCCGCGGACGAAGGCATCACCCTGACGGCGCTCAACGACGAGCGCGAGTCCGCGAACTGACGCGGATCAAATTCGACACTGCTGGTCGCGGCGTCTGGCGCGCTCGGCCAGCGGACTGGGTAACACAGCCTTCATAAGACGCAGGCAGCGCCCTTACGCTGCCTTCTGGAATCGGATGCCGGGGCGCAAACCTGCGCGCTCCGCAAGCCGAACCAGCATGCTCAGGCTGAACCGGTTGATCTTTCCGTTCTTGATCTCGGAAACCCGAGCCTGAGTGATGCCGAGTCGCTTCGCGGCCTCGATCTGCGTCAGACCCGACTTGCCGAGCCACTTGTTGATCCCGGACAGCAGCTTGGCGCGCATTTCAAGCTCGGCCGCTTCTTCCGCCGGGAACAGGTCGTGGAATACGGACTTTGCCATTGTCGTCACCTGATCTGTCTGAACCGTGCCTTGGCGAGGTCGATGTCCCGCTTGGCTGTGGCCTGTGTTTTCTTCTGGAACGCGTGCAGCACATGAACGGCATCGCCGATGGTCGCCACGTAGATGATCCGATAGGCGCCTGACGCTTGACGTATCCTGATCTCGCGAACGCCAGGGCCGACGGATGTCATCGGCTTCCAGTCAGACGGCTCTTCGCCGATCTGAACCTGGAACAGTTGATATCCGGCTTCGCGCCGGGCGCCCTTCGGAAATGCATCGACATCGGATCGGCTGCTGCCGTGCCACTTCACTTCCTTCATCCCGTGATTATGCCAAAACTGGCATATCACGTCAACGCGCCTTCGCGTCGGGAGCCGCGGGCGTGTGACCGGGTGAGAGGGAGAGGCGGGCCGGGACGGGTTTGAGCCGCCGCGGGTCGAGAGAGCGTCCGGGCGGCCGATCCATTCCCGCTCTCCCGAGGCTCTCCCCATGTCCCGTCTTTCCGCTTCTGCGGTCGCCTCTGCGGCCGCGCCTGTTCTTGCCGCCGCCGATCCGGCGTCCGCCGTCGTCGCGGCTGCGCGCCTTCTCCTTCGTCACCTCGAACATGGTCACCGCATCGATGCGCCGATGTTGCGCGCCGCGATGGAGACTGGGCGCCTCCGTCTTTATCACATCCCCGCGCGCTTCATGGAGGATGACCATGACGCATAGCTTCGATGGGCTGGCTGATGAAATCTCGACCCTGCTGAAAAATAGGGGTGACACGGGTGACAGGGGTGACAGTCGCGAAAAGATGAGTCGGATCAGTAGTGTAGGTGTCACCCCTGGCCGCGCACCCTTGTCACCCCTTGAAGTCGAAGGGTGCCAGCCTGTGCAATCGAGGGGTGACGGCAAAGATGCTTCAAATCAATTGCTTAGTGGCGGTGTCACCCCTGTCACCCCTGTCACCTGTGATTTTGCAGAACATCGAGTTGGATCGCATGACCACCGCTTTGATCGGAAAAGTCATGCTCCTGACGCAGGGCAAATCATCCGCTTTCCAGCGCCTCCGGCAGGTAACTCGCAAGAGTGGGTCATTGGTCTGCGGCGTCTCGATGCCATGCCGCCGCCGGCAGCGTTCACCGATGAACGGTGGGCGCAGCTTATCGCGGACGCGCATGGTTTCATCGACCGATGGGGCCGCGCCGCCACGCAGTTCGGCTGGTCCACGCTCGATCTGTTTGGTGTCCATCCTCTGGCGCCGATCACTCGCTACGACGCCAAAGGTCTGATCCCGCTGCTCGGCGGCAATAGCGTCGTCGCGGTCTCTGAACATACCGCCACCATCCGTATGCCGTCTGGCTCGACGCTCCGCTTCAATCGCAGGAGCAAGACGGCCGGCGTCTGCATTTGGGAGATACACTGATGAAGGTCGCCGAGGATTCCCGTTTCCTTTGCCTGATCCCTTACGATCCAGCCGAGGGCATCAGCCTATCAATCGCGGCCAGGCGTGCGGGAAAATCCGAGAACACGATCCGCAACTGGTGCGAGGCGCACGGGCTTGGGCGCCGCGTGGGCGGTTGGACCTGGCGGGTTTCTCAAGTCGCGCTCGCGATGTTTCTTGAGGACGACCATATTGCGCTGTGCTCCTATTTATCTGGCGACCGCACAAGCCCGGTGGTTGTCGCCTACTTCCAACGGTTCGGCCTCAGGTCGCAAAGCATACAATCTTAGAGAACTCCGCAATAGCTCCAGGATTGCTATCACGCCTCACAGTCATCCTCTTCATGATGTCCCGGTAATTTCAACGGGACATCATCATGGCAACGATCCCGCCGCTACAAATTCCCCAATGGGGCGCGATGGCGCCGACTATCGATTGGTCGCCGTTGCAGGAGATCGGCAAGAGCGTCGAGCGCGCCGAGAAACGGCGAGCCTTGTCTGACCTCGGTGAAGGCGTCGCTAACGGATCTCTTGACCTGAAAACAGCAGCAGGCCGCGCTATCAAGCTGGGCGACCTTTCGACCGGCGTCAGCCTGTTGGAGCTTGGCCGCAAGCAGACCGAGCGGCAGCAGCAAATCGACGCCTACAAATCGTTGGACTTCGGGGCACCGGCTCAGGGCACTACCGCGCAGCAGCCGGCGGCTTCCGTATCGCTTGCGTCATTGGGTGACCTGGCCCCATCGATCACGAGCGCATCGCAGCGCCACGGTGTAGATCCGGCCTATTTGTCACGGACGGCGATGCTGGAGAGCGGTGGCCGCGCTGATGCTGCCAACCCTAATTCCAGCGCGCGCGGGCCTTGGCAGTTCACCAAGGCGACTGCCGGCCAATATGGTCTCACGGACCCGACAGACCCGAACGCGAGCGCCGACGCCGCAGCACGGCTCACGCTGGATAACAGGCGGGTGCTGGCGCAGAACCTTGGCCGGGAGCCGACGCCGGCGGAACTGTATCTTGCACATCAGCAGGGCGCGACCGGCGCCACGCGATTGCTCAGCAATCCCGACGCGCCGGTGGAATCGGTGATCGGCCCCGACGCTGCCCGCCTCAATGGTGCGCGCCCCGGCATGACGGCGGGCCAGTTCGCGCAGATGCCCGACGAAGAAGAACGCAGCTTCGACGACATGCCAGATTGAAACTCCTCGCCATCAGGGTGCCTGCATCGCCCGACACATGAGGCTCCGCTTTCATGCAGCAATCGCATCAACATCACATGGTATCGATCTCCTCGCCTTCCGTTCCCATGCTATCTCTGCCTGCCACTCCCGATAGAGGCGCAACGCGGCCCGAAGATCGGACCGCATTCCTTTGGACAGTCGCGCAAAGTCGGCGATGGATTCGAGCGCGGACAATTCGATAGCAGGCTCCGCAAAGGTCCGTCCACGCAACAGACGTCGCACGCGATTGGCGCGGCTTTTGGCATTCCGGATTGCGGCCTTCGAGAACCTATGCCGACGCCGCAGCCACTGGCCGAACCGACCCTGAATTTCCGGAATGGTCTCTCCGGCCTCTCGTGCGAGGATCACGCGGCCAATCGCTTCGGCCAGTGGCGCGGGGACCGCGTTGGCAATCATCTGATCGACATCCCGCGATGGTGCCGACGACCAGTCCCACTCGACGGGAAAACCTTGAATTCGCGACACTTGCTCCTGGGTGAGCACCGCAGCCTGTGCTGCAGGGACGGGATCGGCAGGATGAGGATTGGCGAGATAGTGCGGACGGGGCCGTTCACGCGTCGTCCGGATTACCGCCGGCGCAGGTTCGTCGAGCGTCCGAACGCCACGCCCTTCGTAGTATGGTCGCGTAAAGAAAGCCCCCGTCTCGACAAGCGTAGCGTCGGCAGGGTGAGGCTTATAGTTCGGCGGGATCGGCCGCTTGGAGGATCGACAAATCGTCGGAGCGGGTCCGTCCGTGCTCCAGATCCCACGGTTTCCGGAAACTCGTGGCTGGAAATAGCAGGCATCGCCGAGCGCGTTACCCAGCATGTCCCGGATCGTCATCGGTTGCGGTGATCGCGCCGAGGCGAGGGCGGATTCCAGAAATCCATTCTGTTCACCGAGTCTCCCGATCACGAACAGGCGTCGCCGCCGCTGCGGGACACTGTACAGCGAAGCGTCGAGTTTGGATTCCGTCAATCCGTACCCAGCTTTAACCAGCATCGCACGGGCATCCGTCCACGCCTGCGAACGGGCCGTCAGCGGAACGTTTTCCATGACGAACCATTGCGGGCGCACGATGGCGACGAGCATTGCGAATGCCCTGGTCAGTGCGGCGCGCTCGCCCTCGACCCGTTCTCCCGCTGCCGAAAAATCCTGGCACGGCGGTCCGCCGCAGATCATGTCCGGAGCGAGCGCCACCAGCATCGGAGCGATCCGGAAAATGTCCTTGACGTCGGCCTGCCAGACATGGCTGCCGACATTGCGGCGATAGACCTCGACGGCTTTGTCCCAAGAATCGTATGCCTGAATAATCTCGCACCCGGCGCGTTGCAGGCCGAGCGACATCCCGCCCGCCCCGCAGAAAAGTTCAACAATTCGCACTTCAACCCAGCCCAAAATCGCAGCGTTCATGTCCGCTACGCCATTTCGGGTTGAAATTTGGTTACGAGGGGATTTTTCGTGGCCTTGTGACGCATGACATCGAAGGCGGCAAGGTTCATTGTCGGCCGACTGGAAAATCTCGGCCATGACCCCTTTCAATTGGATCGCGAGCGCTATCTGGTGTGGCTCGACGACAATTCTGGAGAGATCATCGAACTTGGCCGCCTGCTGCGCGGATCGCCGTTGCCCCGCTCCGGCGGGGTTTTCTATTGGTGTGGAAGTCCTGCTTAAAAAGAAAAGCCCCGCCATTTCTGGCGAGGCCTTGTAGCAGTCAGTACATCCGTGATCTGCCGTGTCGCTCATCAGGTGAGCGATATTCGATTAGGGAACGCGATCGTTCGCAACGATACCGCCTTCGCATTCGAGGCGAGCGATCTGCGCGGCCTCGACGTCGCTGAACTTCAAGCGTACGCCATAGCCTGACCCATTCTCGGGAATGAAGACTGCCCCAAGTTCTTCCAGAGCGTTCCTGATCTCTTCAAGCTCATACATCTGCGGGCGCCCCATGAGATTCTCAAAGCGTTCGATGACACGAACATCGACGCCTGAACGCCTCGAAAGCATTGGGCGTGAGATTTCCACGAGCGCTCGAGCGGCGCGGCACTGTGATCCAGTAATCATCGATCGATCTCCTAGTAGTATCTGAATCTCTTGCCATCCCGCAGCGATGATCGTTCATGCGGGGTCTTCTTAAGACCGTCTGGATCGTATAGCCAAATGAAAGCCACCCAGGCTAACAGCATGGCACCCAAACTGATCAGCATCATCTGTACACCTCGCACGATCTTGCGCCGCGTTGGCACAGATCAGTGCCGACGTAGCGGGTTACGTTCTCGGAACGGGGAGTGCTCTATATTCCGCCGATAATGGCAGTCGCATGAAGCTAGAAATGAGCGTTGCTAGAGCATGACCTTCATCTAGGGACGAATCGTTTAGATTCAACCAAGTGCGACAAAGGGTACTAACGCGGCCTCCAGGTGTCGCCGCCGCTGCGGAACGCCGTACAGCGAGGCATCGAGTTTCGATTCCGTCGGCCCATATCCAGCATCGCGCGGGTATCCGCCCATGCCTGCGAGCGGGCGGCGGGGACGTTTTCCATCAGAAACCATTGCGGGCGCACGATGGCGATGTAGCACCCATCTTGTCACCCGCGTTTTCTCGGCGGAGCATTTTTCTTTGTGACCAGTAGCACGAGTTCACGAGGGAAAGCCGTTGAACGCAATCGTCGGAAATTTGAACGGGCAGAAATTGTCGCCAACAAAGGCGGCAAGGTTGATTGCCGGCCGACTGGAGAAGATTGGCCACGAACCATTTTACTCGGATCGCGAGCGATATCTTGTGCGGCTCGACGACAATTCCGGAGAGATCGTCGAACTTGGCCGCCCGCTGCGCGGATCGCGGCTATTCAGGAAATCGGTTCTCGCCCGCGACATCGAAACGGTCAATGACATCGAAGCCTTTGCAGCCACATGCAAGGACGAAGAATGGCTACACTGGAACATCGGCCTGACCAGTGCGAAGGCCGATGTCGGCAGCCTCGTAGAAGCCAACGAGGAATTCAATCGGCTCATCAATATTCATTTCCGGGAAATGCGACGCCGCAACGGCTTCCAATTGATTCTGATTGTGATCCATCCGAGGTTCGACGCCTTCAGCGGTCGGTTCGATCTCCATGCGCATATCATTTGTCGCATTCCGCCAGAACACAGGGAGGCGGCCCGTCAGCGGCTTCTGACCGCGATTCTCGACGGGCTCCGACACCAGAACGGAATCCTCGAACGGCTCGACGCCGCGTTCGCGAACGCGCAGCCATCACTGTCCTCCGATGTCTCAACCTCGAAGAACTGACGCTTGCGGCCGTGGCCGCCGGCGGTGGTTCGATTCACGATTACAGAAGTTCGGTATGGGGGAGAGAGATCATGACAAAGGATTCCGACGATCTGAAAAAGATCGGCATCAAGCGAAAATTGCTCATCGAGGCCGCACCGCATGGCTTCGATGCCGAGCCATTCGTGGCGGATTTGCGGATGATTCAGGTGCCGTCGCCGTCGCAGCCGACGACGAAAATCCTCTTGATCGACGGCGGTTGGGTCGAAATCGATTCACGGGCGCGGATCGTTCGGGTCTGGGGCAAACCCGGCCGCGCCAGAATTCTCGCCGATGCCCTTGCCGATGCAGCCGGATGGACCACGGACGAGTTGCAGCACACCGCCACCGTCGCCCAGAAGGCCGCCGCGTTGCGCGTGATCCGCAAGACTGAAAGTTCAGATACTGATCTTGTGACATGGTGGCGGGAACGGGGTTACGCCGCGACCGCTGCGCCCGACGGGACATGGGTTCACGTCGGGGCCACGCGAATCCGTGACATGGGCGATTTGATGGAAATCCATGGTCCCGTGTCGGGCGATGTCGCCATTGCCATCGTCACCAAGGCGAAAGACGCATGGGACGGCGGGGTCTATCTCGACGGCCATTGGACGCAAATCGAACAGGATATGGTCTGGCTGGAAGCACAACGACAGGGTGTCGTAGTGGAGAACTGTACACCTTCCGCTGTCGCGATGGACCTTTGGAAGAAGGAACAGGCAAAGACCGTCCGCCGCGTGGAAACCATCGGGAAGGTTCGCTCGGCGGTGCAGGACGCCGCCGACCTGCTCGGCGCAGCGCGCGGCAACCCCGAGGCCCTTGACCGCCTGCCAGACGATTTGCGGGCCTTCACAATATCATACCTCGACGACGATCAGCGCGCCGAACTCGCGGCATCCGACGTTGTGAACGTCATCCCGGAATTGGCTCGCTTCCGGAAACTCGGCAAAGACGAATTGGCGAGGATCAAGCGGGATGGCGAGCCGCAGCCAACGATCCGCGTTCCGGGACATACGCCCGAGCCAGACGATCCTCTCACCCCGAAGCCCACCTGACATGCTGCGCGCTCCAGAAACCATCCTGCTACGACGGTACGTTCTCGAACGCGCGTCGGGGCGTGCTCCCCGCAAGGAATTTGCGCGATACGATTCCGCCCTCGGCGCGTGGGTTCGTTGCGACGAGGCCGTTGCCCGCGAGGCGCTACACTGGCGACGTCTCCGGAAACCGGCCACGCCATGGTGCCCGATCCTCGGTCCGCAAACCGACATCGACCACGACGACGGCCTTCAGGCATTCTTCGCCACCGTTCTGGAAGATGGATGGCAGCCGCTTGCGGCAGGCGTCGCAAAACGACCGACGGCCTGCCTGCGGGAGTGGAGGGAAACCGGCCGGCGAATCCTCGACGCCGTTTCCGACGCTCATCCTAGAAGCGGAGTGCCTCCCGGAAAGCTCGCAGGGTGGCCCATAGGGCGCGGAACGGGCCGACGCGGTATTCAGGGGCGTTGATCTGATGGGGGCTTTTCTGGCGTGGGCAATCATCCCAGCCACCTCGCTCAAGGGCTTAAAACCACCGCGCAAACGCGAAATTTTATTTCTATCGACGCGAAAGTGACCCCAAAAGCGACCAATCGACCGAAATCGATGCCGAACCGTCGCGCCCATGTTTATGTATGATAGCGCCAAATTACTCCGACGCAGCGCTATTTTCCTATGTCACGAATGGCTTGATCCACCATCCGCTCAAGCTTCATCGCCTGTCGAACGATTTTTTTGGAGCCGAAGGCGTCCGCTGCACGCCGTGCATATTTGGAGAAATTGCGTGCTCCGACTGGAGCAAAGCGCTTGCGAAGTGTCTTGGTAAATATCTTGTCTGCGCGTCCCTCTGCAATTGCCTTTTCTCCGGCCGTCTTCGTGGCTGCGATGGCGCGTTTTGCTTTGCGCCACTGCCGCGCCATGGATGAAGGCCGGATCGAAGCTCCATCCGTCGACATGTTGAAACCCAGATATTGAAAGAGCTCATCGCTGCTTGGTCCGAACTCCGCGCGCTCAGTCTTCTCGTCTTTGATCTCAAGCTTGTGGTCGGCGATAGCCACTTTCAACGTCTTCGTGATCTCGGCTTCCGCATGGACCGGGCAAATCACAAGAATATCGTCTGAATATCGCTGATAAAGACCGCCGACCTTTGCGCAAGTAACGGCCATTATGGCGTCCACGTCCATCATATAGAGGTTTGAAAACGCACTACTGATGGGGGTGCCTTGGGGAATTCCTTTCTTCTTGGAATTCACGGCGATCGGAATACTCGCCTTATGAATCTCCGCAATGGTCGCAATTGGTTCGCGGTTACGCTCTTTGAGTCTCTTCGAGAAGATCGGGTGGACTTCCAGTGCTTTCCGCTCAACGTTGCTGAATTTCGTGACGTGCCGAAAAACAGCGTACCAATCTGGCGGAAGCTCTTTGACCCCAAGCAGACGCTTCAACCGATCCTTGAGCACGGCATGGTCAAGGTTATCGAAGAAACCAGTGATGTCGAAGCAGAGCACGACGCAAGGCTGATGATCTTGCGCGAAGCGGTAAGCCTTCGCCGAAAAATCGTAGTTGGCCAACCCAAGCTTGCGATAAGCTATGACGTGATCGCCCAGCTTCGTTTTCTCATAGTGTTGGTCAAGTAGCTTGCCCGCTTCATAAGCGTATTTGGCAAGAATACAGGCGTCGCGGTGCGACGCGAACATGATGTCACGATCCTTATAGACCGTCTTCCCATCGTCCTTCTTGTAACGTTTGATACGCTTGACGTAATGAATCAGCGGAAGCCATGAATGCTTAACGACGAATGCCGGATTCTCAGCCAAGGCAGCGAAGGAAAGACCTACCGGCGCATCAAAATGGCGATAGCCCCGCCTCTTGAACCATTCGTGCCCCAAGAATCACCCCAAATTTCGCAGTGATTGGGGGACTGGCTCGAACCCTGAGCCTCGGCTTGCGCCGAACGTCCCCCAATCGCACGCATCAATCCGTCAGCTTCATTCCCGTTGTCGCAAACAGGATTTCCCCCGACGCGGGTTTCGAAAACGCGATGCGGTATACTCTAGTCGTCGAGGTGCGAACCATGTTCACAGTCTCATGGAGCAACTTTGCCGGATCGACGATGTTAATCGTCGCAGCCTGCGCAGCAGTCATGCTACCAGTTGACCTTCTAAACGACCGTGCCAACTGGCCAATTCCAGAGGCGTGTTGAACATGGGAACGATTGCGCCGCTACGCAAGAGATGTCCGTTTTTTGTCCGCAACTAAGTGCGAAGTAGCGCTCGAATCATAGCTGGCGACGTAACGGCCGAACGAGGACACCCGATTCGGGTCTTTCCATTACCGATTGGCGCTTACGGTTTCAGATACTCAGGTAGCTTCGTTTCCCGTTCGCTCATCAGGATCAGCGTCATATCGACCGTCTCGCCAGTATTCTTGACCAATTCGAGCGTACCGGCCGGGACGGTACTGTCCCAACTGAAGTTCTTGGACATGAAGCGCAGGACCTCGCGCTTGTAGGCCGTATCGAGGTTGTCGAGCTGATCGCCCTTGGTTTCAAGAACAGTGATCCGGGACGATCCGTCCTTCCGGCCGACCGCAAAGATGAAATCGGGATAGATTTTCGCCTTGCGCCAGCCCTGCACGGCATATTGCGACCGCGCCACGTTGCGATGCCACCAACTCAGTGCGGCGTCGCCATCGAGATAGACCGCGACGTCGCGTTCCTCGCCATTGAAGTCGTCTTCATAGAGGGGGAAGAACAGGCTTCGCTGGACGGGGTTGCCGTCCTTTCCGACCAGCACACGCGATCCTTCCGGCAGGGTCGTCTCGGTGTCGAACGGCATTTGCCAGTTTCGACCATCGAGGCGTAGCCGAAACTGGATATGTCCCGCCGTGACCCCGGCCTTGAACAGGGCTTCCGCCCGCGCGGTCTGTTCCTTGTCCAATCCTTTCCGGAGTTCTTCGACGATAAGGCTGGCAACGGTCCCGAGCTTGGCGTCGTCGAATCCCCGTTTGCGTAGCGTCGTCATGAGGCGGCCGACAATCTCGCGGCCGACGAACGGATTCGGTACGAGGTCGGAGATCATCCGGACGGCATGGGCGGGATCGAACGCCAGCACTTCGGGGTTGGCGGCAACCGCTTCGCCGACGAACATTTCGTCGTCGTCATCGGAAAGGCTGATCCGCTGAAGCTGGCTTTCCGCTGCCTGCGCATTCTCCGGAATGCTCGCGGCAATATCCTTCGGGTCGAATCCCCGCCAGTCGATGGCCGAGAGCACATCGGTTTCGTAGTCGAGGTCACGGGCGTCGGTGCCATCGACGACGAGAACCTTGGGCAGGTAAATCTGATGCGAGGAAAAAGCCGGGCGGCGTTTGATCTTGCGTGATCCCTTGCCCGCCTTTTTCGAATCTTCTTGGGAGACTTGCAGCACGAGGTCGCCAAGGCCGTCCTGTTCGAGGCCGTCCTTGATCGCATCGACAACATCGGCGGTTTTGGCGTGGTGGGTGATGACGTGGCATTCGTCGAGCGCGCCAATGCCTGTTTTCAGCGCGCCGGGTTGACGCAGGATACGGCCGATTAACTGCGTCATATCCTTGAGGTTGGAACTGGCGGCAAGGGCGCACAGGACATAGGCGAACGGGCAATCCCAGCCTTCCTGCAACGCCTGTTTGGTGATGATGGCCCGGATGCGATTGGTCGGGGATAGCAGGTCCTGATTTTCGGGCTGGTTCAGGTCATTCTGCTCCGCCGTCTTGATGGCAATCTCGGCGGCGTCGAAACCGGCGGTCAAAAGCCAGTCTTTCACGTCCTCGGCGTGGATGTGCTTGCTGGAGCGCCGATCGCCCCCGGTGCGTTCCACCTGTATCAGCATGATCGGGCGGATATAGCGTCCGGTATTGGCTTTCAGTTTCCGCGCATCACGGTCGAGGGCTTTCAGACGATCCAGCGCGGCATTCAGCGTGGCCTTCCAGTCGGTCCCCTGTCGGGGGTCGAGGTTCAGCGGCATCTTGATCATGCCCTCTCGATCAAGGTCGCGTCCCGTGATTTCGACGAGAACATTGGCGTAACGGGCGTTGCGCGGGTTCTTGCCGCCGCGCGGCTGCACATCGAGCGGGGTGGCCGTCAGTTCCAGCACGAAGCATGGATTGAATCCGTACAGCGTCCGGAACGCGAGATCGGAAATCGCACGGTGGCCCTCATCCAGCACCACCATAGGCCGGATGATCCGCAAGGCGTTGCCGAGCGAATCCTTCACCATCGGAAACATGCCGACATAGGCGTCGAGGTTCGGCGTCTTGGCTATCGCGGCCTGATGGAGTTGTTGCTCGCCTTCCGGCGGGAAGAAGCCATGGACGTCGCCCCGGTCCCGGAACATCTTCAGGGAATCCTGCGTCTCGCGGTTCGCCGACTGCAGCATGAGGAGCATGACACAGAGATTGGTATCGACGTCGCGGCGGTCGAGCCGATCGGTCTTCTCCATGATGCGGACGCGACCGGCGGCGGCGCGGTCGAGCGCCTGCCGATAGGGATGCTGGCGGTCCTTCAGCCGCTTCAGTGTCTGGCTATAGATCGCCTCGTTCGGCACGATCCACAGCACGAACCCGGTGTTGCGATCGAGGTATTTTCCCATCACGCGCGATACGGCGGACACCGCAAGCCAGGTTCTACCGCCACCGGTCGGCACCTTGAGCACGACATTCGGCACCGGCCGCGCGCAGCCATCCGTCCGGAGCGAGAACGGAATGGCAGCGCGGGAGGCAGGCAACTTGCCACCGGCCTTCAGTGCGTCCCATGTTTCCTGCGCGAAATCTGGAATGGGAATGCCGAGATCGGGATCAGCCGCCGCCAACGCGGCAATCTTGTCGGCCCGCGCCTTCTTGTCCTTCAGGACATCGAGATAGGTGTCGAGCGTGGAGATCACCCGGCTCTGATAATCGAGATCCCGGAACATGCCGTCAGCTCCGTTCGATGCGGTACAGGGCGAACGGCAACGGCACGAATTCGACTGGGATATTCTGCTCGGCCAGCATCTTCTGACTGACGAACCGGGCCGGGGCGAAAACCAGATGTCGCTTGCCCGGCTTCGCCTCGGCGAATGCCTTGGCGCGAGCGAGCGTCAATGCGGCGTCTGGAGTCTTCAGCCAGTCGAGGTCGGGCTTGTAGATCAGCCAGACATGCTGGCTTTCGGTCTCGCCAAGATAGAAATCCTTCTGACGGATCGCCTTCGGATCGAGCGCCTGATTGGTCGCCATGTGGAATAGCGCGGCCCCTATGGCCGGATAGGGTGGCAACGATTCCCCGCTCAAGACCTTGTCGAGTTCAACTGGTTCGCCGAGCGTGCAATAGGTGAATTCGCCGCCGAGACCTTCGGCGCGTTCGGTCACGGCCTTCTCACCGGTGACGATCAGTTCGCCATCCTTCACCTGCTTGGTGATGCGGTCGAAGTCTGGCCCCTCCAGATTCTCGATGCCCTTGACCCGTTGGACAAGATCGTCGGCGCGCTCAATTGCCCGCCAGTTCAGGTTTTCCCGGAGCAGTTCGGTCTTTTGCGTTCCCTTGAACTTGTAGCCTTTAATGACACGGCGCATTCGTTCCGCGGTCAGCTTGTCGGCATAGTCTTCCATCTCCACGAGGATGAAACGCCGACTTCCACCGTCGCGTTTATTAGCCTCGAGAACCGCGTGGGCTGTCGTGCCTGAACCGGCGAAAGAATCGAGGACAATCGAGCTCTTTTTTGTTGCTATGCTTAGTACTCGCTCAATCAATCGAGTTGGCTTCGGAGTAATGAAAACGTCTTCTCCGCTCTTAAGATCCATGAGCCGCGATAGGTCTTGCTTCGAATGCCGTGTGCTTCCGACTTCTGCTCAGGGCCATATCGTCTGCGGGACAACACCATCGCGAACTTCCGACAAGAATCTCTTGATGCCGGGTCGATTCTCTCCGCTCTCACCCCACCAGATCCGCCCGTCAGCATCCAATTCATCAAACTTTTCGCGGCTGACACGCCAGTAACTTCCAGGCGGCGGTCCTTGGATCACTTTTCCTGAAGGCGTAGTGATCGAGTAACGCCCCGCAGAATATTCGTTGCGAGCAGCTAGATCGCTGAGAAGCCAGGGCCCCCGCGGATCGTTGTCGGGATTACGATAACGTGCCAACATTTCTTCGGAGCGTGGAAGAAGGTTGGTTTCGAACTCCTCTGAGCGCTTCGCATAAATCAATATATAGTCGTGATCGACGCTGAGAAATTCGGCAGTATTCTTCGGGCTGTCCATCTTGTGCCAGATGCACGTGGCAACAAAGTTTTGCTCCCCGAATATTTCGTCAAGAATGTCCCTTGCACGATGCACCTCGTTGTCATCGAGGGTCATCCATAAGCTACCGTTGTCTGATAGCAATTGGTGAAGTAGCCGAAGCCTTGGCCACATCATCGCGCACCATTTGTCGTGACGCAGACCGTCTTCGATTCCGATGGGGTTGGCGTCGAGCCACTCCTTGATCATCGGAGCATTGACATTGTCGTTATAGGCCCAGCCCTCGTTTCCGGTGTTGTAGGGCGGATCGATGAAGATGCAGTCCACCTTCCCGGCATACATCGGCAGCAGCGCCTTCAGGGCGTGTAGGTTGTCGCCGTGGACGATCAGGTTGCCGTCGAGCGCGACCGGCCCGATGCCTTTCTTCGGATGTGGCACGAGGGGGCGGAAGGGCACCGCCAGATGATGGTTGTAGACGAATTCCTTGCCCTTGAAGTTCAGTTCCGTCACGTCGCTCGCCCCCAGACCATCCCGACCGGCCGACATAGAATCAGCCACCGCGCCACCATGCAATGCCGACCGGCGGGGGTCACGTCAGGAATGGCGCCGGGACCGCTTCATTGAAGGGATGCGCAGAACCTCATGGAGCGAGGCATTGGGCGGCCCCTTCCGCCGGGCGACCCTCCTGTCGGTTTGGCGGTGCGAAGCCGCCAGATGCACGCGCAAAAGGGGCACGGAGCAGTTTCGTTAGGGACGGCCTACGGCACCGCTTCGACATCAATTTCGGTGGCGCGTCTCCAAGTCCAGGTTGGTATCAACTTGGTATATTCTGGCAAAATCGTCACGCGCGGCGACTAATGAAAAATCGCATCAGTCAAAAAAGTTGTTTAATTTCATAATCTTGAATGGCGCGCCCGAAAGGATTCGAACCTCTGACCCCCAGATTCGTAGTCTGGTGCTCTATCCAGCTGAGCTACGGGCGCCGCCGCTCGCGCCGGCCGGTGAGGCCATGCGAGCGCGCGCCATAGCTAACGGCTCCGGCCGAGGTTGGCAAGGGTTGCCCGGTTCCCGGTGGGGCATAGTCAGACGGCCGCACATCTTGCTCCCACGGGTGGGCTTCCGGGCGGCGAGGCCGACCAGCCATCCGTCTGCACTCAGCCTGTCGCGGATGCGTGTGCCGGCTGCAACAGGCCGATTATGACAACTGCGCATATGAAACTGATGAAGAGGCAAGAAACCGCTTCGAGGCCGACGCCTGACATCGCACCCTCCCAAAGCCGGACAGAGTTTTGATGGTCCGCTGAAACGCCGAATCAACACCCAAAGCGTAGCCGCATCGGCGGCGCCCGCCAATCTCCTGCGGCCGATGCCCGCCGTCGCAGGGATCGTCGGAAGCCCGGCAGCAAAGGTGGGCAGGTCAGGCGCGGGCGCGTTCGCGCAGGCTGCGCAGTTCCACCGGCCGGTCGGGAATGGCGATGCGGAAGGTCGCGCCGATGGTGCCGGCGACCAGATTGAGGTCGCCGCCGTGGGCGCGCACCAGTTCGGCGGCGATGACCAGGCCGAGCCCGCTGCCACCGTCGCGGCTGGTGCCCTGAAACGCCTCGAACAGGTGGTCGCGCACCTTGGCCGGAATGCCGGGCCCGGTGTCGGATATCTCGATTACGGTCACCGCGCCCTCGCGGCGGCCGACAATGCGGATCTGGCGGAGGGTGTCGTCCTCAAGCCCGGTATCGCTCTCCAGAGCCTGCACGGCGTTGCGGGCGAGATTGAGCAGCACGCGGAACAGTTGGTCGGGATCGGCATCGACGGTGAGTCCCCGTTCGATCGCGGTAACCCAAGCGATTCGCGCCGCAGCTGGCGCGCCCGCGCCAAGCCCCACCGAATCGCGCACCTCGGCGACGATCGGCTCCACCGCCACCATGCGGCGGTCGGGTGGGGCTTCCTGCGCCCGGCCGAACGACAGGGTGGACTGGCAGAGCGCGATCGCCCGCTCCAGCGAGCGCACGAGCTTTGGCGCAAAGCGCTGCACGCGCGGTTCCGGCACGTTGGCGAACTGGTCGGAGATGAGCTGTGCCGATGCCAGCATGTTGCGCAGGTCGTGGTTGATCTTGGAGACCGCGAGCCCCAGCGCCGCCAGCCGCCGCTTCTGGTGCAGCATCGAGACGAGGTCGCGCTGCATGTCGGCCAACTCCCGCTCGGCGACGCCGATCTCGTCGCCGCGCCGGGACGGCACGATGATGTGGGCCGGACTTTCCGGGTCGCCGTGGAAAGCGACAAGGCCGGCGGTCAGCCGCCGCATCGGCCGCACGAACAGGTAATGCAGCGCGAAGTAGACCAGCGCCGCCGTCAACACCGCGAGGCCGAGCGAGAGCAGCAGCACGTTGCGCGAGAAGCGGTACATCGCCGCGCGCAAGGGCGCCTCGTCCACCACCACCTCCAGCCACTGGCCGCCGCCCGGCGCCGGGCCGACGATGCGCATCACCCCGTTGCCGTCGTCCAGCATGGTGTCGAAGGCATCGATGATCGCCGACCATGCCGTCATCTCGCGCATGTCGATGTCGCGGTGGATCGCCGGCAGCTTGTCGGCGATGGCGAGCAGGCGGCGGCGCTGGCCCATCTTGATCGCCACGGCGCGGGCATCGATGCTGGCAAGAATCTGCCGTGCCAGCGAATCCGGCACCATGCCGCCGGGCACGGCGTCGAGCACCAGCGCCGCGGTGTTGGCGGCGGCCAGCCGGTCGTTGAGGCGGTTGATGCGGAAATTGGCGATCGAGGGGACATAGATCATCACCTCGGCGATCAGCACCAGTGGGATGGTCAGGAGCAGAAGCTTGCCGGACAGCCCGAGCCCGCGCCAGGAGCGCCGCAACGGCCGCCGCCAGACCCGGGTGAGCCGCGACAAGGGGGCAGGGAGGCGAACTGGGACCACGGCCAATATCCAGACGGCAGGCGTGCAGGCAGCTTGTTCTTAGCAGACTATCGCCCCGCTTGGCCGAAAACCTTGGCATCTTTGGGGAATTTGTAAGAGTCGGAGCGCTGCTTCGGCCGTTCCGGAACCGCGTGGGCGGTGAGAGCTGGTGGTTGTCCCGGGCCTGGCAAACGTTGACGGCAACGGGGGCCTTGCGTATAAGCCGCGCAACCGTCCGCGATCTCCCGGCTCGTCCGGGCCGGCCCTTTGTCGGGCCGGCGGTATCGGGACTTTGATTCTCACTTTTCGCGCCAATCGAGCGGCCAGCGGAGATTTCCCGTGAAGCGGACTTATCAACCCAGCAAACTGGTGCGCAAGCGCCGCCACGGATTTCGCGCGCGTCTCAAGACCGTTGGCGGCCGCAAGGTTCTGGCGGCACGCCGCGCCCGCGGCCGCAAGCGCCTGAGCGCCTGAGCGGTCCGGCCGGATCGGCCCGGATCATGGATAGGCTGCGGCAGCGGAAGGATTTTCTCGCCGCCGCCCAGGGCGCGCGGGTTGCCGCCCCCGGCTTCGTGGTGCAGCGCCGCCCCCGCGACGACGAGGCCCCGGTACGGGTCGGGTTCACTGTCTCCCGCAAGGTCGGCACCGCCACGGAACGCAACCGCGTCCGCCGCCGGCTTCGCGAACTGGTGAAGCGGCTCGACCCCATATCCATGCGACCCCATTGCGATTATGTGCTAGTGGGCCGCCGCGACGCGCTCGGGCGTGACTTTGCGGTCATGCTCCAGGACCTGCGCGCCGCGCTGGTCCGGCTCGAGCGGCCGGCGGGCAATAAGGCCGCATCAGGCCGCGAGGCATCGAGACAGCGGCGGGGACGCGGCGGACCCGATCGCGACGGCGACGAGAAGGGCCGTTGAGCCATCCGCGCGGGCGGACGCCGTCCGCCAGCTAAGGTGACGGAATCCGAATGAGCGACAACCGCAACACCATCCTGGCCATCATTCTGTCCGGTCTTGTGCTGATCGGCTGGCAGTACTTCTTCAACATCCCGCAGATGGAGAGCCAGCGCGCCGCCGAGCAGGCGGCGAAGCAGCAGCAGGCCCAGCAGGCGCAGCAGCAGGGCGGAACACAGCCGGGCGAGGCGGCGAAGCCGCAGGGCGGGACCGCACCGTCGCAGCATGGCGCGCCGCTGCCCGGCGCCCCGGCCGGCACGGCTGCGCCGATGACGCGCGAGGCGGCGGTTGCCAGTTCGCCGCGCATCCGCATCGAGGCGCCGTCCTTGTCCGGCAGCATCTCGCTCAAGGGCGCGCGCATCGACGACCTCGCTCTCGTCAAATATCGCGAGACCGTGGATCCAGCTTCGCCCGCGATCGTGCTGTTCTCGCCTTCGGGCTCGCAGCATCCTTACTACGCCGAGTTCGGCTGGGTCGGCGCCAGCGGTGCCAGCGTCAAGCTGCCCGACCAGAACACCTTGTGGCGGCAGGAGGGCTCGGGCGCCCTGACCCCGACCACCCCGGTGACGCTCGCCTACGACAACGGCGAGGGTCTCACCTTCCGCCGCACCATCGCGGTTGACGACGATTATCTGTTCACGCTCAAGGACGAGGTGGCCAACACCGGCGGCGCGCCGGTCACGCTGTATCCGTTCGGGCTGGTGTCGCGGCACGGCATGCCGCATATCTCCGGCTATTATCTTCTGCACGAGGGATTTGTCGGCGTGCTCGGCGACCAGGGCTTGCAGGAGTACGGCTACAGCAAGCTCGACGAGAAGAAGGCCGTCACCTTCAAGGCGACCAACGGCTGGCTCGGCATCACCGACAAGTATTGGGCGGCGGCGCTGGTGCCGCCGACCGATGCCGAATTGCAGGCACGCTTCTCCGCCAATCCGGGCGGCGACAAGAACAATTATCAGGCCGACTACCTGATGAACGCCGTGACCGTGGCGCCGGGCGCCGCGACGAGCGTCGAGACACGGCTGTTCGCTGGTGCCAAGGAAGCGCGCATCGTCGGCCTTAATTTTCCGCTGTTCGGACTTGGCGGCTATAATCAAAAGCTCGGCCTCAACCACTTCGATCTTTTGATCGACTGGGGCTGGTTCTACATGTTCACCAAGCCGATGTTCCTGGCCATCGACGCGCTGTTCCACCTGTTCGGCAATTTCGGCGTGGCGATCCTGCTGGTGACTGTGCTGGTCAAGGCGATCTTCTTCCCGCTTGCCAACAAGGCTTACGCCTCGATGGCCAAGATGAAGGCGATCCAGCCGCATCTCACGGCGCTGCGCGAACGCTATCCCGACGATCGCGTCAAGCAGCAGCAGGAGATGATGGAGATCTACAAGCGCGAGAAGATCAATCCGGTCGCCGGCTGCCTGCCGATCGTGATCCAGATCCCGGTGTTCTTTGCGCTCTACAAGGTGCTGTTCGTCACCATCGAGATGCGCCATGCGCCGTTCTTCGGCTGGATTCGCGACCTGTCCGCGCCCGACCCGACCAACCTGTTCAACCTGTTCGGGCTGCTACCGTTCGATCCAACCCATCTTCCCGTGTTCGGGCCGTTCCTGATGCTCGGCATCTGGCCGATCATCATGGGTATCACGATGTGGTTCCAGATGAAGCTGAACCCGACGCCGCCCGACCCGACGCAGAAGATGATCTTCGACTGGATGCCGGTGATCTTCACCTTCATGCTGGCGTCGTTTCCGGCCGGCCTCGTCATCTACTGGGCCTGGAACAACCTGCTCTCGGTGTTGCAGCAGGGCATGATCATGCGCCGCAACGGCGTGAAGATCGAGTTGTTCGACAACATCAAGGCGACCTTCGCCCGCAAGAAGGCGACATAAATCGGCCGGCCCCGCGCCGGTCACCACCAACGGGCAGCCATGAGCGACGGCGAGACGGGCGCGTTCGACGCCGAGATCATCGAACAGGGCCGGAAACTGTTTGCCGGCGACTGGCGCTTCGTCTCCGCCTCGCCCTCGATCGCCGCACTGCCGCCGATGGCCGGCATCGAGATCGCGTTCGCCGGCCGCTCCAATGTCGGCAAGTCGAGCCTGATCAACGCGCTGACCGGCCGCAATGCACTGGCGCGCGCCTCGCATACCCCCGGCCGCACCCAGGAACTGATCTTCTTCGAGGGGCCGAAGACGAGCGCGCTGCGCCTCGTCGATATGCCGGGCTACGGCTATGCCGCGGCTTCGAAGACCAAGGTGCTGGCCTGGACAGCGCTGATCCACGCCTATCTCGCCGGCCGGGCGTCACTCGCGCGGGTCTACCTGCTCGTCGATTCCCGCCACGGTTTGAAGGATATCGACGGCGAGGTGATGACGACGCTCGACCGCGCCGCGGTGAGCTACCAGATCGTGCTGACCAAGACCGACCAGATCGGGCGCGGCGATCTTTTGGCGCGCATCGATGACGTACGGGCGGCGCTGGCGCAGCACCCGGCGGCCTACCCTGAAGTGCTGGCGACATCCTCGCGGACCGGCGCCGGCATGCCCGAATTGCGCGCCGCCATTGTCCGGCTGTTGCGGGAGAAGGGGCTGTGAGCGGGCAGGCGGCTTTCCGACTTGTCGCGCTCTGCGCCGGGCTGATGGGCGCGGCCGGTGTGGCGCTCGCTGCTGCCGGTGCGCATCTGCCGGAGGCGGGGCGGCTTGCCGCGGCATCCTCGATGCTGCTCGTTCACGCCGGCGCAGCGATCGGCGCGGCGCTCGCCGCCGAACGTGGCGTCGTGCGGCGGGGAGGGGGGCTGGCCGCCGCGTTCGCCCTCGTTGCCGGCGCGAGCCTGTTTGCCGGCGAACTGGCGTTGCGGCAGTTCTGGGGTAAAAGCCTGTTTCCGATGGCCGCCCCGACCGGCGGCACGCTGGCCATCGCCGGCTGGCTCGCGCTTGCCGTTGCCGCGGTATGGCCGCGCCGCGCCTGAGCTTTTGTCATGACGGCGCGTCGGCAACATGCTAGCGACGGACGCCTGCCCGAGATTTCGACCATGGCCCCGCCCATCCCGACGACGAGTTTCACGCGATGACCGACCCCGCCGACATCACGCCCGACGACCAGGCCCGGATTCTCTCCGAGGCACTGCCGCACATGCAGAAATACGATGACGAAACCATCGTCATCAAATACGGCGGCCCCGCCATGGGCGCGGAAGAGGTGGCGCGGCAGTTCGCGCGCGACATCGTGCTTCTGGAGCAGACCGCGATCAACCCGGTGGTGGTGCATGGCGGCGGGCCGCAGATCGCCACCATGTTGCAACGGCTCGGCATCAAGTCGGAGTTTGCCGCAGGGCTCCGCATCACCGACGCCGCCACCATCGAGATCGTCGAGATGGTGCTGGCCGGCTCGATCAACAAGCAACTCGTCGGCTACATCAACGAGGCCGGCGGCAAGGCGGTCGGGCTGTGCGGCAAGGACGGCAACATGGTGCACGCCAGCAAGGTGTCGCGCACTATGATCGATCCCGGCTCCAACATCGAGAAGATCGTCGACCTCGGTTTTGTCGGCGAGCCGGAAAAGGTCGATCTGACACTGCTCAACCAGTTGATCGGCCACGACCTCATTCCCGTGCTGGCGCCGCTTGCCACCTCGGCGACGGGCCAGACCTTCAACGTCAACGCCGACACCTTCGCCGGCGCCGTCGCCGGTGCGCTGCGCGCCAAGCGGCTGTTGCTCCTGACCGACGTGCCCGGCGTGCTCGACAAGTCGAAGGCCCTGATCCCCGACCTCTCGGTGCAGGAGGCGCGCAAGCTGATCGCCGACGGCACCATCTCCGGCGGCATGATCCCCAAGGTGGAAACCTGCATCTACGCGCTGGAGGCCGGGGTCGAGGGCGTCGTCATCATCGACGGCAAGACGCCGCATGCCGTGCTGCTCGAACTGTTCACCAATCAGGGCACCGGCACGCTGATCCACAAGTGAGGACGGTGCGCCATCTCGTCGCCATCGCGGCGGCGCTTGCGGCCGGTCTTGCGTCGGATCTTGCGGCCGCGCCGGCGTGGGCCGATCTCAAGCTGTGTAACCGCATGAGCTATGTCGTCGATGCGGCAATCGCCGTCGATGCCGACGGCGCGACCGCGACGCGCGGCTGGTTCCGCCTCGATCCGGCGCAGTGCCGCACCGTGTTGCAGGGCGATATGCCGGCCGGCCGGCTGTTGCTGCACGCCCGGACGCCGGCCTTTTACGGCGCGCCGCCGGCGCAGGCCGGTACCGATCGCCTGTGCGTCTCAAGCGGCGATTTCACCATCGCCGCGGCACGCGATTGCCGCGCCGGGCAGACGCCCGCGCCGTTCACGGAGATCAAGCCATCGCCAGGTGAGGACGGCAGCCTCGTCGCCTATCTCGCCGAGGACAGCGAATACGACGACGAGCAGGCGCGCCGCGCCGGCATCCAGCGCGTGCTGGTGATGGGCGGTTATGACGCCGCGCCGATCGATGGCGTCGATGGACCGAAGACGCAAGGCGCGCTGGCCGCGTTCCTCAAGGCGCAGGGGTTGCCACCGGAGGCGGCCAACGCGCCGGACTTTTTCGCCGTCATGATGAAGGCGGTGCAGGCGCCGTCGGCGCGCGGGCTGACGTGGTGCAACGACACGCCCTACAAGATCATGGCGGCGGTCGGCATCGACGATGGCCGCACGGTCGCCACGCGCGGCTGGTATAGTGTCGAGGCGGGAAGCTGCCTGCACCCGGACATTCCCGGCCAGCCGCGGCAGATCTACAGTTTCGCCGAAGCCGTGGACGGCAGCGGGCGCACGGTCACGGTCGGCTCGAAGCCGCTCAACTGGGGTGGCCCGCGTGCGCTGTGCACGCGCGAGAGGAAGTTCGAGATTGCCGAGCATGGCGACTGCGCCGCGCGCGGCCTTGCATCCACCGGCTTTGCCGCAACGGATATCGCGCCGGGCGGCGGCAAGACGCTGCGCTTCGCGTTGCCGCGCTGACAGGACAAAAACAATGACCACGCCGCACGATCCCGCAGAGCCGCGCTCTTTCGCTGCCGTCGAGACCTGGGTGTTCGATCTCGACAACACGCTCTATCCGCATCACGTCAACCTGTGGCAGCAGGTGGACGGGCGCATCCGCGATTTCGTTGCCGGCTTTCTCAAGGTGTCGAGCGACGAAGCCTTTCGCATCCAGAAGGATTTTTACCGCCGCTACGGCACGACGATGCGCGGCATGATGACCGAATACGGCATCTCGGCCGACGACTTTCTTGCTTACGTCCACCAGATCGATCATTCGCCGCTTGAGCCGAACCCGGCGCTCGGCGCGGCGCTGGAGCGGTTGCCCGGCCGCAAGCTGGTGCTCACCAACGGCTCCTGCGCCCATGCCGGCAAGGTGCTCGACCGGCTCGGTATCGCGGCACATTTCGAGGACGTATTCGATATCGTCGCCGCCGATCTCGAGCCAAAACCGTCGCCGCGGACCTATCAGCGGTTCCTCGCCCGTCACGGCGTCGATCCGGCGCGCTCAGCGATGTTCGAGGATCTCGCCCGCAATCTCGAAGTGCCGCACGGCCTCGGCATGACCACGGTGCTGGTGGTGCCGGATGGCTCGGCGCCGGTGGTGCGCGAGGACTGGGAGATGGAGGGGCGGGAAGCCGCGCATGTCGATCACGTCACCGACGATCTCGGCGGCTTTCTGAGCCGGCTGCGGTAGCACTTTTCAGATTCTGGTGGAAACATCCGAGGTGTCATTGCCGGGCTTTGACCCGGCAATCCATCGCTTCTCAAAAAGATGGATGCGCAGATCAACTGCGCGTATGACGATAAAATATGATGTCAGAACAATGAAGCCGGTGGCTTGACTCCACGCGGCCGAACCCGGACAACGCGGGCCTTCTTTCCGATTGCCGTTCAGGGGGACATCCATGTCGCTTGCCGCGCTCGAATCCACCATCAACGCCGCCTTCGACGACCGCGAGAAGGTCAGCCCCGCGACGCGCGGCCCGGTGCGGGATGCGGTGGTAAAAGCGCTCGACCTGCTCGATTGCGGCGAGGCACGGGTGGCCTCGCGTGGTGCCGACGGCCAGTGGCAGGTCCATCAGTGGCTGAAGAAGGCCGTATTGCTGTCGTTCCGCCTCAACGACATGGCGGTGATCGGCGGCGGGCCAGGCGGCGCCAACTGGTGGGACAAGGTGCCCTCGAAATTCGCCGGCTGGGACGAGAACCGCTTCCGCGAGGCCGGTTTCCGCGCGGTGCCCGGCGCGGTGGTGCGCCGCTCGGCGTTCATCGCCAAGAACGTCGTGCTGATGCCGTCCTTCGTCAACCTCGGCGCCTATGTCGATTCCGGCACCATGGTCGATACCTGGGCGACGGTCGGCTCCTGTGCCCAGATCGGCAAGAACGTGCATATCTCCGGCGGCGTCGGCATCGGCGGCGTGCTCGAGCCGTTGCAGGCCGGTCCCGTCATCATCGAGGACGACTGCTTCATCGGCGCCCGCTCGGAAGTGGCCGAGGGCGTCGTAGTGCGGCAGGGCGCCGTGCTGTCGATGGGCGTATTCCTCGGTGCCTCGACCAAGATCGTCGATCGTGCCAGCGGCGAGGTGTTCATCGGCGAGGTGCCGGCTTATTCGGTGGTGGTGCCGGGCGCGCTGCCGGGCAAACCGCTGCCCGATGGCAGCATGGGTCCGTCGACCGCCTGTGCCGTGATCGTCAAGCGCGTCGATGAGCGCACCCGCTCCAAGACCAGCATCAACGATCTGCTGCGCGACTGAGTGAAACGGTAGAACCGGTGGCAAAAGACAACGCCCGCGGCATAACCGCGGGCGCTTCGATTCGGAGAAGGATGCCGTTTCGGCTCAGGCGGCTTCGTCGGTGACGACGCCATCCTCGCCGGCGAGGTCGTCGCCGTCGGCCTCCGCGTCGCTGTCGGCCTTGGCGCCGCGGCGCGGGCTCTTGGCCAACTGCGCCTCGATCTCCTTGATCGCCTCGGTCTCGGTCATGTGCTGCACGACCACGATCTCGCGCGACAGGCGGTCGAGCGCGGCCTCATAGAGCTGGCGCTCGCTGTAGGACTGCTCCGGCTGCGTCTCCGAGCGGTACAGGTCGCGCACCACCTCGGCGATGGCGACGATATCGCCGGAGTTGATCTTGGCCTCGTATTCCTGGGCGCGGCGCGACCACATGGTGCGCTTGATGCGGGCGCGGCCGCGCAGCGTCTCCAGCGCCTTCTTGACCAGCGCCGGCTCCGACAGCTTGCGCATGCCGACATTGGCGACCTTGGCGGTCGGCACCCGCAGCGTCATCTTATCCTTCAAGAAGCTGATGACGAACAGTTCCAGCCGCGCGCCGGCGATCTCCTGCTCCTCGATGGCGAGGATCTGGCCGACGCCATGGGCCGGGTACACCACGAATTCGTTGGTCTTGAAGCCCTGACGCTGGGTCAGCGGCTTTTTCGGCTCCTCAGGGCGCGGGGCGCCTGCCGGTTTGGCCGCCACCGGCTTCTGCGGATGCGGAGCAGCCTTGACGGCGGCCGGCTTGGCAACCGGCTTGACCGGGGCGGCTGCTTTCAGCGGGGCGGCCTTCGGGGCCACGGCCGGCTTCACAGCAGCCTTAGCCGCAGCCTTGGGAGCCGTCTTGATTGCAACCGTCTTGGTCGCAACCGTCTTGGTCACGGGAGCCTTGGCCACGGTCTTGGTCGCAACCTTAGGCGCGGGAGCCTTGGTTGCAGTCTTGGCAGTCGTCTTGGCTGAGTTTTTTGTCATTATGCTTCTGTTTTTGGCGGACGTGGTCTTGGAAGGCTTGACCGAAGCCGTCCTGGCGGTGCCCTTTTTGCGGGGCGCGCCGGCTTTCGGGGCCTTGGCGGCGGATGAGCGGGCCGTCTTCGCTCTCGCCGAACGTGCAACAGCCGCTCGGGATGCTTTGGCCGATCCCGCAGTTACTTTTTTGGCACTCGTCTTCGAAGTTTTGGCACTCTGGCTATGTCTTTTGGTTGACACGGGCTGTACGCGGAACTGCCACGCCTCTGTTCGATGATTTTTTAGGATACCTCGGCGGCCAATCGGCCTTGCGCGGGCTCTTGCCTCACTGTATGTAGTTATATTACCACATTTTCCGCAAAAATCAATGGTTTATGCCGATGCTGCGGTGCAGCGCGGCGCCGCCCCTCCAAACAGGGTTAAATGGCGTCGCAGCGGTGTTGGGCGCTACTGACGAAATTTGTCTGATTTCAAATAGATGACACGGAGATGCCGGTTATGTCCGGCACCCGGTGCAACTCCGTGCAACCTGACGGCTGCTCAATCCCCTGAACCTGGATTCGGAGAAAAATACTTCTCCAGCTTGCCTTCTTCCCCGTCGTGCTCCTTGGCGTCCGGCGGGCTCTCCTTCTTCTGGGTGATGTTCGGCCAGGTTTTTGCGTATTCGGCGTTCAGTTCGAGCCACTTTTCCAGATTGGGTTCGCTGTCGGGCTTGATGGCCTCCGCCGGGCATTCCGGTTCGCACACGCCACAGTCGATACATTCGTCCGGGTGGATGACCAGCATGTTCTCGCCCTCGTAGAAGCAATCCACGGGACAGACTTCGACGCAGTCGGTATATTTGCACTTGATGCAGTTATCGGTGACGACGTAGGTCATCGAACACTCCGGAACATTTTTTCGGCGCGGTCCGCGAACAGGTCGGCCGGTCGGGGTCCGGCGTTGCCGCAATGCGGATGCACTTCCTCTTGAATAGTCCGATTCGCGTGGCGACCTTCGTTTCGATGTCGCCGCAACGGACCGCGGGTGGCGTAGCGCAGGATACCGCCTACCGCAAGCAGCCGATTTGAGCGGCATGCCAGACGGTTGCCGTTCATATGAATCGAGCCTCTAGCCTGATGGATCAGCACGCCAGCTCCCGTGAAAGTGGTATCCATTTTACCTAATAATGCCAGAGATAATCATTCAGGCCCACCTTGCAATTCCGCATAGAGCAGGCGGGCGGCGGCGGCATCGCCGCGGCGGGCCGCGAACGCCGTTATTTTCAGCAGACGCACGCCGCCATCGAGGCTGACGGTCAGGACGTCGCCGGCCTTGACCGCATGGCCGGGGGCGCTTTGCCGCGCACCGTTGATACGGACGCGGCCGGCCGCCACCAGCGCCTGGGCATTGCTGCGCGTTTTCACGACGCGGGCATGCCAGAGCCATTTATCGAGACGCTGGCGGGTGACGGGGAGTGCGTCGTCGGGCAACTCCGGCCTCTTTCCATGGGGCGGCAACAGCCATCGGGCTCTGCCGCAACACCGGCGAGTTTGCACCTGGAGCGGTTTCGAGCGAAGCGGAAACCGGCCTGCGCCGGCCATAGCCGGCTTCGGTCGGTGTCGACCGGTTCGCGCGGGTGCGTCGTTTACGCGAGCGTTTTCGATGGCTGGGCTGGCATCCAGGTTTCGGCCGGCCGCTTGCGGCGCGGCCTGATCTCGCCGTTCTGGAAGGCGATGCCCATCTCAAAACTGTCGGCGATGCGGTGGGCGCGCTCGAGAAAATGCTCGGCGGCTGTCGGCGGGCAGACATCGTGCGCGGTCTGTGCGAACAGCGTCAGCCAGCGGTCGAAATGCGGCGTATCGACCGGCAGCGGCATATGCACCGCCATCGGCTGGCCGTGATAGCGGCCGGTCATCAGCGCCACCGACGACCAGAACGCGAACATGCGCTGCAGGTGGGCTTCCCAATCGTGGATGCGGCTCTCGAAGATCGGGCCGATCAGATCGTCATCGCGCACCCGGTCGTAGAAGGCGCGCACCAGCCGCTCGATCATCGCCTCGTCGATGCCGGTGCGGGCGACGATATCCGCCTGAAGCAGCGCGCGGTTGTTGGTCTGGGGCGATTGGCTCATCGTGATCCTCGTTGCGGCCGGAGCCGCCGCGGCCGGCCGTTGCGTCGAGCAAAGATTCATATAAGTTAGATGTTATAGGGTCAACGGCTGTACGGAGAAGGCATGGCCCGGATCAGGATTAAGCGCGCTTATGAGGCGCCTATGGCGAGCGACGGTGTCCGCGTGCTGGTGGATCGCCTGTGGCCGCGCGGGCTTGCACGCGACGCGGCCCGGATCGATCACTGGCTCAAGGATGTCGCGCCAAGTTCGGACCTGCGCAAGTGGTTCGGCCATGACCCCGAGCGGTGGCAGGAGTTTCGCAAGCGCTACCGCGCCGAGCTCAAGGCGGATACCGAGGCGGTGGCGGAGTTGCGCGCCCTCGCCAAAGGGGCAAAAACCTTGACGCTGGTGTTTGCCGCCAAGGACGAGGCGCACAACAACGCCGTGGTCCTCAAGGAATTGCTCGACTAACGCCAGGCCGGCGCAGGGCAGGGCGGGCGGCTGTCCGTCGTCCAAGGGTTTTCCGGGCAATCTGGCCGGCGAGGGTGGCCGGGCATCGGTGCTCCGCCCGGGCGTCATCCGGTGGAATGAAAATGGTGCGGTGCTGTTGCATTGCTTCACGGCTTTTGGCATAGCTGTGCCGCTCGGCGGCGCTGCCGCCACGATGGATGCGGGTGTAGCTCAGGGGTAGAGCACAACCTTGCCAAGGTTGGGGTCGAGGGTTCGAATCCCTTCGCCCGCTCCAAGTCGCCTCCTCCAGGAATTTCAACCAGATCAGCCGTATACCGAAACCAGTCGATGACCCGCGGAAAGCCGCGGCGCGGCGACAGCGGGCTTTATACGGTCGGCCACAGAGACAGCCGCGGCTGAGTCATGGGCCTCTGACGCGACCGCCGGTTCCCTCGAAGTGCAGGTCGGCCAGCCGACCACGGCGCCGGGGCATTGGCACGCCCGCGCTTAATTCTCTTTATTCTGGTTCCAAAAGTTTAGCCGGCCGTGGCCCTTCCCGGATTCAGATGGCGAGCGCCATCATGATGCAATTGTGGGAGGTGGCTGCCATGGTCGCGCGCTCGTTTCATTTCGTCAGCAGCGGAAACTTTGTGCTGCGTTGCATCGGATACGGAGTAGCTGCGTTCCTGGTGCTGACGGCACCGATGCTTTCCACCGATGCCCGGGCCGATATTCCCGACGAGCTTTACAAGGCGCTCAACGTCTCCAAGGACGCCACGCCCCAGCAGCTTTACGATGCGCTGGTCAAGCGGTTCTACGATCCTAAGCAGGGGGCCGGCAAAGGCAAGTTCGGCAACCTCTGGGAGCCGATCCCGATGACGAAATACTTCATGCCGCATGACTTCTACACACCGCCGGATGTCCATATCACCGCGACCCGGCAGGAATGCGTGGAATGCCACACCTCGGTGACGCCAGGCTGGGTTCATACCTGGCAGAAGAGCGTGCACGGCAATCTCGATGAGATCCGCAATCTGCCCGACAGCGATTCGCGCGCCTACAAGAAAGAGATGATCACCGAGGTCGAGACCAACCTGCGTTCGCTCGGCAAGCTCAAGGAAGGCGAAGCGCTTAAAGAAGTCGGCTGCATCGACTGCCATATCGGCGTCAACGCCGAGAAGGGCAACCACAAGACCGAATTGAAGATGCCGGACGCCGCCAATTGCGGCCAGTGCCATCTCAAGCAGTTTGCCGAGCGCGAATCCGAGCGCGACACCTTGAAGTGGCCGCAGGGCCAGTGGCCGGACGGTCGCCCCTCGCACGCGCTGTCGATGCTTGCCAACGTCGAGACCGGCATCTGGGCCGGCATGCAGGAGCGCGAAGTGGCCGAGGGCTGCACCATGTGCCACACCGCGCAGAACACCTGTAACACCTGCCACACCCGGCATGAATTCTCTGTCGCCGCCGCGCGCAAGCCGGAGACCTGTTCGTATTGCCATAACGGCGTCGATCACAACGAGTTCGAGAACTACATGCTGTCGAAGCACGGCATCAATTACGCCACGCTCGGCAACACCTGGGACTGGGAGAAGCCGCTGTCGGCCGGCTACAAGGCTGCCAACCAGACCGCGCCGACCTGCCAGACCTGCCATTTCGAGTTCAACGGCGAGTTCAGCCACAACCTGGTGCGCAAGGTGCGCTGGGGCTTCAACCCGATGCAGGCGATTGCCGACAACCTCAAGCATCCGTGGTTCGAGGAGCGCAAGGAAGCCTGGGTGCAGACCTGCTCGCAGTGCCACTCCGGCCGCTTCGCCACCAGCTATCTTGAGATGATGGACAAGGGCACCATCGACGGCATCAAGCTGGTCGAGGATGCGCGCGGCGTCATGAAGAAGCTTTATGACGACGGCCTGCTGGTCGGCCAGAAGACCAATCGTCCGGCACCGCCGGCGCCCGACAAGGATGAACCCGGCGGTTTCTTCGGCTTCTTCGCCTCCAAGGGCAACAACCCCACCGCCGTCGATGTCGAGTTCGCCGAAATGTGGGAGCAGCACATCATGCGCCACTTCAAGGGGCTGGCGCATGTCAATCCCGGCGGCTTCACCTACACCAACGGCTGGGCCAAGCTGATCCGCAGTCTTGCCCGCATCAAGGACGCCGACACCCAGTTGCGTGAGAAGGCGGCGCTGGAGACCCGTATCGCCAAGCTGGAAGCGCGCAGCGGGACCAAGCAGCGCCGTGGCTTCCTTGAGCTTGATACGCCGGTCAAGCAGGCAGGACTTGCGGGCTTCGGCTTCCTCCTCGCCGGACTTGGCATGGCCGCCGTGCTGGCCCCGCGCCGGCGGGACAGGGGGCGCCCGGCGACTTAAGGAGTTTGCTGTGTCGCGTTTCCTCTCCCCCAACTTGAATGGGCGTGCCGCACTCGGCGGCGCGCTCATTTTTTTCGGGCTTGGACTGATGGCGGTGGCGGCATGGTCGTGGACGCGGCCGCAGCCGGTGCCCTACGAGCGGCACGCGGTCACTGAGGCGCCGGACGACGGCCTTACGGCACTTCTGGCCCTGCAGCCCGGCGCGAAGGCCGAGACGTTCGATATCGCCGTGCCGGAGGCCACCGACCGCGCCGCGCGCGGCACGGTGCTGCGTGGCGCGGGCGGGGCGGCCGTGGTGGCGTGGGAAAGCGCGATCGGCGAGCCCGTGCTCCATCCCGAGATTCATCCCGACGAGGAGCGCGGCCTGATCGAGGCGTTGCGCAAGCATCTGCCGGCCGGCGCCATGGTGCTGGCGATGCCCGACACCTCGCGCCGCCTCAAGGCGTTCATCGACATCGATGCGCCGCTGGCCGGCGCCGATGACGGTGCGGCCCTGATCCTGCCGGCGCCATGGCAGCGCCAGGCGGAGACGGTGCGCGACGCCGAGCGGCGCTTCACGGGCCTGAAACCCGGCGCGGGCGCCGCCGCCTTCGACGCCTTCGTCGATGCACTGCTCGCCGACGATCGCTACGGCGTGGCCAGGCTCGCGGTGCTCGCGCAAGGCAAGCCGGCCTACGTCATCCTGCACGTCCGCGATGCGTTTTCGATCGGCGTGGCGCGGCCCGACCGTTTCGCCATCGGCATTCACGATTTTCCCGCGGGCTCGCAGGTCCACGACGCGCTCAAGCTGGTGCGGCACTGGATGAAGGAAAAGGGGCATGCGGCCTACGTGGCCACCCCGAAGGCAAAAGACGTCACGCGCGTATTCTTTCTTCCCGAGGCCAAGGATAAATCGACGCTGCTGGCGCGGCTGTTGCCGTTCGATGCCACCGAACTCGGCAGCGTCGCCGGCACGGAGATCGTCTACCAGCATCGCGGCTACTGGATCTATCGGCTGCTCCCGGTCGCCGATGGAGCGAGCTGAAGTCCTCGGCCGCCCGATCGATCATCCGTCATCATTGGTATCGGCGTAGCGCACGGGAACCGGTGCACGCGGGCCGTGCTTGGAGCCGGAATTATATTAGAATTAGAATAATGCGGAGCCATGCAATTATCGTCGCGTGGACCTGTCTATTGCGCCGCACGCAAACCTAGCATGGTGCCACAGGGAGGACAGGGAGGTCGTGCGATGCCGCTCGCGGTCCGTCTTGATCACGGCGACAGTCGTTCGCTGCAGTTCCAGTTGTTCGACCAGATCCGGTCGATGATTCTGCGGGGGCTTTTGCGCAGCGGTGAATCGTTGCCGCCGTCGCGGGTGTTGAGCGAGCAGATCGGCGTCTCCCGCAACACCGTCGTGCTGGCCTATGAGCGGCTGCTGCTCGAAGGCTACATCGAGAGCCGGCCGAGTGTCGGCACCTTCGTCTCCGGCGCGCTGCCGGAGACCGCGATCTTCACCAGCACCGATGGCTGCCGTGCGCCGATGTTACCGACGGGCGACAACGAGAACGATGAGGACTTTGCTGTCCGCGTGCCGCGTGCGCAGGCGGTGGTCAATCCGCGCGCCGGGCTGACTTACGATTTCTGGGTCGGCCGGCCGGCCGCCGATTCCTTTCCGATCAAGGAGTGGCGGCGCATCATCGACAGCAAGCTGCGCTACGCTGGCGCGCGCATGACCGAGTATCAGGACCCGCAGGGGCTGCTCAGTCTGCGCCGCGCCATTGCCGAGCACGTCGGCCCGGCGCGCGGCATCACCGTGTCGCCGGACGAAGTGGTGATCGTCGGCGGCTCGCAGGACGGTCTCAATCTTGCGGCGAGCGTGCTGGCGCGCCACGTCGGCGCCTTCATCCATGAAGACCCCTGCTACCAGGGCGCGTTCTATTTGTTCGAGAGCTGTGATCTGCCATCGAGCCCGGTGCCGGTGGACGAGCACGGCCTCGACGTCGCCTGCCTGCCCGAGGTCAACCGCGCGCTCGCCTATGTCACGCCCTCGCATCAGTATCCGCTTGGCGTGACGCTGTCGCTGGAGCGGCGCATCGCGCTGTTGCAGTGGGCGCGCCGCACCGGCAGCTTCATCATCGAGGACGACTACGACAGCGACTTCCGCTACGAGGGTGCGCCGCTTACCGCGCTGCGCGGTCTCGACGACCATGGCCGGGTGTTTTACCTCGGCACCTTCTCGAAGTGCCTCGGCGCCGGACTGCGGCTGGGCTACCTGATCGTGCCGCAGCCGTTCGTCGCCGCCGCGCGCTCGTGGAAGACGCTGATGAGCAACGGCGCGCCGTGGCTCGAACAGGCCGCCATGGCCGAGTTCATGGAGCAGGGCGCGTTCAACCGCCACCTGCGGCGCATCCGCCAGACCTACCGGACGCGGCGCGACTGCCTGCTGCACCACTTGCGCAAGCATTTCGGTGATGTCGATATTCTCGGCACCAACGGCGGCATGCACGTTGCCTGGCGGCTGCCGCCGGGCTTTCCCAGCGCGATCGAGATTGAACGCCGTGCCGGCCGCGCCGGCGTCGGGCTCTACGGCCTGACCACCGGAGGCGCGTGCACCCAGACCGACCACCCGCGCGTAGCCGACACGTTGATCTTCGGCTTCGCGGCGCTCTCCGAGGAACGTATTGCGGCGGCGATCGCCATTCTGGCGCGCGTTCTCAACGAGACGCAGCCGGCGGCCGAGCCGCGGGAGGCCGTATCGTGACTGCAAGTCTCGTCAAGATCGGGCTGTCGGCGGCGACGACCGCCTTCGCACTGTCCTTGTTTGCGATCCTCGCCGCGGCGCTGGCCGCGCGCGGATCGCGGCCGGCTTTTCTGGTCGGCGCGCGCAATGCGCTCATCGTCAACTTCGCGCTGGTGACGCTCGCGGCCTTCACGGTGATGTGGTCGTTCGTCGTCACCGACTTCTCGGTGCTCTACGTCGCCGAGAACGCCAACAGCCGCCTGCCGCTGCTCTATCGCCTGACCGCGCTGTGGGGCGCGCACGAAGGCTCGCTGCTGTTGTGGCTATGGTATCTGTGCCTGTTCTCGGCGATTGCCGTGGCGATCCACTGGCGCAGCCATCCGCTGTCGATGCCGTGGATCATCGCGACGCTGGCCGCCGTGCAGGCCGGCTTCATCGGCTTCATCGTTTTTCTATCGAGCCCGTTCCGCGAGATTTTTCCCGCGCCGCCCGACGGGCGCGACCTCAATCCGTTGCTGCAAGACCCCGGTCTCGCCTTCCATCCGCCGCTTCTTTATATGGGCTACGTCGCCTTCTCGGTGCCGTTCGCTTTTGCCATCGCCGCCCTGATCCGCGGCCACGCCGGCGCCGAATGGGTGCGCGCGGTGCGTCGCTGGACGCTGTTCGCCTGGGCGGCGCTGACCAGCGGCATCATGCTCGGCGGCTACTGGGCCTATTACGAACTCGGCTGGGGCGGCTACTGGGCGTGGGACCCGGTGGAGAACGCCTCGTTCCTGCCGTGGCTGACCGGCACCGCCTTCCTGCACTCGATCATGGCGCAGGATCGCCGCAACATGTTTCACACCTGGAACGTGTTCCTGATCGTCACCACCTTCGCGCTGTCGCTGCTCGGCACCTTCCTGGTGCGCTCCGGCGTGTTGACCTCGGTGCATTCCTTCGCCGTCGATCCCGGGCGCGGTACCTACATGCTCGCGTTCCTCGCGGTGGTGATGGTGGCCGGCTACGGCCTCGTCATCTGGCGCGCCGAACGGCTCACCGCCGCCACGCAACTGGAAAGCGCGTGGTCGCGCGAGGCGATGCTGCTGGTCAACAACCTGTTCCTGCTCGCCGCAGCCGCCGTGGTGCTGCTCGGCACGCTGTATCCCTTGATCGTCGAGGCGGTCAGCGGCGACCGCGTTACCGTCGGCGCGCCGTACTTCAACAAGGTCGCCATCCCGATGCTGGTGGCGGTGGTGTTCCTGATGGGCATCGGGCCGGTCGTGCCGTGGCGGAGCATCAAGGCGCGTCGTCTTCGCGACCTGTTGCGGTGGCCGGCGCTGGCCGCGCTCGTGGCGCTGGCGGTCGCGCTGCTGGCCGGTGTGCGGGAGGTGATCGGCATCGCCGCGATCGGCGCGGTGGCGTTCACGCTCTCCGCGACGCTGCTCGATTTCCGCCGCAGCGTCGCGGCGCATCGTGCGGTCGCCAGGGGTGGCTGGCTGTCGTCGACCTGGCGGGTGATGCGCAATGCGCGGCAGCGCTACGGCGGCATGATCGTGCATCTCGGCATTCTGGTGATCGCGTTCGGCATGCTGGCATCGGGGCTGTTCCAGCAGACGGTCATCGTCTCGTTGAAGCCTGGCGAGAGCATCGCGCTCGGGCCTTACCACGTCACCTTCCGCGGTGTCGAAAGCGTTGACGGCCCGAACTACCGCGCACGTGCCGGCCGCTTCGACGTGTCGCGCGCCGGCGTGCCGGTGATGGAGATGCGCCCGGAGAAGCGCAGCTATCAGGAGCGCCAGATGGTGACGACGGAGGCGGCCATCGCATCGAGCCTGATGGGCGACCTCTATCTGGTGCTTGGCGATGAGGCGGCCCACGGTGCCGCCACCGTGCGCGGCTACTGGAATCCGTTGATCCTGTGGCTGTGGGTCGGCTGGCTCGTCGTTCTGGTCGGTGCCGCGGTCGCCGGCAGCGCGCGGCTCTCCGCTGCGCGCACGCCCGCGGCGGCCGCCGTCGCGCAGGAGCAGCCGGCATGACAACTCTGGCGCAATCGCAGGCTCCGAAGCTGCGGCCGTGGAAGCTGGTGCTCGGCGGCTTCGTCGTGGCGATGCTGGCGGTGCTGGCCTGGGGGCTGACGCGCGACCCGAGCTATATCCCATCGCAGCTGGTCGGCCGCAGCGTGCCGGCGTTCGCACTGCCGGAATTGAACGGCAAAGGCACGGTCGCGGCCGATGAGTTGCGCGGCACGCCGCTGGTCATCAACTTCTGGGCGTCGTGGTGCGTGTCCTGCCGCGCCGAACATGGGCTGCTGACCGGCTTTGGCCGCGAGGTGGCGACGCGCGATGACGTCCGCATCGTCGGCATCAACTATCGCGACGCGCCGGCGGCGGCCGCGCGCTTCCAGGACGAACTCGGGACCTTCTCGTATCGCTCCGGCCAGGACCCGAGCGGCCGCACCGGGATCGACTTCGGCGTCTACGGCTTGCCCGAGACGTTCTTCATCGACCGCGACGGTATCGTGATGGCTCGCCATGTCGGACCGCTGACCGAGACGGCGCTCAAACACAACCTGAGCCTGATCGGGGTGACGCGATGAGGCCGCGCCGTATGCTTGCAATGGTACTGATTGCCGCTCTGGCGGTCCCGACACTGGCGGCCCCGGTCTTGACGACCCCGGCTTTGGCTCAGCCGGTCAAGCAGCAGGACGCGGTGGACAGTCGTGTGTTCGCCATCGGGGCAAAACTGCGCTGCCCGGTTTGTCAGAGCGAAACCATTCTGGATTCGCACTCGTCGTCCGCGAAGGAAATGCTGCGCATCGTCCGTGAGCAGATCGAGGCCGGGCGCAGCGATGCCGAGATCGTCGGCTATTTTCACGACCGCTATGGCGACTATGTGCTGATGCAGCCGCCCGCGCGCGGCGCCAACCATGTGCTGTGGGTGCTGCCGCTGTTGATCCTGCTGGTCGGCGGCCTCTGGCTGGCGCGCTGGCTTGGCCGAAGCCGTCGCGCCGCCGCCGCGGCGGCGCCGCCCGCGCCCGCGGTTACCTTCACCGAACGGGATCTGGAGCGGCTAAAACTATGAGCGGCATTCTGACCTGGCTGATCCTGTGTGCGCTGGCGGCAACGGCCGTGCTGCTGCCATTGTGGCTGCGCAGCGCCGACGGGCCGCTCGGCCGCGGCGCCGATGGCGACGAGCCGGAGCGGCAATGGCAGAACGAAAAGGATCGCCTTGTCGGCGAACTGCGCGACCTCGATCGCGCCTTTGCCGAAGGGCGGATCGATGAGGCCATTCACGACCGGCAGCGTGCCGCCTTGTCGGCGGATGCGGAGCGAGCGCTGGAGCGGTTGCGTCAGGCGCGAGCCTCGACCACCGCCGGCGACGTGCTGCACGTGCCGCGGCGCTATCCGGTGGCGGCAGCGGCCGCTGCCGTGCTGCTGTTCGGCGTCTCGGGCGGTGCCGTGATGCTGTCGGCGCGGGGCGACATCGTGCGCGGCACGTCGCCCCATGCCGATGGGCGCATCCCGCTGCCGGCGGCGCAGGCCAATGCGAACGCGGCATCCCCTGCTGCACAAGGCTCACCGCAGGCCACCGCACAAGCCTCTGCGCAAGCTGCGCCGGCAGCGCCGGCCGGCATGCCGACGACGGCGGACGGCGCCCCCGACATCGGGGCGATGGTGCAGCGTCTTGAGGCACGGGAGCAGGGCGGCGAGCCGACCGTCGAGGAGATGCTGATGCTCGGCCGCAGCTATCGTGCGCTCGGCCGCACCGACGATGCCATTGCCGTGCTCAAGCGCGCGGCCGACCGCGAGGCGCGCACCGATACGCTGTTCGCCTACGGCGAAGTGCTGTTTCGCGATGGTGGCGAGGCGCGCCTCGACGAGGCGGCGGCGGTGTTCGACCGCCTGCTGGCGCAGGCGCCGCGCATGCCCGAAGCGCTCTGGTACAAAAGCCTGACGCTGGTCAAGCGCCACAAGGTCGATGAGGCGCGCGGCATTCTGCGCGATCTCAAGGGGCTGGTTGTCGGCAATCAGGATGCGACGCGCGCCGTGGGCGAACTGCTCGCGGTGCTCGATCAGGTCGGGCCGGCGATGGCGCCGCGGCCGCAATCGAATTGAGGGGAGGGACGCCATGCTCGATCGCGCAGCGACTGTGAATGCCGTCGAAACCGTGGCCCGCCGGGCGCGGTCCGGCGTCGGCGTGCCCGCGCGGCCCGACTACGATCGCCTGTTCGCCGCGAGCATCGATACGTTGCGTCTCGAGGGCCGCTATCGGGTCTTTCATCCGCACCGGCGCATCGCCGGCCGCTTTCCGCAATCGGTGTTGCGCACGCCCGCGGGGGAGCAGCGCACCATCACCGTGTGGTGTTCCAACGATTATCTCGGCATGGGGCAGCACCCCGACGTCATCGCCGCGATGAAGGCGGCGCTCGATACGCTCGGCGCCGGCGCCGGGGGCACGCGCAACATTTCCGGCAACCACGAACCGATCGTCGAACTGGAGCGAGAGCTGGCCGCGCTGCACGACAAGCCGGCGGCGCTGGTGTTTTCCTCGGGCTACGTCGCCAACGAGGCGGCGCTCAGCACGCTGGCGCGCCTGTTGCCGGATTGCGTGATCCTGTCGGACGAACTCAACCACGCCTCGATGATCCAGGGCATCCGCGCGAGCGGGGTCGAGAAGCTGATCTTCCGCCACAACGACGTCACCCACCTCGATAACCTGCTGGCGCAACTGCCGCGAGAGCGCTGCAAGATCGTCGCCTTCGAGTCGGTCTATTCGATGGACGCCGACATCGCCCCGATCGGCGAGATCTGCGACGTCGCCGCGCGCCATGGCGCGCTGAGCTATCTCGACGAGGTGCATGCGGTCGGCATGTACGGTCCGACCGGCGCTGGCGTTGCCGAGCGCGACGGCGTCGGCCATCGCGTCGATCTGGTGCAGGGCACGCTCGCCAAGGCGTTCGGCGTGATCGGCGGCTACATCGCCGGCTCCGCGCCGCTGGTCGATGCGGTGCGCTCGCATGCCAGCGGTTTCATCTTCACCAGCGCGATGCCGCCGGTGGTGGCCGCCGGCGCGCTGGCCAGCATCCGCCATCTGCGCGCCAGCGGCAAGGAGCGCATGGCGCTGCATCAGCGCGCGCGCGCCGTGGCGCTGCGGTTGAAGGCGGCCGGCCTGCCGGTGATGCCGACCGAGAGCCATATCGTGCCGGTGCTGGTCGGCGAGGCGGCGGCCTGCAAGCAGGCGTCCGACCGCCTGCTCGAGGTCCACGGCATCTACATCCAGCCGATCAACTATCCCACCGTGCCGCGCGGCGCCGAGCGGCTGCGCATCACGCCGACGCCGTGCCACGACGATGCGATGATCGAGGCGCTGGTGGTGGCATTGCGCGAGACCTGGACGGCGCTCGGCCTGCCGCTTGCGAGTGGGCGGCGGCCATGACCCGGAAGGGAAAGCGCCTGACGCTGATCGCCGCCGCCGGTGTCGTGCTGTCGCTTGCCGCGGCGCTGGCGCTCGGCGCGATGCGCGACAGCATCGTGTTCTTCCATTCGCCGAGCGAGGTGCTGGCCGGCAAGGTCGCGAAAGGCACGCAGTTGCGGGTCGGCGGGCTTGTCGAAACCGGCAGCGTCGAACGCTCCCCCGAGGGGTTGGACATCCGCTTCCGCGTTACCGACAACGCCACTGCGGTCACGGTCGCCTATCACGGCATCCTGCCTGACCTGTTTCGCGAAGGGCAGGGGGTGATCGTCGAAGGCCGCTGGCAGGGCGATACGTTCGCGGCCACCACGGTGCTGGCCAAGCACGACGAGAACTACATGCCGCGCGAGGTCGCAAGCGCGCTCGAAGCGGCTAAAGCTGCGTCGAAGTGACGGACTGAGGAGCGTTGTCCAGCAGTCCGCGGAGCCAGATTCTGCGGAACGCCGGGCGGCTTTTCTTGACATCGAATTGGCGGACTTCTTATATGCCGCCGGTTCGTCGGCAAGGGGCTCCGCCCCGCCGCGGGCCGCTGTGGCGGGGTAGCTCAGTTGGTTAGAGCACGGGAATCATAATCCTGGGGTCGGGGGTTCAAATCCCTCCCCCGCTACCAGATTATTTATCCATTTCAGTGTCTTAGCTGTAGGTCGCCGTGACGTGGCTCAACGGTGACGATCCTGTGGCGGAACCGTGTCCTTAGGTCGTGCACCCGATCGGACTGGCACGGGCTCTTCCTGTCGGCATTCAGGTGATCGGCCCCCCCTATCTGGAAGCCTTGACGACGATCCGTTTTGTGGAGCTGCTCGACCGGCTGTGTCCGCCCGTCAGCGATTTCCGCTGTTTGAACGCGCTATCTATGATCGTTCGCATCGAGAGGCGAGGTCCGCAGCGAGAGCCTCCATCACGCGCGCCGGCGGCGGGGTGCCGCCGCCTTGGAAGATGCCTTGGCCTCAGACGCCTTAGGCGCGGCTGCTTTTCGGGACGGCTTGTTTCTGGGCGGCTTGTTCAGGGGCGATTTGGAGGTCGTCACGTCCTTATGCGACCGGCACAGGGCGCGATACTTTTCGAACCTCACGCCGTCGAGAAAATTATCGACGATCGTCGAGGTGATGCCTTCGCTGTCCAGGCTGACCGGCGTTTCGTGGATGTGCTTGCGTATCAGGTAATAGATGACGGTCGAGTGGAGATGCCAGGCCAACTCGATTTCAAGCTCGGATGGCTCCTCGCTTGCGCCGACCTCGTTGCCGCGCAGTTCGAGCGCGATCTGCCCGAGCAGCCGGGTCACCGGCCCCTGAATGTAGCGTCGCGTCAGGTTGCTGCCTTCGAGACTGGAATGCATGGCGATGCGAATCCACGTCCTGTCGTCCACGGCGATCAGGTAAGACCGCAAAAAGTCCTTCAGCCGCTCGCGCAACGGGCGGCTCCTGTCGGCAAGCGTGTCTTCCCACGACGGATTCCAGCGCGACAGGAAGGTCTTTTCGTAGACGCGCTCGATGAGTTCTTCCTTCGAGCCGAAATAGCGATAGATCAGCGACTGCGACACGCCGAGACGGTCGGCGAGACCGCGCGTCTGGGCCCGAAATCCTTCCTCGGCAAAGAAGTCGATCGCGGTGTCGAGAATCATCCGCTCGCGCGCCTGTGGAAGAAGCCTGACGCGCTTTCGCTGGGGCGGGGCTTTCTTGCTGCTGCCTGCCTCGGTCTTTCTCAGGCTCCGTGTTTGCTTCTTCAACATCGCGTCTCTATCGCCCCGATGGCCGCATTTGGGGAGCTTGCGCCAATTTGCCGCCGTGACCCATGCTGATGCGTACCATCACTTCTAATGCCCCAATTTACGGTGCGACTAAATAGGAAAATGGATGGACCGCGGCCGGAGGATGCCGCTTGACAACACTTTTCACTACTGAAAAGATGATCAATAAGATGGTGGTGTATCCGCCGTGCGGGTACGTTCGTGGGTCAAGATAGTTGGGGGACGTCGATGGCGGCCAAACGTAAGGTAGTGATTACGTGCGCGGTGACGGGGGCTATTCATACCCCTTCGATGTCTCCGCACCTCCCGATTACGCCTGACGAGATCGTTGCCGAGGCGCTGGCGGCAGCGGAGGCCGGCGCGGCCGTGCTGCATCTTCATGCGCGCAACCCCGAGAACGGCCGGCCCGATCAGACGCCCGAGGCGTTCGGACGTTTCCTGTCGCGGATCAAGCAGCAGACCGGTGCCGCCATCAACATCACCACCGGCGGCAGCCCGTTCATGCGCGTCGAGGAGCGCGTCAGGCCGGCCGAGCACTTCAAGCCGGAGGTGGCCTCGCTCAACATGGGCTCGATCAATTTCGGCCTGTTTCACCTGCTCGACCGCTACAAGGATTTCAAGCACTCCTGGGAGCCGGAGTTTCTCGAATCGACGCGCGATCTGGTGTTTCGCAACTCGTTCAAGGACATCGAGTACATTCTCACGACCTGCTACAACAACGACACGCGCTTCGAGTTCGAGTGCTACGACATCGCGCACCTCTATAACCTGAAGCACTTCCTCGATCGCGGGCTGGTCAAGCCGCCGCTGTTCGTTCAGTCGGTGTTCGGCATTCTCGGCGGCATCGGCACCCATGTCGAAGACGTGATGCACATGAAGCGGACCGCGGACCGGCTGTTCGGCGATCAGTATCGCTGGTCGGTGCTCGGCGCCGGCGCGGCGCAGATGCGGATCGCGGCGATGTCTGCCTCGATGGGCGGCAACGTTCGCGTCGGGCTGGAGGATTCGCTGTGGGCGGGGCCGGGCAAGCTCGCCACCTCGAACGCGGAGCAGGTTCGCCTCGTCCGCTCGATCATCGAGGGCATGGGCCTCGAGATCGCCTCGCCCGATGAAGCGCGCGAGATCCTGGCACTGAAGGGTGCTGATCAAGTGAACTTTTAATACGCCGGTCGCGCGCGTCGAAAACTCTCGGCGCGCGCGGCCTCCGTCAATCGCAGGTCGGGCGGCATGATGCGCCGCCGATAACATCCAAAGACGCTTAAGTTCAGCATAAGGGAGGGAGAAGATGACGAAGTTGACTCGCCGTCAGACCTTGGCGCTTGCCGGGTCCGCGGTTGCGACCTTGGCTACGCCGGCGCTCGCGCAGACCAATCCGATCAAGATCGGCTTCGGCATGGCGCTGACCGGCGGACTGGCAGGCGGCGGCAAGGCCGCGCTGCTGGCCTATCAGATCTGGGCGGAAGAGGTGAACGCGCGCGGCGGCCTGCTGGGGCGCAAGGTCGAGCTGGTGAACTACGACGACCAGTCGAACCCCGCCACCGTGCCCGCGATCTACACCAAGCTTCTCGACATCGACAAGGTCGATCTCGTGATCTCCGGCTACGCGACGGTGCCGACCGCCGCGGCCATGCCGGTGGTTATGCAGAAGGGCAAGGTGTTCCTGTCGCTGTTCGCGCTCGCCGCCAACGACCAGTTCCGCTACGACCGCTATTTCCAGATGCAGCCGAACGGGCCGGAAGCGAAATTCGAGTTCTCGCGCGGCTACTTCAATCTCGCCCAGAACCTGAACCCGAAGCCGAAGACCGTGGCGCTGGTCGGCGCCGACGCCGAGTTCGGCGTGCTGGCGCTCGAGGGGGCGCGGGAGAACGCCAAGAAGGCCGGCATCAAGATCGTCTACGACCGCAGCTATCCGCCGAACACCATGGACTTCGGCTCGATCGTTCGCGCCATCAAGGCGACCAAGCCGGACCTTCTGTTCATCGGCTCCTATCCGCCGGACTCCGCCGGCATGATCCGCGCGATCCACGAGGTCGGTCTCGATGCCACCATGGTCGGCGGCGGCATGATCGGCCTGCAGTTCGCGGCGCTGAAGCAGCAGCTCGGCCCGCTGCTCAACAACGTGGTGTGCTACGACCTCTACACGCCCGAGCCGACGATGAACTTCCCGGGCGTCGTCGAGTTCCTGAAGAAGTATCAGGAGCGCGCTGAGAAGGCCGGCGTCGATCCGCTCGGCCTCTACATCCCGCCGTTCGCTTACGCCGAGATGCAGATCCTGGAGGCGGCGGTCAACGGCGTCAAGTCGCTCGACGACAAGAAGCTTGCCGACTACATCCGCGCCAACTCGTTCTCGACCGTGGTCGGCGACATCAAGTTCGGCGATCGCGGCGAGTGGGCCAAGCCGCGGATTCTGCTGATCCAGTATCGCGGCATTGTCGGCAACGATGTCGAGCAGTTCAAGCAGCCCGGCAAGCAGGTCATCATCGACCCGCCGCAGTTCAAGTCCGGCGATCTGGTCGTGCCGTTCGAATCGGTCAAGCGCTAGTAAGGTCGCCCGGCTCCGGCGCCGCCGGGGCCGGGCTTTCCTTTCCTTGATCGACCATCCGTGGATCAACCGCTGTCCAACCCGCTTGCCGGCGGCCAAGCCGGGGGCTGGAATAGCTGGGGTGACATATGACGTTTAGCCTCGACTTGTTCTCGAACGCCATCGTCTCCGGCATTCTGCTCGGCGGCTTCTATTGCGCGATCGCGGTCGGCATCACCATCGTTTTCGGGATGCTCGACATCGTCAACATCGCCCACCCGGCCTTCATCATGACGGGTGGTTTCATCGCCTATTTCGCCAACACCCAGTTCGGCATCGACCCGCTTGCGGCCTGCGCGATCGCGATGATCCCGGCCTACTATGTGGGGCGGCTGCTCTACCGATTCTACAACGTGGCGTTCGAGAAGAGAGGCGAGGAATCCCTGCAAGGGCTCGCGTTCTTCTTCGGCCTTCTGTTCATCATCGAGGTCGCGCTTTTGTTGATCTTCGGCGTCGATTATCGCTTCGTCGAGGCGCCCTATATCGGCCCGACCATCGAGATCGGCTTCATCTCGATACCCTGGCGCCTGCTCATTCCGCTCGTCGTCGGCCTCGGCCTGGTGCTTGTCATCATCGCCTTCCTGTCGCGCACCTTCATCGGCAAGGCGATCCTCGCGGTCTCGCAGGACCCGCTCGCGCTGCGCCTGGTCGGCGGCAGCCCGGTCAAGGTCAAGGAGGTCGCGTTCGGGCTGTCGATCGCCACCGCCATCCTTGCCGGCGCGCTGTTGATCATCATCCAGCCGATCGAGCCGTCGTTCGGCCGCGACTTCATCGGCCGGGTGTTCTGCATCACGGTGCTCGGCGGCATGACCAGCCTGCCCGGAACGATCGTGGCATCGATGATCCTCGGGGTCTCCGAAAGTCTGACCTCGACGTTCCTCGGCCCCTCGTGGTCGCCGGCGATCGCCTTCGGCCTGCTTCTGATCACGCTCGCTGTGCGGCCTGTCGGGATTTTTGGACGATGACTTCCCCATCCATCACCGCATCCGGGGCCAAGGCGCGCGCGTTCCTGGGCTTTCCGCTGATCCTGCTGATTTGCGTTGTCAGCAGCGCCGTTCTTTATTTCGTGCTCAGTCAGCTTGACTCGTCCTATGCCTTCCTCGCCGCCTATACCGTGCTGCAGTTCGTAGCGCTGGCGACGGCGTGGAATATCCTCGGCGGTTACGCGGGCTATGTGAACTTCGGCGTCGCCGCCTTCTTCGCGACCGGCGTCTATACCAGCGTCATCATCTACAAGACGGTGCAATGGCCGCTGTTGGTCACCATCCCGATCGCCGCGGCGGCCGCCGGACTGCTCGGGCTCGGCATGGGCTACCTGACGCTGCGGTTGCGAGGGGTGTTCTTCTCCATCGCAACGCTGGCGCTCGCCGTGGTGCTCAATACCATTGTCGTCAACTGGTCGTTCGTCGGCGGTTCGCGCGGCGTCTATGTGATGCGGCCGCAGGAGATCATCCTGTTCTCCAGCTACGAGCGCTACCTGTTCGTCGTCATGCTGGTGCTCGCCATCGGCTCGGTGCTGATCGCCCGCGCCATCGAGAACTCGTGGCTGGGCCGCGGCCTTGCCGCGCTCAAGGACGACGAGATGGCCGCCGAATGCGCCGGCGTGCCGTCGCTGCGCATGAAGCTGATCGCCACGACGATCTCAGGCGCGCTGCTCGGCGCCGCCGGAGCGCCGTTCCCGTTCTTCGTCACCTATGTCGATCCGCCCACTGCCTTCAGCCTGTCGATCGCGGTGAATGCGATCGCCATGCCGCTGATCGGCGGGACGGCGACGTGGCTCGGCCCGGTGATCGGCGCGCTCTTGCTCGGCACCTTCCAGCAGATCGCCACCGTGACGATCTCGTCGGCGCTCAACCTTTTGATCGTCGGCGTCGTCCTGGTCATCTTCATCACGGTGGCGCCCAACGGCATCATCGGCTTCGTCAAGGATCTGCGGGAGAAGCGCCGATGAGCAACGCGCCCGTCCTGACATCGCGCGGCCTGACCAAGCGCTTCGGCGGCTTCGTCGCGCTGAAGGAAATCGACTTCGCCCTCGCCAGCGGCGAACGCGTCGGCCTGATCGGCCCCAACGGCTCCGGCAAGAGCACGTTCGTCAACTGCCTCACCGGCGCGCTGCAGCCGGAGGAGGGGGCGGTCACGTTCAAGGGGGTTGATATCACCCGGATGGCGGCGTGGCAGCGGGCCCGGCTCGGTCTCGCCCGCAGCTTCCAGATCCCGCGGCCGTTCCGCGGGCTGACGGTTCGCGAGAACATCGAGGTGCCGCTCGCCTTTGTCGCCGGCCTCTCCAGCCAGGCCGAGCTTGAGGCGAAGGCCGAGGAGACGCTGGAGCGCGTGGGGTTGCTCGCCAAGTCCGCGTCGAGCCCGAAGAACCTGAGCCAGGTCGAGCTGCGCAAGCTCGAACTCGGCCGGGCGCTGGCGGCGCAGCCGGAGGTGCTGATTGCCGACGAAGCGATGGCGGGGCTGTCGGATTCGGAGGTGGACGAGATCCTCGAGTTGCTGATGCAGCTCAATTCCAAGGGCATCGGCATCATTCTTATCGAACACATCATGCGCGCGGTCATGCGGTTCTCGCAGCGTGTCGTCGTGATCGTGGCCGGCAGCAAGATCGCCGACGGCGATCCGCAGGACGTGATGCAGCATCCCGAAGTGGTGAGGGCGTACCTTGGGCAATAGTCTGTCGATCGAGAATGTCAGCGCCGGCTACGGATCGGTCACGGTCCTGTCCGACGTCAGCGTTCACGCGGGCGACGGCGAGACCGTCGTGCTGCTTGGCACCAACGGCAACGGCAAGACCACGCTGATGCGCTGCATCACCGGGCAGGTGGTGCCGTCGCGCGGCACCATCGTCGCGGAGATCGACGGCGAGCGCCACAACCTGATCGGGCTTTCGACCGAGGAGATCGTCGATCTCGGCATCTCGCTGGTGCCCGAAGGGCGCAGGCTGTTTCCCCGGCTGACGGTGGAGGAGAACCTGACGCTCGGCGCCTATCGCCAGTCGGCGCGCGAACGCATCGGCGCCAACATGGATTTCTGCTTCGAGGTGTTCCCGCGGCTGAAGGAGCGGCGCACCCAGCTTGCCGGTTCGATGAGCGGCGGTGAGCAGCAGATGCTGGCGCTGGCGCGCGCCCTGATGGCAAGCCCAAAGATTCTGCTGATCGACGAGCCGTCGGTCGGCCTCGCTCCCATCCTCGTCGCCCGCATGATCGACAAGATCGCCGAACTTAAGACCGCGCTCGGCCTCACGGTGATGATGGCGGAGCAGAATTTCGAGCAGGCGGCAAGGATCGCCAATCGCGGCTACGTCCTCGTTCACGGTCAGGTGGCGTTCGCCGCCGACAGCGTTGAGGACCTGCGCAACAGCGATGTCGTGCGCCGGCTCTATCTCGGGGTCGGCTAGCGTCCCAAACCCCAAGTCCGCATTCCCAACCGTGTTGAATCTGGAGAAGACGATGCAGATCAAAGTAAGCCGAGAGGCGATTGCCGAAGCGCACGGCAAACTGTCGAATTGGGGACGCTGGGGCAAGGACGACCAGATCGGCACGTTGAACTTCGTCACCCCCGAGCTGGTCGCGCGGGCGGCCACGCTGGTGAAGAAGGGCAAGGTGTTCGGCATGGGCATTCCGCTTGGCCCCACCGGCCCGCAGAGCGGCCTGTTCGGCGGACGCTGGAATCCGATCCACACCATGCTCGCCACCGGCACCGACGCCATCGCCGGCGTGCAGGACGACGTCGCCAACATGCGCTACGCCGATGACGCCATCAACATGCCGGTGCAGTCGGCGACCCACTGGGATTCGCTCGGCCACGTCTTCTACAAGGACAAGATGTACAACGGCCACGACGCCAAGCACGTCGACAGCCGCGGCGTGCACCGGCTCGGCATCGAGCACACGCGCGACCGCATGGTCGGGCGCGGCGTTCTGCTCGACGTTGCCCGCTACAAGGGGGTCGAGTCGCTCGACGACGGCTACGGCATTTCCAACGACGAGCTGGATGCCGTGGCGGCCAAGCAGGGCGTGACGATCGGCAAGGGCGATTTCGTCATCATCCGCACCGGCCACATGGAGCGCTGCCTGAAGAACAACGCCTGGGGCGGCTATGCCGGCGGCGATGCGCCGGGCGTCAAGTTCGAGAACTGCTACTGGTGCCACGAGAAGGAAATCGCGGCGATCTGCTCCGACACCTGGGGCGTCGAAGTGCGGCCGAACGAGACGCCGGAAGTGGCGCAGCCGTGGCACTGGGTGGTGATCCCGGCGATGGGCCTGACCATGGGCGAGATCTTCTTCGTCAAGGAGCTGGCCGAGGACTGCGCGCGCGATGGCGTCTACGAGTTCATGTTCTGCGGCCCGCCGCTGGTGATCACCGGCGGCACCGGCTCGCCGATCAATCCGCTGGCGATCAAGTAGCGCCGGGTGACAACGAAAAAGCCCGGGTCCACCCGGGCTTTTTTCATTTGAGCGTTTTCGAGCGAAGCATGTCCTCGGGCTTGATCCGAGGGTGGGCACCGGTTCGCGTGAAGAAAACGCGTCGAAACAAAACCGAAGAGCTTTGCTTTTGATTCCATCAAAAGCAAAGCTCCAGCGGAGCGGGGAGGCACGAGGGTCATGCTGAAGACCAACAATCCACAAACCATCGCGCCGCCGGCGGCGTTCTACAGCCACAGCGTCGAGGTGCCGCCGAACGCGCGCTGGCTTTACACCGCCGGCCAGGTCGGGATGCGGCCGGACGGCACGCTGCCCGAGGGGTTCGAGGCCCAGCACGAGCAGATCTGGCAGAATACGCTCGCCATCCTCGCCGAGGCCGGCATGGGGCCGGAGGATATCGTCCGGCTCAACGTCTATACGACCGACCCGTCCGGGCTAAGATTCCTCAAGCCGCATCGCGAGAAGTATCTCAAGCCGGGCCATGTGCCGCCATCGACCTGGGTGGTGGTGCGCCAGTTGGCGCGGCCGGAATGGGTCGTGGAGATGGAGACCATTGCCGCGAAAGCCTGATTGGACTATCGCCGAGGGACAAAGACCAGTCCGGCAACGGCGGCAAGCGGAGAACAAGCGGTGAGCAACGATACTATCGGTCAGTCCCTGCGCGGCCGGCTGGATTACCAGCCGATCCATCGGCGGCCGCGCCCCCGGCCGGCCGGCAGGGCGCCGGGCGCGGGGCCGCCCCCCGCCAAAACCCAGAACAGCCGGTGAGCACCATTCCTACCGTCCAGCCCCGCCGCGGCCGCCTGAATACCCAGCCGACGCATCGCCGGCCGCTCCTGCGGCTGCCGGGCGGCGCGCGGGTCGCGGTCTGGACCATCGTCAACATCGAGAACTGGCGGCCGGAGGCGGCGATGCCGCGCACCGTGCTGCCGCCGCCGATGGGGCAGCCGATGCTGCCGGACCTGCCGAACTGGGCCTGGCACGAATACGGCATGCGCGTCGGCTTCTGGCGCTTCGTCGATGCGCTGGCCTCGCGCGGGCTCAAGGCGACCTTTGCGCTGAACGGCTCGTGCTGCGAACTTTATCCGCAAGCCTGCCAGGCGGCGCTCGATGCCGGCTGGGATTTCATGGGGCATGGCTTTGTCCAGCAGCCGATGCACCGCACCGACGACCAGAAGGCGGCGATTGCCGCCACCGTCGCGGCCATCAAGGCGTTCACCGGCAAGCCGCCGCGCGGCTGGGAAAGCCCCGGCCTGACCGAGACCGACGAGACGCTCGATCTTCTGGCCGAGGCCGGCATCGAATACGTCGCCGACTGGGTGCTGGACGATCAACCGGTGGCGCTCAAAACCCGCGCCGGCAGCATCGTGTCGGTGCCCTACACCGTCGAGATCAACGACGTGGTGATGACGGCGGTGCAGCGCATGCCCTCGGACGAGATTTTGCGCCGCGGCCGCGACCAGTTCGATCGCCTTTATAGGGAAGGCGAGACCACCCCGCGCGTGATGGCGATCTCGATCCATCCCTATCTCACCGGCGTGCCGCACCGGATCAAGTATCTGGAAGCGCTTTACGACTACATCCTCGGCCACGAGGGCGTGGTGATGTGGACCGGTGCCGAAATTCTCGACTGGTACAAGGCCGAAACCGGGATGGCCGGGCCTTCAGCAGGCTGAGGCGTTTTTACGCGCCCGCGCTCGATAATCCAGGGCTTCGCTTCGCGATGGCATCGGGAGGCGGAACGCTCTGGCCGCTTGTCGAAATAGCGCCTATGATTGCGCCGGCCCACCGGCTGTTTATTTATTGGCAAATGGATCGAATCAAGCCACCGGCTCAACCTGGCGCGCCCGCGCTTGAAAAAGGGCTCGATCTGCTGGAGGCGTTGGCGTCGGAATCGCGCGGCCTGAGCCAGAAGCAGCTTGCCGATCGGGTTGGGCGCTCCGTCAGCGAAATCTTCCGCATGCTCGGCGTGCTCGAGCGCCGCGGATACGTCACGCGGGACCCGCTGACCTCCGAGTATACGCTGACGCTGAAGCTGTTCCGGATCGCGTCGCAGTTTCCGCCCACCGAGCGCCTGTTGCAGGCGGCGCTGCCGATCATGGAGCAGTTGGCGCGCCGCGTTCAGTTGTCCTGCCACCTTACGGTGCTGCACGGCGAGCAGTTCATGGTCATCGCCCGCATCGAGCCGGAGTGGCTGATGGGATGGTCGGTCAAGGTCGGCGCGGTGTTTCCGCTGACCCAGCAATATCCGTCGGCAAAGGTTCTCGCGGCCTACCAGCTCGGCGACCGGCGCCGGGAGCTGGCGGAGGTGATCGCGCGCAACGACCGCGTCAGCAGCAAGGCGGCGCTGGCGGCGCTCGACCGGATTTCGGCCGAGGGCGGCAACTTCTCCAACGACGACGGCTATACGCGGATCCTGGCCTATAGCTGCCCGATCATCGAATCGTCGGGGCGCGCGGTCGCCGCCGTCACCGTGCCGCTTGTTAGGCAGGAAAAGATTTCGGCGGCCGAGACGGCCCGGATCGCAGCGGAGGTCAAGAAGGCCGCGGCGCTGGTATCGGAGAAGATCGGGGCGCCGCGCGTCGATTGAGGGCAGGGTGGACGCGTCGAGGGCGCTCAAGCAACGGTCATTCCACCATCGACCACCCACGCCGCGCCATTGACGTGCGCGGCTTCGTCGGACGCAAGGAAAGCCACCACGTCGGCAACGTGCTGCGGCTCTCCGTGGCCGGCCGCGCCGGCGCGATCGTGGCTCGCCGCGCCGATGCTCGCCCCATGGTCGAGATCGCGGATCATGCGCGACTCGATCGGTCCCGGCAGCACCGCATTGACGCGGATCGCGGTGCCGGCGACTTCGACGGCCGCCGTGCGGGTCAGCCCCAGCACCGCGTGCTTCGAGGCGACGTAGCCGGCAAGGCCCGCGCGCCCGCGAATGGCCGAGGTCGACGCGGTGTTGACGATAGCGCCGGTCCCGCGTGGCCGCATCCGGGCGAGCACGTGCTTCAGGCCGAGAAACATGCCCCTGACGTTGACCCGGTAAAGCCGGTCGAACACCTCGTCGGGATATTCGTGCAGGGGCGCGACGACGCCTTCGATGCCGGCGTTGTTGGCGAAAATTCCGATCGGGCCGAGGCCGGCCTCGACGGCCTCGACGTAACGGGCCGTGTCGGAAGCGCTGGACACGTCGGCGCCGATGGCGATGGCACCGACGCCCATGGCCTCGATGAGCCGCGCAGTTTCGTTCGCCGCATCTTGGTCGATGTCGATCACCGCGACGCCACGGCTGACGCGCGCGAGCCGCAGCGAAATCGCCCGGCCGATGTCGCCGCCGCCGCCGGTGACGACCGACACCGGCGGATCGCTGCGGGCGTCGGCGTTCATGCCTTGATGAAGCTGCAGCCGCCTTCGCTCAACGGGCGCCATGCCTCGGCCGGCGGGATCGTCTTGATCAGCTTGTAGTAGTCCCAAGGATACTTCGATTCCTCGGGCTTCTTCACCTCGAACAGATACATGTTATGCAGCTTGCGGCCGTCGGCGCGGATTTCGCCCTTGCCGAACAGCGGGTCATCGGTCGGCAGCTTCTTCATGGCCTCGACCACGGCCTTGCCGTCGTCGGAGGCGCCCAGCCGATCGACGGCCTTGAGGTAATGGAGCGTGGAGGCATACACCCCGGCCTGAAGCGCCGTCGGGTATCGGCCGTTGTTCTGCGGCGCGAACCGTTTCGACCAGCCCCGCGTCGCCTCGTTCAGGTCCCAATAGAACGACTCGGTGAACTGCAGCCCCTGCGCGGTCTTGAGGCCGAGCGAATGGACGTCGCTGAGATAGAGCACGGTGGCAACGACGCGCTGGTTTCCTTTCGATATGCCGAACTCGACCGACTGCTTGATGGAATTGATGGTGTCGCCGCCGGCGTTGATCAGGGCGATGATCTGGGCCTTGGACGATTGGGCCTGCAACAGGAACGACGAAAAGTCCTGGGTGTTGATCGGGGTCCGCACGCCGCCGATGACCGAGCCGCCCAGCTTTTGAACAGAGTTCTTGATGTCGGCCTCCATCGCGTGGCCGAAGGCATAGTCGGCGGTCAGCGTGAACCAGGTCTTGCCGCCGTCGGCGACGATGGCGCGCGCCGCGCCGGTGGACAGCGCAAAAGTATCGTAGGTCCAGTGAACGAGGTTCGGCGAGCACTGCTTGCCGGTCAGGTCCGACGACGAAGCGCCGGAGACCAGAAGCGTCTTGTTGCTCTGCTGGACGACGTTGCGGGCGGCGAGTGCCACCGATGAGTTCGGCGCGTCAAGGATGACATCGACGTTGTTGCGGTTGATCCATTCGCGCGCGATGTTGACGGCGAGGTCGGCCTTGTTCAGGTGGTCGCCGCTGACCACCTCGATGGTGCGCTTCATCTGGTGGGGCGCGGCGAGAAAATCATCGACGGCCATTTTTGCGGCGACCAGCGAGCCCGGCCCCGTGACGTCGGCATAGAGGCTGGACATGTCGGTCAGAACGCCGAGGCGGAGCGGCGTATCGGCGGCGGCCCGCCCGGCGAGCGCGGGCATCGCCAGCGCGGCGGCGCCCGCTCCGGCGAGGAGTTGGCGTCGATTCAATGAATGCGTCGTCCTCACGATCGTCCTCCCTGTTGTTCGGCACGGCGGGCGTGCCCTTGGTGGTGAATGGCGTGGTGCGTCAGGGCGTCAGCCGTTCGATCAGGCGCCGGTCTTCCACCTCGAAGCCGCCGCCATAGACGTCCGACACCATGAAGTGCGCGCCGAGGATCTCGGGGGCGAGATCGGCGACGGGATCGTAGTCGGAAAGGTGCAGCGTCAGCGCCGCGCGGCCGGTTATCGGCGCCGAGTATGTCAGCGGCGTGCGGCGATAGACGATATCCGAGTAGGCGATGCCCGGGCGCTCCGGGTGCGGGATGCGGCGCACGTGGATTTCGCCGGCGGGCTGGTCGGCGCCGTCAACGATGCGAACCAGCGGCGCGTGCGGATCGGGCGTGAAGCTGAAATCCGCGAGCGCAACGCCGCGCCGCCTGACCCAGCCCGCGATGGTGCCGTCGGGGCGCTCGTCGAACGCATAATGCGCGTCTTTCTTGGTGTATCCGAACACCTCGCGCCCGGCGCAGATGCCCATCGGGTCGCTGCAATACATATAAATGTGTGTCTCGGTGAACAGGCCCTTGTAGCGGACCGGGACGGTGACCATCAGGTCGAACATCTGCCCGGCATGAATAGCCAGCGTGTGTCCGGGCGACACCATGAAGCGGAATGCGACGCGGTCGCCTTCGATGTCGAACGGCGTATCGGCGAGCAGCGCCGCGACCTTTTGCGGAGCGACGCGGGTGACGATCTCCACCGTCCGAAGCGCGCAGCCCCATTCGACGGGATAGGCCGGCGAGTAGGGCGGGTTGACGCCGCTGTCGGCGCGCAGCGCGTACTTGCCGAACATGCGGTGGTCGGGAGGGGTGTCGTCGGTCATTGGCTGGTCTCTTGCTCGTCGGCCGGCGGTTGGCGTCGCCGGCATGTCTGCCCGCGGCCGTCGCGCGGTACCGGATCGTTGCGTCTCGCCGCGGTCGCCATTGCTCCGGCCGCGCTGCTGGCCACGCACCGTAATTCTGTATATGAAATAGTCAAGTCATATATGAAATAACCTCTCAGAATCGTTCCTGGTGCCAAAGAATCCTGTTGCCGATAATCGATTTTCGATTGACGGCCGGGCTGACTCTGTGGCCGAATGGATTTTATGGACGGGGTTCGGCTCAGTTTCTCAAATGACGGCGAAAAACCGGGACCGCGCACGCTGACCTCGGCGGTGCTGGAGCGGTTGCGATCGGACATTCTGACGACCCGCCTGCTGCCGGGGCAGAAGCTCAACGTCGCGAGCCTGGCAAAGCAGTTTTCCGTCAGCCTCGCCGCCGTCCGCGAAGCCCTGTCGCGGCTGGTCGCCGACGGGCTGGTTCAGGTGTCGGATCAGCGCGGTTTTCGCGTCAGCCCGGTGTCCCAGGCCGACCTCGAGGACGTCACCCAGACGCGGATCGACATCGAGGGGCTCGCCTTGCGCCGCTCCATCGAGCGCGGCGATGCCGACTGGCTGGCGTCGGTCGAGCGTGAGTTCGTGGCGCTGTGCGCGATCCCGTTTCTCGATGTCGATGGCCTCAACATGCACAACGAGGCGTGGATCGCGCGTCATCGCATCTTTCATCGAACGCTGGTCAACGCCTGCGGATCGTCGTGGCTCCTCGGATTCCGCGAGGTTTTGCATGAACAGAGCGAGCGTTATCGCCGGCTGTCGATTCCGCGCGAGAAGAACGAGACGCGCGACGTCGAAGCCGAGCACAGGCGGATCGTGAACGCCGTTGTGCGCCGCGATGCCGATGCGGCGGTTGCGGCGCTCGCGGATCACTTCATGACGACGATGCGCTTCGTCAAACTCAACGAAGCGATGCTGGAGACGAAACCGGCCGAATAGTCGGGCCGAGCGGCCCGGCAGGTTCGGAAAGCCAAATCAGAACAATCGGATTCAAGGGAGGAAAACGATCATGATCGCACGTCGCCATCTGCTGGCATCGCTGGTTGCCGCCGGATTTCTCGCGCAGACCGGCATGGCGCTTGCGGCCGATACCATTCGTGTCGGCCTGCCGACCAAGACTTATTGGCCGACCACGGTCGCCGAGACCGCCGTCCGCCAGCATCTGTTCGAGAAGGAAGGTCTGAAGGCCGAGCTGACGATCTATCGCGGCGGCGCGGAAGCGTTCGAGGCGATGGCGGCGGGGGCAGCGGATATCATTCTCGATCCTCCGCCGCTGGTCGCCGCCGGCCGGAAGAAGGGCGTGATGTCCAAGGTCGTCGCCAATGCGTCGATGGGCAGCTTCGGCTGGCAGTTGATGGTCAAGGCGGATTCTCCGCTGACGCTGGAGGGCCTGAAGGGCAAGAAGGTGGGGATCACCTCGGCCGGATCGGGCTCCGACGTGCTGGCGCTGTGGACGATCCAGGACAAGAAGATCGATTTCACGCGGGTCCCCGTCGGCGGCGGCGGGCTGGTGCCAAACCTTCTCGCCGGCAACATCGATGCCGCGGTGGTCTATTCGCCATTGAGTTTCCAGGTCAGCAAGTCCGGCGAAGCAAAGGCGATCCTCGACTACGCAACCGCCGTGCCGCCGAACATGACCTCCGGCTGGATCGTGCTCGACAAGTTCGCCAGCGAAAAGCCCGAGGTCGTTCAGAAGGCCGTCAACGCGATCTACGGCGCGTTGCAGTTCATGCGCAATAATCGCGACACGACCGTCAAGCTGATCGCCGACCTGTACGAAGTGCCGCCGGAGATCGCGGCGGCCGAGTACGACAACACGATCATGAAGTTGGAAACCGACGGCGGCATGTCCGGGGAGGCGGTGCTGGCGGCGGTGAAGAAGTCGGTCGAGATGGCCAAGCTCGGCGGCTTGAAGGATATCGCGCCGGCCGAGGAGATCATCTCGACCCAGTTCAAGCCCGTTCCGACCAAGCCGTAAGTCAGGGTCTGCCGTGGCTGGTGCGCTCAAATTCAGGGCGGCGCGCGTCGCCGTGGTGATGGCGTTCTTCGCGTTGTGGGAGGCGCTGTCACGCACGGGGGCGGTCAATCCGCGCCTGCTTCCGTCGGCGTCGGATACGCTGGCGACGCTTGCGGACCTGTTGCAGCGCGCCAGCGTCCTCGACAGCCTTGCCGTGACGGGGAGCGAGGTGGCGCTCGCCTTCGCGCTCGCGGTCCCGATCGGCGCCGCGGTCGGTATCCTGATCGCGGAAAACCGTTACGTGTCGGATGTGCTGCGGCCGTTGATGTTCTTCGCCTTCAGCATTCCGAAATCGATCTTCCTGCCGATGTTCATCCTGATCTTCGGCGTCGGCTTTTCGCAAAAGGTCGGGTTCGGCTTTTTCTCGACGATCTTCATCGTCGTCATGTCGACCACGGCGGCGGTCGAGTCGGTCAAGGTCGATCACCTGACGGTCGCGCGCTCCTATGGCGCGACGCCGGCGCAGATCGCCTTCCGGGTCTATCTTCCCAGCATGCTGCCGGTGCTGCTCGAAGCGCTTCGCATCGCGATGATCTTCAACCTGACCGGCGTCGTGCTGGCCGAGATGTACGCCTCGCGCGAGGGCATCGGCCACATGATCGCCAACTGGGGCGAAAACTTCCAGATGAAGCAGCTTTTGGCCGGCGTCGTGCTGATCTCGGTCATTGCCATCAGTTTCAACGAACTCGTCAGATGGATAGAAACGCGATGCAGCCATTGGCGAACATAACGCCCCTGAAGACCGCGCCGCGCGCCGGTGCGGTGCAGGTGACCAATGTCGGTCAGGTGTTCACGACCGCTACGCAGGACGTGGTGGCGCTGGAGAACGTCTCGCTCGACGTCAAGCCGGGCCGCTTCGTGGTGCTGGTGGGGCCGAGCGGATGCGGCAAGTCGACGCTTTTGATGATGATGGCCGGGCTGCGGCAGCAGACCACCGGTTCGGTGCTGGTCAGCGGCGCGCCGATGACCAGGCCGGACCCCGACCGCGTCGGCGTGGTGTTTCAGGAGGCCAGCCTGTTTCCGTGGCTGACCGCCGAAGAGAACGTCGAGTTTCCGTTGACGCTGCGCGGGGCGCCGAAGCCGGAGCGGCGCGCGAAGGCGCAGGACGCGCTCAAGCTGGTCGGGCTCGAGGGCTTCGGCAAGCGCTATCCGCACGAACTGTCCGGCGGCATGAAGCAGCGCGTGTCGATCGCGCGCGGCCTCGTGCAGGATCCGCCGGTGCTGTTGATGGACGAGCCGTTCGCTGCCCTTGACGAGCAGACCCGCATGACGATGGGCGACGAGTTGCTGCGCATCTGGGCCGCCACCGGCAAGACCGTGGTGTTCGTCACCCATAGCCTGACCGAGGCGGTCTATCTCGCCGACGAGGTGCTGGTGATGTCGGCACGGCCGGGACGGATCGTCGATCATCTGCATGTCACGCTGCCACGCCCGCGCACCTACGAGATGCTCAGCGGCGATGCGTTCGCCAGCCTGCGCGACCGTATCTGGCGCCACATCCGCAAATCGGCGTGAGGCCATCGATGTCCGCGCGAACGCTCAGGCACCTGATTATTATCTCCCTCATCGTTCTGTGGGAGATGCTGCCGCGCCTCGGCCTGATCCCGGAATTGTTCCTGCCGGCGCTGTCGTCCACGCTGGCCGCGGGCTGGAACGACGCCGCGGAGTTCGGCCACGCGCTGATGGTCACGCTCTACGAGGTTGCGATCTCGATGGTGCTGGCCTGCGGCGGCGGCATCCTGTGCGGGGCGATCGTCGGCAGCGTGCCGCGCCTGCGTCTGCTGATGATGCCGATAGTGTCGAGCCTCTATGCGATTCCGCTCGTCGTGTTGTACCCGGTGTTCAACGTCTGGTTCGGCATCGGCTCCGAATCCAAGATCGCGTTCGCCTCGATCTATGGCTTTTTGCCGACGATGCTCTCGACGGCGGCCGGCGTGCAGACCATCGACCCGCAGCTTCTGCTGGCCGCCCGCAGCATGGGGGCGTCGCTGTGGCAGCGGCTGGTCTACGTGGTCATTCCGGCGGCGATCCCCACCGTGCTGTCCGGCCTGCGCATCGGCGGCGCGCTGGTCATCGTCGGCGTGGTGGTGTCCGAGATGCTGATCTCGTCGGCCGGCGTCGGCTACCTGATCTCGCGCTACCGCACCATTCTCGACAGTCCCCACGTCTTCGCCGGCGTGCTTCTGGTGCTGCTGCTCACCGTCGTCTTCAACGCCCTGATGCGCTGGATCGAGCGCCGGGTCGCGGTCTGGCAGACCGGCACCCGCGCAGGCGCCGGAGCGGAGCGCAGCATCCGGACCAGCGTGATGCCGTCCGCCGCCTAGAGCTTTTCCGCTTCTGATGGAATCAGAAGCGGAGCTCTGGATTATTGTTTTGACGCGTTTTCCTCACGCGAACCGGTTTCCACTTCGCTTGAAAACGCTCTGAAGAGGTTTGTCGTGTTTGACCTGACCCTGTCGTTCGACAACGGACCCGAACCGGACGTGACGCCTGCCGTGCTGGATATTTTGGCGCGCCGCGGGCTGAAGGCGACCTTCTTCGTGATCGGCAACAAGGTCGCCGACCCCGAGCGGCGGCGCCTTGCCGAGCGTGCCTACGACGAAGGCCACTGGATCGGCAATCACACTTATACCCACGCGGTCCCGCTCGGGCGGCTCCCCGGCGACGACGTTGCCGAGCGTGAGATCGACCGGACGCAGGCGATCCTTGGCTCGCTCGCCCACCCGCAGCGCTGGTTCCGGCCCTTCGGCAATGGCGGGCATCTCGACGACGGCCTGCTGCGGCCGCAGGTGGTCGATCGCCTGATCGCCGGCGGCTACAGTTGCGTGCTCTGGAACGCGGTGCCGCACGACTGGGACGATCCCGATGGCTGGGTCGAGCGTGCGCTGGCGCAATGCGCGGCGCAGCCCTGGACGCTGATGGTGCTGCACGATCTGCCGACCGGAGCGATGGCCCATCTCGACCGGTTTCTCGACCGGGCGAGTGCTGCGGGCGCGCGCTTCCATCAGGACTTTCCGCCGTGCTGCGTGCCGATCCGCGCCGGCGAGATGGTGCTGCCGATCAACCGCTATGTCTCACACATCGAAGAGAGCGAGAGATGAAGATTGCGAGTTTCAGAGCGAACGCAACCGCGAGCTACGGTCTCGTCACCGATGCCGGCGTCGTCGATGCCGGCCGCCGCCTGACGGCCTATCCGACGCTGAGCGCCGTGCTGGCCGGCGGTGCGCTTCCCGAACTGGCGAAGCTCGCGGGCGAGCCGGCCGATCATGCGCTGTCAGCGGTCGAACTGCTGCCGACCATCCCCGACCCCCAGAAGATTTTCTGCATCGGCGTCAACTATGCAACGCATCTTGCCGAAAGCCGCCATCCGACGCCGGCGCATCCGATGATTTTTACGCGCTTCGCCAACACTCAGGTCGGCGCCGGCCAGCCCATGGTCCGGCCGCGCGAATCCGAGCGCTTCGACTACGAGGGCGAGATGGCGGTGATCATCGGCAAGGGCGGCCGCCGCATCCCGCGCGAGGCGGCGCTGTCGCATGTCGCCGGCTATGCCTGCTACAACGACGGCAGCATCCGCGACTGGCAGCGCCACACCTCGCAGTTCACGCCCGGCAAGAACTTTGCCGGCACCGGGGCATTCGGCCCCTGGATGGTGACGACGGACGAACTTCCCGACATCGCCGCCCAGACCATTGCGACGCGCCTCAACGGCATCGAGGTGCAGCGCGCGCCGATCTCCGATCTGGTGTTCGACGTCCCGGCCTTGATCGCCTACTGCTCGATCTTCTGCGAACTGGTGCCCGGCGACGTGATCGTGACCGGAACGACCGGCGGGGTCGGCGCCTATCGCACGCCGCCCTTGTGGATGAAAGGCGGCGATGTCGTCGAGGTGGAAATCTCTGGCATCGGCGTGCTCCGCAACCCGGTGATCGACGAGGCCGCAAGCACCGCCGGCCGGGCGGCGTAAGTGCCGGCCTGCCCCAACAAGGAACGAGCGCCGTGACCCTGCCCACACACCTGTTGCCGACCACCGTTGTCGGAAGCTATCCGCAGCCGGACTGGCTGGTCGATCGCGCCATGCTGTCGAAGTCGGTGCCGCGCACCCGCATGCACGCGATGTGGCGTATTCCCGAAGAGCGCCTCGAGGAAGCGCAGGACGACGCCACCGTCGTCGCCATCCGCGACATGGAGCGGGCCGGCATCGACATCGTGACCGATGGCGAAATCCGTCGCGAGAGCTATTCCAACCGCTTCGCCACCGCGCTCGACGGCATCGATGCCGATCGCCCGGCCATCATCGTGGCGCGGTCCGGCCACGAAACCCCGGTGCCCCGTGTCGTCGGCCAGGTGCGGCGGGTGCGCCCGGTCGAACTGAAGGACATGGAATTTCTTCGCCGCAACACCGACCGCGCGGCCAAGATCACGTTGCCCGGTCCGTTCACCATGAGCCAGCAGGCGAAGAATGAGTTCTACAAGGACGACGAGGAGCTGGCGATGGCCTTCGCCGAGGCCGTCAACGAAGAGGCGCTCGACCTGCAGAAGGCGGGCGCGGACATCATCCAGCTCGACGAGCCGTGGGTTCGCAACAATCCCGATCTCGCCAGGCGCTATGCGGTGAAGGCCATCAACCGGGCATTGCAGGGCATCACCGTGCCGACGGTGGTTCACCTGTGCTTCGGCTATGCCGCGGTCGTGCCCGGCTCGACCAAGCCGGCGGGCTACGCTTTTCTGTCCGAACTGGCCGATACCGCCGCGGATCAGATTTCGATCGAGGCGGCGCAGCCGAAGCTCGATCTCGGCGTGCTCAAGGACCTGTCGGCGAAGACGATCATGCTCGGCGTGCTCGATCTCGGAGACCCTGCCATCGAGACGGTCGAGACCGTGGCGGCGCGCATCCGCAACGGCCTGAAGTATGTCGCGGCCGAAAGGCTGGTGCCCGCGCCGGATTGCGGAATGAAATACCTGCCGCGCGCTGTCGCCTTCGGCAAGCTGCGGGCGATGTGCGAGGCGGCGGCGGTGGTTCGCAAGGAACTCGGCTGAAGCGAGGGATATGGCCGGCGCGCTATCGCCGGCCCGTTGCGTCAGCGTCCGCTGCGCGGCAGCAGCGTTGCGACGATCGAGGCATCGAGCTTTTCGAACTGCGCAAGGCCGATCAGCTCGTAGAGGTCGGCGCGGGTCTGCATGTCGCCGACCATCGCCTCGGTCGATCCGTCGCGGGTGAGCGTTGCGTAGAGTTTTTCCTGTGCCTTGTTGGCGACGCGCAGCGACGACACCGGCCAGATCACCATTTTGTAGCCCATGGCCTCGAACTCGGCAGCGGTGAAGAACGGCGTGCGGCCGAACTCGGTCATGTTGGCGAGCAGCGGCACGCCGGGCATGCGCGCCGCGAACGCGCGGAACATGTCGGCGGAGGTCAGCGCCTCGGGGAAGATGGCATCGGCGCCGGCCTGCATATAGAGCTGGGCACGCGCCACCGCGCCGTCGATGCCTTCGCTCGCCGCCGCATCGGTGCGTGCGATCACGTAGAGGTGACGCCGGGCCTTGGCGGCGGCGGCCACCTTCGCCGCCATGTCCTGCGGCGCGGCCAGTTTCTTGTCGTTGAGATGGCCGCATTTCTTCGGTAGCAGCTGGTCCTCGATATGCACCGCGCCGGCGCCGGCGTCCTCGAAGCTGCGCACCATGTGCATCACGTTGAGCGCTTCGCCATAGCCGGTGTCGCCGTCGACCACCACCGGCAGTCCGCTCGCGCGTGCCACCTGTCGGATGAAGAATGCCACCTCGTCCACCGTGATGATGCCGAGGTCCGGCAGCCCCATCGATGCGGTCATCGCCGCGCCCGACAGGTAGACGGCTTCGAACCCGGCCGCTTTCGCCTGTAGCGCGGCCATGCCGTTATGCGCGCCGGGAATTTTCACGATGCCGCCGCCGGCGAGCAGCGCGCGGAAGCGCTGGCCGGCTGAGCCCGACGGGCAGTCGGCTGCGACGAGATAAGGCATGCTGGGGCTCCGTTATGCCGCGCGCGCCGAACCGGCGCGGCCGCGTGCCTCGATCGGCACGAAGGCAAGGTTCTCCGGCCCGACATAATTGGCGGAGGGGCGGATGATCTTGTTGTCCTGGCGCTGCTCGATGACGTGCGCGCTCCAGCCGGAGGTGCGCGCGATCACGAACAGCGGCGTGAACATCGCCGTGGGCACGCCCATCATGTGATAGGACACGGCGCTGAACCAGTCGAGGTTGGCGAACATCTTCTTGGTCTCGGCCATCACGGCCTCGATCCGGTCGGCGATCTCGAACATCTTCATCGATCCCGCCTCGCGTGACAGCCGCCGCGCCACCTCCTTGATCACCTTGTTGCGCGGGTCGGCGACGGTATAGACCGGGTGGCCGAAGCCGATCACCACCTCTTTTGCCGCGACGCGGCGGCGGATGTCGGCTTCCGCCTCGTCGGCGTCGGCGTAGCGCTTCTGGGTCTCGAAGGCGACCTCGTTGGCGCCGCCGTGTTTTGGCCCGCGCAGCGCGCCGATTGCGCCGCTGATGGCCGAATACATGTCCGACCCGGTGCCGGCGATCGAGCGGGCGGTGAAGGTCGAGGCGTTGAATTCGTGCTCGGCGTAGAGAATGAGCGAGGTGTGCATCGCGCGCACATGCGCTTCCGACGGCGTTGCCCCATGCAGCAGGTGGAGAAAGTGCCCGCCGATACTGTCGTCGTCGGTCTCCACCTCGATGCGCCGGCCGTTGTGCGCGAAGTGGTGCCAGTACAGCAGCATCGAGCCGAGCGAGGCCATCAGCCGGTCGGCAATGTCGCGCGCGCCGGGATGGTTGTGGTCCGGCACCTCCGGCAGCACGCAGCCGAGCGTCGAGACGCCGGAGCGCATCACGTCCATCGGATGCGCCGCCGCCGGCAGCGTCTCCAGCGTGCGGCGCACCGCATCCGGCAGTCCGCGCAGGCTTTTCAGCCTGGCCTTGTAGGCGGCAAGCTCGGCCATGGTCGGCAGCGCGCCATGGACGAGGAGATGGGCGATTTCCTCGAACGCACAGGTCTCGGCGACGTCGAGGATATCGTAGCCGCGATAGTGCAGATCGTTGCCGGTGCGCCCCACCGTGCACAGTGCGGTGTTGCCGGCGATCACGCCGGACAGCGCCACGGATTTTTTCGGTGCGGGCTTTGCCGGGGTGGCTTCGGTCTGGGCCATGGGTCGACCTCCCTGATCACGCAATGGCCGGCTGGCGCGCTGCGGCACCGCTACGCCAGTCGAACAGGCCGGATGTGGCCGGCGTGCCGAGCGCGCGAGGCTCGACGCTGAAGCCGAGGGCCCCGATATCCGCCGCGCTCAGCGACGGCAGCCGTTCGACGAGCGCGAGGAAACGCGCCTGCTCGTCGGCGGCGATCACGCCGTCGGCGAGGGTGCGGAATTTGTCGATGTACTGCGGCCGTGCGAACGGCCGCGCGCCGAGCGGGTGGGCATCGGCCACCGCCAGCTCGTCCGCGATCACGTGGCCGTCGTCGAGCGTCACCACGACGCGGCCACCGAAAGCCTTCTCCTTGGGGTCGCGGCTGTGATAGCGGCGCGTCCACTCCGGATCCTCGACGGTGGAAATCTTGTGCCACAGCGCCACCGTTGCGGGGCGTGCGGCACGCTCCGGCGCATAGGAGCGCGCGTGGTGCCAGCCGCCGTCCTCGAGCGCGACCGCGAAGATGTACATGATCGAGTGGTCGAGCGTTTCGCGGCTCGCCTTCGGGTCCATCTTCTGCGGGTCGCCCGCGCCGGTGCCGATCACATAGTGGGTGTGATGGCTGGTGTGGATGACGATGCTTTTGACCTTTGCGAGGTCGCCGATCTTCGGCGACATGCGGCGGGCGAGGTCGATCAGCGCCTGGCTTTGGTATTCGGCCGAGTGTTCCTTGGTGTAGGTATCAAGGATGGCGCGCTTGGGCTCGCCCTTCTCGGGCAGCGGCACCGTGTATTCGGCTTTCGGGCCGCCGAGCAGCCAGGCGATAAAGCCGTCCTCGCCCTCCCATGCCGGCGACGGCGCGCCTTCGCCCCGCATGGCGCGATCGACGGCTTCCACCGCCATCTTGCCGGCGAAGGCGGGAGCGTAAGCCTTCCAGCTCGAAATCTCGCCCTTGCGCGACTGCCGCGTTGTGGTGGTGACATGCAGCGCCTGCTGCACCGCCTGATAGATCGTCTCGGTGGAAAGCCCGAGCGCGGCGCCGACGCCTGCGGCCGCCGAGGGGCCGAGATGGGCGATGTGGTCGATCTTGTGTTCGTGCAGGCAGATGCCGGTGACGAGATCGACCTGGATTTCGTAGGCCGCTGCAAGGCCGCGCAGCAGGGCCGCGCCATCGAGGCCGCAATGCTGGGCGACGGCGAGCACCGGCGGAATGTTGTCGCCGGGGTGGGAGTAGTCGGCGGCGAGATAGGTGTCGTGGAAATCGAGTTCGCGCACCGCGACGCCGTTGGCCCACGCCGCCCATTCCGGCGAGACGCGCTGCGCCAGCGGCAGGCCGAACACGGCGGCGCCCGGCCGATAAGGATGCGCGGCCGCCTGTGCTCGTGCGCTCGCCACCGGCCGGCGCGCCAGCGAGGCGGCAGCCACGGCGGCGTTGTCGATGATGCGGTTGCCGATCATCTCCGCCACCTCCGGCTCGACCGGCACCGGATCGCTGGCGACCTCGGCGATCTTCCATGCAAGCTGATCGGCGCGCGGCAGGGTCTCGGCGGATGGATAGGTACGAACGGAATGCCGCTTCACGTCGGGGTCTCCTGAGGCTTCGTGGTGAGGCAGGGAATGGCAACGGGTCGGCCGGTGCCGTCCACCGCGATCATTTCGAAGGCGCCGCGCACGGCGAGGCGGCGGGCGCCGGACACCAGCGCCTCCGCTATCATCTCCACCTCCACGGTCATGGACGAGCGGCCGACGCGCACGACGCGCGCGGACAGTTCGACGATCTCGCCGACGCGCACCGGCACATGAAATTCGGTCTTGTCGGCACTCGCCATCACCACGGGGGTACGGGCGCGCCGCGTTGCGGCGACGAAGGCGGCTTTGCCCATCAGGCCGAGCGCATGGCCGCCGAACAAGGTGCCGTAGTGGTTGGCCTGATCCGGCAGCACGAGTTCGAGGAAGCGAGCTTCGTCGGAGCCCGTCGTCGCTTGCATGTCTGCCCGCATCGTTCGTTCGGCCTCTTGCGGTCGGCTTGGAATATTCGCAATATTCACATTGGGGTGGCGTGCAAGAAAGCGCTGAAAATGCGTAATTTGCGAATTGTAATCGGCCGGTTTGCAAAGCTTGCGAAGGTTACGGGAGCGCACTCGTGAAGAAGGCGTTCGCAGGCGTGCGGCTGAAGCGGCTGCGGCAGGAGCGCGGGCTCACCCAGCAGGCGTTCGCGTCCGCCGCCGGCCTTTCGCTGAGCTACCTCAATCAGCTCGAGAACAATCAGCGTCCGCTGACCGTGCCGGTGCTGCTCAAGCTCAACGCCGCGTTCGGCATCGATCTCCGGCTCCTGTCGGACGACGACGAGGCGCGGCTGATTTCAGACCTGAAGGAGGCGGTGTCCGATCCGGCACTCGGCGAGGCGATCGACGCGACCGAACTGCGCGAACTCGCAAGCAACATGCCGGCGGTCGGCCGCGCGCTGGTGGCGCTGCATCGTCGCCACGCCCGCGCGCTCGATCAGTTGGCCGCGCTGGCGGCGCGGATCGGCGACGACCGGCAGGGCGATGCGCCGCTTCCGCCGTCAACGGCCTTCGAGGAGGTGAGGGACTTCTTCTATGCGCGGCACAACCACATCGCCGAACTGGATGAGGCGGCTGAACGGATCGCCGGCGATGCGGCCATCGCGACCAGGCAGGCGGCGGACGCGCTGCGCGCGCGGCTTGCCGCCGTTCACGGGGTGAGCGTCGTCATCGACGCCTCGCTGTCCGGCGACATGCAGCGGCGGTTCGACAAGGCGGCGCGGGTGCTGCGGCTGTCGGCGCATCTGCGGCCCGGCCAGCAGGCATTCCAGATGGCCACGCAGCTTGCCTTTCTCGAATGCGGCGACCGGATCGAGGCGGTGGCCGCAACCGGCGCCTTCGGCAACCGGGAATCGCACGCACTCGCCCGGATCGGGCTGGCCAACTATTTTGCCGGCGCGCTGATCATGCCCTATTCGGCATTTCTCGCGGCCGCCGAGGCGGTCCGCTACGATATCGAATTGCTGGCCCACCGTTTCGGCGTCGGCTTCGAGACGACCTGCCATCGCCTCAGCACGTTGCAGCGCCACGGCGCCAAGGGGGTGCCGTTCTTCTTCATCCGGGTCGATCGCGCCGGCAATATCTCCAAGCGGCAGTCGGCGACGGACTTTCACTTCTCCCGCTTCGGCGGCACCTGTCCGTTGTGGAACGTCTACGAGGCGTTCGCCGAACCGGGCCGTGTCCTCACCCAGTTCGCCAGCATGCCCGACGGCCGCGCCTATCTGTGGATCGCGCGCTCGGTCTCGCGCGGGCGCGGCGGATACCGTGCGCCGCGCAAGACGTTTGCTGTCGCGCTCGGTTGCGACGTCCGCCATGCCTCGCGTCTGGTCTATGCGGACGGGCTCGACCTCGCCAGCCCGGCTGCGGCGACGCCGATTGGCGCGGGTTGCAGAATCTGCGAGCGGCCGGCGTGCCCGCAGCGGGCCTTTCCGTCGCTCGGCCAGCCGATCGATCCCGATGAGGATCGCGGCGTCTTCGCCCCTTATGCAGCCGGCCCGCCGGCGTGAGGCCATATCAGCCTCCGCGCAGCAGGGCCTTTTGAATTTTTCCGTTGGCGTTGCGCGGCAAGGGCTCGGTGCGGATCGTGATCGTCTCCGGCACCTTGTAGTTCGACAACCGCTCGGCGCAGTAAGCCTGCACGGCGTCGCCGGCCGCTCGGCGAAGCACAGCATGGAGCGGCCGTCGTAATGGGTTTCGCGGCGCAGCGGTCCGCCGGGGCCGTTGTCCGGCCACCAGGTCTGGCTCATCGGGCGTTTCCTCAACGGTCCGGGACGTCTCGCGTGAAGGCCGCGAGGCGCGCGGGACGCAGCACAGGAGAAAACCGTGTACGAACCGATCCGCCAAGACTACTGTTACAGGGCTGCTGTTATGCAATCAGCCATGCTTTCGGAAGGCGCGCCATGCTGTACCCCGAGTCCGAGAAGACCGCCGCGCTGAAGCGCCGCCTGTTGTCTTTCATGGACCGCCATATCTATCCCAACGAGGAGCGCTTCTATAAGGAGGCCGAGGAGCTTGGCCCCTGGAAGGTCTATCCGACCGTCGAGGAGCTGAAGCCGAAGGCGCGCGAGGAGGGGCTCTGGAACCTGTTCCTGCCCGAGAGCGAGTATGGCGCGGGCCTCACCAACCTGGACTACGCGCCGCTGTGCGAGATCATGGGCCGGTCGCATCTCGCGCCTGAGGTGTTCAACTGCTCGGCGCCCGATACCGGCAACATGGAAGTGCTGGCGCGCTATGGCACCAAGGCGCATCAGGAGCGCTGGCTCAAGCCGCTATTGGCCGGCGAAATCCGTTCGTGCTTTGCCATGACCGAGCCGGCGGTCGCCTCCAGCGATGCCACCAACATCGAAAGCCGCATCGTGCGCGACGGCGACCACTACGTCATCAACGGCCGCAAGTGGTACACCACCAACGCCACCGACCCGCGCTGCAAGATCTGCATCTTCATGGGCAAGACCGACCCGGACAACCCGGACCGGCACAAGCAGCAGTCCATGGTGCTGGTGCCGATGGATACGCCCGGCGTCGAGGTGCTGCGACCGCTGCCGGTGTTCGGTTTTTATGGCGTGCCGGACCGCGCCTCGGAGGTGGTGTTCCGCGATGTGCGTGTGCCGGTCTCCAACATCCTGCTCGGCGAGGGGCGCGGCTTCGAGATCGCGCAGGGTCGGCTCGGGCCGGGCCGCATCCATCACTGCATGCGCCTGATCGGCCTGGCCGAGCGCACGCTGGAGAAGATGTGCCGCCGCGCGGCGAGCCGGGTGGCGTTCGGCAAGCCGGTCGCCGAGCAGACGGTGACGCAGGAGCGCATCGCCGAAGCGCGGATCATGATCGAGCAGGCGCGGCTTCTGACGCTGAACGCCGCCCATGCCATGGACACGGTCGGCAACAAGGTGGCCAAGGCCGAGATCGCCATGATCAAGGTCGCGGTGCCCAACATGGCCTGTCAGGTCATCGACTGGGCGATCCAGGCGCACGGCGGCGGCGGCACCAGCAACGATTTCGGCCTGGCGGCGGCCTATGCCACGGCGCGGCTGCTGCGCCTCGCCGACGGCCCCGACGAGGTTCACCGCAACCAGATCGCGCGGCTGGAATTGAAGAAATACTCCAACAGGTGACGGCGCGCCGGCGCCGGCCCTTGTGCCTCGCGGGCAGGGCTTTCGTGATGCGCCACGCTTTGCTGCCGACACGGTGACTATGGATGACATTTCACGCTGTACGAGGCGGCCGACTCCGAGGTGCTGATGCCGCTGATCGAGTCGCTGTGGCTGCGCAGCGGCCCGACGATGTATTTTTCCCTGCTTGCGCCCGACACGCTATGGGACGCGGCGGCGCACAAGGACATCATCGAAGGGCTGAAGCAGAAGAACGCCGCCGCGGTGCAGCACGCGCTGTCGCGCGACATTCGCAGCACGGCGCGCCATTTTGCCAGCATCGACAAGGGGCGCCGCCCGCTGTTGATGGCGGATGCCTCGCAACTGGATATTTCGCTGGAGGTCTGACGCACCGCCCTCAATCTTCCCCCGGCGAGCAGGGGAGGGAGGGCGATCGTCAGCCGGGTTGCTTCAGCCCGGCATAGGTGCGCGTGCCGACCTGCGCAGGGCCTGCGGCGCCGGCATTGCGGAGGCAATCCCGGTCTCTCCCGCTTCGTCATAGAGGACGGCAAACTCGAGATGAAACCCGCCCGGCCCGCAACAGCGGCACGGCGCCGCGGCCGACTCACGGCGTCTCCCCTTACAGCGCTTTCGCCGGCAGGCGCGGCAGGAAACGGCCGCCTTCGTCCTTGAGGAAATCGAGCATCGCCTGCGCCGGCGGCAGCAGCGTCTTGTCCTTGCGGCGGATCACCGACCATTGCCGCACCACCGGCAGGCCGGCGACGTCGAGCGCGACCAGCCGGCCGTCGTCCAGTTCGGTCGCAACCGTATGCGCGGAAATGAACGCGATGCCGAGCCCGGCCAGCACTGCCTGCTTGATGGTCTCGTTGCTGTCCATCTCCATGCCGATCTTCGGCTCCAGTTCGGCGCGCGCGAACAACTGCTCCATCAACAGCCGGGTACCGGACCCCTGCTCGCGGGTGATGAAGGTCTCGTAGGTGAGGTCGGCGACCGCGAGGCCGAAGTCGCCGGCGAGCCAGTGATCCTTGCGCGCGACGATGATGTGCGGGTTCTCGCCGATCAGGTGGGTCTCGACCTCGACGTCGGGCGGCGCGCGCCCCATGATCGCGAAGTCGATATCGTAGCCGCGCAGCGCCTGGTGCATCTCCTGCCGGTTGCCGATCGACAGGCTGATGTTGATCTTCGGATGGATCTGCGAGAACGCGGCCATCGCGAACGGCACGAAGTATTTTGCGGTCGAGACCGCGCCGATGGCGATGTGTCCGCCGCTCTTTCCCGCCATCATCTCCAGCGACAGCGCGCTGGCCGCGATCGTCGCCTCGACGCGCTCCGCCAGCGTGAGCATTTCGCGCCCCGCTTCGGTGAGGATCATGCCGTCGGCGGTGCGTTGCACGAGCGGCAATCCGGCCAGCGCCTGCAGCTTGCGCAATTGCAGCGTCACCGCCGGCTGGGTCAGGTTGAGCCGGTTCGCGGCCGCCGTGACGCTGCCGCCCTCGGCCACCGCCGCCAGCGCCCGCAACTGCCGGATGGAAACGTCGCGCAACCCGGCCATATAATAAAAACTTTTGTTTGATGAAGAATATTGAAATTTTACTTATTCAGCGGCCTCGGTCAACCTTCCTTCCGATCAAGCCCATGTCGATCAAGCCATATCGATCAAGCCATGGGCAACGCCGGTCACGGCCGGATGGCCCGACGGCACAAGGGGGGAGGCGGCGTTATGACCAGGCGGCCGACACTGCGTCGTACCATCGAGGCGTTCGCCGGCAGCGATCCGCTGCGGTTGAGCGTCGGCCGCGCCGTCGAGGCGCTGGCGGCGGCCGGCATCGGCATCGCCGACCTGGCGGCGCACGGCGCGCTGGCCGGCGTCACCGGCCAGCCGCAGGGCAAGAACAGCGACGGCGACCTGCAGAACGATCTCGACGTCCGCGCCGACCGCCTGATCCGCAACGCGCTGCGCCCGGTGGCCATCGCCGCCATCGCCTCGGAGGAGGCGGAGACGCCGACTGTCCGCGATGCGTCGGCGCCGATCTCGGTCGCCGTCGATCCGCTGGACGGCTCGGCCAATCTCGGCGCCAACATGGTGATGGGCACGATCTTCTCGATCCTGCCGACGCCGGCCAACGTCAACGCCGCCTTCCACCAGCCGGGCCATGCGCAACTGGCCGCCGGCTTCATCGTCTACGGCCCGCGCACCGCGCTGGTGCTGACGCTGGGCGAGGGCGTCGACATCTTTACCCTCGACCGCACCGAGCGCGTGTTCAAGCTGACGCAAGCCGGCCTGCGGATCGCCGACGACACCCCGGAATACGCCATCAACGCCTCCAACGCCCGGCACTGGGAGGCTCCGGTCCGCACCTATATCGACGATTGCATTGCCGGGCGCGAGGGTCCGCGCGGCCACGACTTCAACATGCGCTGGATCGGTGCGCTGGTGGCGGAAGCCTATCGCATCCTGGTGCGCGGCGGCATCTTTCTCTATCCGGCGGACGCGCGCGAGGGGTATGGCGAGGGCCGCCTGCGCCTGGTCTACGAGGCGCACCCGATGGCGTTCCTGATGGAGCAGGCGGGTGGCGCGGCCTCGACCGGGCGCGCGCGCATCCTCGATCTCGCCGCGCGCGACCTGCACCAGCGCGTGCCGCTGATCATGGGCTCGCGCAGCAAGGTGGGGCGCGTCGAGCGGCTGTTTCAGTCCACCGCCGTTACGGTCGATCGCGCGCCCCTGTTCGCGCATCGCGGCCTGTTTCGCGTCTGACGGGCGAGGCGGCGATGTCCAGACAGCATCCGATCATTTCGATCACCGGCTCCTCCGGCGCCGGCACCACCTCGGTGAAGCGCACCTTCGAGCAGATCTTCCATCGCGAGAACGTCACCGCCGCCTATATCGAGGGCGACGCCTTCCACCGCTACAACCGCACTGAGATGCGCAGCCTGATGGCCAAGGAGGCCAAGCGCGGCAACAAGCATTTCAGCCACTTCAGCCCGGACACCAACCTGTTCGAGGAGCTGGAGCAGGTGTTCCGCAGCTACGGCGAGAGCGGCACCGGCACGACGCGGCACTATATCCATGACGATGAGGAAGCCGCACTCTATGGCGGCGAGCCCGGCACGTTCACCGCGTGGGAGCCGCTGCCCAACGATTCCGACCTTCTGTTCTACGAAGGGCTGCACGGCGCGGTCGTCACCGACAAGGTCAATGTCGCCCAATACGCCGACCTCAAGATCGGCGTGGTGCCGGTCATCAACCTCGAATGGATTCAGAAGCTGCACCGCGACCGCAGCGCGCGCGGCTATTCCACCGAAGCCGTGACCGACACCATCCTGCGGCGGATGCCCGACTACATCCATTACATCTGCCCGCAGTTCGCCGAGACCGACATCAACTTCCAGCGCGTGCCGACGGTGGATACCTCGAACCCGTTCATCGCGCGCTGGATCCCGACGCCGGACGAATCGATGGTGGTGATCCGCATGAAGAACCCGCGCGGCATCGACTTCCCCTACCTGCTGTCGATGATCCCGAACAGTTTCATGTCGCGTGCCAATTCGATCGTGATCCACGGCTCGAAACTCGACCTCGCGATGCAGCTCATCCTGACGCCGCTGATCCTGCAACTGATCGACCGCAAGAGGCGCGCCGCATGACCGTCAACTCCCTCGCTCTCCGTGATACCGCCGCGCCCGCCGCGGTGACGCACGACGACATGGCCAACGCCATCCGTTTTCTTGCCGTCGATGCGGTGGAAAAAGCCGGCTCCGGCCACCCTGGCATGCCGATGGGCATGGCCGATGTCGCGACCGTGCTGTTCTCGCGCTACCTGAAGTTCGACGCCGGCGACCCGGCATGGCCGGACCGCGACCGCTTCGTGCTGTCCGCCGGGCACGGCTCGATGCTGCTCTATGCGCTGCTCCATCTCACCGGCTTCGAGGCGATGACGCTCGATGAGCTGAAGGCGTTCCGCCAGTGGGGCTCGCGGGCGCCGGGCCATCCCGAATACGGCCACACGCCGGGTGTCGAGACCACGACCGGGCCGCTCGGGCAGGGCATCGCCACCGCGGTCGGCATGGCGCTGGCCGAGCGCATGCTGAACGCACGCTTCGGCGACGACCTCGTCGACCACTTCACCTATGTGATCGCCGGCGACGGCTGCCTGATGGAGGGTCTGAGCCACGAGGCGGTGTCGCTCGCCGGCCATCTCAAGCTCAACCGGTTGGTCGTGCTGTTCGACGACAACCGCATCTCGATCGACGGCCCGACCTCGCTGTCCTGTTCGGACGACCAGCTTGCGCGCTTTGCGGCCTCCGGCTGGTCGGTCCGCGCCATCGATGGCCATGACCCTGAGGCCATCGCTGCCGCGATCGAGGCGGCGCACATCTCCCGTGCGCCGTCCTTGATCGCGTGCCGCACCGTCATCGGCCGCGGCGCGCCGAACCGCGCCGGCTCGGAGAAGGCGCACGGTGCGCCGCTCGGGCCGGACGAGATCGCCGGAACGCGTGCCGCGCTCGGCTGGCCGCATGCGCCGTTCGAGATTCCCGAGGCCGTGCTTGCCGCGTGGCGCGCGGTCGGCACGCAGGGGCGCCGCGGCCGCAGCGAGTGGCAGAAGCGGCTGGCGCGCAAGAGCGCCGATGTGCGCAGCCGTTTTGCGCAGGCGCTGGCCGGCGAGCTTCCCCCTGAGGCCGATGAAGCGTTCGCGCGCCTGCGCGCCGATTTCGCCGCTGCCAAGCCAAAACTCGCCACCCGGCAGGCGTCGCAGCGGGTGATCGAGGCGGTCGCGCCGGCGATGCCGGCGCTGGTCGGCGGCTCGGCCGACCTCACGCATTCGAACCTGACGCTGGCGAAATCGCAGCAGCCGGTGAAGGCGGGTGCATTCGCCGGCGATTACATCCACTACGGCATCCGCGAGCACGCCATGGCGGCGGCGATGAACGGCATCGCGCTGCATGGCGGCTTCATCCCCTACGGCGGCACGTTCCTGGTGTTTTCCGATTATGCGCGGCCGGCGCTGCGTCTCGCGGCCCTGATGGGCGTGCGCGTCGTCCACGTCATGACCCATGATTCCATCGGGCTCGGCGAGGACGGTCCGACGCACCAGCCGGTCGAACATCTGGCGGCGCTGCGCGTCATCCCGAACCTGCTGGTGTTCCGCCCGGCCGACGCGGTGGAAACGGCGGAGGCGTGGCAGTGCGCGCTCGGCGAGGCGCGGCGGCCGTCGGTGCTGTGCCTGTCGCGGCAGGCGCTGCCGGCATTCCGCGACGATGCCGGCGCCAACAAGGTGGCGCGCGGCGGCTATGTCGCGGTCGAGCCCGACGACTTGCGCGACGTCACGCTGATCGCCACCGGCTCGGAGGTGGCGATCGCCATCGAAGCGGCGCGCCGGTTGGCCGGGAAGGGCGTTCACGCCGCGGTGGTGTCGATGCCCTGCGTCGAACTGTTCGCCGAGCAGGATGCCGTCTATCGCGCCGAGGTGCTCGGCTTCGGCCCGCGCGTCGGCATCGAGGCCGCGGTCGAGGGCACCTGGCCGCGTCTCATCACCTCGTCGGGCGAGTTCGTCGGCATGACCGGATTCGGTGCGTCCGCGCCGGCCGACGATCTCTATCGCCGCTTCGACATCACCCCGGAGGCCGTCGTCGCGGCGGCCGAGCGCGCCATCGCCCGCTTCTACGCCCGCGGCGGCATTCAATGACCGCGACCGCCGACCACGCCCGACCATCAACGAGGATATGCCGAGGATAGACCATGGCCCGCATCACGCTGCGACAACTGCTCGATCATGCCGCCGAATACGGTTACGGCGTGCCCGCCTTCAACATCAACAACATGGAGCAGGGGCTCGCCATCATGGAGGCGGCTAACGACGCCGATGCGCCGGTCATCCTGCAAGCCTCGCGCGGCGCGCGCAGCTACGCCGGCGACATCATGCTGGCCAGGATGATCGACGCGCTGGAGGCGATGTATCCGCACATCCCGCTGTGCCTGCATCAGGACCACGGCAACGAGGAGGCGACCTGCGCCAGCGCCCTGCAATACGGTTTCACCTCGGTGATGATGGACGGCTCGCTCGAAGCCGACGGCAAGACGCCGGCCTCCTACGATTATAACGTCGCCATCACCCACCGCGTGTCCGATCTCGCGCACTGGATCGGCGCCTCGGTCGAGGGCGAGCTTGGCGTGCTCGGCTCGCTCGAGCACGGCGGCGGCGAGCAGGAGGACGGCCACGGCGTCGAGGGCGAGGTCAGCCACGACCAGCTTTTGACCGACCCGGAGCAGGCGGTGGCGTTCGTGCGCGCCACCAAGGTCGATGCGCTGGCGATCGCCATGGGCACCTCGCACGGCGCCTACAAGTTTTCGCGCAAGCCGGACGGCGACATCCTGGCCATGCACGTGGTCGAGGAGATTCACCGCCGGCTGCCGGACACACACCTCGTCATGCACGGCTCGTCCTCGGTGCCGCAGGCGTTGCAGGATGCTTTCAACGCTTACGGCGGCGAGATGCCGCAGACGTTCGGCGTGCCGGTCGAGGAGATCGTGCGCGGCATCAGGCACGGCGTGCGCAAGATCAACATCGATACCGACTGCCGCCTCGCCATGGCGGCGGCGTTCCGCAAGGTGGCGGCGCAATCGAAAGCCGAGTTCGATCCGCGCAAGTTCATGAAGCCCGCGATGGATGCGCTGCGCGCGCTGTGCCGCGAGCGGTTCGATGAGTTCGGCACCGCCGGTCACGGGGCGAAGATCAAGGTGGTGCCGCTCGCCGAGATGGCGCGCCGCTACCGCGCCGGATTTCTCGACCCGAAGATCGGCGCCTTCGCCAGCGCCGCCGAATGACCCCCCTTTCCCCGCAGAGATGCCCCGGCCGAACGTCAAGGAGACAGTCATGAACCAGCACTCGCTCACGCTCCACGGCAAGGAACGCTACAAGTCCGGCGTGCTCGAATACAAGAAGATGGGCTATTACGAGCCCGACTACGTGCCGAAGGACACCGACATCATCGCGCTGTTCCGCGTCACCCCGCAGGACGGCGTCGATCCCATCGAGGCGTCGGCGGCGGTCGCCGGCGAATCCTCGACCGCGACCTGGACGGTGGTGTGGACCGACCGCCTGACGGCTGCGGAGAAGTATCGCGCCAAATGCTATCGCGTCGACGAGGTGCCGAACGCGCCGGGGCAGTATTTTGCCTACATCGCCTACGACCTCGACCTGTTCGAGCCGGGCTCGATCGCCAACCTGACCGCGTCGATCATCGGCAACGTCTTCGGCTTCAAGCCACTCAAGGCCCTGCGGCTGGAGGACATGCGGCTGCCCGTGGCTTATGTGAAGACCTTCCAGGGTCCGGCCACCGGCATCGTCGTGGAGCGCGAACGGCTGGACAAGTTCGGCCGTCCACTGCTCGGCGCCACCGTCAAGCCGAAGCTCGGCCTGTCGGGCCGCAACTACGGCCGTGTCGTCTACGAGGCGCTCAAGGGCGGTCTCGACTTCACCAAGGACGACGAGAACATCAACTCGCAGCCCTTCATGCACTGGCGCGACCGCTTCCTCTACTGCATGGAGGCCGTGAGCAAGGCCGAGGCCGAAACCGGCGAGTTGAAGGGCACCTACCTCAACGTGACCGCGGCCACGATGGAGGACATGTACGAGCGCGCCGAGTTCGCCAAGGAACTGGGCTCCTGCATCGTCATGATCGACCTGGTCATCGGCTACACGGCCATCCAGTCGATGGCCAAGTGGGCGCGACGCAACGACATGATCCTGCACCTCCACCGCGCGGGCCACTCCACCTACACGCGCCAGAAGAGCCACGGCGTCTCGTTCCGGGTCATCGCCAAGTGGATGCGCCTTGCCGGCGTCGACCACATCCATGCCGGCACGGTTGTCGGCAAGCTCGAAGGCGACCCCGCAACCACGCGCGGCTACTACGATATCTGCCGCGAGGACTTCAATCCGATGCAGCTCGAGAACGGCATCTTCTTCGACCAGCACTGGGCTTCGCTCAACAAGCTGATGCCCGTTGCCTCGGGCGGCATCCACGCCGGCCAGATGCATCAGCTTCTCGATCTGCTGGGCGAGGACGTCGTCCTGCAGTTCGGAGGCGGCACCATCGGCCATCCGATGGGCATTGCGGCGGGCGCGACAGCCAACCGCGTCGCCCTGGAGGCGATGATCCTGGCCCGCAACGAGGGCCGAGACTACGTCCGTGAAGGGCCGGACATCCTCAACGAGGCCGCACGCCACTGCCTGCCGCTGAAGCAGGCGCTCGATGTCTGGAAGGACGTGACCTTCAACTACGCCTCGACCGACTCGCCAGACTTCGTCCCGGTCGCCACTGCGGCCGAATAGGGAGAACCGACATGCGCATCACCCAGGGAGCCTTCTCCTTCCTCCCCGACCTGACCGACGAGCAGATCCGCGCCCAGGTCCAGTACTGCATCGACATGGGCTGGGCCGTCAGCCTGGAATTCACCGACGACCCGCATCCGCGAAACACCTACTGGGACATGTGGGGCCACCCGATGTTCGACAATCCGGATGCGGCTGCCCTGATGCTGGAGCTTAGGGAATGCCGCAAGGCCTATGGCGACCGCTATATCCGCGTCGTCGCGTTCGATGCGACCCACGGATGGGAGTCGGTCAAGCTCTCCTTCATCGTCAACCGGCCCACGGAGGAACCCGGTTTCTGGCTTGATCGCCAGGCCGCCGAGGGACGCAGGCTGCGCTACACGACCAGGTCTTATGCAGCCGACCGGCCGGCCGGGCACAGGTACGGATAGCGGCCATGCGTGCTTTGGCCGACACCGACGGC
>Ga0182792_1000057_pt1 | contig 105212 bp, 87 predicted proteins | sample Passage237B_FD_130497 | JGI IMG/M metagenome (GOLD analysis project Ga0182792, IMG submission 130497) | Cellulose adapted compost microbial communities from Newby Island Compost Facility, Milpitas, CA, USA - Passage2 37B (version 2) (version 2) ...
AACCCGGAAGCTAAGCCCTTCAGCGCCGATGGTACTGCACTCGCCAGGGTGTGGGAGAGTAGGACGCCGCCGGACACCATTCAGAAGAAGCCACCCCGAACCGGGGTGGCTTCTTCTGTTTCCCCGATGTTCCGGTGGCGTGTGCTCGATGACTGCAAGCGGTTCTCCGGCGCTCCGAGGAGGCCGTCCGTCGGCGCGGGTAAGGGCGCGGGCACGCGCGCCGCGCCGAGCCCGTGCGGCGCATCGAGGCCGCCGGCGCGCGTCGACGAGAAGGGGCGGTGACCGAACCGGTCACCGCCCCTCGTCGTCTCCGCGGTCGCCGCGCGGAGTCAGGTCAGTCCGTCGCGGGCTGCAGGACGATCGCGCCGTACGGGGGGATCCTCACGACCGCGGACCACGGGCGGCCGTGGTACGGATCGGGCATCGCCTCGACCTCGCCGAGGTTGCCGACCCCGGAACCGCCGTACTCGTGCGCGTCGGTGTTGAACACCTCGCGCCAGCGTCCGCCGGCGGGGAGCGCGAGCCGGTAGTGCTCGTGCGGCACCCCCGCGAAGTTGACCACGACGACCGCGGGCGGCACGTCGCGGCCCTTGCGGACGTACGCGAGGACGTTGTGGTCCGCGTCGTCGGAGTCGATCCACTCGAACCCGTCGGGCGTGTGGTCGAGCTGCCACAGCGCCGGGGTGGCCTTGTAGAGCGCGTTGAGGTCCTTGACCATGCGGTGCACGCCGGCGCGCAGCGGGTCGTCGAGCGACCACCAGTCCAGCGAGCGGCCCTCGCTCCACTCGTCCGCCTGCGCGAACTCCTGGCCCATGAACAGCAGCTGCTTGCCGGGGTGGGTCCACTGGTAGGCGTACAGCGAGCGGACGCCCGCGCACTTCTGCCAGTGGTCACCGGGCATCCGCGTGTAGACCGACCCCTTGCCGTGCACCACCTCGTCGTGCGAGATCGGCAGCACGTACTGCTCGGAGAACGCGTACACGAGCGAGAACGTGATCTCCCCGTGGTGGTAGCGCCGGTTGACCGGCTCCTCCTTGAGGTACCGCAGGGTGTCGTTCATCCAGCCCATGTTCCACTTCAGCCCGAAGCCCAGGCCGTTGTGGTCGGTGGGGGCGGTGACGCCGGGCCACGCCGTCGACTCCTCGGCGATCATCATCGTGCCGGGGGCGCGGCGGTACGCGGTCGCGTTGGTCTCCTGCAGGAACGCGATGGCGTCGAGGTTCTCGCGGCCGCCGTGGCGGTTGGGGCGCCACTGGCCGGGCTGGCGCGAGTAGTCCAGGTAGAGCATCGAGGCCACGGCGTCGACGCGCAGGGCGTCCACGTGGAACTCGGTGAGCCAGAAGACGGCGTTCGCGACGAGGAAGTTGCGCACCTCGTTGCGGCCGTAGTTGAAGATGTACGTCCCCCAGTCCGGGTGCTCGCCGAGCAGCGGGTCCGGGTGCTCGTACAGGGGCGTGCCGTCGAACTGGGCGAGCGCCCACTCGTCCTTGGGGAAGTGGCCGGGCACCCAGTCGACGATCACGCCGATGCCGGCGCGGTGCAGCGTGTCGATGAGGTAGCGCAGGTCGTCGGGGTGGCCGAACCGGGACGTCGCTGCGTAGTAGCCGGTGACCTGGTAGCCCCACGACGGCGCGTACGGGTGCTCCGCGACGGGCAGCAGCTCGACGTGCGTGAAGCCCGTCTCGAGGACGTACTCGGTGAGCTGGTGGGCGAGCTCGCGGTACGACAGGCCCTGCCGCCAGGAGCCGAGGTGCACCTCGTAGACCGACAGCGGGCCGTCGTGCGGGTCGGTCTGCGCGCGGCGCTCCATCCACTCGTCGTCGCCCCACGTGTACGCGGACTCGACCACCACGGACGCGGTCGCGGGCGGCACCTCGGTGCCCTGCGCCATCGGGTCGGCCTTCTGCCGCCACGAGCCGTCGGGCGTGAGGATCTCGTACTTGTACCGGGCGCCCGCGGTGACGCCCGGGACGAACAGCTCCCACACGCCGGACTCGCCGAGCGAGCGCATGGCGTGCGACGCGCCCTGCCAGTAGTTGAAGTCGCCGACGACGCGCACGGCGCGCGCGTTCGGCGCCCACACGGCGAACGACGTGCCCTGCACGACGCCGAGCGCGCTCGGGTAGGTGCGCACGTGCGCGCCGAGCACCTCCCACAGCTGCTCGTGGCGCCCCTCGCGGATGAGGTGCCGGTCGAGCTCCTGCACGGTCGGCAGGAACCGGTACGGGTCGTCGACCACGCTCGTCGTGCCGCCGTACGTGACCTCGAGCCGGTAGTCGGGGACCTCCTCGCCCGGGAGGACCGCGACCCACACCCCGTCCTGCTCGTGCCGCGCGGGCACACGCGTGTCGGTCGTGAGGACCACGACCGAGTCGGCGAGGGGACGCAGCGTGCGGATCGTGACGCCCCCGCCGCCCGGGTGCGGGCCGAGGACGCCGTGCGGGTCGTACCAGGTGCCGTTCGCGACGGCGTGCAGCGTGGAGGGGTCGGCGGGGACCGGGACGGGGGCGGTCGCACTCATGCACCTAGCCAACCATCCCGGCCACGGCTGCGCAGGTGCACCTCGCCGCGGGTTCGCGGCGTGACCTGCCCGGACGCGCCGCGCGCCCGGTCAGCGGGCCAGGCGCTCCAGCCCCGCGAGCGGGATCGGCAGCCACGAGGGGCGGTTGCGCGCCTCGTAGACCGCCTCGTACAGCGTCTTGTCGAGCTCGAGCGCGCGGGTCAGGAGCGCCGCGTCGGCCGGGTCCACGGGCTCGTCGTCGGGGGCCGACGACGAGCTCTCGGCGTAGCCCGCCAGCAGCGCCGCGCGCGACGCCTCGACCCACTGCTCGGCGGCCTCGCCCGTCGCACCGCCGACCGCCGCCGCGTAGTCGAACGAGCGCAGCAGCCCGGCGACGTCCCGCACGGCCAGGTCGGGGCGCGTGCGGGCCCCGAGGGGCGCGAGCGGCTCGCCCTCGAAGTCCAGCAGCAGCCAGCCGTCCGCCACGTGCAGCACCTGCCCCAGGTGCAGGTCGCCGTGGACGCGCTGGCGCGGGGGAGTGGCGCGCAGCGCGCGCACCTCGTCGGCCGTGCGGACCACGCCGTCGCGGTACGGCTCGACCGCGGGCGTCGCCGCCCGCGCCCACGCGTACCTGTCGAGCAGCGCCCGCGCGAGGCGCTCCGGGCCGTCCGGGTCCCGCACCGTCGGGAACGCGCGGGCCAGCGCGGCGTGCATGCGCGCGGTCGCCGCGCCCAGGGCGTGCGCGTGCGCCCCGAACGGCGTGCCGCACCCCGCGAGATCGCACGCGAGCTCGAAGCCGTCCCGCGCGCCCGCGACGAACGCGCTCGCGGCGCCCAGGTAGCCGGTCACCGGCTCACCCGTGGTGACGTCCGGCCACGTCGCGCGCAGCCACGCCAGCGGCGCGGGGACCTCGGCGTACCCCTGCTCGACGAGCCGGCGGGGCACCTCGACGTCGGGGTTCTCGCCCGGCAGGACGGTGCGCAGGACCTTGAGGATCGCCCGGCCCGGGTCGTCCGCGGCCCCGAGCACCACGGACGAGTTCGACTGCTCGCCGGTGATCGGCGCGACGTGCCGCAGGTCCACGGGGGCGGGCGCGCCGGCCGGGCCTTCCGCGGCCGCGAACCAGGCGCGCAGGAACGCCGGGTGGGCCGCCCCGTCGAGCACCGCGCGGCCGTCGCCCAGCGGCGCTCCCGCCTCGTCGGACCCGCCGTGCTCGTCCACGACGACCAGCGGGACCTGGAGCAGCGTCGTGCCCCCGCCCGACGTGCGCGCGGCCACGAGCAGCACCCGCACGTCCGCCTCGCCCGCGGGGTCCCGCAACGGCACGGCCGCGTGCACCGACAGGTCCGCCGCCGCGCCCTTCACCGGGAACCAGCGGCGCGCCGGCAGGTCCGCCGCGACCGCCGCCAGCAGGCGCTGGTCGGCGGACGTGGCGGCCTGCGCGGTCAGCACGTCAGCCCTCCGGTGCCGGTGCCGGGGCCGGGGTGACGCTCAGCCAGAAGAACTCGCGCGACCCGAGCGTGAACCGCGTCGAGCCGGTCTCGTCGAGCGTCCCGAACGACGCGCCGCCGAACACGTCGTGCAGCTCGGCGTGCGGCATCCCGGGCAGCGTGAGGCGCGCCGAGCGGGCCGTCGCGGCGAGGTTCGCCACCACGAGGACGGTCTCGTGCGGCGACGACCGCGTGAACGACAGCACCGCGTCGTTGTCGCACGGCACCACCCGGAAGTCGCCCAGACCCATCGCCGGGTGCTGCTTGCGCACCGTGAGCATCCCGCGCACCCAGTGCAGCAGGCTTGTCGGCTGCGCGAGCTGCGCCTCCACGTTCGTGTGGCCGTAGTGGTACACGAGCGACTGCACGAGCGGCAGGTTGAGCTTGCCCGGGTCGGCCACCGAGAAGCCCGCGTTGCGGTCCGGCGTCCACTGCATCGGCGTGCGCACCGAGTCACGGTCCGGCAGCCAGATGTTGTCGCCCATGCCGATCTCGTCGCCGTAGTACAGGCACGGGCTGCCGGGCAGGCTCAGCAGCAGCGCGTGCGCCAGCTCGATCTCCTTGCGGGAGTTGTCGAGCAGCGGCGCCAGGCGGCGGCGGATGCCGACGTTCGCGCGCATGCGCGAGTCCGGCGCGAACCAGCCGTACATCGAGGCGCGCTCCTCGGTGGAGACCATCTCGAGCGTCAGCTCGTCGTGGTTGCGCAGGAACGTGCTCCACTGGGCGCCGTTGTCGGGGATCGGCGGGGTGTCCGCGAGGATGTCGACGATCGACGTCGCCCGCTGGTCGCGCATCGCGTAGTAGATGCGCGGCATCACCGGGAAGTGGAAGCACATGTGGCACTCGGGCTCCTCGACCGTGCCGAAGTAGTGCACCACGTCCTCGGGCCACTGGTTCGCCTCGGCCAGCATGATCCGGCCCGGGAACTCCTCGTCGATCATCGCCCGCACCGAGCGCAGGAACGCGTGCGTCTCCGGCAGGTTCTCGCAGTTCGTGCCCTCGGCCTCGAACAGGTACGGCACCGCGTCGAGGCGGAACCCGTCGATGCCCAGGCCCAGCCAGAACCGCGCGACGTCGAGCATCGCCTCGCGCACCCGCGGGTTCTCGAAGTTCAGGTCGGGCTGGTGGCTGAAGAACCGGTGCCAGAAGTACTGGCGGCGCACGGGGTCGAACGTCCAGTTCGACGTCTCCGTGTCGACGAAGATGATGCGCGCGTCCGGGTAGCGCGTGTTGTCGTCGGACCACACGTAGAAGTCGCCGTACGGGCCGTCGGGGTCGCTGCGGGACGCCTGGAACCACGGGTGCGCGTCGCTCGTGTGGTTCATGACGAGGTCGACGACGATCCGCATGCCCCGCCGGTGCGCCTCGCGCACCAGCTCCGCGAAGTCCTCGAGCGTGCCGTACTGGCTCGCGACCGCCGTGTAGTCCGCGACGTCGTACCCGCCGTCCCGCATGGGGCTCGGGTAGAACGGCGGCAGCCACAGGCAGTCCACGCCCAGCCACTGCAGGTAGTCCAGGCGGTTGATCAGCCCGCGCAGGTCGCCGGTCCCGCTGCCCGTGGAGTCCGAGAAGCTGCGCAGCATCACCTCGTAGAAGACCGCGGTCTTGTACCACTGCGCGTCGTCGGCGAGCCCCTCCTCGGCCGCGGGCGGCACCGCGGGCTGCCGGCTCGGCGGCAGCTTGATCTGCGAGGTCGTCGGCGCGGGCTCCCGCACGCGGGGGACCTGGGCCGTCGGCGGGTGGGCCGCGTGCCCGGTCGTCGTGCCGGCCGGCTCGTTCGTCGTGGCGGTCACGGGTGCTCCAGGACGACGACGTGGGCGGGTCGCTCCGCGGGGTCGATCCGCACGTACACCTGCGGGCCCCACTCGTAGTGCTCGTCGCGCAGCACGTCGTGCGCCGCGACCGGGCCGTGCGCCGGCAGGCCGAACGCCGCCAGGTCGAGGTCGACCATGCCCTCGCGCGCGTTCCACGGGTCCAGCGAGACGACCACGACGACCGTGCTCGCGCGGCCCGTGGGGGAGTGCTCCGCGGCCAGGTGGCGCGAGAACGCGACCGTCGCGTCGTCGGTCGTCGGGTGCACGCGCAGGTTGCGCAGCTGCTGCAGCGCCGGGTGCTCGCGGCGGATCTCGTTGAGCCGGCCCAGCAGCGCAGCGATGCCGAGGTGCTCCGCGAGCGACCAGTCGCGCGGCTTGAACTCGTACTTCTCGTTGTCGATCTGCTCGTCGACGCCCGGGCGCGGCACGTTCTCCAGCAGCTCGTAGCCCGAGTAGATGCCCCACGTCGGCGAGCCGAGCGCCGCGAGCACCGCCCGGACCGCCCAGGCCTGGCCGCCCGCGCCCTGCAGGTACGGGGGAAGGATGTCGTGCGTCGTCGGCCAGAACGACGGGCGCATCCACGCGGCCTGGTCGCCCGACACCTCCGCGAGGTAGGTGGCGACCTCCTCCTTCGTGTTGCGCCACGTGAAGTACGTGTACGACTGGTGGAAGCCGACCTTCGCGAGCGTGAGCATCATCGCCGGGCGCGTGAACGCCTCCGACAGGAAGATCACGTCCGGGTGGTCCTTGGCGACGTCCGCGAGCAGCCACTGCCAGAAGTCGAGCGGCTTGGTGTGCGGGTTGTCGACGCGGAAGAGCGTCACGCCGTGGTCGATCCACACCTGCAGGACCCGGCGGATCTCCGCGTACAGGCCCGCGGGGTCGTTGTCGAAGTTCAGCGGGTAGATGTCCTGGTACTTCTTCGGCGGGTTCTCCGCGTACGCGATCGAGCCGTCCGCGCGCGTCGTGAACCACTCCGGGTGCTCGGCGACCCACGGGTGGTCGGGCGAGCACTGCAGCGCGATGTCGAGCGCGACCTCCATGCCGTGCTCGCGGGCGCGCGCGACGAACGCGTCGAAGTCGTCGAACGTGCCGAGCGTCGGCTCGATCGCGTCGTGCCCGCCGTCCTTGGAGCCGATCGCGTACGGCGAGCCCGGGTCGCCCGGCAGCGCGCCGAGCGAGTTGTTGCGGCCCTTGCGGTTCGTCAGGCCGATGGGGTGGATCGGCGTCAGGTACACGACGTCGAAGCCCATCGCCGCGATGCGCGGGATCTGCTCCGCCGCGGTGCGCAGCGTGCCCGAGCGCCACTCCTGCGTGCGGTCGTCCCACGTCGCGCCGTGCGAGCGGGGGAACAGCTCGTACCAGGCGCCGGTCAGCGCGAGCGGGCGGTCGACGACGAGCGGGTAGTCGGGTGACGCGCTCACGAGGTCCCGCAGCGGCTCGCGCGCGAGCGCCTCGCGCACCTGCGGCGACAGCGCGTGGGCCAGCCGCTCGCCCGGGAACCGGTGCGTGTCGCGCAGCGCGGCGACCGCCTCGCGCAGCGTCGCGGCGCCCTCCTCGCTCATCGCGTCCTCGCCGGTGCGGGCGGCCGCGCGCTCCAGCAGCCGTGCGCCCTCCGTGAGCATGAGCTCGACGTCGATGCCGGCCTCGACCTTGATCGACGCGTCGTGCACCCAGGTCGCGTACGGGTCGGACCAGCCCTCGACGCGGAACGACCACAGGCCCGTGCGGTCGGGCTGCACGATGCCCTCGTACCGGTCCAGGCCCGGCGCGACGTCGACCATCGGCACGCGCTGGTGCACGCGGCCGTCCGGGTCGACGAGCACCGCCGTCGCGGCGACCGCGTCGTGCCCCTCGCGGAACACCGTCGCGCGCACCGGGAACGCCTCGCCGGCCACGGCCTTGGCGGGGAACCGGCCGGACTCGGCGACGGGGAACACGTCGACCACCGGGATGCGGCCGAGCGGCGGGCCGACGACGACCTCGGCGACGGGGGCGCCGGTGGGTGTCGTGGGCGCCGCGGGGCGCTCGACGGCGGCGGGCGTCGCGCTCGCGGGCGGAGTCGCGGTGGGGCTCTCGGCCGGGCTGGTGGTGGGGCCGGCGGGGGGCGTCGAGGCCGTCGCCCGGGGGGCCGAGGGCGTGGCCGCGGGGCTCGTGGGGGCGGAGGTCCGCGCGCGGCGGCGGCGCGGAGCAGCGGGGGAGCTCGTCACGCTCCCGAACCTACCGACCTCGCGGGCGGGTCAGCATCTGCAGCGCGCCGACGAGTCGCAGGTCGCGCGCGCCGGCGGGCCGGTCCCGTCGCGCCCGGTCCACCCGCCCGCCCACGGGCCGGTCCGGCCCGCGCCGGTCCGGCCCCTGCCGCGGCCGCTAGCGTGGGCGCGCACACCCGGACCTGCGGAGGACGACATGGGCTGGCTCGCGGACGCGGCGCACGCACGGTGGCTCGAGGCCGAGACCGACCGCCTGCTGGACTTCGGGCGCGCGTCAGCGCAGGGCGTCGGGACGGGCGGCGCGTTCGCACGGCAGGACGACGCCGGGCGTCCGCTCGACGGGCCGTGGGAGCTGTGGATCGCGTGCCGCATGACCCACGTCCACGCGCTCGGCCACCTGCTCGGCCGCCCCGGCTGCGCGCCGCTCGTCGACCACGGCGTCGCCGCGCTCACCGGGGTGTTCGCCGACCCCGAGCACGGCGGCTGGTTCGCCGAGGTCGAGCGGGACGGCACCCCGCGCAGCAGGACGAAGGCCGCGTACCCGCACGCGTTCGTCGTGCTCGCCGCGGCGTCCGCGACCGCGGCCGGGCGGCCGGGCGGGCGCGCGCTGCTCGACGCCGCGCTCGCCGTCCAGGAGGAGCGGTTCTGGGACGAGGCCGCGGGCATGGTCGTCGAGGAGTGGGACGCCGCGTTCCGCGAGCTCGACCCGTACCGCGGCGTCAACGCGACCATGCACACCGTCGAGGCGTACCTCGCCGCCGCCGACGTCACCGGCGACGACCGCTGGCTCGAGCGCGCCGTGCGGATGACGCAGCGCGTCGTCGGCCTCGCGCGCGACCACGCGTGGCGCCTGCCCGAGCACCTCGATGCCGGCTACCGCCCGGTGCTCGACTACAACGCCGACACCCCCGCGGACCCGTTCCGGCCGTTCGGCGCGACCATCGGGCACTGGTTCGAGTGGGCGCGGCTCACGCTGCACGCGCGCGCCGCGCTCGAGGCGCGCGGCGCCGACGCGCCCGCCTGGATGCTCGAGGCGGCGGTCGCGATGTTCGACGCCGCCGTCGCGGAGGGCTGGGCCGTCGACGGCGCCCCCGGGTTCGTCTACTCGGTGGACTTCTCGGGTGCGCCGGTGGTGCGTGAGCGCATGCACTGGGTCGTCGCGGAGGCGATCGGGGCGGCGGCCGCGCTGCACGCCGCGACGGGCGAGGCCCGGTTCGAGACCTGGTACGCCACGTGGTGGGACTACGTCGCCACGTTCGTCGTCGACCGCGTCGGCGGCTCGTGGTGGCACGAGCTCGCACCGGACAACACGGTGTCCCGCACCGTGTGGGGCGACAAGGCCGACCTGTACCACGCGGTGCAGGCCACGCTGCTGCCGCGCCTGCCGCTCACGCCCGCGCTCGCACCGGCGCTCGCGGCGGGGCTGCTGCGCTGAGCGACGCGCGTCGGGACGGCCGGTGCGTCAGAGGCGCGAGGCGAGCGCGCGGCCGACCGTGCGGCCCGTGTACAGGCAGCCGCCGAGGAACGTCCCCTCCAGGGCCCGGTGGCCGTGCACGCCGCCGCCGCCGAACCCCGCGGCCTCGCCGGCCGCCCACAGGCCCGGCAGGACCTCGCCGTCGGGCCGCAGCACGCGGCCCTCGAGGTCGGTGTGCAGACCGCCGAGCGTCTTGCGGGTCAGCACCGACAGCCGCACGGCGAGCAGCGGGCCGTGCGCCGGGTCGAGCAGGCGGTGCGGCTTGGCGACCCGGATCAGCCGGTCGACGACGTAGCTGCGCGCCTGGTTCGTCGCGACGACCTGCAGGTCCTTCGCCAGGGGCGAGGTGACCTGGCGGTCGCGCTCGACGATGGTGCGCTCGAGCGCGACCGGGTCGATGCGGTCGGAGCCGGTCAGCGCGTTCATCCGCGCGGCGAGCTCGGCGGGCGTGTCCGCCCACAGGAACTCGGGCGAGCCCTGCGCGAACGTCTCGACCGGCCCGACGGCGCCGGGCTTCACGCGCTGCAGCAGCAGGCGCAGGTCCTTGCCGGTGAGGTCGGGGTTCTGCTCGGAGCCGGACAGCGCGAACTCCGAGCCGAGGATGGTCCGGTCGAGCACGAACCAGGAGTGGTCGTCGCCGCGGCGCGTGATGTGCTGCAGCGCGCCGAGCGCGTCGAAGCCCGGGAACAGCGGGACGGGCAGGCGGTTGCCGTCGGCGTCGAGCCACAGCGACGACGGGCCGGGCAGGATCCGGATGCCGTGCCGGCTCCACACCGGGGAGTGGTTGGTGACGCCCTCCGGGTAGTGCCACATGCGGTCCGAGTGCACCACGGCCGCACCCGCGTCGCGGGCCGCGGCGATGCCCGAGCCGTCGACGTGGTCGGGCACGCCGGACAGCATCCGCTCGGGCAGCAGGCCCGCCTCGGCGGGCCACGTCGCGCGCACCAGGTCGTGGTTCGCGCCGATCCCGCCGGTCGCGACGACGACCGCGTCGGCCTCGAGCTCGAACGTGCCGGCGGCCTCGCGCGACGAGGGCACGGCGCGGGCCGCGCGGTCGTCGCGCAGCACGTCGCCCCGCACGCCGGTGACGCGGCCCTCGGTGACGACGAGGCCGGTGACCCGGTGCCGGAACCGGACGTCGACGAGGCCCGCGGCGCGTGCGTCGAGCAGGGCGCGCACGAACGGCTCGAGGATCCCGGGCCCGGTGCCCCACGTGACGTGGAAGCGCGGCACGGAGTTTCCGTGCCCGCCCGCGGTGTACCCGCCGCGCTCGGCCCACTGCACGAGCGGGAACCAGCGCACGCCCTGGTCGTGCAGCCACGCGCGCATCCCGCCCGCGGCGAAGTCGACGAACCCCTCGGCCCACGCGCGGCCCCAGCGGTCGGAGCCGTCGTCGGAGAACTGCGCGGAGCCGAACCAGTCGGCGAGCGCGAGCTCGGCGCTGTCGTGCCCCCCGAGCCGGCGCTGCTCGGGGGAGTCGACGAGGAACAGCCCGCCGAACGACCAGTAGGCCTGGCCGCCGAGGCTCGCGGCGTTCTCCGCGTCGAGCAGCAGGACGCGGTGTCCCGCGCGGGTCAGCTCGGCGGTCGCGACGAGCCCGGCGAGGCCGGCGCCGACCACCACGACGTCGTGGGTGCGCATGGCGCAGCGTAACCCGACTGGACGTGCGTCCAGAAGGGGTGGGCGGGAACCGGGACGGCGGCCCGCGGGGACTCAGACCGCCGCGCCGACGAGGTGCGCCACGACCGACGCACCCCATGCGCGCGCCAGCTCGAGCTGCGAGTCGGCGATCGTCGCGCGCCCGCCGTCGCCGCCGTCCACGCCGAACGCCTGCGTCGGCGCGACGAGCTCCGCACCCCGCTTGTGCAGCAGCTTCTCGATCCGGGAGCCGGCCGAGCCCGCGAAGCGCGACCACGAGCGCGTGTCGAACACCGCGACCGGCCGGCCCGCGAGGCCCGGCAGGGCGTCGAGCCACTCGTGCACGCCGAGGCGGCTCTCGCCGTCCGCGCCCCACGCCCGCGCCAGCGCGCGCGAGCGCGGCGTGCTCAGGCCGCGCATGTGCGTCGGCGCCCCCACGACGATCAGGCGGGCCCGCGCGACGACGTCGTCGTGCGCGAGGGCCTCCTCGACGGGCAGGACGACCGTCTCCATGCCCGCCGACCGCATGCCGTCGGCGACCGCGGCCGCGACCGACTGCGTGCACCCGAACAACGACTCGTAGACGACGACTGCGACCATGCCCCCAGGATCGCCGCGGCGCCCGTCAGGCGGTTGGGCCGGAGGTCCCTGCGGGCGGCGCGAGCACCAGGACGCGCAGGCTCAGCGGCTCGACGACCTGCGTCGACCCCGCCGCCGCCGGGGGCGCCTCGGCCGCCGCGTGGCGCTCGTCGGGGTGGTCCCAGACCGAGTCCCACACGAGGGCCCACCGGTCGCCCGGCTCGCCCGCGAGCGTGACCTCCACGTCGTCGAGCGACCCGTTGACGACGACGAGCACGACGTCCGGCGCGACCGTGGCGTCGTCGTCGACCGCGCGCACCATCTGCAGCGTCCGGATCCCCGGGTCGTGCCACCGGTCGTGGTCGAACGCGGCGCCGAGCGCGTCGAACCACGCGAGGTCCGGGCGCCCACCGGGCCGCCGCGGCCGGCCCGTGTAGAACCGCGTGGCCCGCAGCGCCCGGTGCTCGCGGCGCAGGCCGAGCAGGTGGCGCGCGGTCGCGAGCAGGTCCCGCCGCCACGGCGACAGGTCCCACGAGACCCACGCGAGCTCGTTGTCCTGGCAGTACGCGTTGTTGTTGCCGCGCTGCGTGCGGCCCATCTCGTCGCCGGCGGTGACCATCGGCGTCCCCGCCGCGACGACGAGCGTCGCCAGCAGGTTGCGGATCGAGCGGCGGCGCAGCGGCAGGATCGCCGCGGCCGGGGACTCGACGCCGACCGGCCCCTCCACGCCGTGGTTCCACGACCGGTTGTCGTCGGTGCCGTCCCGGTTGCCCTCGCCGTTGGCCAGGTTGTGCTTGTGGTCGTACGCGACGAGGTCCGCCAGCGTGAAGCCGTCGTGCGCGGTGACGAAGTTGACCGACGACTGCGGCCCGCGCACGAGCGGCGGGTCGCCGTGGCCGAACAGGTCGACCGACCCGGACAGGCGGGTCGCGAGCTCGCGCACGCGGTGGCCCGGCAGCCCGTGCGCGGCGCGCGCCGGGTCGGCGAGCCAGAACGCGCGCGCCGCGTCGCGGAACCGGTCGTTCCACTCGGCCCACGGCCGCCCGAACTGGCCCGTGCGCCACCCGCCCGGCCCGACGTCCCACGGCTCGGCGATCAGCTTGAGCCCGTGCAGCGACGGGTCGGTCGCCGCACCGACGAGCACCGGGTGGCTCGGCGTGAAGCCGTCCTGCCCGCGGCCCAGGGTCACCGCCAGGTCGAACCGGAAGCCGTCGACGCCGACGACGTCGGCCCAGTAGCGCAGCGAGTCGAGCGTCATGCGCACGACCTCGGGGCGGCGGTGGTCGAGCGTGTTGCCCGTGCCGGTGACGTCCGCGAGCGTCGCGGGCACACCGCCGTCGTGCCAGTAGTAGAGCGTGTTGTCGAGCCCGCGCCACGAGACGTGCTGGCCCGGGTTCCCGCCCTCGCAGGTGTGGTTGTACACGACGTCGAGCAGCACCTCGATGCCTGCCTCGTGCAGCGCGTGCACGGTCGCGCGCAGCTCGGCGAGCACGGCCGCCGGGCCGGCGGCGCGCGCGGCGGCCGTGGCGTACCGGGGCTCGGGTGCGAAGAACCCGAGCGTCGAGTAGCCCCAGTAGTTCGTCAGGCCCTTCGCGACGAGGTGCGGCTCGGACACCGACGCGTGCACCGGCAGCAGCTCGACCGCCGTGACGCCGAGCGCCTGCAGGTGCGCGACGACCGCCGGGTGGGCCAGACCCGCGTACGTGCCGCGCAGCTCCGGCGGGACGTCGGGGTGCCGCATCGTGAGGCCGCGCACGTGCGCCTCGTAGACCACCGTGTGCTCCCACGTGACCCACGGGCGGTTCGTCGTGGGGTCCGGGCCCTCGAGCGCGGCGGTGTCGACCACCACCGAGTAGGGGACGTGCCCCGCGGAGTCGCGCGGGTCGGGCGGACCGTACACGTCGCCCTGGCACGCGTCGTCGACGACGTGGCCGTACGTCTCGGGGCCGTACCGCAGCGCGCCCTCGATCCCGCGGGCCCACGGGTCGACCAGCAGCTTCGTCGGGTTGTGCCGCAGCCCGGCGGCCGGGTCCCAGGCGCCGTGCACGCGCAGCCCGTACCGCTGGCCGGGCGCGACGTCCGGCACGAAGCCCTCGAAGACGCCGTGGAACGGACCCGGGATCGCGACCCGGCGCTCCGTCGTGTGCGGCTCGTCGCCGTGCCCGTCGAACAGGCACAGGTCGACGCCCGTGGCGTGCGAGGCCAGCACCGCGACCTCGACGCCACCCGCGACGGGGTGGACGCCCAGGCGCGGCGGGCGGCGGGGGCTCGTCGGACGCACGCCCGCCATTGTGTCCGACGGGGCGCGCGAGCGGGGCGGGGCGTCCCGCTGCCCGGGACGTACCGGTCGGTACGTGCGCGCGCGGCGTCCGGCAGGCGAGCACCGGCGGACGCCGGGGCCCGTGCGGCGGGTAACGTTCCCGACGTGAAGATCGTCGTCTGCGTGAAGTACGTCCCGGACATCCAGTCGGACCGCCGGCTCGTCGACGGCCGCGCCGTGCGTGACGGCGGCGACGGCACGCTCAACGAGCTCGACGAGAACGCCGTCGAGGCCGCGCTGAGCCTCGTCGAGGCGGCCGGCGAGGGCTCGGTGACCGTCGTGACGGTCGGGCCCGAGGACGCCGTCGACGCGGTGCGCAAGGGCCTGCAGATGGGCGCCGACGAGGCCGTGCACGTCCTGGACGACGCGATCGCCGGGTCCGACGCGCTCGCGACCGCGCGCGTGCTCGCCGCGGCCGTGCGCCACGTCGGCGACGCGGACCTCGTCGTCACCGGCATGGCCGGGCTCGACGGGCTCACGTCGCTCGTGCCGACCGCGCTCGCCGCGCTGCTCGACGTACCCGCGCTCCCGCTCGCCGCGTCGCTCGAGGTCACGGGCTCGGTCGTGCGCGTCACGCGGAACCTCGACCACGCGAGCGAGGTGCTCGAGGCGGACCTGCCCGCGCTCGTCTCCGTGACGGACCAGGCCAACGAGCCGCGGTACCCGAACTTCAAGGGGATCATGGCCGCGCGCAAGAAGCCGGTCACCACCCTCACGCTCGCCGACCTGGGCCTGGACGCCGCGCTCGTCGGCGACGCCGGTGCCCGCACCGAGGTGCTCGAGGCCGCCCCGCGCCCCGCGCGCGAGAACCGCGTGCTCGTCACCGACACCGGCGACGCCGGCGCGCGCCTCGCCGCGTACCTCGTCGAGAACCAGCTCGTCTGACCCCGACCTCCCGCGTGACCCGCCGCGCGCCCGCCGCGCGGCCCGGCAAGAACTGAGGACCACCGTGAGCGACACCCTCGTCCTGCTCGACCACACCGCGTCCGGCGACCTGCGCACCCCCGTGCGCGAGCTCGTCACGCTCGCCCGCAGCCTCGGCGGCGGCGTGCGGGGCGCGTGGGCGGTCGACGGCGCCGAGCCCTCCGCGCAGGCGCTCGCCGAGCTCGGTGCGCTCGGCGTCACGCAGGTGCACCGCATCGTCGCCGACGCCGACCTGCGCGGCACCGCGGTGCTCGCCGAGGGGCTCGCGGGGCTGGTCGAGGCCACGGGGTCCACCACGCTGCTCGCGGTCTCCTCGTTCGAGAACAAGGAGCTCGCCGCGCGGCTCGCCGTCACCACCGGCGCGGGGGTCGTCACCGACGCCGACGCGCTCGAGCGGGTCGACGGTCGCCTCGTCGCCGGCAAGACGGTGTTCGCCGGCACGTGGACCACCCGCTGCGCCGTGCGGACCGCGCTCGCGGTCGTCCTCGTCAAGGCGAACAGCGTCGTCGCGTCCGACGCGGACGCGCCCGTCGAGCCGCAGGTCACCGAGCACGCGTTCACGCCCACGCCCGCCGCGACGCGCGTGCGCGTGGTCGAGCGCACCGACCGCCCCGACTCGGGCCGCCCGGAGCTCGGCAGCGCGCACATCGTCGTCACCGGCGGCCGCGGCACCGAGGGCGACTTCACGCCGCTCGAGGAGCTCGCGGACGTGCTCGGCGCCGCGGTCGGCGCGACCCGCGTCGCCACCGACGAGGGCTGGATCGGCCACGACGCGCAGATCGGCCAGACCGGCGTGACGATCTCCCCGCGCCTGTACATCGGCGCCGGGGTGTCCGGCGCGGTGCACCACCGCGGCGGCATGCAGGCGTCGGGCACCATCGTCGCGATCAACTCCGACCCGGACGCGCCGATCTTCGAGATCGCGGACTACGGGGTCGTCGGCGACCTCAAGCAGGTCGTGCCGCAGCTCACGCAGGAGCTGCGCCGCCTCAAGGGCTGACCCGCAGGGACGCCCGCGCCGGGACCGGGGCGGGCGTCAGATCCCGCGGAGCCAGTCGAGCGTCGCGTACGCCTGCGCGCGCTGGAACGCGCGCAGGTTCGGGATCCCCGGCGGCGCGGGCTGCAGGCTCGAGCACGCGAAGTAGCCGGCGAGCCCCGCGAGGCACGCGCGCAGCTCGTCGTCCGACACCCCGAGCGACAGCGGGTGGTCGCGGAACACCCGCGCCGGGTCCCCGCCGCCCTGCAGCGCGACGCTCGGGAGCATGAACGCCAGGTCGAGCCACGGCGCGCCCACCGAGGCGTGCGGCCAGTCGATGAGCCACACCCGCCCGTGGTCGTCGAGCATCACGTTGTCCGCGCGCAGGTCGCCGTGCACGAGCGCGTCGCCCGCGCACGCCGGCAGCGCGTCCTGCTCCAGCAGCACGAGCCGCTCGAGGTGCTCGACCGCCCAGCGCCCGGGCTCGCCGCCGTCGGACGCGAGCTGGTCGAGGTCCGTGCCCGGACCGGCCGCGAGCCGGCGCCAGCCCTGGAAGTCGTCCGCGAGGTGGTCGTCCGTGCGCGGCAGCCGGTGCCCCTCGACGGGCTCGGCCTCCGCGAGCCGCCCGATTGCGGCGAGGACGCCGCGCAGGTCGTCCGGCCGCCACGGCAGCTCGGGCGAGCGCCCGTGCACCACCTCGAAGCCGAGCAGCACCCACTCGCCGTCGTCGTCGGACCACAGCAGGCGCGGCGCGAGCACCTCGGACGGGAGCGCGGCCGCGTTGCGGATCTCGGCGCGCGCGAGCTCGGGCGAGTGCGGGTTCTGCTCGGGGGAGACGGCCTTGACGAAGACGCCGCGACCGTCGGCGAGCTCGAGCGCCGCGGCGAAGCCGGGGGAGAACCCGCTCGTGGCGGCGGTCTCGGCGGACACGGCGGCGCCGGCGAGCTCGCTGATGCGTGCACGCACGTGACGGGGGAGGTCGCGCCAGTCCAGCCGCTGCCCGCTGAAGGCGAGCGGCATGGCCAGGACGTCGTCGTCGGCGCTCACGGCGGACATCCTGCCAGGTCTGCGCGTGGCTGTGCTCACCCGTCCCGGTGAGGTCCGTGCCCGCGCGGTTCGTAGACTCCTGGGGTGACCGCTGCCCGCACGACCGCGTACCTGGACCACGCGGCGACGACCCCGATGCTGCCGGGGGCGGCCCGCGTGCTGGCCGACGAGCTCACGCGCACCGGCAACCCGTCGTCGCTGCACGCGTCGGGGCGGGCCGCGCGGCGCGTCGTCGAGGAGGCGCGGGAACGCCTCGCGGCCGCCCTCGGCGCCCGGCCGAGCGAGGTGCTGTGGACCTCCGGCGGCACCGAGGCCGACAACCTCGCGATCAAGGGCATGTTCTGGGCGCGGCGCACGCAGGACCCGGCGCGCCGCCGGATCCTCGTGTCGGCCGTGGAGCACCACGCGGTGCTGGACCCGGCGTTCTGGATGGCGGAGCACGCGGGCGCGGAGCTCGTGCTGCTGCCCGTCGACCACGAGGGGGTCGTGGACCTCGACGCGCTGCGCGCCGAGCTCGAGGCCCACGGCGAGCACGCCGCGCTGCTGTCGGTGATGTGGGCGAACAACGAGGTCGGCACGCTGCAGCCGCTCGCGGAGGTCGTCGCGCTCGCGCGCCGGCACGGGGTGCCCGTGCACGCCGACGCGGTGCAGGCCGTGGGCCAGGTGCCCGTGGACTTCGCCGCGAGCGGGCTGGACGCGCTCACCGTCTCCGGGCACAAGGTCGGCGGTCCCGGCGGCACGGGTGCGCTGCTCGCGCGCCGCGGGCTGGAGCTGACGCCCGTGCTGCACGGCGGCGGCCAGGAGCGCGGCGTGCGCTCCGGCACGCTCGACGCGGCGCTGCTCGCGTCGTTCGCCGTGGCGGTCGACGAGGCGGTCGCCACGCGCGAGACCGTCGCCCCGCGCCTCGCGGCCCTGCGCGACGAGCTCGTCGCGGGTGTCCGCGCGATCGACCCGACCGCCGTGCTGCGCGGTCCCGCGGACCCGGCGCGGCGCCTGCCCGCGAACGCGCACCTCACGTTCCCCGGCTGCGAGGGCGACTCGCTGCTGTACCTGCTGGACTCCGCGGGCGTCGAGGCGTCGACGGGCTCCGCGTGCCAGGCGGGCGTGCCGCGCCCGTCGCACGTGCTGCTGGCGATGGGCGTCGACGAGGACACCGCGCGCGGCGCGCTGCGGTTCTCGCTCGGGCGCACGTCGACGCGCGAGGACGTCACCGCGCTGCTCGACGCGCTGCCCGCTGTGCTCGACCGGGCGCGTGCGGCGGGGCTCGCGGGGCGCGCCACGGCCGGGTCGGGGGTGGCGTGATGCGGGTGCTCGCCGCGCTGTCCGGCGGCGTCGACTCCGCGGTCGCGGCCGCGCGCGCGGTCGACGCGGGCCACGAGGTCGTCGGCGTCCACATGGCGCTGTCCCGCACGCGCGACCAGTTCCGCACCGGCTCGCGCGGCTGCTGCTCGATCGAGGACGCGGGCGACGCGCGCCGCGCGGCCGACGTGCTGGGCATCCCGTACTACGTGTGGGACCTGTCGGAGCGGTTCGAGGAGACGGTCGTCGCGGACTTCCTCGCCGAGTACGCCGCGGGCCGCACGCCGAACCCGTGCGTGCGGTGCAACGAGCACATCAAGTTCGCGACGCTGCTCGACAAGGCGCTGGCGCTGGGGTTCGACGCCGTGTGCACGGGCCACTACGCGCGCGTGGTCGAGCGGCCCGACGGCACCCGGGAGCTGCACCGGGCGCGCGACGCCGCGAAGGACCAGTCGTACGTGCTCGCCGTCATGGGTCCGGAGCGTCTCGCGCGCTCGCTGTTCCCGCTGGGCGACGTCGCCTCCAAGGAGGAGACGCGCCGCGAGGCCGCCGCGCGCGGGCTGTCGGTCTCCGCGAAGCCCGACTCCTACGACATCTGCTTCGTCGCCGACGGCGACACCCAGGGGTTCCTGCGCGACCGGCTCGGGTCGCGGCCCGGGGAGGTCGTCGACGCCTCGGGCGAGGTGGTCGGCACGCACGACGGGGCGTACGCCTACACCGTGGGGCAGCGACGCGGCCTCGCGCTGGGGCGGCCCGCGCCCGACGGCCGGCCGCGCTACGTGCTGCGGGTCGAGCCCGTCGCCAACCGCGTCGTCGTGGGGTCCGCCGACGAGCTCGTCGTCGACCGCGTGCACGCGGACCGGGCCGTCTGGTACGACGAGGCGCCCGCCGACGCCGAGGTCGAGGTGCAGGTCCGCGCGCACGGCGCGCCCGTGCCCGCGGTCGTCGAGGCGGCCGACGCGGACCGCGTGCGCGTGCGGCTGACGCAGCCGCTGCGCGGCGTGGCGCCCGGCCAGTCGCTCGTCGTCTACGCCGGCACGCGCGTGCTCGGCCAGGCCACGGTGACCGCGAGCGAGCGCGCGACGAGCCCCGCGCGGGCCACCGCGTGATCGGCGTCAGCGGGACGGGCGCCTGGCCGGGCGACGCCGTCCTGGAGGCGCAGACGACCGTGCTCGGCGACCTCGCCGACGTGCCGTCCGAGGTCGCGGGCCTGCCGTTCGCGGTGCACCTGCCCGCGCGCGGTCCGTGGGCGACGCTCACCGGCCGCACGCTCGGCCTGCTCGTCGACCTGCCCGCGGAGCTGGGCCCGCACGGCTGGAAGCTCGCGGACCGGCCCGGTGGCGACCTCGCGCGCGTGCACGCGACGACCCGCGAGGACCTCGACGCGCTCGCGGTCGCGGGTCACGGGTACGACGGCCCGCTCGTCGTGCCGGTGCTCGGGCCCGTGACGCTCGCGGCGACCACCTACCTCGCGCGCGGGGACCGGGCGGTCGGCGACCCCGGCGCGCTGCGCGACCTCGCGGACTCCCTCGCGACCGGGCTCGGGGAGCACCTCGCGGCGCTCGCCCGCTCGGTCCCCGGCGCGCGGCCCGTCGTGCTCGTCCACGAGCCGCTGCTCGCGCAGGCCGTCGCTGGTGTGCTGCCGTCGTTCTCCGGGTACGCGCGGCTGCGCCCCGTGCGGGGGCCGCTCGCGGGCGAGCGGGTCGGCGCCGTGGTCGCCGGGGCGCGCGCCGCGGGGGCGGGCACGGTCGTCGTGCACGGCGGCGCCGCCTGGACGACGCTGCCCGTGGTGCGCGCGTCCGGCGCGGACGCGGTCGCGCTCGAGGTGGCGGCGCTCGGCGACCAGGGCTGGGAGAGGGTCGCGGAGGCCGTGGAGGCCGGCACCCGGCTGTGGGCGCACCTGCCCCCGCAGCGGTCGAGCCAGTGCGCCGGGCCGGACGCGGTGGGCCAGGCGCGCACGCTCACCGACCCGTGGCGCGCGGTGGGGCTCCCCGCGGCGGGCCTCGACGACGTCGTGCTGCTCGCGCCCGAGCCGGCCGGCGGGCCCGACGAGGCGCGCGGGGCGCTCGCGGGCGTCGTGCGCGCGGCGCGCGTGGTGGCCGAGGTCGCGCACGGCTGACCACCGCCCGGGTGCGCCGGTGGGCGGGCCGGACCGGGACGTCCCGGCGGACGCCCGGGCGCGCGGCGTACCCTGCTGGGGCGCGACGGGCGCGCGAGAGGCGAGGGGTGACGTGGACCAGGCAGACGCGCAGGCAGACGCGCGCGGCGCGACGACCGGGCCGGGACGTCCGGCGCAGGCCGCGACGGCGGGCGACGCCCGCCCGACCCGGGCGAGCCTCGTGCGCCCCCTCGTGCAGCTCCTCGCGAGCGGCGCGGCTCTCGTCGGCATCGTCCTGCTGCTCACGTCGTTCGTGACGCTCGGGACGCGCTCGCTCGACGCGAGCGAGTCGGGCGACGTGCCGTGCCTCGAGGCCGTGAGCGCCGAGGCCGTGCACGCGAGGGTCGACAACGGCTACCTGCCGCCGCGTGCGACGTGCACCTGGTTCGTCGACGGCGAGCTGCGCACGGTGGTGGTCGCCGAGCCGTCCGCGACGGTGTTCTGGGCGGGCCTGGTGCTCGCGGCCGGCGGCGTGCTCACGTGCGTGGGCGTGCTCGTGGCCGCGCGGCGGAAGACGCCGACGCGCCTCGTCCGCTGACGCTTCGCGGCGTGTGGGCGCGCGACGCCACAATGGGCGCGTGACGCAGACGAACGAGGAGATCCCGCCCGAGGCCCGCCACCGCTGGGAGGCGCTCGTCGAGCAGGTCCGGGCGGACCAGTTCGCGTACTACGTGCGGGACGCCCCGTCCTCGTCGGACGCCGAGTACGACGCGCGCCTGCGCGAGCTCGGCGAGCTCGAGGAGACCTACCCCGGGCTGCGCACGCCGGACTCGCCGACGCAGCTCGTCGGCGGCACGTTCTCGACCGAGTTCACGGCGGTCGACCACGTCGAGCGGATGCTGTCGCTGGACAACGCGTTCTCCGACGAGGACGTGCGCGCGTGGGCGGACCGCGTGCAGCGGGACCTCGAGACCGACGAGGCGCCGCACTACCTGTGCGAGCTGAAGATCGACGGCCTGGCGATCGCGCTGCTGTACGAGAGGGGCCGCCTGGTGCGGGCCGCGACGCGCGGCGACGGCCGCACGGGCGAGGACGTCACCCTCAACGTCCGCACCATCACGACGGTCCCCGACGTGCTCGCGGGCGACCCCGCGACCCACCCGGACCTCATCGAGATCCGCGGCGAGGTGTTCCTGCCGGTCGAGGCGTTCACCGCGCTCAACGAGTCCCAGGTCGCGGCGGGCAAGGCGCCGTTCGCGAACCCCCGCAACGCGGCGGCGGGCTCGCTGCGGCAGAAGGACCCGCGCGTGACCGCGTCGCGGCCGCTGCGGATGTACGCGCACGGGATCGGCGCGCTGCGGTGGGCGGACGGCACGCGCCCGGCGGACGTGACGCGCCAGTCGCAGGTGTACGACCTGCTCGCGGGGTGGGGCGTGCCGACCTCGTCGCACACGCGCGTGGTCGAGGGCCTCGCGGGCGTGCAGGAGATGATCGCGTACTACGGCGAGCACCGGCACGACGTGGAGCACGAGATCGACGGCATCGTCGTGAAGGTCGACGAGATCGGCCTGCAGCGCCGGCTGGGCGCGACGAGCCGCGCACCGCGCTGGGCGATCGCGTACAAGTACCCGCCCGAGGAGGTCAACACCCGCCTCCTGGCGATCGAGGTGGGCATCGGCCGGACGGGCCGCGCGACGCCGTTCGCCGTCATGGAGCCCGTGTTCGTCTCCGGCTCGACCGTGCGTCAGGCGACGCTGCACAACCAGGACGTCGTGCGGGGCAAGGGCGTGCGCGTCGGGGACATGGTCGTGCTGCGCAAGGCCGGCGACGTCATCCCCGAGATCGTGGGCCCCGCGCCGCAGGCGCCGGACGACACGGTCGAGCGCGTCGAGTGGCACATGCCCGCGGACTGCCCGGAGTGCGGCACGCCCCTGCGCCCCATGCGCGAGGGTGACGTGGACCTGCGCTGCCCGAACGCCGAGACCTGCCCCGCCCAGGTGCGCGGGCGCGTCGAGCACATCGGCTCGCGCGGTGCGCTCGACATCGAGGCCCTGGGCGAGGTCACGGCCGCGGCGCTCACGCAGCCGGACGTCCCGAGCACGCCGCCGCTGCGCACCGAGGCGGACCTGTTCGACCTCGTCGGCTACCCCCTCGACGCGCCGGAGGAGGAGCGCGAGCGGGTCCGCTCCGCGAGCCTCGCCCGGCTCGCCGAGATCGAGGTCGTGGTCCGCGACCCGGAGACCGGCCTGCCGCGCGAGGACGAGGACGGCAACGTGCGCCGCCGCACCCCGTTCCGCCGCCGGCTGACGTGGCCCAAGGCGCAGCGCACCGCCGCGGAGGCGGAGGGCCGCGCGCTGCCGGACTGGGCGCCGTCGGAGGCCGCGAAGACGCTGCTCGACCAGCTCGAGCTCGCGAAGACCAAGGAGCTGTGGCGCGTGCTCGTGGCGCTGTCGATCCGCAACGTCGGACCGACCGCGGCCCGGGCGCTCGCGCAGGAGTTCCGCTCGATGGAGGCGCTGCGCGCGGTCGTCGAGGGCGACCCGCAGGAGGCGGCCGCGCGGCTGTCGGGCGTCGAGGGCGTCGGCCCGACGATCGCGCAGTCGCTCGTCGACTGGTTCGCGACGCCGTGGCACGCCCAGGTCGTCGACCGGTGGCGCGACGCCGGGGTCGTCATGGCGGACGCCGAGGACGAGGGCGTGCCGCGCACGCTCGAGGGCCTCACCGTCGTGGTCACCGGGAGCCTCGAGCGGTTCTCGCGCGACGAGGCGAAGGAGGCGATCCTGGCCCGCGGCGGCAAGGCGGCCGGGTCGGTGTCGAAGAAGACCGACTTCGTGGTCGTGGGGGAGAACGCCGGGTCCAAGGAGACGAAGGCCCGCGAGCTCGGGCTGCGGATCCTCGACGAGGCCGGCTTCGAGCGGCTGCTGGCGGACGGTCCGGAGGCGCTCGGGTGACCGGCGCGCTCGGCACGGCACCGGGCGTCGAGGTCGAGATGGCCTGCTGGCCGCCGGTGCGGCGCGAGACGACCTCGCAGGGCTGGGTGGTCGGCCTGTCGGGCGGGCTGACGCGACGCGCGAACAGCGCCGTCGCGCTGCGCGCACCCGAGGCGGGCGTCGCCGCGGCGGTCGACGAGGTCGAGGCCCGGTACGCGGCCGAGGGCCTGACCCCGGTGATGCGCGTGGGCTCGGGACCGGTGGACGACGAGGTGCGCGCCGAGCTGCTGGGGCGCGGGTGGGTCGAGCGCTCGCACACCGGCGTGCTCGCCCGTCCGCTCACGGACCTGCCGCCGACCGTCGAGGTCCCCGGGGTGCGGACCGTCGTCGCGCGCGAGCCCGACGAGGCGTGGCTCGACCTGCACCTCGACGTGAAGCAGGGCGGCGGCCGTCGCGCGCTCGCGCGGGCGATCCTCACCGGGGGCGACGCCCGGCACCTCGCGGCGTACGAGGGCGACGCGCTCGTCGGGATCCTGCGGGTGGCGCGCGCGGGGGAGTGGGCCGCGCTCGCGTGCCTCGCGGTCCCGGCGGTGCACCGGCGCCGCGGGATCGGCCGGCTGCTGACGCTGCACGGCCTCGCAGCCGCGCACGCCGAGGGCGCGACGTCCGCGTTCCTGCAGGTGGAGCGGCAGAACACCGGGGCGGCCGCGCTGTACGGCGAGCTGGGCTTCACGCACGTCGACGAGTACGCCTACCTCGAGCTCCCGGGGGCGCCGGAGGGGTCCTGCTGAGCGTCGTCCGCCGCCCCCCGCGGGCCCGGTGCGCGATTGCTCCGTCGCTGGTCGACTTGCTCACAACCGCCCACGAAGTCCCTTGGTTCCTGTCATACTGCTCCGTTACTCACGGCTGGGTAGCCCTTTCACCTCCGGTCGTGGTGACAGCCCGGGCGCGCACGCGCGCCTCGTCCCGTGACAGAGAGGAACCCTCGTGACGGTCTTCTTCGTGGTCGGTGCCGTCGGCCTCGTCGTGCTCGTGCTCTCGCTCGTCGTGGGCGAGATCTTCGAGTCGTTCGAGATCGGCGACGGGGGCGTCTCCGGGCTGGCCGTCGGGATCGGCGCGGTCGTGTTCGGCGCGTCGGGCGTGCTCGCCCGGTCCGCCGACCTGGCCGACGTCTGGGCGTACGTGATCGCGGTCGCGTTCGCCGTCGTCGCGGGGTTCGTCGCGCAGACGGTCATCAACCGCCTCGCCGCGTCCGAGGACGCGCCGCCGCCCCCGCTCGAGGGGGCGTTCGGGGTCCTCACCTCGACCACCGGTCCCGAGGGCGGCGAGGTGCGGCTCGAGGGCGTGCGTGACCTGGAGAGCCGGCTCGCGTGGGCCGACGAGGTGCTGCCCCCGGGCACGCGCATCGTCGTCGTCGGCGTGTCCGGCTCGCGGGTCCACGTCCGCCGCGCCTGAGCCCGGGCCGCGCCCGCGGCCCGCCACGCACCGCAGCAGCACCCACCAGAACCCGCGGCAGGGGGCCGCGGGACGGAGAGAAAGGAGCCCGGGGGGTCCCGGACACCATGCCCGACTTCCTCGACAGCGGATCGGCGGTCCTCGCCGTCCTCGCGCTCGTGATCGCGTTCGCCGCGGTCATCACGCTCATCACCAAGCGCATCCGGCGGGTCCCGCCGAACGAGGCGCTCGTCATCGTCGGCCGCGGCGCCGGGAAGAACGCCGGGGACGGCGGCCAGCGCGTCGTCGTCGGCGGCCGCGTCTTCGTCTGGCCCGTGCTGCAGCAGGGCTTCCCGATCTCGCTCGAGCAGCGGCAGATCGGCATCACCGTCGAGGGCGTCGACAAGAACCGCATCAAGCTCGCCATCAAGGCCTCGATCAACTTCAAGGTCCGGGGCGACGAGGAGGGCGTGCGCCGCGCGGCCCAGCGCTTCCTCTCGCAGCAGGCCACGCTGACCGACGTCATCAAGGAGTCCCTCGAGGGCTCGCTGCGCTCGATCATCGGCGACATGACGATCGAGCAGATCATCTCCGACCGGAAGTCCCTGCAGGACGCCGTCGTCGCGTCGACCAAGACGGACCTCGCGGAGCAGGGTCTGCAGGTCGACCTGCTCAACATCTCGGACATCTCCACGCCCGGGTCGGACTACCTGCAGAACCTCGGCCGCGCCGAGGCCGCGCGGGCGCGCCAGGTCGCGGAGGTCAAGGAGGCCGAGGCGCAGCAGGTCTCCGAGTTCGCGAAGATCGTCGCGGCCGAGGCCATCGCGGAGCGCCAGCGCGACCTCGCGCTCAAGCAGGCCGCGATCAAGGCGGAGACGGACCGCGCGAACGCCGAGGCGGAGGCCGCCGGCCGGCTCGCGCGCGCCGAGCAGGACAAGCTCGTCGCGCTGCAGGAGCGCGAGGCCCTCGCCGAGAAGGCGAAGGTCACCGAGGAGCAGCTCGACATCGACGTCCGCAAGCCGGCCGAGGCGTCCGCGTACGCCGCGGTCCAGCAGGCGAACGCCGAGCGCGACGCCGCCAACGCGGCGGCCGAGGCCGACGCGTACCGCCGCATGAAGGTCGCCGAGGCGAACAAGATCGCGACGGTCCAGGACGCCGAGGCCGCGGCCGAGGCGACGATCCGGGCCGGTAACGCCGAGCGCGACCGTCAGCTCGCGGAGGCGAAGGCCGTCGAGGCGCTGGGTCTGGCCCGCGCCGCGGCCGCCAAGGCCGAGGGCCTCGCGCAGGCCGAGGCGACCCGCGCGCAGGCCGATGCGCTGCGGGAGCAGGGCCAGGCGGTCCTCGCGCAGCAGGTCATCGCGCTGCTGCCGGAGATCGTCCGCGCCGCGGCCGAGCCGATCAGCGGCATCGACCAGCTCACGGTCGTCTCGACGGACGGCGCGTCCGCCGTCACGAAGACCGTGGGCCAGGTGCTCGGCGAGGGTCAGGAGGTCGTGAAGTCCCTCACGGGCCTCGACCTCAACGCGCTCGTCGCGAGCATCGCGGGCGGCGCCGTGAACGGCACCCCGGTGAACCACACGAGCTGACCCACCGGCACGAGGGCCTGGGCCGGACCGGACGGTCCGCCCAGGCCCTCGTGCCGACCGCGCACGTCCCGCGCCGAGCGCGCACGCTCGTCGTGCGCGCTCGCGGACGGACGTGCGCGGTCGCCGGTGCGGGGCGGCGTGAGAGGGGACCAGCGCGCGGACCTGCGCGTGCGGGCGTCAGCGCGTGTGCGAGGCGGCCAGGGCCGTGTCGAGGTCGGCCAGGAGCCGCCGGCACTCCTCGACGTCCCACGGCGTGCCCGCGAGCTCGAACTCGAACAGCACGGGCCGCCCGGAGGCGCGCGCGACGGTCCGCGCGGCGTCCTGGTAGTAGCGCCCGAAGTTCCGGTTCCCCGAGCCGATGACCCCGACGAGCAGGCGGCGGTTGACCTCGGAGCGCAGGAACCGGCGCACGGCCTCGGGGATCGTGTCGTTCGCGTCGTTGCCGGTCTTGTACGACGGGGTGAGCAGCACCCACGGGCCGTCGGCCTCGGACAGGCGCACCCCGCGCTCGGCGAGGTCGCGCACGGGGCGGTCGAGCCGCTGCGCGAAGGAGCGCACGAGCCCGCTCGCGGACGAGTAGTAGTAGACCGGGGTGACGCGCACGTCGCCAGGATCACCCGCCGCCCGCCCGGGCTCGCGGGCTGATGGTCCCGCCCTCGATACTGGGCACGTGATCTCCCGCGACCTCGCCCTGCGCCTGCGGACCACGGGTCTGCGGTGGCAGCCCGCCTCGGGCGACCGGTTCGGCATGCTCGCCGACGGGATGGACGAGGTGTTCACGGTCAGCGAGATGACGATCGAGGCCCACCACTACGAGACGGGCACGGTGCTCGGCTTCAACGGCACGACGGAGTGGGCGCTGGACTCCGTCGCGCTCGCGGACGCGGTGTGGCTGCCGCGCGAGGACCAGCTGCGCGAGCTGCTGGGCGGCACGTTCCGGTCGCTGGCGCGCGCGAGCGACGGGACGTACCAGGTGCTCGTCGAGCTCGCGGGCCGGCCGGAGCAGGTGTTCTCGGCGCCGTCCGCGGAGGACGCGTACGCCCTCGCGCTCCTCTCGCTCGTGGAAGCGGCCGTCGAGCGGGCCTGACGCGCGTCTAGACTCGCTGGCATGTCCACCCTCTCCCGCGACGAGGTCGCGCGTGTGGCGGGGCTGGCCCGGATCGACCTGACGCCCACCGAGCTCGACCGGCTCGCGGGCGAGCTCGACGTGATCGTCGAGTCGGTCGCGCGTGTGAGCGAGATCGCCACCCCGGACGTGCCGGCCACCAGCCACCCCCTGCCGCTGACGAACGTGTTCCGAGCCGACGTGCCCGAGCCCACGGTGGACCGCGACGCGGTGCTCGCCGCGGCGCCGGCCGCCGAGGACGGCAAGTTCCTGGTCCCGCAGATCCTGGGGGAGGACGCATGAGCGACCTGACCCGGCTGTCGGCGGCCGAGCTCGCCGAGCGCCTGCGCGCGGGCGAGGTGTCGTCCGTCGAGGCGACGCGCGCGCACCTGGACCGCATCGCGGCCGTCGAGCCGGCGGTGCACGCGTTCCTGCACGTGTCCGACGAGGACGCGCTCGCGACCGCGGCGGACGTCGACGCGCGCCGCGCCGCCGGCGAGGAGCTGCACCCGCTCGCGGGCGTGCCGATCGCGGTGAAGGACGTCGTCGTCACGCGCGGCGTCCCGACGACCGCGGGCTCGAGGATCCTCGAGGGCTGGGTGCCGCCGTACGACGCGACGCTCGTCGAGCGCATCAAGGCGGCGCGCCTGCCGATCCTCGGCAAGACGAACATGGACGAGTTCGCGATGGGCTCGTCGACGGAGCACTCGGCGTACGGGAACACGCACAACCCGTGGGACCTCGAGCGCATCCCGGGCGGCTCGGGCGGTGGCTCGGCCGCGGCGGTGGGCGCGTACGAGGCGCCGCTGGCGATCGGCACGGACACGGGCGGCTCGATCCGCCAGCCCGCGGCGGTCACCGGCACGGTCGGCGTGAAGCCGACGTACGGCTCGGTGTCGCGGTACGGGCTGATCGCGCTCGCGAGCAGCCTGGACCAGGCGGGCCCGGTGACGCGCACGGTGCTGGACTCGGCGCTGCTGCACGAGCTCATCGGCGGCCACGACCCGCGCGACTCGACGTCGATCCCGGAGCCGCTGCCGCCGCTCGTCGAGGCGGCGCGCCGGGGCGCGACGGGTGACCTGTCGGGTGTGCGCGTCGGCGTCATCAGCCAGCTCCAGGGCGAGGGCTACCAGCCGGGCGTCCTGGCGCGGTTCCACGAGTCGCTCGAGCTGCTGCAGCGCGCGGGCGCCGAGGTCGTCGAGGTCTCGTGCCCGCACTTCGAGTACGCGCTCGCGGCGTACTACCTGATCCTCCCGGCGGAGGCCTCGAGCAACCTCGCGAAGTTCGACGGGATGCGCTTCGGCCTGCGCGTCGAGCCCACCGAGGGCCCGGTGACGGCGGAGCGGGTCATGGCGGCGACGCGCGGCGCGGGCTTCGGGGACGAGGTCAAGCGCCGCATCATCCTCGGCACGTACGCGCTGAGCGCGGGCTACTACGACGCGTACTACGGCAGCGCGCAGAAGGTCCGCACGCTCATCCAGCGCGACTTCGCGGCCGCGTTCGAGCAGGCGGACGTGCTGGTCTCGCCGACGACGCCGACCACGGCGTTCAAGCTGGGCGAGAAGCTCGACGACCCGCTGGCGATGTACCTCAACGACGTCGCGACGATCCCGGCGAACCTCGCGGGCGTGCCGGGCCTGTCGCTGCCCGCGGGCCTGTCGGACGACGGCCTGCCGGTCGGGTTCCAGGTGCTCGCCCCGGCGAAGGCGGACGACCGTCTGTACCGCGTGGGCGCGGCGCTGGAGTCCCTGCTGGAGAAGGAGTGGGGCGGCCCGCTGCTGGCGCAGGCCCCGGAGCTGGAGGTGGCGCGATGAGCCACGCGACCGTGGACCTCGTCGACTACGACGACGCCGTCGCGCGCTTCGACCCGGTCATCGGCATCGAGGTGCACGTCGAGCTGGGCACGCGCACGAAGATGTTCGACGCGGCGCCGGCAGGCTTCGGCGAGGAGCCGAACACGTCGGTCACGCCGGTGTCGCTGGGCCTGCCGGGCAGCCTGCCGGTGGTCAACGGCACGGCGGTGGAGTACGCGATCCGCATCGGCCTGGCGCTGAACTGCTCGATCGCGGAGTCCTGCCGCTTCGCGCGGAAGAACTACTTCTACCCGGACGTCCCGAAGAACTTCCAGACGTCGCAGTACGACGAGCCGATCGCGTACGACGGGTACCTGGACGTCGAGCTCGAGGACGGCACGACGTTCCGCGTGGAGATCGAGCGCGCGCACATGGAGGAGGACGCGGGCAAGAACACGCACGTGGGCGGCGCGACGGGCCGCATCCACGGCGCGGAGTACTCGCTCGTGGACTACAACCGCGCGGGCATCCCGCTGGTGGAGATCGTGACGCGCCCGATCACGGGTGCGGGTGCGCGGGCGCCCGAGGTGGCGCGCGCGTACGTGCAGACGCTGCGCGACCTGTTCCGGGCGCTCGAGGTGTCCGAGGCGCGCATGGAGCGCGGCAACGTGCGCGCGGACGTCAACGTGTCGCTGCGGCCCACTCCGGACAGCCCGCTGGGCACGCGCACGGAGACGAAGAACGTCAACTCGTTCCGCTCGGTCGAGCGGGCGGTCCGCTACGAGATCTCGCGGCAGGCCGCGGTGCTCGACGCGGGCGGCGCGATCGTCCAGGAGACGCGCCACTGGCACGAGGACACGGGCGTCACGACGAGCGGACGCGTGAAGTCCGACGCGGAGGACTACCGGTACTTCCCGGAGCCGGACCTGGTGCCGATCGCGCCGGACCGGGCGTGGGTCGAGGAGATCCGCGCGGCGCTCCCGGAGCTGCCGGCGGCGCGTCGTCGTCGCCTGCAGGGCGAGTGGGGCTTCGCGGACGCGGAGATGCGCGACGTCGTCAACGCGGGCGCGGTCGAGCTCATCGAGGCCACGGTCGCGGCGGGCGCGGCGCCCGCGGCGGCCCGCAAGTGGTGGATGGGCGAGCTCGCGCGCACCGCGAAGGAGCGTGAGGTCGAGCTGGGTGCCCTGCCGATCACGCCGGCGCAGATCGGCGAGCTGCAGGCGCTGGTCGACTCCGGCCGGATCAACGACAAGCTCGCGCGTCAGGTGCTCGAGGGCGTCCTGGCGGGGGAGGGCGGCCCCGAGCAGGTCGTCGTCGCGCGGGGGCTGGAGGTCGTCTCCGACGACGGCCCGCTCCTCGAGGCGATCGACGCGGCGCTCGCGGCGCAGCCGGACGTGGCGGACAAGATCCGCTCGGGCAACCTCGGTCCGGTCGGCGCGATCATCGGTGCGGTGATGAAGGCGACGCGCGGCCAGGCGGACGCCGCCCGCGTGCGCGAGCTCGTGGTCGAGAGGGTCTCGTCCTGATCGAAAGTTTCTAGCAGGGTCCCCCGGAAAGGGGACCCGGAGCGCTCGAGGACCCCGGACGGCCGACCGCCGTCCGGGGTCTTCGTCGTTTCACCCGCTTGCTCCGTCCGGGTGTTGCCGCAGGTGAGGACCCGGAACGGTGACCAGCGGCTTCTCCGGGACCATGTCCGGTACGTCCCTTGTGCGCGCGCGCGGCCTGTGGAACGGTATCGAAATCGTTACCGAAAGGTCGTTCCCCCTGGTCGGAGGGCCGGGTTAGCCTCCGGCCACCGGATCCACGTCACGCAAAGGAGCGTCGATGCTTACTGGAACACGGGTGCACCGGAGACGAGGAGTCGCGGGTCTCGCGACGCTCGCGCTCCTCGCCGCACCTCTGACGGCCGTGACGGTGGGAGCGTCCGTCGCCTCTGCGGCGGACGGCGAGACCACCCTGCTCGCGGCGGACTTCGACGACGGGACCATCGGTGCGCTCGTGCCGTCGGGCGCCCCGGGCGCGGTCGTCGACCTCGGCGACGGCAACAAGGTGTACGAGGGCGTCCGCGGCGAGAGCATCGACGGCCTCGAGACCCCGGAGGGCCTGCTCGACGGGCTGGAGCCCGGGACGGTCGTCACCGTCACGGGCCAGGCGCGCATCGTCGACGGCGACACGAACGTTGGGGCGCGCTGGGTCACCAAGCCGGCTTACGACTGGCTCAGCAGCACCACGCTGACCGACGAGTGGACGACGGTCACCGGCGTCTACACGATCCCGTCGAGCGGGGCCCAGGAGTCCTTCTACTTCGGCACCGGCCCCTACCCGGAGCCCAACCCCCCTCTCTCCTTCACCTACCAGCTCGACGACGTCGTCGTGACCGCGCAGGCCCCCGCGCCCGCCGAGCCGGTCGTCGTCCTGGAGAACGACTTCGAGACCTCGGCGGACCCGTGGGGCGCCCGCAACTCGACGGTCGCCCTGACCGCGGACGAGTCGCACGAGGGTGACAAGAGCCTGTCCGTCACCGACCGCGGCGCGAACTGGGCCGGCACGCAGGCGAACCTGACGGCGACGCTCGCCCCGGGCACCCCGTACACGGTCTCCGCGTGGGTGAAGCTGCCGGACGGCACCGAGGGCAGCTCCGACATCAAGATCACGGCGCAGACCAACAGCGGCGGTGACGACTCCTACGGGACCGTCGCCACGGCGACCGGGGTCACGGCCGAGGAGTGGGTCGAGCTGTCGGGCACGTACACGCGTGCCCCGGGCCTGACCTCGGTGATCCTCTACTTCGAGGCCGCCGACATCGACGAGGCGCACCCCTCGTTCCTCGTCGACGACGTGCTGATCATGGGTGAGCCGGGTGACGGCTACGTCGAGACGGACCCCGACTTCGTGCCGGGTGGCGCGCTCAACCCGACCGAGGCGCCGGTCTCCGCGGCCCGCGGCACGGTCAAGACGAGCGCGCTGACGTTCGACGACGGCCCGAACGGCGCCGCGACGACCGAGCTCCTCGACTTCCTGGCGGCGAACGACGTCACGGCCACGTTCTGCGTCATCGGCCAGAACGTCCAGGCGCCGGGCGGCGCGGACATCCTGCGCCGGATCGTGGCCGAGGGCCACACGCTGTGCAACCACAGCACCGACTACGACGGCATGGGCTCGCTGTCGGCCGAGCAGGTCGCCACGAAGCTCAAGCAGAACCTGCAGATCATCCGTGACGCGCTCGGCGACCCGACGGCCGAGGTGCCGTACTTCCGCGCGCCCAACGGTGACTGGGGCGTCACGGCCCAGGTCGCGGTCGCGCTCGGCATGCAGCCGCTCGCGGTCACGAACCTCATCATGGACTGGGACGGCGCCGAGAACGCGGGCGACGAGGCCAAGCTCACCGCCGCGCTGCGCGACGTCATCACGACGCACCCGGGCGAGATCGTCCTGGTGCACGACGGCGGCGGCAACCGCATGCCGGGCGTCAACGCGGTCAAGACGGTCGTGGCCGAGCTCCTCGAGGACGGCTGGACGTTCACGCTGCCGGCCGGCGGCGCCGCGCCCAAGGGCGTGACGCTCGTCGAGTCGGACTTCGAGGACGGCACGCCGCAGGGCTGGTCGCCGCGTGACGACGGCAACGGCCCGCCGACGCTGACCGTGCAGGACGAGGTCGCGCACGACAGCACCTACGCGGTGCGCGTGTCCGACCGTGTCTCGCAGGGCCAGGGCCTGCAGTACGACGTGACCGACTCGGCGACCCCGGGCGCGTCCTACGACGTGTCCGCGTGGATCAAGTTCGAGGGCACGCCGGGCGACATGACGCTCTCGGCGCGCACGGCGACGGGCGACGCCCAGTCGTTCTCGAACCTCGTCCAGTTCACGGGGCTCTCGTCGAGCCAGTGGGTCAACGTCACCGGCACGTTCACGATGCCGGCGTTCGAGGACGCCGCGGAGCTCTACTTCGAGACGAAGTGGGACAACGGCGCCGCGGGCAACACCTCGACGTTCGTCATCGACGACATCTCGGTGAAGTCCACGCCCGTCAGCGAGATCGAGGACCTCACCCCGCTGAAGGACACGGTGTCCTTCCCGGTGGGTGCCGCGATCGACTCCCGCGAGATGAACGGCTCGGCGTCCCAGCTGCTGCTCAAGCACTTCAACCAGGTCACGGCCGAGAACTACATGAAGGTCGAGGCGTGGTACTCGGGCACCAGCGTGGACACGTTCCGGATGCACCCCGAGGCGAAGGCGCTCCTGGACTACGCCCAGGAGAACGGCCTGCGGGTGTACGGGCACGTCCTGGTCTGGCACAGCCAGACGCCGGACTGGTTCTACCGTGACGCCGAGGGCGAGCTGCTGGACGCCGACGCGATGCGCCAGCGTCAGCGTGAGCACATCTTCAACGTGGCGGAGGCCATCGCGGACGAGTACGGGCCGTTCGGCTCGGACACGAAACCGCTCGTGGCCTGGGACGTCGTCAACGAGGTGATCGACGACGGCACGTCCTACGCCGACGGCATGCGCCGCTCGACGTGGTACCAGATCCTCGGTGAGAGCTTCGTGGACTCGGCGTTCGAGTACGCGGACGAGGCGTTCAACGACGTCTACGCGGCCGAGGGCGCGGAGCGCCCCGTCACGCTGTTCATCAACGACTACAACACGGAGCAGACCGGCAAGCGCGCCCGGTACAAGGCGCTCGTCGAGCGTCTCATCGCGCGCGACGTTCCGATCGACGGCGTGGGCCACCAGTTCCACGTCGCGCTCTCGACGCCGGTCAGCACCCTCGGTGCCGCGATCGCGGACTTCGACGGGATGCAGACGGCCGACGGCCGTGACCTCCTGCAGGCCGTGACCGAGCTCGACGTGTTCGTCGGCTCGCCGGACACCGCGAAGATCGTCGACCAGGGCTACTACCTGAAGGCCGCGTTCGACACGTTCCGGGCGCACTCCGACGACCTCTACTCGGTGACGATGTGGGGTCTGACGGACGGCCGGTCGTGGCGGGCGTCGAACAACGGCAAGCCGCTGCTGTTCGACGACTACTTCAAGGCCAAGCCGGCGTACTACGGCGCGGCGGGGCTCGACCTGCCCGCGGCGATCCGCAGCGCGGACGTGTTCGAGGCCGACGCGTCGGGCGACTACTCGGTCGGCTCCGACCAGTGGAAGCGTCTCCCGCTGCACGCGGTGGGCGAGTCCGGCCGCTTCCAGCTCCGCTGGGACGGTGACGGTCTGGTCGCGTACGTGGACGTCGACGACGCCACGGTGGACGCCACCGACGCGGTGGTCCTCGAGACGGCGGAGGACGAGAAGACCGTCCTGCGCGGCTCGGCGGGCACCGTCGAGCGGGAGGGTGGCTGGTCGGTCGTCACGGACGTGGCGCTCGACGGCCTGACCCGTGGTTCCGTGGTCGACCTGGACGTCCGGGTGGTCGACGGCGCGACGACGTCGGGCTGGAACACCCCGGGCGTGCTGGGCAGCCTCACGCTCGTCGAGCCGCTGTCGTACACGGAGATCCCGGTGACGACGACGGCCCCGACGATCGACGGCGAGGTCGACGACGTCTGGGCGGACGCCGGCTCGGTGCGGACCGACAAGGTCACCTCCGGCTCGAACGGCGCCAAGGGCACCTTCCGGACCCTGTGGAAGGACCACACCCTCTACGTCCTCGCGGACGTGGTGGACCCGGTGGTCGACACGTCCGGCAGCGACCCGTGGATCAAGGACTCGGTGGAGATCTACGTCGACGGCGGGAACTTCAAGAACGGGGCGTACCGCTACGACGACACCCAGATCCGCATCGACGCCGACGGGGCCGTCTCGTTCGGCACCGGTGACGAGTCGTTCCAGCGGAACCGCCTGACGAGCGAGGTCGTGCGGACGGCCGACGGCTACCGGGTCGAGGCGGCGATCAGCCTCCTCGAGTACGGCGGTCTCGGGACCTACCACGGCCTGGACTTCCAGGTGAACGACGCCGCGAACGGCAACCGGACCGCCATCACCAACTGGGCGGACCCGACGGGCGCCGGCTACCAGTCGACGGCCCGCTGGGGCGTCGGCAAGCTGGTCGGGTCCGTGGCGCCGGCGCAGACGAAGCCGGTCGTCACGACGCACCCGGTCTCGAAGACGGGCAAGCTCGACTCCACGGTGACGTTCACCGCCGCGGCCACGGGCACCCCGACGCCGACGGTCCAGTGGCAGCGCAAGCTGCCGGGCTCGACGACGTGGAGCAACCTGGCCGGTCGCACGGCCACCTCGCTCACGGTCAAGGCCGTCGCGGCCAACGACAAGGCGAGCTTCCGTGCGGTCTTCACCAACAGCAAGGGCAAGGCGACGAGCCAGGCCGCGCAGCTGGTGGTGGAGCGGGTCGCGCCGAAGGTCACGAAGCAGCCGGCGTCGCAGACGGCCCCGGTGCGCTCCGTGGTCAAGGTGACGGCGGCGGCCTCGGGCTACCCGGCCCCGTCGGTCCAGTGGGAGCGCAAGCTGCCGGGCTCGACGACGTGGACCAAGATCAACGGCGCCACGAAGACCACGGTGAGCATCACGCTCAACCCGTCGGTCTCCGGGGTCCAGGTCCGTGCGGTGTTCAAGAACAGCGCCGGCAAGGTCACGACCAAGGCGGCCACGCTGACCGCCGCGAAGGTCGCGCCGAAGATCACGACCCAGCCGAAGTCGACGACGGCGAAGGCGGGCACGGTCGCCACGTTCACGGTCGAGGGGACGGGCTACCCGACCCCGAAGATCCAGTGGTACGTCCAGCCGAAGGGCTCGACCAAGTGGTACGCCATCGAGGCGGGCACGAAGGCCACCCTGCGGATCAACGCCACCTCGGCGCGTGACGGCTCGAAGTTCCGGGCCGTGCTCTCGAACGCGGCCGGCAAGACGACCAGCAAGGAGGCGACGCTGACGCTGCGCTGACCGACGTGAGACCGGCGGCGTCGCCGTGGAGCATGGCTGAGCTCCGCGGCGACGCCGCCTCGTCGTCCGTGCGTCCGGGCCGACGCGTGCAATAACCTCACCTCACCAGAGCCGGGGAGGTGTCTCACGCATGAGCCAGCGGACGACGGGCACGCAGAAGCCGACGCTGCAGGGCGAGATGCTCACGCTGCGGCCGATCCGCGCGTCGGACGCCGACGCGGTCTGGGAGGTCGTGAGCGACCCGGAGGGCCTGCGCCTGACCGGCACGACGCGCCGGTTCACGCGCGAGGAGATCGACCGCTGGTGCGCCACCGTCGCGGACCTGCCCGACCGGGTGGACCTGGCGATCACGCTCGCGGGCCAGGACGAGTACCTCGGCGAGATCGTGCTGGCCGACATCGACCCCGTGGTCCGCAGCGCGGACCTGCGCCTCGTGATGCGGCCGGGCTACCGCGGCCGCGGGTACGGCACGGAGGCGATCGAGCTGGTGCTGGGCTTCGCGTTCGACGGGATCGGTCTGCACCGCGTGGGCCTGGACGTGCTCTCGGTGAACACCCGCGCGCTGTCGCTGTACGAGAACCTGGGCTTCCGCGTCGAGGGTCGGCGCCGGGACGCGTACCGCGACGGCGAGCGCTGGTGCGACGCGATCGACATGGGCCTGCTCGAGGACGAGTACCGCGCGGCGCAGCTCGACGCGAGCCGCTGACCCGCCGCTCCGGTGGTGCGGGTGCCCCCGCGCCGGGACGATGAGGTGGTGAGCGCACCCGAGACCCCCGTGCCGCGCGACCGGGCGTTCTTCGGCCACCCGCTGGGGCTGATGACCCTGTTCGGGACCGAGCTGTGGGAGCGGTTCAGCTACTACGGCATGCGGGCGATCCTGCTCTACTTCCTCACCGACACGGTCGAGGAGGACGGGCTCGGGCTCGCGGACGACCTGGGCAACGCGGTCGTCGCGGTGTACGGCGCGTCGGTGTACCTGCTGTCGGTGATCGGCGGCTGGCTCGCGGACCGCATGATCGGGGCGCGCCGCGCGGTGCTCTACGGCGGGGTGGTCATCGCCGCGGGGCACGTGAGCCTGACGGTGCCCGACGCGCGGTTCTCCTACCTGGGCATCGTCCTGGTCGCGCTGGGCACCGGTCTGCTCAAGCCGAACGTCTCCAGCATGGTCGGCGAGCTGTACGGCCGCGACGACCCGCGGCGCGACTCGGCGTTCTCGATCTTCTACATGGGCATCAACATCGGCTCGCTGCTCGCGCCGGTGCTCGTGGGGGTCGCGCGCGAGGTCGGCGGCTACCACGCGGGGTTCGCCGTCGCGGCGGTCGGCATGGCCATCGCGCTCGCGTTCTTCGTCGCCGGCCGGGGGTTGCTGGGCGGTGCGGGCGACGAGCCGCCGAACCCGCTCACGGCCGCGGACCGCGGGCCGGTCGTCCGCCTCGTCGTCGCCGTCCTGGCGGGCTGCCTGGTGGCGTTCGGCGTCGCGGTGGCCGTCTCGGGCGGCGTCACGACGACGACGTTCGTCGACACCCTGAGCTACGTCGCGCTCGCGGCGCCCGTGGCGACGTTCTGGGTGATGTTCCGCTCGCCGAAGGTCACGGCCCCGGAGCGCTCACGGCTGCGGGCGTACATCCCGTTGTTCGTCGCGGCGATGCTGTTCTGGATGATCTTCGAGCAGGCGGCGAGCACCCTGTCGGAGTACGCGCGGGACCGCACCGAGCTCACGGTGCTGGGCGTCGAGGTCTCCCCGGCGTTCTTCCAGTCGGTGAACCCGGCGGCGATCATCCTGCTCGCGCCGGTGTTCGCGTGGCTGTGGGTGCGGCTCGACGACCGGCCGCCGACGGCCGTGAAGTTCGCGATCGGCCTGACGTTCGCGGCGCTGTCGTTCCTGTTCCTCGCGGGTGCCTCGGCGCTGGCGGGGGAGGGGCGCACCCCGGCGTGGGTGCTGGTGGCCGTGTACGTCATCCAGACCGTCGGCGAGCTGTGCCTGTCGCCGGTGGGGCTGGCGGCGACGACGCTGCTCGCGCCGCGCGTGTTCCGCGGCCAGGCGATGGCGCTGTGGTTCCTCGCGACGAGTGCGGGCAACGCGATCACGGCGCAGCTCGTCCAGGCGACGAGCGACGTCGGGCCGACGGCGTACTTCGGCTGGATCGGGGCCGTGGCGCTGGTGTTCGCCGGGGGGATGTTCGCGATCGCGCCGTGGGTGACGCGGCACATCGCGGAGGGCTCGCGCGAGGACGCCACGCCCGGGCCCGAGGCCGGGCGGCCTGCCTAGGAGGCCAGCCGGCGGCAGGACGCGCGCTCGACGAGCTCGGTCGGCAGCTGCAGGTGCATCGGCACCTCGGCCTTGTCCTTCTTCTCGTCGAGCAGGTCGATGAGCAGGTGCAGCGCGCGGGAGCCGATGTCGCGCAGCGGCTGGCTGATGGTGGTCAGCGGGGGCTCGCACAGCGCGGACTCGGGGACGTTGTCGAACCCGATCACCGACAGCTCGTCGGGCACCCGCAGGCCGAGCTCGCGCGCGACCTCGATGGTGCGGATCGCGGACAGGTCGTTCGCGGCGAACACCGCCGTGGGCCGGTCGGGCCGGTCGAGGAGCTCGTGCGCGGGCCCGCTCGCGGAGTCGGCGCGGAAGCCGCCGTTGACGACGAGCGTCTCGTCGACGGTGAGGCCCGCGGCGGTCATCGCGGCGCGGAAGCCGGCCTCGCGCAGGCGCGCGGACTCGAGGTCGGGGCGGCCGCCCATGAGCCCGATGCGCCGGTGCCCGAGCGAGATCAGGTACTCGGTCGCCATGACGGCGCCGGCGAAGTTGTCCGAGTCGACGGTTGGCAGGCCGCTGGGCCCCGTGTGCGGGTCGATCGCGACGACGGGGATGCCGCCGCGGGCGTCGACGACGGTGGGGGTCACGATGATCGCGCCGTCGATGAGCGTGCCGCCGAGCCGGGACAGGTAGCGGCGCTCCCAGCCGACGTCGGTGCGCCGGCCGCCGCCGGAGTAGGCGAGCAGCTCGTAGTCGGTGGTGCCGATGGCCTCGGACGCGCCCTTGAGGAGCTCGGTGCTGAACGGCTCGAACTCCGCGACGAGGATGCCGACGACGTGGGTGCGGTGCGAGCGCAGGCTCGACGCACCGAGGCTGGCCTCGTAGCCGAGGTCCGCGATGACCTGCTGGACACGGTCGAGAGTCGCCTGCGCGACGCCGTACCGGCCGTTGACGACCTTGGACACGGTCGCCACCGACACGCCCGCTTTCCGGGCGACATCGGACATCTTGACCCGACCCGAGTGCTCCACGCGGCGACTATATGGCATCGGTTTCATAACGGTGTCGATATCGGTTTCGATAACGATTGACACTCCGCTCGAAACTTTGGCAGTCTCGGCGCCGTCCAGGTGGGTCAACGAAGACTGAAGGGACCAGACATGGCACGCATGCGCCGTGCGAGCGCCGGCATCGCGCTCGCGACGACGATCGCTCTCCTCGCCGCCTGCAGCAACGGCGGCAGCGACACCCCGTCGGGTGACGGCACGACCGCCGGTGGCGGCGGCGGCAAGGTCGAGGAGGTCACCCTGCAGTGGTGGCACAACTCGAACACCGGTGAGGGCAAGACGTACTACGACAAGGTCGCGGCGGACTTCGAGGCCGCGAACCCCGGCGTCACCATCGAGGTGAACGCCATGCAGCACGAGGACATGGTCGACAAGCTGGCGGCCGCCATGCAGTCCGGCGACATGCCCGACATCTACATGGAGCGTGGTGGCGGCGAGCTCGCCGACCACGTCAACGCGGGCCTGACGAAGGACCTGTCCGACGCGGCGGCCGACACGATCGCCAAGCTCGGCGGTACGGTCTCCGGCTTCCAGGTCGACGGCAAGACCTACGCGCTGCCGTTCTCCCTCGGCGTCGTGGGCTTCTGGTACAACAAGGCCCTCTTCGCGGAGGCGGGCATCGAGGCCCCGCCGACGACGTGGGACGAGATGTACGACGCGATCGACAAGCTCAAGGCCAAGGGCATCGCCCCGATCTCGGTCGGTGCGGGCGACGGCTGGCCGGCGGCGCACTACTGGTACTACTTCGCGCTGCGCCAGTGCAAGCAGGACGTCCTGGTCGACGCGGTCGGCTCGCTCGACTTCTCCGACCCGTGCTTCGTCCGTGCGGGCGAGTCGCTCAAGGAGCTGCTCGACGCGCAGCCGTTCAACGACGGCTTCCTCTCCACGGTGGCGCAGAAGGGCGCGACGTCCGCGTCCGGCCTCCTCGCCACGGGCAAGGTCGCGATCGAGCTCCAGGGTCACTGGGAGCCCGGCGTGATGCAGGGCATCACCGACGAGATCGGTGAGGCCGGCATCGGCGAGAACCTCGCGTGGTTCGCGTTCCCGGCCGTCACGGGCGGCGAGGGCGACCCGGCCGCGCAGCTCGGTGGCGGTGACGCCTGGGCCGTCTCGGAGAAGGCGCCCGACGTCGCGGTGGACTTCGCCGAGTACCTGCTGTCCGACGAGATCCAGAAGGGCTTCGCGGAGCTCGACATGGGTCTGCCGACCAACTCGTCGGCGTCGAAGTACGTGTCCGACGCCGCGCTGGCGAGCCTCCTCGAGGTCCGCGACGCGTCGCCGTTCGTCCAGCTGTACTTCGACACGGCGTTCGGCCCCGCGGTCGGCGACGCGATGAACGCGAAGATCGTCGACCTGTTCGCCGGCAAGGCCTCCCCGCAGGACATCGTCTCCGCCACGCAGGCGGCGGCTGACCTGGAGAAGTGATCGACGTGGCAGACGAAGCGACCGCCCGTATGGGCGTCACCGCCTCGCCTGCGACGTCCACCCCGACGGTCCCGGTCGCCGGTCGCGCTTCGGCGCGGCCGGCGGCCGGCGGCCGGCCGGGCGGACGCCGCGGGAATGGTGCATCATCCATCCGCAAGGGCCTCGAGATCACGCTCTTCGTGGCGCCCGCCCTCGCACTGCTCACGCTCTTCGTCGCGGTCCCGATCGCGCGGGCCGTCCAGATCTCCTTCTACAAGTGGAAGGGGTTCGGCGACTTCGAGAAGTTCGTCGGGTTCGACAACTACCGGCGCGTGCTCGAGAACACCGAGTTCATCGAGGCGTTCCAGCACAACATGATCATCGTGGTGGCCTCGATCGCCATCCAGCTCCCGCTGGGCCTCGCGATCGCGCTGCTGCTCAACCGCAAGATGCGCTTCCAGGGGACCATCCGGACCCTGATCTTCGTCCCGTACGTGATCTCCGAGGTCATCGCGGGTGTCATCTGGTACCAGATGTTCGTCCCGAACGAGGGCCTGATCGACACGGTCCTCGACAAGATCGGACTCAGCGGACCCCAGCAGGGCTTCCTCGGCACCCTCGACACCGCACTGCCGGCGCTCGTGGTCGTGCTGACGTGGAAGTACCTCGGACTGGCGGTCATCCTCTTCCTCGCCGGCCTGCAGGGCGTGCCCGAGGAGCTCTACGAGGCCGCCCAGCTCGACGGCGCCACGTGGTGGCAGATCCAGCGCCGGATCACGGTGCCGATGCTCGGCCCGACGCTGCGCACCTGGGCGTTCCTGTCGATGATCGGCTCGCTCCAGCTGTTCGACATGGTCTGGGTCCTCACCAGGGGCGGCCCGGCCAACGCGACGAGCACCATGGCGACCTTCCTGGTCCAGCAGGGCATGCAGCGGTCCAACTTCGGCATCGCCGCCGCGGCCTCGGTGATCCTGTTCATCGTCGCCCTCGTCATGGCGCTGGTGTACCAGCGCTTCATCATGAACCGCGACAACACCGTCACGGTCGTCCGTCGGAAGAAGGTCTCCCGATGAGCACCGCTCTCGCCGCGCCCAAGGGTGCCGCCGCGGCGGCGGCCAAGAAGACGCAGCGGCGTTCGACCAACGTCATGCGTGGCGGCAGCCCGCTGATCTACTTCGTCGCCCTCGTGGTCGTCGCCATGTCGATCGGCCCCGTGATGTACGGGGTGATCTCCGGTTTCCGCAAGAACGGCGACCTGATCCTCAACCCGTCCGGGATGCCGAACCCGTGGATCCTCGACAACTACATCGGGGTCTTCAAGAACCCGCAGTTCTGGACGTACACCAGCAACTCCGTGGCGATCGCGCTGATCACCACCGCGCTCGTCGTCATCTGCGGCGTCATGGCCGCGTTCCCGCTGGCGCGCTACCAGTTCCGCGGGCGTGAGGCGATCTTCACGGTGTTCGTCGCCGGCCTGCTGTTCCCGGCGACCGTGGGTGTCATCCCGCTGTTCATCCTCATCCGTGACCTGGGGCTGTCGAACACGTGGTGGGGCATCGCCCTCCCGCAGGCCGCGTACGCGCTGCCGCTGACGGTCGTCATCCTGCGGCCGTTCCTCGCGGCGATCCCGCACGAGCTCGAGGAGGCCGCGCAGCTCGACGGCGCGAGCCGTGTCGGGTTCTTCTGGCGGGTGCTGCTGCCGCTGTCCGGTCCGGGCCTGGTCACGGTGGGCGTGCTCGCGTTCGTCGGCTCGTGGAACGCGTACATGCTGCCGCTGCTCCTGCTGCAGGCCGACAACAAGACCCTGCCGCTGGGCGTCGCCGACTACTCGGCGGAGCACTCGACCGACATCGCGGGCGTGTTCGCGTTCACGTCGGTCGCGATGATCCCGGCCCTGATCTTCTTCCTGGCCATGCAGAAGCGGATCGTCAGCGGTCTGCAGGGCGCGGTCAAGGGCTGAGCCACGATGACGGAGAGCACCATGGCTACACCTGTGCCCGCAGCCGGCCCGGTGACGGTGTCGGACGCGGAGCGCGTGGCGCAGATCGTCGAGCGACTCAGCCTCGAGCAGAAGCTCGCGCAGATCGTCGGCTTCTGGGAGAAGGGCGACGGCGAGGTCGTCGCCCCTCTCCAGGGGGAGTTCACCCGCGAGGGTGGTCTCGACGACGCCGTGCGGCACGGCCTCGGGCACCTCACCCGGGTCTACGGCACGCGCCCGGTCGACGCGACCGAGCGCGCGGCGTGGCTCTGGCGGCGCCAGCGCGACCTGGTCCAGCGGGTCGGCATCCCGGCGCTCGTGCACGAGGAGTGCCTCACGGGCCTGTCCGCCTGGCGCGCCGCGACGTTCCCGACGCCGCTGGCGTGGGGCGCGTCGTTCGACCCCGAGCTGGTGCGCCGCATGGCGGACCTGATCGGTGGCTCGATGCGGGACCTCGGCGTGCACCAGGGCCTCGCCCCGGTGCTCGACGTCATCCGTGACCCCCGTTGGGGCCGGGTCGAGGAGTGCATCTCCGAGGACCCGTACCTGGTCGGTGAGATCGGCACGTCGTACGTGCGCGGCCTGCAGGGCGCGGGCGTGCACGCCACGCTCAAGCACTTCGTCGGGTACTCGGCGTCGCAGTCGGGCCGCAACTTCGGGCCCGTCCACGCGGGGCCGCGCGAGCTGGCGGACGTGCTGCTCGTGCCGTTCGAGATGGCGGTGCGCGACGGCGGCGTCCGCTCGGTGATGCACGCGTACACCGAGATCGACGGTGTGCCGACGGCCGCGGACCCGACGCTGCTCACGGACCTGCTGCGCGGGCGCTGGGGCTTCGACGGGGTCGTCGTCGCGGACTACTTCGGCGTCGCGTTCCTCGACATCCTCCACCACGTGGCGGACGGGCTCGGGGACGCGGCGGGCCTGGCGCTCGCCGCGGGCGTGGACATCGAGCTGCCGACGGGCGACGCGTACCTCGAGCCGCTGGCGCAGGCCGTGCGCGAGGGCAAGGTCGACGAGGCGCTCGTCGACCGGGCGGTCACGCGGGCGCTGCTGCAGAAGGCCGAGCTCGGCCTGCTCGACGCGACGTTCGAGGACGCCCCGCCCACGGGTGTCGACCTCGACTCGCCCGAGCACCGGGCGGTCGCGGCGCGGCTCGCGGAGGAGTCCGTCGTGCTCGTCGCGAACGACGGCGTGCTGCCTCTGCTGGGCGGCTCGCGGCCGGCGCCGACGCGCGTCGCGGTCGTCGGCCCGAACGCGGACCGGCACGAGGCGATGTTCGGGTGCTACTCGTTCGTCAACCACGTGCTCGAGCACCACCCCGAGGCGGAGACCGGCATCGAGGTGCCGACCCTGCTCGCCGCGCTGCGCGACGAGCTCGCCGGGGTCGAGCTGGTCGCGGCCGAGGGCTGCGACGTGGACACCGACGACCGCTCGCGCATCGCCGCGGCGGTCGAGGCGGCCGCGGGCGCGGACGTCGCGGTGGTCGTCGTCGGCGACCGGGCGGGCCTGTTCGGCCGCGGCACGGTCGGCGAGGGCTGCGACCGGGACGACCTCGAGCTGCCGGGCGTGCAGCGCGAGCTCGTCGAGGCCGTGCTCGAGTCGGGTACGCCGGTCGTGCTCGTGCTCCTCACGGGCCGTCCCTACGCGATCGGCTGGGCCGTCGAGCGGTGCGCCGCCGTGGTCCAGGCGTTCTTCCCGGGCGAGGAGGGCGGTCCCGCGGTCGCGGGCGTCCTGTCCGGGCGCGTCAACCCGTCGGGCCGGCTCCCCGTGAGCCTGCCGCGCTCCGCCGGTTCGCAGCCGTACTCGTACCTGCACCCGGCGCTCGGCGGCGACGGCGACGTGACCAACCTGCCGTCGAGCCCGGTGCGGCCGTTCGGCTTCGGCCTGTCGTACACGCAGTTCGCGTACGACGAGCTGACGGTCGAGTCCGCCGAGGTCCCGACGGACGGGCGCGTGCGCGTCAGCGTCCGCGTCAGCAACACCGGCGAGCGGGACGGCGACGACGTCGTCCAGCTGTACGCGCGCGACGTGGTCGCGAGCGTGACGCGTCCGGTGGCACAGCTCGTCGGGTTCCGCCGGGTGAGCGTGCCCGCGGGGGAGTCGGTACTCGTGCGGTTCGACGTACCGACCACCCGGGTCGCGTTCAGCGGGCGCGACCTGACCCGGATCGTCGAGCCGGGCGACCTGGAGCTCTGGATCGGCACGAGTGCGGAACGTGCCGTCTCCTCCCAGGTCCGCCTGGTCGGCGCCGTCCACGCGATCGACGACGACGACCGCTGGACGGCCACGGAGGTGTCGGCGTCCTGACCGATCAGGTCCGCCACCACCTCCAGGCCCCGCGCACCCGACCGGCTGTCCTCCCAGCCGACGGGGGCGCGGGGCCTTCGGTCTGTCACCCGTCCGGTCCACGCGCGGGGTCGAGGCGTGGACGGACCGCATCCGAGCGCTGAGACGGTCGTAGGCTGGCGTCGGCGCACCCACCCCCGCCAGCTCGCCCGGTGCGTGACGAAGGAGAGACAACGATGAGCCGTCCGCTGCGGTCCCGGACCTCCACCCACGGTCGCAACATGGCCGGTGCGCGCGCGCTGTGGCGCGCGACCGGGATGGGCAGCGAGGACTTCGGCAAGCCGATCATCGCGATCGCCAACTCCTACACGCAGTTCGTGCCGGGGCACGTGCACCTCAAGGACATGGGCGACCTCGTCGCGTCCGCCATCACGGAGGCCGGTGGCGTCGCCAAGGAGTTCAACACGATCGCGGTGGACGACGGCATCGCGATGGGCCACGGCGGCATGCTCTACTCGCTGCCGAGCCGCGACCTCATCGCGGACTCCGTCGAGTACATGGTGAACGCGCACTGCGCGGACGCGCTGGTGTGCATCTCCAACTGCGACAAGATCACGCCGGGCATGCTCAACGCGGCGCTGCGGCTGAACATCCCGGTGATCTTCGTGTCCGGCGGGCCGATGGAGGCCGGCAAGGCGGTCGTGGCCGACGGCGTGGCGACGACGCACCTCAACCTCATCAACGCGATCAACTACTCGGCCGACGACAACGTGTCCGACGAGGCGCTCGGCCGCGTCGAGGAGAACGCGTGCCCCACGTGCGGCTCGTGCTCGGGCATGTTCACGGCCAACTCGATGAACTGCCTGACCGAGGCCCTGGGCCTGTCGCTGCCGGGGAACGGCTCGACGCTGGCCACGCACACCGCGCGCCGCGAGCTGTTCCTCGAGGCCGGCCGCACGATCGTCGACCTCGCGCGCCGGTACTACGACGACGAGGACGACTCGGTCGCCCCCCGCTCGATCGCGACGAAGGCCGCGTTCACCAACGCCATGACGCTCGACGTCGCGATGGGCGGCTCGACGAACACGGTGCTGCACATCCTCGCCGCCGCGCAGGAGGCCGAGGTCGACTTCACGCTCGCGGACATCGACGAGATCTCGCGCCGCGTGCCGTGCCTGTCGAAGGTCGCGCCGAACCACCCGAACTTCCACATGGAGGACGTGCACCGCGCCGGCGGCATCCCCGCGCTGCTCGGCGAGCTCGACCGCGCGGGCCTGCTGGACCACGACGTGACGAGCGTGCACACCCCGACGCTGCGCGCGTGGCTCGACGACTGGGACATCCGCGGCGGCAAGGCCACGCAGCGCGCGACGGACCTGTTCCTCGCGGCCCCGGGCGGCGTGCGCACCACGCAGGCGTTTTCGACGTCGAACGTGTGGGAGTCGCTCGACACCGACCCGGTGAACGGGTGCATCCGCGACGTGGCGCACGCGTACACGGTCGAGGGCGGCCTGGCGGTGCTGCGCGGCAACCTCGCCGAGGACGGCGCGGTCATCAAGACCGCGGGCATCGACCCGGACGTCTTCCACTTCGTCGGCAGGGCGCTCGTCTGCGAGTCGCAGGACGAGGCCGTCGAGAAGATCCTCACGAAGCAGGTCGAGCCCGGCCACGTGGTCGTCGTGCGGTACGAGGGCCCCGCGGGCGGCCCGGGCATGCAGGAGATGCTGTACCCGACGTCGTTCATCAAGGGCCGCGGCCTGGGCAAGGTGTGCGCGCTCATCACGGACGGCCGGTTCTCCGGTGGCTCGTCGGGCATCTCGGTGGGCCACGTCTCGCCCGAGGCGGCCGCGGGCGGCACGATCGGCCTGGTCGAGGACGGCGACGAGATCGAGATCGACGTCGAGGCGCGCCTCATCCGCGTGAACGTCCCCGACGAGGTGCTCGCGGAGCGCCGCGCGAAGATGGAGGCGCGCGAGAACCCGTGGCAGCCGCTGGACCGCGACCGCTACGTGTCGCCCGCGCTGCAGGCGTACGCGGCGATGGCGACCTCCGCGGACCGCGGCGCGGTCCGCGACGTCAGCCGCATCCGCCGGGCCTGAGGCTCAGCAGCGCTCCTCGGAGCGCTCGTCGAGCTTCCAGTGCCCCGAGCCGGGGACGAGGACGACGAGCCCGCAGTCACCGCTGGCGTAGCCGACCTCGAGGACCGCGCGGTCGCTCGTCTCCTCGACGAGCGCGACGTCGACCTCGGGGGACTGGGCCACGGCCGCGTACAACCCCGCGGTGACCTGGATCATCGACGCGCAGTCGGAGACGCCGGGGATCCCCTGGCCGGCGAGCTCGGCGACCATCTTCGCCGCGAGCGCGTCGGTCATGTAGGCGCAGGCCGTGGCGGCGTCGGGCGCGCGGCTCGCGGCCAGCCACGTCCGGAAGCTCGCCTCGGGGCCGCCGCCCTCGGGCGCCGCCGGCGCGGCGGGTGCGGCGGGCGCGGCCGTGGGGCTCGGCTCGGCGGTGGGGGCGGGGGTCGTCGGCTCGGGCGACGGTGAGGGCGCGGCCGTGGTCGCCTGGACGGTCGGGGTCGCGGCGGTCGTCGGCGCCGGGTCGGGGTCACTGCCCGAGCACGCGGCGAGGAGCGTGGCGCACGCGAGCGGCACGACGAACCGGAGGGGACGGGAGTCAGTTGTGCGAGTCACCCATCCATGCTCGCACCGCCCAGATCCGACGCACCGCGAGTGGCCGCAGTCCGGACGTGCCGGGCCCTGCACCTCTCGGCGCGCGGGGTGGGGCGTGCGCTCCTACGGTGAGCGCATGACGGGTGCCGTGGAAGGCGTCGACATCAAGCCGCGGTCGCGGCAGGTCACCGACGGGATCGAGGCGACCGCGGCGCGCGGCATGCTGCGCGCGGTCGGCCTGGGCGACGAGGACTTCGCGAAGCCGCAGATCGGGGTCGCGAGCTCGTGGAACGAGATCACGCCGTGCAACCTGTCGCTCGACCGGCTGGCGCACGCGGTCAAGGCGGGCGTGCACTCCGCGGGCGGGTACCCGCTCGAGTTCGGGACGATCTCGGTGTCCGACGGCATCTCGATGGGCCACGAGGGGATGCACTTCTCGCTGGTCAGCCGGGACGTCATCGCGGACTCGGTCGAGACGGTGATGATGGCCGAGCGGCTCGACGGCTCGGTGCTGCTCGCCGGGTGCGACAAGTCGCTGCCGGGGATGCTCATGGCGGCGGCGCGGCTGGACCTGGCGTCCGTGTTCCTGTACGCGGGCTCGATCATGCCGGGCTGGGTCAAGCTCTCGGACGGGACCGAGAAGGACGTGACGATCATCGACGCGTTCGAGGCGGTCGGCGCGTGCGCGCGGGGGCTGATGAGCCGCGACGACCTGGAGCGCATCGAGCGCGCGATCTGCCCCGGCGAGGGCGCGTGCGGCGGCATGTACACGGCGAACACGATGGCGTCGGTCGCGGAGGCGATGGGCATGTCGCTGCCCGGCTCGGCCGCGCCGCCCTCGGCGGACCGGCGCCGCGACCAGTTCGCGCACCGGTCGGGCGAGGCGGTGGTCAACCTGCTGCGCCTGGGCATCACGGCCCGGCAGGTCATGACCAAGGAGGCGTTCGAGAACGCGATCGCCGTGGTCATGGCGTTCGGCGGGTCGACGAACGCCGTGCTGCACCTGCTCGCGATCGCGCACGAGGCCGAGGTGGACCTGACGCTCGACGACTTCTCCCGCGTCGCGCAGCGCGTCCCGCACCTGGGCGACCTCAAGCCTTTCGGCCGGTACGTCATGAACGACGTCGACCGCGTGGGCGGCGTCCCGGTGGTCATGAAGGCGCTGCTCGACGCCGGCCTGCTGCACGGCGACTGCCTGACGGTCACCGGCCGTACGGTCGCGGAGAACCTCGCGGACCTCGACCCGCCGGACCCCGACGGCAAGATCCTGCGCGCGCTCGGCGACCCCATCCACCGCACGGGCGGCATCACGGTCCTGTCGGGCTCGCTCGCCCCCGACGGCGCGGTCGTGAAGTCCGCGGGCTTCGACTCGGACGTGTTCGAGGGCACCGCGCGCGTCTTCGAGCGCGAGCGCGCGGCGCTCGACGCGCTCGAGGACGGCACGATCCAGGCGGGCGACGTCGTCGTGATCCGGTACGAGGGCCCCAAGGGCGGCCCGGGCATGCGCGAGATGCTCGCGATCACCGGCGCGATCAAGGGCGCCGGGCTCGGCAAGGACGTGCTGCTCGTGACGGACGGCCGGTTCTCGGGCGGCACCACGGGGCTGTGCGTCGGGCACCTCGCGCCCGAGGCCGTCGACGCCGGCCCGATCGCGTTCGTCCGGGACGGGGACCGCATCCGCCTGGACGTCGCGCACGCGCGCCTCGACCTGCTGGTGGACGACGACGAGCTCGCGCGGCGCCGCGTGGGGTGGGCGCCGCTGCCGCCCCGCTACACGCGCGGGGTGCTCGCGAAGTACGCCAAGCTCGTGCAGTCCGCGAGCCGCGGCGCCGTCCTCGGCTGACCGGACCGGCCCGCTCAGCCCAGAGCGGTGCGCACGAGCTCGTCGGCGACGAGCACGGCCCGCGCCGAGCCGTCCTCGCCGAGGTCGAGCCACGCGTCGCGCTCACCCGTCGTCGTGTCGACGAAGCACGCGGTGACCTCGCACCCCGACCCGCTCGTGCCCGCCTCGGCGAGCCGCCCCGCGACGTAGCCGAGCACGTGGCCCAGGTCCGGCACCCTGACCCGCTGCACGTCTCCCGTGACGACGTCGAGGAAGACGCGGTCCGACGGGTCGGTCCACTCCTCCTCCCACGCGAGGACGGTGCGCTCGTCGCGCCAGGAGTCGCCGTCGACGAGGTACGTGTCCGGCCAGAAGTGGCCCGGCCCGTCGGGCCCGAACACCCGCACGCCCTGCGTGTTCGTCTCCGACGTGCCCCAGCCCGCGACGAACAGGTCGCCGGACGGCGAGTAGCGCGGGGGCGACTCGCCGGTGTACCCGTCCGAGTCCTGCACGACCCGCTCGCTGCGGTCGGACAGGTCGGTCTCGACGGCCAGGTGCCGCTCGACGACGGCCTCGTTCGCGTCGAGGTCGACCAGCGAGCAGCCGTAGACCGCGAGCACCGTGCCCGCGTCCACGTCCGCGGCGCGGCCGGCGTGGCGCGCCCATGCCGCGCCGTGCGCGAAGCAGTAGCCGCCGGCGTGCTCGCGCGGCCGCTCCTCGGGGAAGCGCGCGGCGTCCGGCGCGGGCTCGAGCACGGTCGTCCGGCCGCCCGCGAGCGGCAGCACCTCCAGGTCGGGCACCGCACGCAGGAGGCGTGTGCCGTCGGGGGACAGGGAGACGCCCGGGTCGAGCCACAGGCCGTCGGGCAGCACGGGTCGCACCCACGTCCCGGTGTCGGCGTCGAGCGCGACCGGCGGGGCGGAGGCGACGACGAGGACGGCGCGCCGGACCGTGCGCTCCTCGAGCGACGCGGGTCGAGCCGCACCGGGCCGCGCAGCGCGGCGCGCAGCCGCTCGGCGACCTCGTCGGGCACGTCGTCGGTCGTCGGCCCCGACGCATCGCCCGACGCCGTCGCACCCGCGCGCTCGTCGTCGGGGCGCCACCACGGGCTCGTCGCGTGGACGCCCGCCGTGACGACCGTGGCGACCACGGCCCCCAGCGCGAGCGCGCGCACGTCGAACCGCTCGGTGAACCAGCCCATGTCCGACCTGTCGGCATCGGGTGCGGCGAGGTTGAGCCCTCCCTACGGTGAGGCATGGCCTTCACGCAGGACGACGCCCCCTGGTGGACCCGCGCGGTCGTGTACCAGATCTACCCGCGCTCGTTCCAGGACTCCGACGGCGACGGGGTCGGCGACCTGCGCGGCGTGCTGCGCCGGGTCGACCACCTCGTCGAGCTCGGCGTGGACGTCGTGTGGTTCTCGCCGGTCTTCCGCAGCCCGCAGGACGACAACGGGTACGACATCAGCGACTACCAGGACGTCGACCCGCTGTTCGGCACGCTCGCGGACCTCGACGAGGTCGTCGCGGCGCTGCACGCGCGCGGCATCAAGGTGCTCATGGACCTCGTCGTGAACCACACGTCCGACGAGCACCCGTGGTTCGTCGAGTCCCGGTCGTCGAAGGACAGCCCGAAGCGGGACTGGTACTGGTGGCGGCCCGCGCGGCCCGGGATGGAGCCCGGGACCCCGGGCGCCGAGCCGACCAACTGGGAGAGCTTCTTCTCCGGCCCGGCGTGGGAGTGGGACGAGGCCACGGGCGAGTACTACCTGCACCTGTTCAGCCGCAAGCAGCCGGACCTCAACTGGGAGAACCCGGAGGTCCGCGAGGCCGTCTACGCGATGATGCGCTGGTGGCTCGACCGCGGGGTCGACGGCTTCCGCATGGACGTCATCAACGTCGTCTCCAAGGCGGTCCAGCCGGACGGCTCGCTCCCGGACGGCATCACGCACGACGGGCGGCTCGGCGACGGCAGCCCGTTCTACACGTGCGGCCCGCGCATCCACGAGTTCCTCCAGGAGATGCACCGGGAGGTGTTCGCGGGCCGCGAGGGGGCGTTCCTCACGGTGGGGGAGACGCCGGGCGTGACGCTCGAGGACGCGCTGCTGTTCACCGACCCGGAGCGTCGCGAGGTCGACATGGTGTTCCAGTTCGAGCACGTGGGCCTGGACCACGGCCCGGGCGGGAAGTTCGACCCGCGCCCGCTGCGGCTGACCGACCTCAAGGCGAGCTTCGGGCGGTGGCAGGCGGGCCTCGCGGAGCGGGGCTGGAACTCGCTGTACTGGGACAACCACGACCAGCCGCGCATCGTGTCCCGGTGGGGCGACGACGGCCGGTGGCGGCGGGAGTCCGCGACGGCGCTCGCGACGCTGCTGCACCTGCACCGCGGCACGCCGTACGTCTACCAGGGCGAGGAGCTCGGGATGACGAACGCGCACCTGACGCGGTTCGAGGACTACCGCGACATCGAGACGCTCAACCACCTCGCGGAGGCCCGCGCCTACCGCACGGACGACGAGCTGCTCGCGGCGTTCGCGGCGATGAGCCGGGACAACGCCCGTACGCCCGTGCAGTGGGACGCCTCGCCGCACGCGGGCTTCACCACCGGCACCCCGTGGATCGGGGTGAACCCGAACCACGTGACGGTCAACGCCGAGGCGGAGCGCGCCGACCCGCGGTCGGTGTTCCACCACTACCGGCGCCTGGTCGAGCTGCGGCACACCGAGCCCGCCGTCGCACTGGGTGACTTCACGATGCTGCTGCCCGACGACGAGGCGGTGTACGCGTTCACGCGGCGCCTCGACGACGTCGAGCTCCTCGTCGTCGTGAACGTCTCGGGGGACGAGGGGCTCGCGCTCGTGGACCCCGTGTGGACGGACGCGGAGGTGCTGCTCGGCAACATCGACGACGAGCGCGTGGTCGAGGTGCCCGTGCGCCTGCGGCCCTGGGAGGCGCTCGTCGTACGGCGCACCGTCTCCGTCGGCGGGACGGGGCTCGGCAGCGGGGACGCGCGCGCGTAGGTTCGCCGCATGGGGAAGGTGCACGAGAAGATCGACGGCCGGCTGCGGGCGTTCATCGAGCGGCAGCACGTGTTCTTCGTCGCGACCGCCCCGAGCGGGCCGGGTGGGCACGTCAACGTCTCGCCGAAGGGGATCGGCGGCACGTTCGCGGTGCTCGACGAGCACACGGTCGCGTACGTCGACGTGACCGCCTCGGGCGCCGAGACCATCGCGCACCTGCGGGAGAACGGCCGGATCACGATCATGTTCTGCGCGTTCGAGGGGCCGCCGAACATCGTCCGCCTGCACGGGCGGGGGCGGTTCGTCACGCTGTACGACGAGGGGTTCGACGAGCTGCTCGCGCGGTTCGACGGCGGGCTCGACGAGTCGCGCGGCGTGCGCGCGGTCGTCGTCGTGGACGTCGAGCGCGTCTCCGACTCGTGCGGGTACGGCGTGCCGCTCATGGAGTACGTCGGCGAGCGGGACCTGCTGCCGCAGCACATGGAGCGCAAGGGCGTCGAGGGGCGCGTGGCGTACCGGCGCCTGAAGAACCGCACGAGCATCGACGGGCTCCCCGCGTTCGACATGGACCCCGAGCCCGCGGCGGACGCCCGCTGACCCACGAGCTCGGGTGAACCGCCCCGTCACCTGCGCGTTCGCCCCCGCGCGCACGGCGCGGGCCGCTACCGTGCGCTGACGCGCACGCCCGACCGGGCCGGCGTCGCGAAGGGGGCGGCATGGCGTTCACGGGCGAGCTCGCGATCTCGACGCGCGGGCTGCGCAAGACGTACCGGCGCCGCGGCACGCGGCAGGTCGCGGTCGAGGGGCTCGACCTCGACGTGCCCGTCGGCGGCGTGCACGCGTTCCTCGGCCCCAACGGGGCGGGCAAGACGACGACGATCCGCATGCTGCTCGGGCTGGTGCGCCCGGACTCGGGCACGATGCGGCTGTTCGACGAGCCGGTGCCCGAGCGGCTGCCGCACGTCGTGGGCCGCGTCGGTGCGATCGTCGAGCAGCCCAAGTTCTTCCCGACGATGTCGGGGCGGCGCAACCTGCGCCTGCTGAGCGGCGCGGTGGGCGCGGACGTGCGGCTCGTCGAGACGGTGCTGCGCGAGGTCGGCCTCGAGGACCGCGCGGGCGACCTGTACCGGACCTACTCGCTCGGCATGAAGCAGCGCCTCGCGATCGCCGGGACGCTCCTGAAGGACCCGGACCTGCTGATCTTCGACGAGCCGACGAACGGGCTCGACCCCGCGGGCATCCGGGAGATCCGTCAGACCATGCGCGCGCTCGCGGCGGGCGGCAAGACGGTGCTCGTCTCGAGCCACATCCTGGCCGAGGTCGAGCAGGTCGCCGACACGGTGTCGATCGTCGCGCGCGGGCGGCTGGTCGCGGAGGGGGCCGTCGCGGACCTCGTCGGCGAGCGGTCGGCGACGAGCGTGCGCGTCGGCATCGAGGTGCCGGGCACCGCCGGCGCGCTGCTCGAGGCGCAGGGCTGGACCGTGCGCCGCGACGGGCGGCACCTGCTCGTCGAGGGTGCGCCCACGCCCGCGCGCATCACCGAGGTCCTCGCCCGCGAGGGCCTGTACGTCGACGAGCTCGTCACGCAGCGGGCCGACCTGGAGTCGGTGTTCCTCGACCTCACGGCCGGGCAGGGGCCCGGCACCAGCCCACCCGGCGAGGAGCACGCCTCGGGCCTGCGCCCGGCGGGAGGTGCGGCATGACCCGCCTGGTGACGTCGGAGGTCGCGCGGTGGTTCGCGCGCCGCCTGCTCTGGGTCGTGAGCGCGGGCGCCGTCGCGCTCATGGTGCTCGGGCCGGTCGACGCGTGGTCGACGTCGGGGGAGCCCTCGGCGGCGGAACGTGCCTACGCGCAGCAGCAGGTGGACGAGTACGTCCCGATGTCCGACGAGGACCGCGCGACGTGCCTCGAGGACCAGCAGCGCGAGCGGGACGCCTCGGGCGACCCGACGCTGGACCTCGGGTGCGACTGGGTGCCGACCGTCGAGGACTTCCTGCCCGGTCGCGGCTACTGGGACACGCACGGCCTGTCGTCGCTGTGGGGCTTCGTGACGTTCCTCGTCCTCGCGGCGCTCGCCGCGGGGGCGTCGTTCGTCGCCGCGGAGTTCAGCACCGGCGCGATCTCCAGCTGGCTGACGTTCGCGCCGCGGCGCCTGCGCGTCTTCGCCAGCAAGCTCGTCGCGTCCGTGCTCGGGTTCGCCCCGACCGCCGTCCTGGCGGTCGCGGTGCTCGTCGGCGGCACGTGGGGCGCGTACGCGGCACGCGGCGCTCTGACGAACCCGCAGCCGCCGGTGGACGACGCGTGGTCGCCCGTCGGGCTCGCGGACGGCGTCGCGGCCGGCGGCCGGATGGTCGCGCTCGCGCTCGCGGTCGTCGTGCTCGGCGCCGCCCTCGGCTTCCTCCTGCGGCACACCGCGGCGGTGCTGGGCGCCGTCCTGGTGTGGTTCGTGGTCGTCGAGACGATCCTCGCCGAGCTGGTCCAGCGGCTGCGCGGCTGGACGTTCCAGACGAACGTCGACGCCTGGGTGCGCGACGGCACCGAGTGGTACGAGGAGGTCTGCGGCTTCGACGCCGAGTCGGGCGGCCGGGCGTGCGAGTACGTCGCGCACACCGTGACCGCCGCGCAGGGCGCCGCGGTGCTCGGGACCATGGTGGTCGTCGTCGTCGCGCTCGCGGCGCTCGTGTTCCGCCGCCGCGACGTCGCCTGACCCCTCGGCCGAACGGGCGAACCCTCCGGTCCCGGCTCGCGCCGGCCCCCGCAGAGGCCGTTGCACACGGTGACGGACCAGCGAGGGGCGGCGACATCACCGGGAGCGCGGCGGGCGAGCCCGCCATCAGCACGCGCGCGCTGCGCAAGACGTACCGCCGGTTCGACCTGTCCCAGGTCGTCGCGGTCGAGGGCCTGGACCTCGACGTGCCCGCGGGTGGGGTGCACGGCTTCCTCGGCCCCAACGGCTCGGGCAAGACGACGACGATCCGCATGCTGCTCGGCCTGGCGCGGCCCGACTCCGGGCAGATCCGGTTGTTCGGCGAGCCCGTGCCCGAGCGGCTGCACCACGTGGTCGGCCGCATCGGCGCGATCGTCGAGCAGCCGAAGTTCGTGCCGTCGTTCTCCGGGCGGCGCAACCTCGAGGTGCTCGCGGCCGCGATCGACGTGCCGCGCACGCGCGTCGAGGCCGTGCTCGAGGAGGTCGGCCTGCGGGAGCGGGCGCGCGACCCGTTCCGGCGGTTCTCGCTGGGCATGAAGCAGCGGCTCGCGATCGCGGCGACCCTGCTCAAGGACCCGGACCTGCTGGTCTTCGACGAGCCGACGAACGGGCTCGACCCGGCAGGCATCCACGACGTGCGCGCGACCATGCGCCGCCTGGGCGACGAGGGGCGCACCGTGCTCGTGTCGAGCCACGTGCTCGCCGAGGTGCAGCAGGTCGCGGACACCGTCTCGATCGTGGCGCGCGGGCGGCTCGTCGCGAGCGGGCCGGTCGCCGAGCTCGTCGGGGGGCGGGGGCAGGTGCGCGTGGTCGTCGGCGACGTCGAGGCAGCCGGGCGGGCGCTCGACGCACGCGGCTGGGCCGTGACCCGGGACGGTGTCGCGCTGCTCGTCGCGGCCGACGACCCGGCCGCGGTCAACGAGGCGCTCGCGCGCGCCGGGCTCTACGCCTCCGAGGTCCGGGGCGTGCGCGACGACCTGGAGTCGGTGTTCCTCGCGCTCACCGCGCACGTCGGCGTCGGCGGCACCGAGCGGAGGGCGGACGCGTGAGGCACCTGCTGCGCGCCGAGCTCCTGCGGGTGCGGGCCCGCGCCGTCGTGTGGGGGACCGCCGTCGTCATGCTGGTCGCGGCGCTCGGGTTCGTCGTCGCCGCGTGGGACGACACCCGGCGGCCGTCGGCGCAGGCCGTCGCGCAGGCCGAGGAGGACCTCGTCGTCGCGCTCGAGCGCTGGGAGCGGGACCGTCCGACGTGGCTCGAGGCGTGCGAGCGGATCGCCGAGGAGGGTGAGGAGAGCCTGGAGGACGCGTGCGCGGGGCTCGACGTCCCGCCGACGCTCGAGCAGGTCATGCCGTACCGGCCGGGGCTCGTCGAGGTGCTCGAGACCCGGTACGCGCCGATGGCGGTCGTCGTCGTGCTCGGGCTGCTCGTCATGGGCGTCGTCCTCGTGACCGGGGACTTCACCTCCGGGGCGATGGGCACGTGGCTGACGTTCGCGCCGCGGCGCGGTCGCGTGCTGGTCAGCCGGCTCGTCGCCGCGCTGGTCGCGGGCGTGCCCGTGGCGCTGGTCGCGCTCGGCGGCGCGCTGGTCGGGATCCTCGCCGTGGTCGCGGCGAACGGCGCGCTCGGGGACACGGCGGACGCGGCGCGCACGGCCGTGGTCGCGACGGCCCGCGCGCTCGCGGCCGGGCTGTGGGCGGTCGCGGTCGGCACGGGGCTGGCGTTCGCGCTGCGCGTCGGCGCCGGGGTGGCCGGGCTCGTGGTGTGGTGGGTCGCGGCGGTCGAGAGCGCGCTGCCGCTGCTGGTGCCGGCGACGCGCGGGTCGACGGTCGCGACGAACCTGCGGGCCTGGCTCGACGGCGGGACGGCGTACGGCGTCGAGGAGTGCGTCGCCGGGCCGCAGGGCGAGGTGTGCGACGTCGTCGAGCACGTCGTCGGTGCGGCGCAGGGGGGCGTGCTGCTGCTCGTCGTCGCCGTGGTGGTCGTGGCCCTCGGGGCGGTGTCGTTCGGCGTGCGGGACGTCGCGGGCTGACGGCTCAGGGCAGCTCCCACTCGTAGGAGAACTTCGCGACCTCGAGGATGATCGAGGTCTCGACGTCGGTGACGCCGTCGATCGACCCGAGCTCCTCGGTGATGAACCGCAGCAGGTGCTGCTGGTCGGTGAAGACCGCCTCGACCATGAGGTCGTAGCGACCGACGGACACGCCCGCGTAGCGGACCTCGGGCTTGGCGCTCACGGCCGCCGTGACCGCGGCGAGCCGGTGCAGGTCGGTGGAGACGCCGATGATCGCGGACGTCGTGCCGGCGAGGGCGCGCGGCGTCGGCACGGCGAGCACCTGCAGGTAGCCCTCGTCGAGCAGCCGCGCCATGCGCTTGCGGATCGTCGTCTCGGTGACCGACAGCTCGCGCGCGATCTCGGTGTTCGACAGCCGGCCGTTGGTCTGCAGCGCCCGGACGATCGCCTTGTCCAGGTCGTCCAGGGCCGGTCCTCGACCGTTCGGCGCCGTACGTGTCTCAGTCATCCCGGTTTTTCCCTCTCCCACGACACACGGTCGAAACGTGGTGCGAACATCGCGCTAACTGGCGCTGCCTACTGTCGGATATCGAACCACAAGACGTGCCTCGGTGTCTGAAATCGATCCTGGCACTCGGACTCAAGGAGCAGTCTCGTGACTAGCATCGACGAGCTCCAGACGGAGCTGGCGGCCCAGGGGGTCAAGTACTTCCTCGGGGCCTTCACCGACATCCACGGCGTGCCCAAGTCGAAGGTCGTCCCGCTCGACCACCTGGCCGACGCGGCCGCCGGCTCGGAGCTCTACACCGTCGGCGCGCTCGAGGGCCTCGGCCACCTCGGCCCCAACGAGGACGAGTGCGTCTCCCTTCCCGACATGGACAAGGTGACCGTCCTGCCGTGGGACCGCCGCTACGCGCTCGCCCCGTCGAACCTCTTCCTCCACGGCGAGCCGTACCCGTTCGACTTCCGCGCGCTGCTGCAGCACCAGACCGCCGCGGCCGCCGAGATGGGCTTCACCTGCAACGTCGGCGTCGAGCCCGAGCTCTACGTGCTGCGCCCCACGGCCGACGGCGGCTGGGAGCCCTACGTCCCCGAGGACGCGGTCAACGCCCCCACGCGCGGCTACGACATCGAGACCTCCATGATGGCCGACGGCTTCCTCGAGCCGATGGTCGAGTACATGACCGAGCTCGGGTGGGGCGTCTACTCGTTCGACCACGAGGGCGGCGACGGCCAGTACGAGTTCGACTTCGGCTACACCGAGGCCGTCGAGATGGCCGACCGCATGACGCTGTTCCGCCTCATGAGCAAGCACGTCGCGCGCGAGCTCGGCTGCATCGCGTCGTACATGCCCAAGCCCATGCAGACGTCCTTCGGCTCCGGCGCGCACCTCAACATCAGCCTCGCGCACTCCGACACCGGCGCCAACGCGTTCCAAACGCCCGACGCCGGCGACGACCCGGCCGCGCGCTACACCGACCTCGCGTACCAGTTCACCGCCGGCGTCATCGCGCACGCCCCGGCCCTCACCGCGGTGCTCGCCCCCACGGTGAACTCCTACAAGCGCCTGCTGCCCCGCGGCCTCATGCGCGAGATCTCCTGGGCGCCGATCTACGCCGCCTACGGGTTCAACAACCGGACCCTCATGGCGCGCCTGCCCGTCAACCGGCACTGCCTCGAGGTGCGCATCGCCGACTCCGCGGTGAACTTCCACCTCGGCCTCGCGCTCACGCTCGCCGCGGGTCTCGACGGCATCCGCCGCGGCCTCAAGCCCGGCGACCCGGTGAACATCGACACCTACTCGGTCAGCGAGAAGGAGCTCGCCGAGCAGGGCATCCACCGCCTGCCGTCGAACCTCGGCGACGCGGTGCGCGCGTTCGAGGAGTCCGAGTTCGTCCGCTCGGTCCTCGGCGACGAGGTCACCGACCACTACGCCGAGTACAAGGGCGCCGAGTGGCTCGAGTACAACACCGTCGTCTCCGCCTGGGAGCGCGACAAGTACCTGCGGCTGTGGTGACCCGGCCGTGACGACGACCGGTACGCCCGTGCGCTGGGGCGACCTCGCCTGGCCGGACTTCGGTCCGGACGGGCGCGTCGCCCCGGCGGCGGGGCACCCCGTGGGCCTGGTGCCGGTGGGCGCCACCGAGCAGCACGGCCCCCACCTGCCCACGTCCTCCGACACCCTGGTCGCCGTCGCGGTCTGCGAGGGGGCGAGCGCGCTCACGGGCGCGCCCGTCCTCCCGCCGGTCGCGGTGGGCGCCAGCTTCGGCCACGGCGCCCGGCTGCCCGGGACGCTGTCCCTGCCGCCCGAGACGCTCGCGGACCTGCTCGTGCACCACGCCGACTGGGCCGCCCGCTCCGGCATCCGGCGCCTGCTGTTCGTCAACGCGCACGCCGGCAACCGTGCCGCCATCGCGATGGCCGTCGACCACCTGCGGTGGGAGCGGCCCGACCTGCGTGCCGGCTCGTTCGACTGGTTCGAGGCCGACGACGAGGTGCTCGCCGAGCTCACCGCCGACGGCTCCGACATCCACGCCAACCGCGGCGAGACCTCCGTGCTCCTCGCGGTCGCCCCCGAGCTCGTCCGCCTCGACCGCCTCGCCGACGCCGACGACGCCGACCGCACCGGGCCGCTGGTCTTCCGGTACACGGCCGACGTCCTGTCGACCAACGGCGTCACCGGCCGGCCGTCGCAGGCCAGCGCCGAGCTCGGCCGACGCCTCCTCGAGCGGTCCGTCCGCGCGCTCGCCGACCTGGTGGAGCGCGGCCGGACGGAGGAGCCGCCGCTCGCCGACCAGCCCCCGCCGTTCCCCACCCGCACCGCCCCCTAAGGAGCCCCGCCGTGCGCCACCGTCTCCTCGCCTCCGCCGTCGTGCTGTCCGTCGCCGCCGCCCTCGTCACCGGGTGCGCCGCCACGGCCCCGCCCGCAGCGAGCGGCGGCGGCTCGCCCGGCACGCTCGCGGTCGCGTTCACCGCGGACATGCAGGTGCCCGACCCGGACGTGTTCTACGAGGTCGAGGGCAACCTCGTCATGCAGTCCGTGTACGAGGGCCTCGTCCGCTACGTGCCCGACTCCGCGGAGATCGAGCCGCTCCTCGCGACGTCGTGGACCGTGAGCGAGGACGGCCTGGAGTACACGTTCACGCTGCGCGACGACGTCGTGTTCCACGACGGCACCCCGATGGACGCGAGCTCCTGGGTCGCCGCGTTCGCCCGCCGCGGCGCGGTCGGCGGCTCGCCGGCCTACATGGTCGCGGACGTCGCCTCGACCGCCGCGCCCGACCCGACGACGTTCGTCGTCACGCTCGAGCGGCCCGTCAGCGCGTTCCTCGACTACCTCGCCGCGCCGTACGGCCCGAAGGCGGTCAGCCCGACCGCGCTCGCCGAGCACGACGGCGGCGACCTCGGCCAGACCTACCTGTCCACCCAGGACGCCGGGACCGGGCCGTACACGATCTCGTCGTGGAAGCCGGGCGTCGGCTACGAGCTGACCGCGTTCGAGGGCTACTGGGGCGTGGCGCCCGAGATGACGACGGTGACGATCGACATCATCCCCGACGTCGCCACGCAGCGGCTCAAGCTCGAGTCCGGCGAGCTCGACGTCGTCCTGCACGGCCTGCCGGTGCAGGACGTCGAGACGCTCCGCAAGGACGACCGGTTCCAGGTGCTGCAGTTCCCGGTGCTGCAGAAGACCGTGCTGTCGGTCAACGCGAACCGCGAGGCGTTCGCAGACCCCGCGGTCCGCGACGCGCTGCGCGCCGCGTTCGACCGCACCGAGCTCGTCGAGACCGTCTACCAGGGCCAGGCGGTCCCGTCGACGCAGATGTACGCCGCGGGCACCCTCCCGGAGCCGCTCGCGCTCGACGTGTGGGAGCACGACCCGGAGCGGCTGCGGGCGGCCGTCGCCGACATGACGGACACGACGATCGACCTCGCGTACTCCGAGGACGAGGGCGGCACCCTGCCGCGGCTCGCGGAGCTGCTCGCCGCCGACCTGTCCGACCTGGGGCTCGACGTGACCGTCCGCGCCCTGCCGATCGCCCAGGTCTTCGAGGTCCCCGCGCTCGACGCGGCCGACCAGCCCGACCTGCTGCTGTGGCAGTTCAACCCCGACGCCGCGCACCCCGACACGTGGGCCCGCATCTTCTACGTGACCGACGGCGCCGTGAACTTCCTCAACGCCTCGGTCCCCGAGGCCGACGCGGCCATGGACGCCGGGCTCGCCGCGACCGACCAGGCGGAGGTCGACGCGCAGTACGGCCGGGCCGGGGACCTCGTCGCCGCCAGCGGCACGTTCCTCACGTTCGCCGACATCGAGGACGTCGTCGTCGCCCGCGCCGGGCTCACCGGGTTCGTGCACCAGATCGCCGCGCCGTACACGCTGCGGCTGGCCGACCTGCGGGACGAGTCGTGAGGACGGCCGAGCTCCCCGCCCCCGCCACCACGGCGGGGGCGGGGGCCGACCCCGTGGTGCGGGTCCGCGGCCTCGAGGTGACGTTCCGGCGGGCCGGGCGCGCCGTGCGCGCCGTGCGCGGGGTCGACCTCGACGTGGCGCGCGGCGAGATCGTCGGGCTGGTGGGGGAGTCGGGCTCGGGCAAGAGCGTCCTCGGGACGACGCTGCTCGGCCTGCTGCCCGACCGGCCCGCGCCGACCGTGCGCGGCGAGGCCGTCGTCTGCGGCGTCGACATGGTCACCGCGGACGCGGCGACCCGCCGGCGCCTGCGCCGCGACAGCCTCGGCGCGGTGTTCCAGGACCCGATGTCCTCGCTCAACCCGTCGATGACGGTGGGGCGGCAGGTCGCGGAGGCCGCCGGGTCGGGCGCGCACGCGGTGCGGCTCCTCGAGGCGGCCGGCATCCCGGACCCGGAGTCGCGGCTCAAGGCGTACCCGCACCAGCTCTCGGGCGGCCTGCGTCAGCGCGTCATGATCGCCATGGCCGTCGCGCGGGACCCCGCCCTGGTGGTGGCCGACGAGCCGACGACCGCGCTCGACGTGACCGTGCAGGCGCAGATCCTCGAGCTGGTCCGGCGCCTGCGGGACGTGTCCGGCACGTCGTTCCTGTTCACGACGCACGACCTGGGCGTGGCCGCGTCCGTCGCGGACCGCATCGCCGTGATGTACGCCGGCGAGGTGCTCGAGACCGGCCCGGCGCTCGACGTGCTCACCCGGCCGCAGCACCCGTACACCGCGGGGCTGCTGCGCTCGCGGATCGCGCTCGACTCCCCGCGCGACCGCCCGCTGCCCGTGACGCCGGCCGCCGCGTCGGCGCGGGACACCGACGCACCCGCGCAGGACGCGGGGCCGGCGCCGGACGCGTGGCCCGAGCCCGCACCCGTCAAGGGCAGCTACGCGCTCGAGGTCGCGGGCGTCGAGGTCGTCTACCGGACCGGGCGGGGGCGCCGCGCGCGGAGCGTGCACGCGCTGCGCGGGGTGGACCTGCGCGTGCGGCCCGGCGAGTCCGTGGCCGTCGTCGGCGAGAGCGGCTCGGGCAAGTCGACGCTGCTGCGCGTCGTCGCGGGGCTCGTCGAGCCCACCGCCGGGGACGTCGCCGCCATGCGGCACGGCCGCCCGCAGGTCGTGTTCCAGGACGCGGGGGCGTCCATGACGCCCTGGCTCACGGTCGGCGACCTGCTGACCGAGCGCCTGCAGGTCGCCGGGGTGCCGCGCGCGGAGCACGACGAGCGCGTCCGCGCGACGCTGCGGCTCGTCGGGCTGCCCGCCGAGGCGCTCGGCGCGCGCGCCGCGCAGCTCTCCGGCGGCCAGCGCCAGCGCGCCGCGATCGCCCGTGCGGTCGTCGTCCCGCCCGAGGTGCTGCTGTGCGACGAGCCGACGAGCGCGCTCGACGTCTCGCTCGCGGCGGGCGTGCTCAACCTCATCGGGGACCTGCGCCGCCGGCTCGGGATGGCGGTCGTGTTCGTCACGCACGACCTCGCCGCCGCGCGCGTGGTCGCGGACCGCGTCGTCGTCATGCAGGACGGCACGGTCGTCGAGGAGGTCGCCGCCGAGGACCTCGTGACCGCGGCCACCCACCCGTACACCCGCACGCTGCTCGCCGCGTACCCCGCGGCGCCGACCCCGGAGGTGGGCCCGTGACCACCCTGACGTCCTCGCGGCTCGAGCGGGCCTCGGCCTGGCGGCAGGACGCCGCCGCACGCGTCTCGCGCGGCGACCTCGTCGCCGTCGTGGTGGCCGGGCTCGTGACGCTCCTGGCGCTCGTCGCGCCGCTGGTCGCACCGCACGGCTCGACCGACCGGGTCGGCGCGCCGTTCCTCGCGCCCGGCAGCCCGGGCTTCCTGCTCGGCACCGACGAGCTCGGGCGCGACCTGCTGAGCCGGCTCCTCGTCGGCGTCCAGAGCACGTGGCTGTCCGCGCTCGTCGTCGTGGCCGTCGGGATGGTCGTCGGCGGGCTGGTCGGCCTCGTCGCGGGCGCCGTGGGGGGTGTCGTCGACACGGTCCTCATGCGGGTCACCGACCTGTTCCTGTCCCTGCCCGGGCCGATCCTCGCGATCGCGGTGGTCGCCGCGCTCGGTCCGTCGCTGCCGCACACGCTCGTCGCGGTCTCGATCGTGTGGTGGCCGCTGTACGCCCGCATCGCCCGGGGGGAGGTGCGCGCGCTCGCCGCCCGCCCGCACCTCGAGGCGGCGAAGGTGTCCGGCGTGGGGCGGGTCGCGCTCGCGCGGCGGCACCTGCTGCCCGGGGCGGTCCCGCCGCTGGTCGTCGCCGCCAGCCTCGACGTCGGCCTGCTCGTCATGACCCTCGCCGGGCTGTCGTTCCTCGGTCTCGGGGCGCCGGCCCCGGCCGCGGAGCTCGGCGCGATGACGGCGCGCGGCTTCACGTACCTGCTCGAGTACTGGTGGATCCCCGTGCTGCCGGGTCTCGCCGTGGCGTTCCTGGCGCTCGTGGCGAACGTGGCCGGCGACGGGATCCGCGACCTGATGGGAGACCGATCGTGACCCGCTTCGTCGCGACGCGCGCCGTGTCGCTCGTCCTCGTCGTCCTCGCGCTCGCCCTCGCGGTGTTCGCGCTCCAGCAGGTCTCGCCCGTCGACCCGGTGCGGGTCCGGATGGGCGCGACCGCGTCGGTCGACCTCGTCGAGGCGGAGCGCGCGCGCCTCGGGTACGACGACCCGCTCGCCGTGCAGTACGTGCGCTACGTGGGCGACCTCGTGACGGGCGACCTGGGGGAGTCGCTGCGCACGCGGCGGCCCGTCGCCGAGGACCTCGGCGGGTTCGTCCCCGCGTCGCTCGAGCTGGGCCTGACGGCGCTGCTGATCGCGGGGGTGCTCGGGCTCGTCGTCGGGGCGGCCACGGCGCTGCGGGCCCGGGGGGCGAACGTCCTGCGGCTCGGCGTGCTGGGTGGGGCGTCGCTGCCCGCGTTCCTGCTGGGGATGCTCGGCCTGATCCTGTTCTACCGGCAGCTCGGGTGGCTGCCGGCGTCGGGGCGCTCGGCGTACCGCGGGTTCGAGGGGCCGACCGGGTTCGTCGTCCTGGACGGGCTGCTCACGGGCAACCCGGCGGTGGCGCTCGACGGGCTGAGGCACCTGGTGCTGCCGGCGACGTGCCTCGCGCTGGCGCCCGCCGCGGCCATCGCCCGCGTGCTGCGCGGCGGTCTCGTCACGGCGATGCGCTCCGACTGGGCGCGCACGGCCCGGGCCAAGGGGCTCACGGAGCGCGCTGTGCTCGTGCGGCACGCGCTGCGCAACGGCGCCGGACCCGCCCTCTCGATGGCGGGTCTGCAGGTCGGGCTGCTGCTCGCGGCGCTCGTCGTGGTCGAGCAGATCTTCGCGTGGCCGGGGGTGGGGCTGTACCTGGCGCAGAGCATCCCGACCTCCGACCTGCCGGCGATCGCGGGCGTGACCCTGCTGCTGGGCGTCACGTACGTGCTGGTCAACGCCGTGGTCGACGCGTTGCAGGCCTGGGCGGACCCGCGCCTGCGCCTCTGAGCGTGCGCGTCGCCGACGGCCCCACGGGTCCCGGACGGGCTCCCGCGGGGCCGTCGGCACGCTCCGCGGCGTCCGCATGGCGAACACGTGCGCCAGGATGTGAGACGGGGTGAGTCGGGCGTGACAGCGAACCGACGGAGGCGTAACCTCGCACTCGTGCAGACGATCCTCGTAGTACTTCCTGGGCGCGCCGGCTGAGGCCAGCAGCACAGGCTTCGTCAGCGCGCGCACCCCTCGCCTCGTCGGCCCCGCCGACGCGAGGGGTTTTCTGTTTCACCGGGGCGACGCGGCCCCCACGGGCCGCACGGCACCCACGCGAGCACCACACGCAGCACCCACCAGCAGCAGGGAGACACCGATGGTCCAGGGCCCCCACCCGGCACCGCCGCGGACGCCCGTGAGCCCCGCCGTGGTCGGCGCGACGCCGCGCCCCGCGCCCCCGAGCGCGCCCACGCCGGTCGTTCCGGCCGACCGGGTCGAGCGCGTCACCGAGCAGGTCACCGGCGCGCAGTCGATCGTGCGCTCGCTCGAGGAGGTCGGTGCCGAGGTCGTCTTCGGGATCCCCGGCGGTGCGATCCTCCCGACGTACGACCCGCTGATGGACTCCACCCGCCTGCGGCACATCCTCGTGCGGCACGAGCAGGGCGCGGGGCACGCCGCGACGGGCTACGCCGCCGCGACCGGCCGCGTCGGGGTCTGCATGGCCACGTCCGGCCCGGGTGCGACGAACCTCGTGACGCCGATCGCCGACGCCAACATGGACTCGGTGCCCATGGTCGCGATCACCGGCCAGGTCGGCGCCGCGATGATCGGCACGGACGCGTTCCAGGAGGCCGACATCGTCGGCATCACCCTGCCGATCACCAAGCACAACTACCTGGTCACCGACCCCGCGGACATCCCGCGGGTCATCGCCGAGGCGTTCCACGTCGCCGCGTCCGGCCGCCCCGGCCCGGTGCTCGTCGACATCGCGAAGTCCGCGATGCAGGCGTCCACCACGTTCTCGTGGCCGCAGGAGGTGGCGCTGCCCGGGTACCACCCGGTGACCAAGCCGCACGCCAAGCAGATCCGCGAGGCGGCCCGCCTGCTCGCCACGTCCCGCCGCCCCGTGCTGTACGTCGGCGGCGGCGTCATCCGCGCCCGCGCCGCCGAGCAGCTGCGCCGGCTCACCGACCTGTCGGGCGCCCCCGTCGTCACGACGCTCATGGCGCGCGGCGCGCTGCCCGACACCCACCCGCAGCACCTCGGCATGCCCGGCATGCACGGGACCGTCGCGGCCGTCGCCGCGCTGCAGAAGTCCGACCTCATCGTCGCCCTGGGCGCGCGGTTCGACGACCGCGTGACCGGCCTGCTGTCGTCGTTCGCGCCGCACGCGACCGTCGTGCACGCCGACATCGACCCCGCGGAGATCGGCAAGAACAAGGCCGTCGACGTGCCGATCGTCGGCGACCTGCGCGAGGTCATCAGCGACCTGGTGCCCGAGCTCGAGCGCGAGCACGCGCAGCACGGCAAGCCGGACCTCGAGGCCTGGTGGCGCCAGCTCGACGCGTGGCGCGAGACGTTCGGCCTGGGGTACGACGAGCCGTCCGACGGCCACCTCGCGCCGCAGCACGTCATCCAGCGCATCGGCGAGCTGTCCGGCCCCGAGGCCACGTACGTCGCCGGCGTCGGTCAGCACCAGATGTGGGCCGCGCAGTTCATCAAGTACGAGCGGCCCAACTCGTGGCTCAACTCCGGCGGCCTCGGGACCATGGGCTACGCGGTGCCCGCCGCGATGGGCGCGAAGGTCGGCGAGCCCGACCGCACCGTCTGGGCGATCGACGGCGACGGCTGCTTCCAGATGACCAACCAGGAGCTCGCGACCTGCGCGATCAACGACATCCCGATCAAGGTCGCGGTCGTCAACAACTCCTCGCTCGGCATGGTCCGCCAGTGGCAGACGCTGTTCTACGAGTCGCGGTACTCGAACACCGACCTGCACACCGGCCACGGCACCCGCCGGATCCCGGACTTCGTCAAGCTCGCCGACGCGTACGGCTGCGTGGGCCTGCGCTGCGAGACGAAGGCCGACGTGGACGCGACGATCAAGCGCGCCCTCGAGATCGACGACCAGCCCGTCGTCGTCGACTTCACCGTCTCGCGTGACGCGATGGTGTGGCCGATGGTCGCCGCGGGCGTCAGCAACGACGACATCCAGTACGCGCGGGGCATCTCCCCGTCGTGGGACCGGGAGGACTGATGAGCCGCCACACCCTGTCCGTGCTCGTCGAGAACAAGCCCGGCGTGCTGACGCGCGTCGCGGGGCTGTTCGCGCGGCGTGCCTTCAACATCCACTCGCTCGCCGTGGGCCCGACGGAGCACGACGAGATCTCCCGGATCACCGTCGTCGTCGACGTCGACGAGCTCCCGCTCGAGCAGGTGACGAAGCAGCTGAACAAGCTCATCAACGTCATCAAGATCGTCGAGCTCGAGGACGCCGCGTCCGTCCAGCGCGAGCTGCTGCTCGTCAAGGTCAAGGCTGACGTCACGCAGCGCACCTCGGTGCTCGAGGTCGTCCAGCTGTTCCGGGCGCACGTCGTCGACGTCGTGCCCGACACGGTGGTCGTCGAGGCGACCGGCTCGCCCGGCAAGCTCGACGCGCTGCTGACCGCCCTCGAGCCGTTCGGCATCCGTGAGATCGTGCAGTCCGGCACCGTGGCCATCGGCCGGGGGTCGCGCTCGATCACGGACCGGGCGCTCGAGCGCGTCACGCGCTCCGCCTGATACACCGTTCCCAGACCGTCAGTCCGCACGACCCGCTCGGGACCCCGAGCGACCCCATCGAAGGAGAGACCCATCGTGGCCGAGCTGTTCTACGACGACGACGCCGACCTGTCGATCATCCAGTCCAAGAAGGTCGCCGTCATCGGCTACGGCAGCCAGGGGCACGCGCACTCGCTGAACCTGCGCGACTCCGGCGTCGACGTGACCGTCGGCCTGGGCGAGGGCTCCGCGTCGCGCGCCAAGGCCGAGAACCAGGGCCTCGCCGTCGCGACCGTCGCCGACGCCGTCAAGGGTGCGGACGTCGTCGTGATCCTCGCGCCGGACCAGGTCCAGCGCATCGTGTACCGCGAGGAGATCGAGCCGAACCTCAAGGAGGGCGCGGCGCTGGTCTTCGGCCACGGCTTCAACATCCGCTTCGGCTACATCCAGCCGGCCGCGGGTCACGACGTCCTCATGGTCGCCCCGAAGGGCCCGGGCCACCTGGTGCGCCGCGAGTACGTCGACGGCCGCGGCGTCCCGGTGATCGTCGCCGTGGAGCAGGACGCGTCGGGTGCCGCGTGGGACCTCGCGCTGTCGTACGCGAAGGCGATCGGTGGCCTGCGTGCCGCCGGCATCAAGACGACCTTCACCGAGGAGACCGAGACCGACCTGTTCGGTGAGCAGGCCGTCCTGTGCGGTGGTGTCTCGCAGCTCATCCAGTACGGCTTCGAGACGCTGACCGAGGCGGGCTACCAGCCCGAGGTCGCGTACTTCGAGGTGCTGCACGAGCTCAAGCTGATCGTCGACCTCATCTGGGAGGGCGGCATCACCAAGCAGCGCTGGTCGGTCTCCGACACGGCCGAGTACGGCGACTACGTCTCCGGCCCGCGGGTCATCACGCCCGAGGTCAAGGAGAACATGAAGGCCGTCCTCGCCGACATCCAGAACGGCGCGTTCGCGAAGCGCTTCATCGACGACCAGGACGCCGGCGCGCCGGAGTTCACGGCGCTGCGCGAGAAGGGCCAGAACCACCCGATCGAGCCGGTCGGCCGCGAGCTGCGCAAGCTGTTCGCGTGGGTGAAGCCCTCGGACACCGACTACACGGAGGGAAGCGCTGCGCGCTGACCGGAGGTAGGGGTCGCGCGGAGCGCGGCACCTGCCGGAGGGGAGCGCGCAGCGCTTCCCGACCACCGGGTACGGAGGGAAGCGCCGCGCGCTGACCGACCACCCCACGGACGCCACACGTCCTGCGCCTCGCGGCGCGGACGTGTGGCGTCCGTCGTTCCGGGGGAGGATGGGCGCTCCGACGACGAGAGGGACGCCGATGGGGACGAGCGGGTTCGACGAGCGCACGGTGGACGAGCACCCGGAGGTGGCGTCCGACGGTGACCCGCGGGTCACGGCGTTCTGGCAGGCGGCCCGGGGTCACGTGGGCTGGGGCAAGCTCGATGGGATCGTCGGCAGCGTCCCGCACGACGTGGTGCCGCCGCCGTCGTTCTCGTACGGCGTGGGTGCCGAGGCGGACGACGCGGTGCGCGAGATCCTGGTGGGGCAGCGCACGGGCACGACGAGCGCCCGGGCGGACTTCGACGTGCTGCCGCGGGTGGGGGACCTGGCGATCGTGCTGGACAGCCTGGGGGAGCCGCGCGCGCTGGTGCGCACGACGCGCGTGGACGTCTCGGACGACGTCGTGGCGGAGTCCTTCGAGCTGGTCTACCCGACGCACGGGCCGACGCCGCCGGTGGACTGAGGCCCGCACGGAGGCGGGTCGCATCGTGAGATGTGCGTCCGACTGCTGGGACGTCTGACGTAGGGTGGGGGGCATGAGCAGCAACCCCACGCAGGTCAACCTCGCTGTCGTCGCCGGTGACGGCATCGGGACCGAGGTCGTCGAGCAGGGTCTCCTGGTGCTCGACGCCGCCCTCGCGGGCTCGGGCGTCGGCGTGACGACCACGGACTTCGACCTGGGTGCGCGCCGCTGGCACGCGACGGGCGAGACGCTGACCGACGCGGACCTCGAGGCGATCCGCGCGCACGACGCGATCCTGCTGGGCGCCATCGGCGACCCGAGCGTCCCGTCGGGCGTGCTCGAGCGCGGCCTGCTGCTCAAGCTGCGCTTCGCGCTGGACCACTACGTGAACCTCCGCCCCGGCAAGCTGTTCCCGGGCGTGAAGAGCCCGCTCGCGGACCCCGGCGAGGTCGACTTCGTCGTCGTGCGCGAGGGCACCGAGGGCCCGTACGTCGGCAACGGCGGCGCGATCCGGGTCGGCACGCCGCACGAGGTCGCGAACGAGGTCAGCGTGAACACCGCGTTCGGCGTCGAGCGCGTGGTGCGTGACGCGTTCGCGCGCGCCGCGGCCCGCCCGCGCAAGAAGCTCACGCTCGTGCACAAGCACAACGTGCTCGTCCACGCGGGCCACCTGTGGCGCCGCACGGTCGAGGCCGTCAACGCCGAGTTCCCGGACGTCACGGTCGACTACCTGCACGTCGACGCCGCGACGATCTTCCTGGTCACGAACCCGAGCCGGTTCGACGTGATCGTCACCGACAACCTGTTCGGCGACATCCTCACCGACCTCGCCGCCGCGATCACGGGCGGCATCGGGCTGGCGGCCAGCGCCAACATCAACCCGGACCGCACGGCGCCGAGCATGTTCGAGCCCGTCCACGGCTCCGCACCCGACATCGCCGGCCAGGGCAAGGCGGACCCCACCGCCACCGTGCTCTCGGTCGCGCTCCTGCTGGACCACCTCGGCCTCCACACCCAGGCGAAGGCCGTCGAGGACGCCGTCGCGGCCGACCTGGCCGAGCGCGGCGCCGCCGAGCGAGTACGGTCGACGGCCGAGGTGGGCAAGGACCTCGCCGCGCGCGTCGCGGGCTGACCTCCTCGTCCTGCCGAAGGCCGTCGTCCCCCGTCCCCGGGTCCCCGGTGACGGGACGGCCGGCCCTACCCTGACGCGCGTCGCGCCGCGAGCGTCGCCGAGGGCAGTGCACCAGGCCGCCACCGCCGGGTACCGTCAGACCAGCCCAGGTGAAAGGCCCTTCGTTATGAGCACCGTCGCTTCCTCCACGTCCGCCGACCTCTTCGAGGTGCACGCGACGACGACCCCCGTGCCCGACGCCCAGCGCGCCGAGCTGCTCGCCGAGCCGAAGTTCGGCACGGTCTTCACGGACCACATGGCCCGTGTCTCCTACACCCACGGCGAGGGCTGGCACGCGCGCCGTGTCGAGCCCTACGGCCCGCTGCAGCTCGACCCCGCCACGGCGGTCCTGCACTACGGCCAGGAGATCTTCGAGGGGCTGAAGGCGTACAAGCACGCCGACGGCTCGGTGTGGACGTTCCGGCCGCACGCCAACGCCGCGCGGTTCGCCCGTTCGGCCGAGCGCCTCGCGCTGCCCGTCCTGCCCGAGGCCGACTTCCTCGGCTCGATCGAGGCGCTCGTGCGCACCGATCTCGCGTGGGTGCCGTCGGGCGAGGAGACGAGCCTGTACCTGCGGCCGTTCATGTACGCCTCGGAGTCGTTCCTCGGCGTGCGGCCGTCGCTCGAGGTCGAGTACCTCGTCATCGCGTCCCCGGTGGGCCCGTACTTCTCGGGCGGCGTGAAGCCCGTGGCGATCTGGGTCGACCAGGAGTACCACCGCGCGGGTGCCGGCGGCACGGGCGCCGCGAAGTGCGGCGGGAACTACGCCGCGAGCCTCCTGCCGCAGCAGTTCGCGTACGAGCAGGGCTGCGAGCAGGTGTGCTTCCTCGACGCGTCGACGAACACGTACCTCGAGGAGCTCGGCGGCATGAACGTGTTCGTCGTGCGCGCCGACGGCTCGGTCGCTACCCCGCCCGTGTCGGGCTCGATCCTCGAGGGCGTCACGCGCTCGTCGATCCTGCGCCTGCTGACGGACGCCGGCCACGAGGTCTCGGAGGAGCCGATCGCGCTCGCCGAGCTGCGCGCGGGCCTCGCGGACGGCTCGGTGACCGAGGTGTTCGCGTGCGGCACGGCGGCGGTCATCACGCCGATCGGCCGGCTCAAGAGCACGGACTTCGACCTGACGGTCGGCGACGGCGAGGCCGGCCCGGTGACGACGCGCACGCGCGCCGAGCTCACGGACATCCAGTACGGCCGCGCGACCGACCGGCACGGCTGGCTGCACCGCCTCGTCTGACCCCTGCCTCGGGCCCGCTCGTCGTCGCACGGGCGGGTCCGAGGCGTGGACCGGACACGTGCCGGGCGTGACCTGGGCGGGTGGCGTGTGCCACCATGGCGGCATGTCCCCGTGGACCTCGATTATCGACTAGCGCGTCGGCACACCCCGCCGGCGCGCAGACCTCCCGTACCCCGGGGGGTCTTTTTGTTGGTACGGGTCGGTCTCACGAGGACGCACCCGTCCAGCGAAGCCGTCCCGCAGTCCCGTACCGCCTGAAGAGAGCACCACCGTGAGCGCACCGACTCCCGACGCCACCCTGAGCCCCGCCCTGCCGCGCACCGCCGGGTTCCAGGTCTACGACACGACCCTGCGCGACGGCGCCCAGCAGGAGGGCATCGCGCTGTCCGTCGCGGACAAGCTCGTCATCGCGGGCCTGCTCGACGAGCTCGGCGTCGGGTTCATTGAGGGCGGCTGGCCGGGCGCGGTGCCGAAGGACACGGAGTTCTTCAAGCGGGCCGCCAAGGAGCTGGACCTGCGCAACGCGGAGCTCGCGGCGTTCGGCTCGACCCGCAAGGCGGGCCAGCGCGCGTCGCAGGACCCGCAGGTGCGCGCGCTCGTCGACTCCGAGGCGCCCGTCGTCGCGCTCGTCGCGAAGAGCGACATCCGGCACGCGGAGCGCGCGCTGCGCACCTCGGGCGAGGAGAACCTCGCGATGATCGCGGACACGGTGAGCTTCCTCGTGGGGGAGGGGCGCCGGGTCGTGGTCGACGCGGAGCACTTCTTCGACGGGTACCGGTTCGACGCGGCGTACGCGCGGGCGGCGGTGCTGACGGCGTTCGAGGCGGGCGCCGAGGTCGTCGCGCTGTGCGACACGAACGGCGGCATGGTGCCGTCCTGGGTCACGCAGATCGTCGCGGACGTGCGTGCCGCGGTGGGCCCGGACGCGGTGCTCGGCATGCACGCGCACAACGACTCGGGGTGCGCCGTGGCGAACACGCTCGCGGCGGTCGAGGCGGGCTGCAGCCACGTGCAGGGCACGGTCAACGGCTACGGCGAGCGCACCGGCAACGCGGACCTCCTCGCGGTCGTCGCGAACCTCGAGCTGAAGTACGGGCTGCCGGTGCTCGCGCGCGACGAGGACCGCCCCTCCGGCCTCGCGGAGCTCACCCGCATCGCGCACGCGATCAGCGAGGTCACGAACATCTCCCCGTTCGCGCGGTCCCCGTACGTGGGGGCGAGCGCGTTCGCGCACAAGGCCGGCCTGCACGCCTCGGCCATCAAGGTCGACCCGGACCTCTACCAGCACACCGACCCCGCGCTCGTCGGCAACGACATGCGCATGCTCGTCTCCGACATGGCGGGCCGCGCGTCCATCGAGCTCAAGGGCCGCGAGCTGGGCTTCGACCTGTCGCAGCGCCCCGAGGTCCTCGCGCGCGTCACCGAGCGGGTGAAGGACGCCGAGGCGCGCGGCTACACGTACGAGGCGGCGGACGCGTCGTTCGAGCTGCTGCTCGTCGAGGAGATCGAGGGCTCGCGCCCGCAGTACTTCTCGGTCGAGTCGTGGCGCACGATCGTCGAGCGCGTCGGCAGCCGGGGCGCCCCCGCGAACGCGGAGGCCACCGTCAAGCTGCACGCGGGCGGCGAGCGGTTCGTGTCGACCGGCGAGGGCAACGGCCCGGTCAACGCGCTCGACCACGCGCTGCGCCAGGCGCTCGTCGGCGTGTACCCGGAGCTCGAGGAGTTCGAGCTCATCGACTTCAAGGTGCGCATCCTCGACTCGATGCACGGCACGGACGCGGTGACGCGCGTGCTCATCGAGCACACCGACGGCCAGGCCGTGTGGCAGACCGTCGGGGTCGGCCCGAACCTGCTCGAGGCGTCCTGGGAGGCGCTGACGGACGGGACGATCTGGGGCCTGCGCAACCGCGGGGTGTCGCCGCGCTGACGCGCGTCCGGGGGACGGCGTTAGCGGCGCGGGCGGAACCGGCCTAGCCTCGGACCAGGCGGCCGGTGCCGGCCGACGGTCGACGAGCAGCCCGGGACCCGGGCGGGAGGGACGCGCGTGGCGAGCACCGAACCGGTCCGTCCCGGCGGCCCGCGCGCGTCCGGCGACTGTCCCGGCGATCGCTCGGGCGGCAGCCGCTGGTGGGTCGTCACGACGTTCGTCGTGCTCGTCGTCGTGCTGGTCGCCCTGCTCGTCGCGCAGCCGTGGGCGGACCACGAGACCGAGCCGCTCGTCGTGCCCACCGCGTCGCCGTCGCCGACGAACCTCACGCCGCTGAACCCGACGCCCACGCCCACGCCGAGCGCGACGGCGTCGACCCCGCCGGTGCCCGGCGAGGAGGCGGTCTTCGACGACCAGTCCGCGGGGACGCTGCTGGTGCGTCGCGGCGACCTCGAGGCGACCGTGCCGGCCGCGGCGGACGGCGTGGAGACCGGCATCGGGATCGGCGAGCTCGAGTGGGGGCTGCCCGAGGGGTCGTCGGTGGAGCCCGAGCGGTGCACCACGGCCGTGACCGTCGTGCCGGATGCGCCCGCGGGGTTCGTCGCCCGGTCGTTCGTCAACGACGGGCTGGACTTCCTGCAGCAGGTCGTGCGCCTCGACGACGCCGCCGCCGCGCAGGAGGCGTTCCGCGAGCTCGTCACGACCATCGACGGCTGCCCCACGTACGCGCAGGTCAACCCCGGCATCGACGGCGCGACGTGGACCGCCCAGCCGGCGATCGAGGGGCAGGGCGTGTACCCGGCGGTCGTGCAGGAGGTGCTGCACGGCGCCGAGGGCGTCGAGGAGCCGTCGTACCGCGGGCACGTGCTCGTCGGGAACACGATCGTCACGTGGACCGCGACGGCCGTCGGGGAGGGCGACGCGGACGAGCTGCTCGCGACGCTGGGCACGCCGGAGACCCTGTCGACGATGGTGCAGCAGCGGGCGCACGACGCGGTGCTCGCGCTCGGCTGAGCGCCGCGCCCGGGGACCTAGGCTGCTGCCCGTGACGCACGACGAGCCCGACGACGAGACCCCGCGCGACGAGCGGCTGCACGGCGAGTACAAGGTGCCGGGCGGCAAGCTCGTCACCGTCGACCTGGGTGTGCGCGACGGCCTGCTCGCGGACGTGCGCGTCGCCGGGGACTTCTTCCTCGAGCCCGACGAGGCGCTCGCCGAGATCGACGCGGCGCTCGTCGGGCTGCCGCGCGACACGGCGACGAGCCGGCTCGCCGAGGCGGTGCGCACGCGCCTGGCCGACGCGCAGGACACGGGCCGCCTCGTAGGGCCGGTCGCGATGGTCGGGTTCGACGAGCGCGCGGTGGCGGTCGCGGTGCGCCGGGCGCTGGGCCTGTCGACCACGTGGGAGGACCACACGTTCGAGGTGATCCGCCCCGGGCCGCTGCCGCCGCCGCTGCACACCGCGCTCGACCAGGTGCTGACCGAGGAGCTCGCGGCCGGGCGCCGCGGCCCGACGCTGCGGTTCTGGGAGTGGGACGAGCCGGCCGTGGTCATCGGCTCGTTCCAGTCGCTGCGCAACGAGGTCGACCTCGACGCCGCGCAGCGGTACGGCATCACGGTGGTGCGCCGGATCTCCGGCGGCGGCGCGATGTTCATGGAGGCGGGCAACTGCATCACGTTCTCGCTCGTCGTGCCGGTCTCCCTGGTGGACGGCATGACGTTCGAGGAGTCCTACACGTTCCTCAACCAGTGGGTGCTCGGTGCGCTCGCGGACGTCGGGGTGCAGGCCACGGTCACCGGGCTCAACGACATCTCCTCGCCCGCGGGCAAGCTCGCGGGCTCGGCCCAGAAGCGCCTCGCCGGCGGCGCGGTGCTGCACCACGTGACGATGTCGTACGACATCGACGCCGCGAAGATGCTCGAGGTCCTGCGCATCGGCCGCGAGAAGGTCTCGGACAAGGGCACGCGCAGCGCGGCGAAGCGGGTCGACCCGGTGCGCTCGCAGACGCAGATGCCGCGCGAGGCGGTGATCGACGCGTTCGAGGCGCACTTCCGGGCGCGCTACCCGAGCGTCACGGGCACGCTGCGCGACGACGAGCTCGCGCGCGCCGAGAAGCTGCGCCGCACGAAGTTCACCGACCCGTCGTGGACCGAGCGCGTGCCGTGACGGACGGGTGGCGGGGTCGCGGAGGCGGTCAGACGAGCCGCGCCTGCCCGGCGAGCACGACGAGCAGCGCGACGGCCCCGATGACCGCCGTGCCCACCGCGACCGCGGCGACCAGCCCGCCGCCCCGCGCGCGCCACGCGGTGCTCGCGTAGCGCCGCAGGACCACGCGCACGACGAGCGTCGCGGCGGCGAGCCCGAGCAGCGTCACGAGCCACGACACCGGTCCGACGAGCTCCTGCAGCAACCGCCCCGCGGCGACCGACCCGGCGGCCAGGCCGAGGGCCGTGCGCCGCCACGCGAGCCGCGTGCGCTCGAGCGCCAGCCCGGTGTCCTGCGCGCGCTCGCTCATCGCAGCAGCAGCCCCAGCAGCACGAGCACGCCCGCGGCCAGCACGCCCGTGACGAGCACCGCGAAGCCGATCGGCGCGGGCAGCGGCGTGCGCCGGCGCATCGCGCGCTCCCCGCGCGCCCACCCCCACCAGCCCAGCAGCGGCGTCACGGTCCCGAGGGCGACGAGCACGACGGACGCCGCCAGGCGCAGGCGCTCCTCGACGGGCAGGTCCAGCGCCTCGAGCGCGACACCGCCCGCGAGCAGCGCGAGCGACGTGCGCACCCACGCGAGGAACGTGCGCTCGTTCGCAAGCGAGAACCGCGCGTCCGGCTCGTCGCCGCCGGAGTACACCCAGGCGGGGCGGCGGCGGTCGGGGGAGGGGCTCACCCCGCCATTGTCACGTACGGCACTGACCTGCGCCCCGGCCCGCGCCCGGCCGTGCCGAGGTATCTGGACGCGGGTTCGTCGCCCCTGGTGTGCAAGGTGGCGGCGGGCAGCCGACATGACAGGGGTGGGAGGGACGCATGGACGAGCGCACGACGTTGGACCGCGAGCTGCGGCGCATGGCGGTGCTGCACGCGCGCGAGCTGGCGGCGCAGCGGCGCCCGCGCCCCGTGGCCCGGCGCGTCCTCGTTCAGCGCGCGGTCGTCGGGCGGCTGCCGAACACCGCGGTGCCCACGCGCACGGTCGTCGCTCCGTGAGCGACGGCGACCTCGAGGTCGCCGCTCATCCCCATCGACAGCTCGACCACGTCGGCGGTGCCCGGCGCACCGCTCGCACGCACCTCGTCGCGCAGGTCCCGCAGGCGCGCGTAGCCCGCGGCGACCACACGCTCGTCGTCCGACCGTGCACCCACCGTCATGAACCCGACCAGGCGCAGCCCCTCGGTCGCGGCGACCTCGAGCGCCAGCGCTGCCGCCTCGTCGGGGGCGACGCCGCTCTTCGTCGGCTCGCCCGACACGTTCACCTGCACCATGACGTCCAGCGGGGCGGTGACGCGCGCCGCGAGCCGCCGCGCGAGGTCGACCGACGCGACCGTCTCGACGCACGACGCCCAGCGCAGCGCCGCGTTCACCTTGTTCGACTGCAGCGGCCCGATCACGTGCCAGGTGGGGGCGCGGTCGACGAGCTCGGGGGCCTTCGCGACGAGCTCCTGGACGCGGTTCTCGCCGAGCAGCACGGGACGCAGCGACGGGTCCGCCGCGCACGCCGCGGCGTCCGCCTCGAGCACCGCGCGGACCGTCGCGACGGGCTGCGTCTTCGTCGCGAGCAGGAGCCGCACGTCGTCGCGGCCGGCCGCCGCGCACGCCCGCGCGACACGCGCGCGGACCGCGGCGAGGCGAGCGGGCAGGTCGTTCTCCACGGCCAGCGAACCTAGCCCACGCCGGTCGCCCGGGACCAACCGGTCCGGGGCCGGTCCGGGAGCTCCCCGATGCGCCCGGAGGCGGCCGCGTGGCACGGTGGGGGCGTGAAGACGCTGCTCAACGTCATCTGGCTGGTGCTCGCGGGGTTCTGGCTCGCGCTCGGGTACGTCGCCGCGGGGATCGTGTGCTGCGTGCTCGTCGTGACGATCCCGTTCGGCATCGCCTCGTTCCGGATCGCCGGCTACGCGCTGTGGCCGTTCGGCCGCACGGTCGTCGACAAGCCCACCGCCGGGGCGTGGTCGACGATCGGCAACGTGGTCTGGCTGCTCGTCGCGGGCCTGTGGCTCGCCATCGGGCACGTCGTCACCGCGGTCCCGCTGTTCCTGTCGGTCATCGGGATCCCGCTGGGGATCGCGAACCTCAAGATGATCCCGATCTCGCTGCTGCCGCTCGGCCGGCAGGTCGTCCCGAGCGACCGGCCGTTCGCCTGAGTCAGTCCTTCGCGATGTCCGCGACCGTCGCGGACGTCAGGCGCACGAGGTCGTCGGGCGCGAGCTCGACGTCCAGGCCGCGCCGGCCGCCCGAGACGAACACCGTGTCGAACAGCCACACGGTCTCGTCGACGACCGTCGGGTGCGCGTGCCGCTGCCCGAGCGGCGAGATGCCCCCGACGACGTACCCGGTCGCGCGCTCCGCGTCGGGCTTCGGTGCCATCGACGCCTTCTTCCCGCCCACGGCCGCGGCGAGCGCCTTGAGGTCGAGCTGCCCGGTGACGGGCACGACCGCGACCGTGAGCGTGCCGTCGACGAGCGTCATGAGGGTCTTGAAGACCTGCTCCGGCGGCACGCCCAGCACCTGCGCGGCCTCGAGCCCGTAGCCGAGGTCGGAGGCGGGGTCGTGCTCGTACGGGTGCGCGGTGTGCGGCACGCCCGCCGCGGCGAGGGCGACGAGCGCCGGGGTCCCGGTGGGCGCGTGCTTGACGTTCTTGGCCACGCGACCAGGGTAGGGCGGCGCGCCGGGCCGGGGGCCGACGAGCGCGCGAGGCTAGAGCGCGCCGACGGCCACGACCCGCAGGACCACCTCGCCGGCCTCGTCGGACGCGGGCAGGTCGACGACCGCGTCGATGCGCCAGTCGTGGTCGCCCTCGGGGTCGTCGAGGAGCTGGCGCACCCGCCACGTGGCCGGCCCCGGGGTCACCTGGAACAGCGCGGGCCCGCGCGCCGGGGCGCCCGTGAGCACCTCGTCGTGGTCGTCGAAGAACGGGTCCACGGCCTGCGCCCAGCGCTCGGCGGTCCACGGCACGCCCTCGTCGTCCACGTCACCGAGGACCGCCAGCGCGCCGTACTGCTCGCGGGCGACCAGCTCTACGCGGCGGAACAGCGCGCCGCGCACGAGCGCGCGGAACACGCGCGGGTTGTCGGTGATCGGCTGCGGGGTGTCGTCGTCGACGCCGCCCGGGGCGTCCGCGCCCGGCTCGTCGAGGGGGTTGGCGAGGCGCTCCCACTCGTCGAGCAGGCTCGAGTCCGTGCGGCGCACGAGGTCGCCGAGCCACTCGATCAGCTCCCACAGCTCCTCGGTGCGCGCGTCCTCCGGGACCGTCTGGCGCAGCGCCCGGTAGGCGTCCGCGAGGTAGCGCAGCAGCACGCCCTCGGTGCGGTCGAGCGAGTAGAGGCTGACGTACTCGGCGAACGTCGCCGCGCGCTCGTGCATGTCGCGCACCACCGACTTGGGCGACAGCTCGAGGTCGGCGACCCACGGGTTCGTCGTGCGGTACGACGCGAACGCGGTGGCCAGCAGCTCGGCCAGCGGGCGCGGGTAGGTGACGTCCTCGAGCAGCGCCATGCGCTCGTCGTAGTCGAGGCCCTCGGCCTTCATCGCCGCGACCGCCTCGCCGCGCGCCTTGTTCTCCTGCGCCGCCAGGACCTGGCGCGGGTCGTCGAGCGTCGCCTCGATGACGGACACGACGTCGTGCGCGTACCCCGGGTCGCCCGGGTCGAGCAGCTCGAGCGCCGCGAACGCGAACGGCGACAGCGCCTGGTTGAGCGCGAAGTTCGGCGGCAGGTCCTGCGTGAGGCGCACGGTCCGACGACGACCGCGCGGGGCCGAGGCGTCGGCGACCTCGACGCGCTCGACCACGCCCGCGGCGCGCAGCGACCGGTAGACCGCGATCGCGCGGCGCACGTGCAGCCCGCGAGCGCCGGCGGGCTCGTGGTTGTCGGTGAGCAGCCGCGTCATCGCCGCGACCGGGTCCTCGCCGCGCTCGCCGCGCGCGAGCACGTGCAGCACCATCGCGTGCGTCACCGCGAAGCTCGAGGTCAGCGGCTCGGGCGGCGCGTCGCGCAGGCGCTCGAACGTCTTGTCCGTCCAGTTCACGTGCCCGGGCGGCGCCTGCTTGCGGACGATCTTCTTGAGCTTCTTCGGGTCGTCGCCCGCCTTCGCCAGGGCCTTGCGGTTCTCGATGACGTGCTCGGGCGCCATGACGACGACCTCGCCGACCGTGTCGAAGCCCGCGCGCCCGGCCCGCCCGGCGATCTGGTGGAACTCGCGCGCCGACAGGTGCCGCATGCGCGTGCCGTCGTACTTCACGAGGCTCGTGAGGACCACGGTGCGGATCGGCACGTTGATGCCGACCCCGAGCGTGTCCGTGCCGCACACGACCGGCAGCAGGCCCTTCTGCGTGAGGCGCTCCACGACCCGGCGGTACTTGGGCAGCATCCCCGCGTGGTGCACGCCCACGCCGTGCCGCAGCAGGCGCGACAGGGTCTTGCCGAAGCCCGGCCCGAACCGGAACGCGCCCAGCTCGGCGGCGATCGCGTCGCGCTGCTCACGGCTCGTGAGGGTCGCCGACAGCAGCGACTGCGCGCGCTCCACGGCCTCCTTCTGCGTGAAGTGCACGACGTACACCGGTGCGCGGCGCGTGGTCACGAGCTCGTCGAGCACCTCGTGCAGCGGCTCGACCACGTACGAGAACGTCAGCGGCACCGGGCGCTCGGCGTTCGTGATGACCGCGACCTCGCCGCCCGTGCGGCGCCGCAGGTCGTCGGCGAAGAACGTGACGTCGCCGAGGGTCGCCGACATGAGCACGAACTGCGCGCGCGGCAGCTCCAGCAGCGGCACCTGCCACGCCCAGCCGCGCTGCGGGTCCGAGTAGAAGTGGAACTCGTCCATGACGACCTGGCCGGCGTCCGCGTCCGCGCCGTCGCGCAGCGCCAGGTTCGCCAGGATCTCCGCGGTGCAGCAGATGATCGGGGCCGTCGGGTTCACCGACGAGTCGCCCGTCATCATCCCGACGTTCTCCGAGCCGAACGCCGCCACGAGCGCGAAGAACTTCTCGCTCACCAGGGCCTTGAGCGGCGCGGTGTAGAACGTGCGCCTGCCCTGCGCGAGTGCGACGAAGTGCGCGGCCGTCGCCACGAGCGACTTCCCGGACCCCGTCGGCGTCGACAGGATCACGTGGTTGCCCGTCACGAGCTCGAGGAGCGACTCCTCCTGGTGCGGGTAGAGCGTCAGGCCCTGGTCGGCCGCCCACCCCGTGAACGCCTCGTAGAGGGCGTCGGGGTCGGTCGGGTCGGCGGGGATGCGGTCGGCGAGCGTCGCGGGCACCGCCCGATCCTCCCATCCCGCGCGCACCCGCCGCCTCGACCGGCGGGCGGCGCGGGCCCGACCTAGCCTCGGAGCATGAAGCCGTTCGTGCTCCTGGCTTCGCGCGCCGAGGACGACGCCGCGGACGACGAGTACGCGCAGGTGCTGCGCTTCGGCGGGCTCGACGAGGGGTCGCTCGTGCGCGTCCGCATGGAGGCCGGGCCGATGCCCGCGATCGACCTCGACGCGGTCAGCGGGATCGTCGTCGGCGGGAGCCCGTTCGACGCGAGCACCCCCGCGGACCGCAAGTCCGCCACGCAGGTGCGTGTCGAGCGCGAGATGTCCGCACTGCTCGACCGGGTCGTGCCGCGCGACGTGCCGTTCCTCGGCGCGTGCTACGGCGTCGGGACGCTCGGCACGCACCAGGGCGGCGTCATCGACCGCACGTACGCGGAGCCGATCGGCGCCGTGCGCATCACGCTCACGCCCGAGGGCCGCCGCGACCCGCTGCTCGCGGACGTCCCCGACGCGTTCGACGCGTTCGTCGGGCACAAGGAGGCGTGCCGTGTGCTGCCGGCCACCGCGACCCTGCTCGCGAGCTCCGCGACCTGCCCGGTCCAGATGTTCCGCGTGCGCCGCAACCTCTACGCGACCCAGTTCCACCCCGAGCTCGACGTCGCGGGGATCTCCGCGCGCATCCGGGTCTACGGCGGGTACGGCTACTACGAGCCCGGTGAGCAGGAGCAGGTGCTCGCGGGCGTGGCCGCCGCGGACGTGTGGGCGCCGCCGCGCATCCTCTCCGCGTTCGTCGAGCGGTACCGGCGTCGCTGAGCGCGCGCGGCCCGGGCACCGCACGATGGGACGGTGATCCTCGAGTCGTCGCGCCGCCGGGTGGGTACCGCGCTGTTCCTGCGCGTCGCCGGTCCGGACGGGGTCGCCACCCGGGAGCGGATCCACCTCACGCCCGGGCCGCGCTGGTTCGCGCCCGACGCCGCGATCCGCCGCGTGCACGGCGACGCGTCGATGTTCGTCGGCGGGCTGCGGGCCCTGCTGCTGCAGTCGCTGCACCCCGCGGCGATGGCGGGCGTCGCGGGGCACTCCGGGTACCGCGGCGACCCGTGGGGTCGGCTCGCGCGGACCAGCACGTTCCTCGCCGTGACCGCGTTCGGCACGGCCGACGACGCCCAGGCCGCGGTCGACCGGGTGCGCGCGGTGCACCAGCGGGTCCGGGGGCGGACCCCCGACGGGGTGCCGTACCGCGCCGACGACCCCGCGCTGCTGCGCTGGGTGCACGTCGCCGAGGTCGACTCGTTCCTGCGCGCGCACCAGCGGTTCGGGGCGCGTCCGCTCGACGCGGCCGGGGCGGACGCGTACCTGCGGGACGCCGCCGTGGTCGGCCGCGCGCTCGGCGCCGACGAGCTGCCCGAGACGGTGGGCGACCTCGCGGCGGCGATCGACGCGTTCCGACCCGCGCTCGCGGCGGGCGAGCAGGCGCGCGACACCGCGCGGTTCCTGCTCGACGAGCCACCCGTGCCCCCGGCGGCGCGTGCGGGCTACGCGCTGCTCAGCGGCGCCGCCGTCGCCACGCTGCCCGCGTGGGCCGTCGCGGAGCTCGGGCTGCGGGTGCCCGGGCCGGTGCGGCGTGCGGCCGCCCTGGCCGGCGGGCACGCCGTCACGCGCGGCATCCGGTTCGTGCTCGGGCCCGACCACGCGCGCCGCGTCACGCACGACCGCGGCGTCGCCGCGCCGACCCGCGGCTGACCGGCCCCCCGCGGGCTCGTCGTGCGCTCTTGCGGCGCGACCCCGGACGCGCGACCGTGGCGGCGGGACCGGTCGACCGGGCCGGGGCGGACACGGGGGACCCCATGACGCAGGCGCAGCGGACGTTCGACGTGGTCGTCATCGGCGGGGGAGCGGTCGGGGAGAACGCCGCCGACCGCGCCTCGCGCACGGGGCTGGACGTCGCGCTCGTCGAGGGCGACCTCGTCGGCGGTGAGTGCTCCTACTGGGCGTGCATGCCGTCGAAGGTGCTCCTGCGTCCCGACGCCGCGCGGGACGCCGCCCGCCGCACGCCGGGTGTCGCCGACCCCGGCGACCTCGACGTCGCGGCCGTGCTCGCGCGGCGCGACGAGATCACGCACCACTGGGACGACGCGCCGCAGGCCGACTGGGTCGCGAGCGCGGGCCTCACGCTGCTGCGGGGGCACGCGCGGTTCACCGGGCCGCGCAGGCTCGTCGTCGAGCCCCGCGACGACGAGACCGCGCTCGAGGTCGAGGCGCGGCACGCCGTCGTCGTCGCGACCGGCTCGCTGCCCACGCCCCCCCCCGTCGACGGTCTCGCCGCCGCGCGGCCCTGGACGAGCCGCGACGCGACCGCCGCGCGGCACGTGCCCGCGCGGCTCGCCGTGCTCGGTGGCGGGGTGGTGGGGTGCGAGCTCGCGACGGCGTTCGCGAGCCTCGGCAGCGACGTGACCGTCCTCGTGCGGGGCGAGCGGTTGCTCGCGGCGGCCGAGCCGTTCGCGGGCGAGGCGGTGCTCGCGTCGCTGCGCGCCCGCGGCGTGCGCGTCGTCCTCGGGGCCCGAGTCCGCCGCGTGCACCGCGACGACGACGGCGTGCACGTCGCGCTCGACGACGAGGTCGTCACCGCCGACGAGCTCCTCGTCGCCACCGGGCGGCACCCGCGCACGCGCGACCTCGGCCTCGAGACGATCGGCCTCGAGCCGGGTGCGCCGCTCGACGTGGACGACGCGCTCGCGGTCCGGGGCGTGCCGTGGCTGTTCGCCGTGGGCGACGTGACGGGCCGGACCGGCACGACGCACCAGGGGAAGTACGACGCGCGGGTCGCGGGGGACGTGGTGGCCGCCCGGTTCGGACCCGACGAGGCCGCGCGCGCCGCCGAGGCCACCGCGGGGCCGTGGAGCCGGTACCGCGCGAGCGCGGACCACGCCGCCGTGCCGCAGGTGGTGTTCACGCAGCCGGAGGTCGCGTGGGTCGGGCTCACCGAGCGCGCCGCGCGGGACGCGGGCCTCGACGTGCGGGTGGTGGCGTACGACCTGGCGAACCTCGCGGGGGCGAGCGTGGTCTCGCCCGACTACGCCGGGCGCGCGCAGCTCGTGCTCGACACCGCGCGCGACGACGTCGTCGTCGGTGCCACGTTCGTCGGGCCCGACGCCGCCGAGATGCTGCACGCCGCGACCGTCGCGGTCGTCGGCGAGCTGCCGCTCGCGCGGCTCTGGCACGCCGTCCCGTCCTACCCGACGCTCAGCGAGGTGTGGCTGCGGTTCGCCGAGACCGCCGGCCTGTGAGCGCGCGGCTCGGCCGACGGCCGGCGGGGTCCGGGGGCGGGGGTCGCCGGCGCCTCAGCCGAGCGAGCCGTCGCTCGACAGCACCAGCCCGATCGCGGCCTCGCCCTGACGCACGGCCTCGCCGATGAGCCCGAAGTCGTACGCCGTGAACTCGGTGAAGACCAGCCCGTAGGCCTCCTCGAGCCCCGGCCGGCAGAACGGCCGCTCGGGGCACTCGGCGGGACCGGCGAGCGTCAGCCCGCCCGCGCACGCCTCCGCCAGCTCGGACAGCGTGCTGACCCCGTGCTCGTCGGCGAACTCCTGGGTGACCGCGAACGCGTTCTGGTCCTGCGCCTGCGAGGCCTTGCCGACGACCAGCCCGCGCTCCTCGGCGAGCGGCTCGAGCGCGGCGACCGTCGCGTCGACGTCACCCGACGCGACGGGCTCCGCGTCGGGGCCGTTGACCGCGGTGTTGAGGAACTCCGCGAGCGTCGCCGCGTACTCGGGCACCACGGCGAGCTCGCCCGACTCGAGCGCCGGCAGGTACGTCTCGCGCGCCCCGATCTCCCGGACCTCGGCGTCGAAGCCCGCGGTCCGCAGCACCTCGGCGTAGATGTTCGCGAGCGTGCTGCTCTCCGAGAAGTTCGCGGCGCCGACCACGACCGACGCGCCCTCGCCGGACTGCTCCTGCGCCGCCAGGCCCTCGTCCTCCACGAACCGGTGCGCGACCTCGCTCGACGTCTGCCGGTCGATGTCGACGGCCTTGTTGAGCGCGATGAGGCCGTCGGTGTCGAGCGCGTCGGACACGCCGTCCAGGAGCGGGACGAGCGTCGGGTGCGCCTCGGCGACCGACGCGCTGACGGCCGGGACGACGTTGTCGGCGTTCTGCAGCGTCTTGTCGTCCTCGAGCACGACGAGCCGGTCCCCCGCGACGGGCTCGCAGGCGTCGCCCGCGGCGGAGCCCGCGCCGGTGGGGTCGGCCTTCCCGCCCCCGGAGCCGGGGTCGCCGCACGCGGCGAGCACGAGCAGGGACGCGAGCGAGAGGGCGGCGAGGCGCTGGCGGTGCGGGGTCACGGTGCCTCCAAGGGCGGATGAGCGGGACGGGCGGTGCGGCGGGCGGGCGGCGGTGCGTCACGTGCGGTCATCGCGCGGTCCCATTCGAGCGGGGGCCGCCCGCCGCGGCAACCCCTGGCGGCGGATCCGCGGCGGTGCCGGCGCGCCGGGTGCGGCCCGGTCCGGCGCGCCGTGCCGCGTCCCGGACACCGCGGGGCGTGACGGCACGCTGGGCGGCCGCGAGCAGCCCCTCGGCGACCAGGCACAGCGCCGCGACCAGCAGGCCGCCGGCCAGGACCTGCCCGTAGCGCTGGGTCGCGAACCCCGACACGACGACCGTGCCGAGGCTGCGCCCGCCCACGAGCGCCGCGAGCGGCACGGTCGCGAGCACCTGCACGACGGCGGTGCGCACGCCCGCCGCGAGCAGCGGCACGGCGAGCGGCAGCTCGACGACCCACAGCCGCCGCCCGCCGCTCATGCCGAGACCGCGCGCCGCGTCCAGGACGTCGCGGTCCACGCCCGCGAGCCCGGTCACGGCGTTGGTCAGCAGCGGCGGGACCGCGAACACCGCGCACGCGAGCACCGTCGCGGTGTTCCCGAACAACCCGGCGGACGCGAGCAGGGTCAGCAGCGCGAGCGTCGGGACCGCGCGCGTGCTGTTCGCGACGACGACGCCGAGGGTCGCGCCGCGCCGCGCGCGCCCGAGCCACACGCCCACGGGCAGCGCGACGACGGCTGCGAGCAGCACCGCGAGCAGCGTGACCCGCAGGTGCGCGGCGGTCAGCGCGAGCACGCCGGAGCGGCCCGTCCAGTTGAGCGGGTCGTTGAGCCACGCGAACGCCTCGGTCAGCAGGTCCACGCCGCCCCCTCGTCGCGGTCCCTGTCGCGGTCCCCGTCGCGGCGCATCAGGCGGCCGCCCGGTCGGCGCGCCGGCCACGCCACGGCATCAGCAGCCGCCCGACGAGCACGACGAGCAGGTCGGCGACCAGTGCCAGCAGCACGCACAGCACCGTCGCGGTCATGATCTCGGCGTGGTAGTCGCTGCGGAAGCCGCGGAACATGAGCTGCCCGAGCCCGCCGTACCCGACGACCACGCCCACGGTCACGAGCGCGACCGTCGTCACGGTCGCCACGCGCACGCCCGCGACGACGCTCGGCAGCGCCTGCGGCAGCTCGACCTGCAGCAGCATCCGCACCCGCCCGTAGCCCATGCCGCGCGCCGCGTCCGTGACCGCGGGGTCCACGCCCGCCAGCCCGACGAGCACGTTGCGCACGAGCACCAGCAGCGCGTACAGCACGAGGCCGATGAGCACGGTCGTGCGCCCGATCCCGGTGTAGGGCGCGAGCAGCGCGAACAGCGCGAGCGACGGCACCGTGTAGAGCACGCCCGTGGTCCCGACGCCCGGCCCCGCGAGCCGCGGCCGCAGGTGCGCGAGGCCCGCGAGCGGGAGCGCGACGACGAGCGCGAGCGCCACCGCCTGGACCGTGAGCGACACGTGCTGCGAGAGCGCGCGCTCGATGTCGTCGGCGTTGCGCGTCACGTAGTCCCACGAGAACCACGGGTTGGGTGGCGCGTCGGTCGCGGGCATGGCAGCGAAGGTAGACCCGCGCTCCGACACCCGCCCGGCGAGCGGTTCGCCCGGACGTCCGCCGGGTGGGTCGCGGTTGTCGGTGCGCGCCGTTAGCGTCCCTCGCGTGGACGACGAGTGGGCGATCCGGTTCGAGCACGCGGCCAAGACGTACGCCGCGGGCTCGTCGGCGCGGGGCGACGCACCCGCCGCGGTCGACGACCTGACGCTCGACGTGCGCACGGGGGAGGTGCTCGTGCTCGTCGGCCCCTCCGGCTGCGGCAAGTCGACGACGCTCCGCATGGTCAACCGTCTCGTCGAGCCGACGGGCGGCCGCGTGCTCGTCGAGGGGCGGGACGTCGCGACGCTCGACGTGGTCGAGCTGCGGCGCCGCATCGGCTACGTCATCCAGAACGTCGGGCTGTTCCCGCACCGCACGGTCGCGCAGAACGTCGCCACCGTCCCGCGGCTGCTCGGCTGGGACCGCACGCGCACCCGCGCGCGCACCGCCGAGCTGCTCGAGCTCGTCGGCCTCGCGCCCGACCGGTACGCGCGCCGCTACCCGCACGAGCTGTCCGGCGGCGAGCGCCAGCGCGTCGGCGTGGCCCGCGCGCTCGCGACCGACCCGCCCGTGCTGCTCATGGACGAGCCGTTCGGCGCGGTCGACCCCGTGGGCCGGCGCCGCCTGCAGGACGAGTTCGCGCGCATCCAGCGCGAGCTCGGCACCACCGTCATGCTCGTCACGCACGACGTGGACGAGGCCGTCCGCATGGCCGACCGCGTCGCCGTCATGAGCGCCGGCGGTCACGTCGAGCAGCTCGCAACCCCGCTCGACGTCGTCGCCCGCCCCGCGAGCCCGGCGGTCGCCGACCTCGTCGGCCGCGGCCGCACCGCCCGCCTCCTGGCCCTCGGCCGCCTCACCCGCGACGACCTCGACCCCGCGACGACCGCCCCGCCGGACGCCCCGGTCGTGCACGTCGGCGACGAGCTCGGCGACGTCCTCGACGCCCTCGCCCGCGACGGGGTCACCTCCGCGGCGGTGCACGCCGACGGCGTCCCGGTCGGCGTGGTCACCACCACCCAGGTCCTGACCGCCCTGCGCCGCCTGGTCGCCCCGAGCGGCTCGGCCGCGGTGGACGCCTGACCGGAGCGCGAGCCCCTCAGAGGCCGCCGAGGATGCGGCCCACGACGATCTTCGTGATCATCGCCGCCGGGTAGACGAGGGCGTAACCGAGGGCCACCCGGGCGTCGTACCGGGTGCGCCCGTTCGCGAACGCGAGGATCGCGGGCTGGGTCTGCGCGCCGCTCATGATCCCGGACAGGCGCGTGCCGCCGACGTGGAACACCCGCCGCATGACGAGGTAGAGCCCCGTGGAGACGAACGTCGTGACGACGACGCCCAGCACGAGGATCTTGAGCCACTCGCCGGACGTGAACGCCGCCCCGATCTGCGCGCCGGCGCGGGAGCCGGCCTGGGCGAGGAAGATCAGCAGGCCGAGCTCGGACATCGCCTGCGCCGCGGTGAACGGCATCGCGGTGACGACGGGGCCGATGCGCCCGATCCTCCCGAGCACGAGCCCGACGAGCAGCGTGCCGAACGCCGACCCGATGGTGAACACGCCGCCCGGGACGGGGATCTGCACGGCGCCGAGCAGGATGCCCGCTGCCATGCCGACGCCGAGCACCACGGGCACGATGTCCGACAGGCCGCGCGACGAGTCGCCGAACCAGGTCGAGACCTCGGCCATCCGCTCGCGCGGGGCGATGACGCGGACACGGTCGCCGAGCTGGAGCTGCAGGTCGTCGGTGGCGAGCATGTCGACGTCGCCGCGGCGCACGCGGGAGACGGTCGCGCCGAACCGGTGGTACAGGTCGAGCTCGGCGACGGTGCGGCCGGCGGCGTGCTCCGCGGACACGGTGACGCGCCGCATGTCGAGGTACTGCCGGTCGGCCTCGAGGTGGTGCGAGGACGTGTGCCCGAGCTCGCGGGTGACGGCCTCGACGTCCTCGGTGGGGCCGACGACGGTCACGAGGTCGTCGAGCAGCAGCAGGTCGGTGGAGTCGGCGGGCCGGATCGGGGAGGTCTCGCCGCGGCGGACGCGGGAGAACTTGATCCGGTCGCCGTGGAGCTCCTCGAGCTCCTGGATGCTGAGGTGCGCGTCGACCTCGACGCGCACGGTCCGGCTCACCAGGGTCGGGGGCGCGTCTGCGTCCTGCGTGCGGTGCCGCAGCGCGACGGACACGGCGGCGAGCATCCCGACGACCCCGAACAGGTACGTCACGGCGTACCCGATGGTCGGGCCCGTGGCGTCGCCCGCCGCGTCGCGCGCGGCGGCCAGGGCCGGGGTGTTGGTCACGGCACCCGCCCACGAGCCCGCGACGACGGGCGGGTCCAGCCCCAGCAGCCCGCCGACGCCCACGGCGACGGCCGCGCTCGCGACGAGCACGCCCGCGACGGCGAGGATCGGCCCGAGGCTGCGGCGCAGCGACGAGAAGAACGTCGCCCCGGAGATGATCCCGACGCAGAACGTGAACAGCGCCAGGCCGAGCGTCCCCATCGCCTCGGGGACCTCGAGGTCGACGTCGTACGACGCGGCCCACGCCGCCAGCCCGATGGACAGCAGCAGCACCGCCGCGGCGCCCAGCCCCACGCCACGCACCTTGAGGTGCCCGACGGCGGAACCGATGCCGATGACGACGAAGAGCAGCAGGACGGGCTGCTGCGAGAGGAAGTCGAAGACCTGGGACATACCTGCTCCGAGGGGGCTGCGGCGCGGCGTCGTGACGACGCTGCCGCCATTCAAGCCCCGCGTCCGGGCCCGGGACTGGTCCCTAGGGCCCGGGCTGTGGACGGCCCCTCGCCACGCGGGTCCGTCACCCGGCAGGATCGCCCCGGCAGCCGACGCCGAGGGGGAGCGCACATGCCGACGGACTGGGTCCAGGCGTTCATCGTCCTGACGCTCGTCGTCCCGGGGTTCGTCTACCAGGTGTCGCGGCGCGCGGTCGCGGGCCCCGACCCGGAGCAGGCGGACTTCGGCACGCGCATCCTGCGGGCGATCGTGTCGACCGCCGCGTTCGGCGGCATCTACGCGCTCGTCGTCGGCCGGTTCGTCGTCGCGTACGTGCGGGACCCCGACCGGGCGCTGACGGACGTGCAGCTCGTCGGCGTCGTGTTCGTCGCCCTCGCGCTCGTCGTCCCGTGGGTGTTCGCGCGGGCCGGCTACTGGCTGGCGAGCGCCCGCTGGTTCGGCCTGCTGCGCGCCCGGCTGCTCGACGCGCTGCGCCTGCGCCGCCCGTACGACCCGACGCCGACCGCGTGGGACTGGGCGTTCCGGCGCAGCGAGGCCGGGTGGGTGCGGGTCCGACTCGAGGACGGGCTGTGGCTGGGCGGCTACTACGGCAGCCGGTCGTTCGCGACGTCGTACCCGCACCCGCAGGAGGTGTTCGTCGAGCAGGGCTGGGTGGTCGACGAGGACGGCGTCTTCACCGACGTGTGCCACGCGCCGAACGGGATGATCATCAAGTGCACGAAGGCGGTCACCGTGGACTTCCTCCCGCTGGCTCCGGATACTGGGAGCCAGTCCACCGGGCAGCAGGAGGCGAGCTGATGCCGGACAGACGCGAGGCACCGAGGACCGAGCCGGTCTCCAAGTGGTTCGCGCCTCCCGCCGGCGGCTACAGCGGGTTCGGCCCGACCGGGGAGGTCGTCGCGAGCCCGGGCCGGCCGCCCAAGGTGCCCGCTACCGCGCGCGGCGTACGCCGCCTGGTCGAGCGCCGCGACGAGACCCGCTGAGGCACGCTCAGCGGGGGGGTGCGGCAGGCCGCGAGGAGACGGGCGCGCAGGTCGGCGGACCGGGTCGCGTAGTCGCGCTGGCGGCGGACGTACTCCGCCTTGCCCTCGGGGGTCTCGATCGCGACGGGCGCCAGGCCGTAGGACGACACGTCGTACGGCGAGGCCGCCATGTCCGTGTACCGGATCTCGCGCGCCAGCTCGAACGTGTCGAGCAGCAGGTCGCCGGGCACGAGCGGGCCCAGCTTGAGCGCCCACTTGTAGAGGTCCATGTTCGCGTGCAGGCAGCCGGGCTGCTCGAGCGCGGGCTGGGTCTCCCGGGTGGGCTGCAGGGTGTTGCGCGGCGCCGCCTGCGGGGTGAAGAAGCGGAACGCGTCGAAGTGCGTGCAGCGGATCCGGTGCCCCTCGACGACGGCGTCGGTGCCGTCCTGCCCGAGCCGCAGGGGCAGCGGGTGCCGGTGCGCGTCCTGCCGGTAGACCATCGCCCACTCGTGCAGGCCGAAGCAGCCGGTCGCCGCGGGCCGGGCGGCCGTCGCGCCGACGACCTGCTCGACGTACGCCACCGTGCTGCCGCGGTCCGCGAGGAACGCCGCGACGTCGAGGCGCGTGCGGCCCTCGTCGTCGACCGTGTACCAGCGCCAGGCGGCGTGCGGGGCGGGACCGTCGGGGCCCGGCTCGAGGACCACGCCCGCGCCGGGGTGCCAGCGCCGCAGGAGCGCCGGCTTGGTCGGGTAGTACTCGAACAGGAAGTCCTCGACCGCGTGCCGCTCGTGGCGGGAGCGGCGCTCGCGGTGACCGGCGGTGAACGCGTCGGCGCGCTCGGCGTGCGCGTGCGCGGCCGCGGCCCACGTGTCGTGGTGGAGCACGACGAGCGTGGGGGCCTCGGGGTCCAGTGCGGTCACGGACCCAGGATACGAAGCCGTTCGCCGCGGCCGCGCACGCCGACCGTCGGGGTCCGGCACCCCGACGGCCGTCCCGCCCCGGTCCGGTGCCGTGCCGGACCGGGGCGGGACGTGCTCAGGTCACGGCCGCGGTCCGCGCAGCGTGACCTGGACGGAGCCGCCGACCTCCAGGTCGGCCTGGGTGCACTCCGCCGCCGGGTCCTCCACGACGACGGTCGGCCAGTGGTGCTCGTCGCCGATCGCCTCGGCCGTGATGCGCTCGGCGGTGTCGAGGTCGACGCACGCCTCGGTGATCCCGGTCCGCAGCGCCTCGGTCAGCGAGGCGACGAACGGGTGGACCTCCTCGCTCTCCCGGGACGCCCGGCCGCCGGGCACGACCGCGAGCGTGCGGGGCACGGCGGGGTCGGCCGCCGGCGTCGGGTCCGCCACCCCCTCCTGCTCGGGGACGTCGTCGTACGCGAAGCCGATGTCCGCGCACTCCAGCTCGGGGGTCCCCGGGGTGCGCTCCTGGACGCGGACCGTCCAGTCGTCGAGGCCGAGCCGGTCGAGCTCCGCGCGGGCGGCCGCGACGGCCGCCTCCGCGTCGAGGCACTGCGCGCCGAGCCCGTCGACCTCGTCGCCGAGGCTCGCCTCGAGCGCGCGGACGGCCCGCGCCTGCGGGTCCGGGGCCTGCGGGGTCGCCTCGGTGGGCACCTCGTCGCGCGGTGCGACGACGAGCAGGCCCTCGTGGCGCACCGCCACGGGGTCGGTGATCGGCGGCAGCCCGTTCATCGCCTGGTACTCCTGGCAGTCGGCGACCGGGTCGCCGGTGAGCAGCGGCCCGCCGGACCGCTCCTCCTCCGGGGCGTCCCACCGTGTGAGGCACGTGATGCCGTCGGCCGGTCCCGTGCCCCGGTGCTGGCCGTCGACCGCCGCGTACGCGACGCCCCCGCCCACGAGCACGGCGGCCAGGCCGCCGGTCACCGCGACCCCGCGCCGTCGGCGCGCGCGCACCACCCGCGCCTGGGTGTCGTCCGTCGTCTCCGTCGTGACGTCCGTCGTCATGATCGTCTCCCGCATCGCGTCGTCGGCCGCCAGGTGGAGCCGCGCCGCCGGGTCCGTCGCCCGCAGGCGCCGCATCAGGTCCTCGCTCATCTCGCCTCCTGGGGTCCGGGACGGGCTGCTGCCCATCCGGTGCTGACGTGTCCGGCTCGTCCGGTGCGTTGCAGGACGGGTGGTGGGTCGTGGTCCTCCGGGGCCGTGTCGAGGGTGGCGAGCAGGGCGGCGAGCCGGCGGCGGGCGCGGTGCAGGCGCACGCGCACGGTGGCGCGCGGGACGCCGAGCACCTGGGCGACCTCGTCGCGCCCGAGCTCCTCCCACGCGACGAGGCGCAGCAGCTCGCGGTCGTCGGGCGGCAGGCGGTCCATCGCGCGTGCGAGCGCCGGGTCGGCGGGCTCGTGCGCGGGCACGGCCTCGGCGACCTGCTCGCGCAGCCGGTCGGCGAGCGCGAGCCGGCGCCGCTCGCCGCGGTGGTGGTTGGCCAGGACGCGCCGCGCGACGCCGTACAGCCAGGGCCGTGCCGCGTCGCCGTCGGGGACGTCGTCGAGGCGGCGCCACGCGACGAGGAACGTCTCGGCGACGACGTCGGCGGCGTCGGCCGGGTCGACGACCCGGCGCACGGCGTACGCGGTCAGCGGCGCGTGGGTGCGCTCGAACAGGTCGGTGAACCGCGCGCGGCGCGGGTCGTCACGTGCGGGGGCTGGCGGGCTCACGGGCCTCCCTCGATGGACGGGCGGGGTCACCCGTGACGTGTCCGGCACCCGCGCGGGCGTTACCGACCTCCGGTGCGAGGCCATCGAGCCGTCAGGGCCTCGGGACGAGGCGGTCGGCGACGCGCGTGGAGACGCCGTGCAGCAGCCGCTCCAGCGGTCCGCGCCCGAGCCACGTGCGCCACGCCCAGCAGACGAGCACGGTGGCGACGACGAGGGCGAGCCACGAGGTCGCGAGCGGCCGCCAGACGACCTCGGGCCCGACCGCCGCGATCACGACGACCTGCGCCGTGTACGCGGTGAACGCGAGCGCGCCGACGGCGGCGACCGGCGCCGACAGGCGGGGGGCGCGTGCCGCGGCCACGAGGCTCGCGGCGACGACGAGCAGCGCGCAGCCGGTGTTCCCGACGAGCTCGAACGTGCTGGACGCGTGCGGCGCGGTCGACGTCAGCGGGTGGTCGACGACGAGCGTCTGCGCGAGCCACCCGATGCCGTACCCGCCGACGACGAGCGCGCCCCCGACGCGCGCGAGGTCCCGCAGCAGGGCGCCCGAGGTCAGGTCGCACCGGCCGAGCGCCAGCCCGGCGAGCAGGTACGCGAACCAGACGAGCGCGGGGTAGTGCGGGCCGACGAGCAGCACGACGAGCTCGTCGAGCAGGTGGTCCGCGTGGGCGGAGCGCAGGTCGACGACGGCGCGCACGAGCGGCCCGACGACCGCGAGCGCCACGGCGGCCGTGACGAGCGTCCGCACGGACCAGGTGAGCACGAGGCAGCCCGCGAGGAACAGCAGCGCGTACGTCGGCAGGATGACGAGGATGGGGGTGCCGAGCTCCTCGAGCAGCAGGCCCACGCCGAGGACGACGACCGCGCGCGCCGCGACCCGCACGCGCACCCGCCGCAGGTCGCGTCCCGTGACGGGCTGGGCGCCGCCGGAGAGCAGGGCGAGGGAGAGCCCGGCGAGCACGACGAACAGCGCGGACGAGCGGCCGTCGGCGAGGTCGAGCACGCGGTCGCCGGCCGTGCCGGGAGTGGCCTGGGGGCCGACGTGCGCGGTGACCATGCCGAGCACGGCGGTCCCGCGCGCGACGTCGATGCCCACGAGCCGTGCCACGTGTCGAACCGTACGGCGTGCGGCCCCGCGGGCGGGAGAGCGGCGCGTTCCGGGGCAACAGGGGCCGTTTGGCCCTGGAGGTCTCGGATGATGGGCGATATCGTCCCGTCTCTTGATCGTTCCCCCGTGCGGGCGCCTACCCTCGCGTGTGAGCACCCGCGACGACGTCTACGTGCACGGCCACCACGAGTCGGTCCTGCGCTCCCACCGGTGGCGGACCGCCGAGAACTCGGCGGCCTACCTGCTGCCCGCGCTCGAGCCCGGCCAGCGGCTGCTCGACGTCGGCTGCGGCCCGGGCACGGTGACGATCGACCTCGCGCAGCGCGTCGCGCCGGGCGAGGTCGTCGGGATCGACGCGTCCGCCGCGGTCATCGAGATCGCCCGCAAGGCCGCCGCGGACGCCGGCGTCCTCAACGTCACGTTCGAGGTCGGCGACGCGTACGAGCCGGCGTTCGCGGACGACTCGTTCGACGTCGTGCACGCGCACCAGGTGCTCCAGCACCTCACGGACCCGGTCGCCGCGCTGCGCGAGATGAAGCGCGTCACCCGGCCGGGCGGCGTGGTCGCGGTGCGGGACTCCGACTACTCCGGCATGACCTGGTACCCGCCGTCGGCGGGGCTCGACGAGTGGTCCGCGCTCTACCACGAGGTCACGCAGGCCAACGGCGCGGAGGCCGACGCGGGCCGCCGCCTGCTGGAGTGGGCGCGCGCGGCGGGCTTCGACCCGGCCGGCATCACGCCGAGCGCGGGCGTGTGGTGCTACGCGACGCCCGAGGACCGCACGTGGTGGTCGGGTCTGTGGGCGGACCGCTGCGTCGCGTCGAACTTCGCGCAGCAGGCGATCGAGCACCACCTGGCCGACGAGGTCGGGCTCGAGCAGCTCGCCGACGCGTGGCACGAGTGGGGCCGTCAGGAGAACGGCTGGTTCGCGGTGCTGCACGGCGAGGTCCTCGCCCGCGCCTGACGCGACCTAGGCTGGGGCCCGTGCGTATCGCGAGGTTCACCACCGGTTCCGATCCCCGCTTCGCCCTCGTCGAGGGTGAGCCCGGCGCGGAGGAGCTCGTCGTCATCACGGGCGACCCCATCTACACGCCCGTGCAGCCGACGGGGGAGCGTATCCCGCTCGACGACGACGCGGTGCGGCTGCTCGCACCCGTGATCCCGCGCTCCAAGATCGTGGGCGTCGGGCGCAACTACGCCGACCACGCCGCGGAGATGGGCAACGAGGTGCCGGCGCAGCCGCTGCTGTTCCTCAAGCCGAACACCGCCGTCATCGGCCCGGACGACCCGGTCGTCCTGCCGGACTGGACCGACGAGGTCTCGTACGAGGCGGAGCTCGCGATCGTCATCGGCAAGCTCACCAAGGACGTGCCGCCGGAGCGCGCGCTCGACCAGGTCTTCGGCTTCACGGTCGCGAACGACGTCACGGCGCGCGACATCCAGCGGTCCGACTCGCAGTGGACCCGCGCCAAGGGCTTCGACGGGTCCTGCCCGATCGGCCCGTGGATCGTCCCGGGCCTGGACGTCGACGACCTCGCGGTGCGCTCGCGCGTCAACGGCGAGACCCGCCAGGACGGCCGCACGTCGCAGATGGTGTTCGACGCCGCGTACCTCGTGTCCTACGTGAGCGAGGTGTTCACGCTGCTCCCGGGCGACGTGATCCTCACGGGCACGCCTGCGGGCGTCGGCAGCATCGTCGAGCGGGACGTCGTGGAGTGCGAGGTCGAGGAGATCGGCGTGCTGCGGAACCCGGTGCTGCGCCGCCGCTGACGCGCGCTCCCGCCGCCGGTGAGCGGGGTGCGAGCCGGCGGTGAGCCCGGGGCGTCCGTGCGCCCGACTACCCTGGGACCCGTGACCACCCCCGCTGTCGACGGCTCCGCCGTGCGTGTCCGCTTCTGCCCGTCCCCGACCGGTCTGCCGCACGTCGGCATGGTCCGCACCGCCCTGTTCAACTGGGCGTACGCGCGGCACACGGGCGGCACGTTCGTCTTCCGCATCGAGGACACGGACGCGGCGCGCGACTCCGAGGAGAGCTACCACATGCTCCTCGACGCGCTGCGCTGGCTCGGCCTGGACTGGGACGAGGGCGTCGAGGTCGGCGGCCCGCACGAGCCGTACCGGCAGTCGCAGCGCTACGACCTGTACCGCGACGTCGTCGCGAGGCTGCTCGAGGGCGGCTACGCGTACGAGTCCTGGTCGACGCCCGAGGAGATCGAGGCGCGTCACCGCGCCGCGGGCCGCGACCCGAAGCTCGGCTACGACGGGTACGACCGCGACCTCACCGAGGAGCAGAAGCAGGCGTACCGCGACCAGGGCCGCGAGCCCGTCATCCGCGTGCGGATGCCCGACGAGGACATCACGTTCACCGACATGGTCCGCGGTGACGTGACGTTCAAGGCCGGCTCGGTGCCGGACTACGTGATCGTGCGGGCCAACGGCCACCCGCTGTACACGCTGGTCAACCCGGTCGACGACGCGCTCATGGGCATCACGCACGTGCTGCGCGGCGAGGACCTGCTGTCCTCGACCCCGCGGCAGGTGGTCCTGTACCGCGCGCTGCTGGACCTGGGCGTCGCGGAGGTCATGCCGGAGTTCGGCCACCTGCCGTACGTCATGGGCGAGGGCAACAAGAAGCTCTCCAAGCGCGACCCCGAGTCGAACCTGTTCCTGCACCGCGAGAACGGCTTCACGCCCGAGGGCCTGCTGAACTACCTGTCGCTGCTGGGCTGGGGCCTGTCCGCGGACCGCGACATCTTCACGGTCGACGAGCTCGTCGCGGCGTTCGACGTGCACGACGTGAACCCGAACCCGGCGCGCTTCGACCTGAAGAAGGCCGAGGCGATCAACGCCGCGCACGTGCGCATGCTCGACCCGGAGGACTTCCGGAACCGCCTGGTGCCCTACCTGCACCACGCGGGCCTGGTCCCGGCGGAGTCGTTCGCGGACCTGTCCGACGAGCACCAGGAGCTGCTGACGAAGGCCGCGCCGCTCGTGCAGGAGCGCATGACGCTGCTGGGCGAGGCCGTCGGGATGCTGGGCTTCCTGTTCGTCGCCGACGACGCGCTGACGGTCGAGGAGGACGGCCGCAAGGCGCTCAAGGAGGGGGCCGCGCAGGTCCTCGACGCCGCGACCGCCGCGCTCGAGGCGGTCCCCGCGGACGGCTTCACCACCGAGGCGACGCAGGCGGCCCTGCAGGCCGCGCTGGTCGACGAGGGCGGGCTCGGCATCAAGGCGCGCCTGGCGTACACGCCGCTGCGCGTCGCCGTGACGGGCCGCCGCGTGTCCCCGCCGCTGTTCGAGTCGCTCGAGCTGCTCGGCAAGGACTCGACGCTGGCCCGCATCGCCGCGCTGCGCGCGTCCCTGTGACGGCCACGACGCGCGGCACTGCGACGTCCGGCACGACGGGCGCTGCCGCGACGACGAGCGGCGCGCTGGTCGACGGCGTCCTGTTCGACATCGACGACACGATCGTCGACACCCGCCTCGCGTTCGAGGCCGCGCTCGCCGCGGTCACGGCGCGCTCCCTCCCGCCGCTGCCGGCGGACGAGGCCGCGCGCCGGGACGCCGCGCTGCTGGCGATGTGGCGGGCCGACGTGAACGGCCACTACCGGCGCTACACACGTGGTGAGATCGCGTACCTCGAGCAGAAGCGGGCGCGCGCCAACGAGCTGCACGCGGCGCACGGCGGACCGGAGCTCGACGAGACGGCGTTCGCGGCCTGGGACGAGGTGTTCGACGCGGCGTTCCGCGCCGCGTGGGTCGCGCACCCGGAGACCGAGGCGGCGCTCGTCGCGCTCCTCGACGCGAGGATCGCGCTCGGCGCGCTGTCGAACGCGCAGTCGTCGATGCAGACCGCCAAGCTCGCCGCCGCGGGCCTGGGGGACCGCGTGCCGCTGCTCGTCGCCGTCGACACCCTCGGCTTCGGCAAGCCGGACCCGCGCGTCTTCCTCGAGGCGTGCCGGCGGCTCGGCACGGACCCGGCGCGCACCGCGTACGTGGGCGACGAGGCGGACGTCGACGCGCTCGCCGCGCGCGACGCGGGACTCGTCGGCGTGTGGCTCGACCGGCCCGGCGCGCGCCGCCACCCGGTCGACGAGCAGGCCGTCACGGGTGTGGCGGTGATCCGCTCGCTCGACGAGCTGCCAGGCGTGCTCGGACTCGGCTGACGAGCGTGCGCGTCGGCTCCGGCTCGGGGGTCGTCGCGGCCGCGACGAGGTGCCGCACCGCGGGCTCGTCGACGCTGTAGGACTCGACGCGCGCGTGCATCCGCAGGTCGTACGCGGTGAGCCGCTCGGTGTGCTGGCGGGCGTGCTCGCCCCACGTCGGGACGGTGAACACCTCGACGTACCGCTCGGGGTCGGCGGCGTCGCGGTACACCGACCAGGTCGTGGCACCGGTGCGGCGGCGGGACACGCCGATCGCCCGCGCGGCCGCGAGGAACTCCTCGGTCCGCTCCTCGGGCACGCGGTAGGACACCGAGACGAGCACGGGCCCCGCGTCGTCCGGCACGGGGCGGTCCGCCTCGGGCTCGGGCCACGGGTCCGCGACCGACGCCACCCCGGGCGGCGGCACGGGCAGGGTCCGCCACGGGAGCGTCGCGGCGCCGGCCAGGAGCAGGACCGCCCCGACGAGCAGCGTGGTGGACGTGCCGAGGCCCGCGGCGACGAAGCCCCACACGAGCGCGCCCACGCCCTGGCCGCCGAGGAACACCAGGAGGTACACCGCGAGCGCCCGTGCGCGCACCCACGGCGGCAGGATGAGCTGCAGCGTCGTGTTGAACGACGAGAGCGCGAGCAGCCAGCCGAACCCCGCGGGCACGAGCACGAGCGAGACGACGAGCGTGCTCGTCGAGACGGCCGCGACGACCATGCCGCCCGCGAACAGCACCGACGCCGCCGCGACGAGCCAGCCGGGCGCGACCGCCTCGCGCAGCCGCGTGAACACGAGCGTCCCGGCGATGGCACCCACGCCGAGCGCGGCCAGCAGCAGCCCGTACCCGCCGGAGTCGAGACCGAGCCCGTGCGACGCGACCACCGCGAGGAGCGCCCACAGGGCGCTCGCCGGGACGACGAACAGGCCCGTGCGCAGCAGGACGAGCCGCACCGCCGGGGAGTGCCGCACGAACCGCGCGCCGGAGCGCAGCGCGGGGGACAGGGGCTCGGGCGAGCCGATCGTCGCGGGCGGGCGACGCCACCGGTACAGCGAGGCGGCGACCCACACGAACGACACGGCGTTGACGGCGAACACCGTCCCGGGCCCGGTCGCGGCGACGATCACGCCGGCGAGCGCCGGGCCGATGGCGCGGGCGAGGTTGACGCTCGCGGAGTTGAGCGCGAGGGCCGAGGGGAGCAGCCTGCGGGGGACGAGCTCGGGCTGCACGGCCTGCCACGCGGGGCTGCCGAGCGCGCTGCCGACACCGAGCGCGAACGTCAGGACGAGCAGCAGGGCGGGCGTCGTGAGGCCGGCGAACGTGCACAGCGCGAGCAGCGCGGCGACGAGCGCCATGCAGGACTGCACGACGAGGAGCAGGCGGCGCCGGTCGAGGACGTCGGCCAGCGCGCCCGCGGGCAGCGAGACCGCGAGCACGGGCAGCAGGCCCACGGCCTGCGCGGCCGCCGTGAGGGTCGCGGCGTTCGGCTCGTCGACGACGAGCCACTGCGCGCCGACGGTCTGCATCCACGTGCCGACGTTGGAGACGAGCTGGGCGGTCCACAGCAGCCGGAACCCGCCGAGCGCGAGGGGCGCCCACGTGGAGGGCTGCGCCCCGCGCTCGTCGGCACCCTGCCCCACCCGCGTCGGCACCGGTCCAGGCTATGTCCGCGCGGGCGCGGCGGCCGGTTCAGGCGGGCGCCGGCCCGGCGACGCGTCCTCCCGGCGTGAGCGGGCTCAGCCTCGCAGGTCGAGGCGGTCGAGCACCGCGTCGTGCAGGAGGCCGTTGGTGACGACCGCGTTCCCGCCGAACGGCCCCGGCGCACCCGTCACGTCCGTGAACCGCCCGCCGGCCTCGGTGACGATCGGTACGAGCGCCGCCATGTCGTGCAGCGCGAGCTCGGGCTCCGCCGCGAGGTCCACCGCGCCCTCCGCGACCAGCACGTACGACCAGAAGTCGCCGTACGCGCGCGTGCGCCACACGGTGCGCATGAGGTCGAGCACCTGGGGCAGCCGGTCCACGTCCTCCCAGCCCGTGAGCGAGGAGTAGGAGAACGACGCGTCCTCGAGCCGGTCCACGCGCGAGACGTGCAGCTGCGTCGCCTGCGACAGCGACCGCCCGGTCCACGCGCCCGAGCCCTTCGCGGCCCACCAGCGGCGGCCCAGCGCCGGCGCGCTCACGAGCCCGACGACGACCTCGTCGCCGTCGAGCAGCGCGATGAGCGTCGCCCACACGGGCACGCCGCGCACGAAGTTCTTGGTGCCGTCGATCGGGTCGACCACCCAGCGACGCGGGCCGTGCCCCGTGTCGGGCAGCTCCTCGCCGTGCACCGCGTCGCGCGGGCGCGTGCGCGACAGCTGCGAGCGCACCAGCTCCTCGGCCGCCCGGTCCGCGTCCGACACCGGCGTGAGGTCCGGCTTGGTCTCCACCACGAGGTCCAGCGCCTTGAACCGCGACAGGGTCAGCGAGTCGACCTGGTCGGCGATCACGTGGGCGAGGCGCAGGTCGTCGTCGTACCCGGTCCGCAGGTTCATGGCGTCACCGTAGCGCCGCCGGTCAGGGCGCCGTGGGCGTGTCCGCCTCCCCGCTGCCCAGACGGCTCGCGAGGATGCGGCGGAACGAGTCGACGCGCGCGGACCGCACGGCCCGCTCGACGTCGTCGCCCGCCTGCGCGACCCACTCGTCGAGCCCGCAGTCCGGGGCGTCCGCGGCGTGCGTGCAGCCGCGCGGGCACAGCGCGTCGGACGCGTCCCCGAGGTCCGCGAACGCGTGCAGCAGGTGGTCCGGGTCGACGTGCGCGAGCCCGAACGACCGCACGCCCGGGGTGTCGATGACCCACGTCGGGGCCTCCTCGCCGGGGACGCGCAGCGCGATCGCCGACGTCGAGGTGTGCCGGCCGCGGCCCGTGACCTCGTTGACGGCGCCCGTCGCGCGGCGTGCGTCCGGGACGAGCGCGTTGACGAGCGTCGACTTGCCGACCCCGGAGTGCCCGACGAGCACCGACGTGCGCCCGGCGAGCGCCGCGCGCAGGTCCGCCAGGCCGTGGATCGTGCGGTCCTCGCGCGGCCCCTGCGCGTGCGTCACGACCGTGCGCACGCCCACCGGCGCGTACATCCCGACGAGCTCGGCGGGGTCCGCGAGGTCCGCCTTGGTGAGGGCGAGCAGCACGTCCATCCGCGCGTCGTACGCGGCCGCGACGCACCGGTCGATCATGCGCGTGCGCGGTTCCGGGTCGGCGAGCGCGGTGACGACGACGAGCTGGTCGGCGTTCGCGACGATGACGCGCTCGACCGGGTCGGTGTCGTCGGCCGTGCGCCGCAGCACCGTGCGCCGCTCGGTGATCCGCACGATGCGGGCCAGCGTCCCCGGCGCCCCCGACGTGTCGCCGACGAGGTCGACGAGGTCACCCGGGACGACGCGCTCGCGCCCCAGCTCGCGGGCCTTCATGGCGGTCGCCGCGCGCTCGTGCGGGCCGTCGGCGTCGACGAGCACCGCGTACCGGCCGCGGTCGACGCCGGTGACCATGGCGCGCTCCGCGTCGGCGTGCTCCGGGCGCTGCTTGGTCCGGGGCCGCGACCCCTTCCCGGGCCGGATCCGCACGTCGGACTCGTCGTACTGGCGCCGCCTCACGAGCGGGCCTCACCCGCCAGCATCCGGTCCCACAGGCCGACGAAGTCCGGGATCGTCTTCGACGTCGTCGCGACGTCCTCGACCTGGACGCCGGGCACGCGCAGGCCGACCAGCGCACCCGCCGTGGCCATGCGGTGGTCCGCGTACGTGCGCCACGTGCCGCCCGTCAGGGGGCGGGGCGTGATGACGAGGCCGTCGTGCGTCTGCTCCGCCTGGCCGCCCAGCCGCGTGATCTCGCTCGCGAGCGCCGCGAGCCGGTCGGTCTCGTGGCCGCGCAGGTGCCCGATGCCCCGCAGGCGCGTGGGGGAGTCGGCCAGCACCGCGAGCGCCGCGATCGTCGGGGCGATCTCCCCGGCCGCGTGCAGGTCGAGGTCGACGCCGCGGATCACGCCCGTGCCGGTGACCGCGAGCTCGTCGCCGACGAGCGCGGTCGTCGCGCCCATGCGCTCGAGGATGCCCGGCAGCAGCGCGCCCGGCTGCGTCGTGTCGGTGGGCCAGCCCGGCACGCGGACCGTGCCGCCCGCCACGAGCGCCGCGCACAGGAACGGCGCAGCGTTCGACAGGTCGGGCTCGACGCGCACCTCCCGCCCGCGGACGCCGCCGGGCGCGACCTCCCAGATCTCGGGCCGCGAGTCGTCGACCTGCACGCCCGCGGCGCGCAGCGTGTCGACCGTCATCCGGATGTGCGGGAGGCTCGGCAGCGTCGGGCCGGTGTGCCGCACGACGAGGCCCTGCTCGAACCGTGCCGCGGCGAGCAGCAGGCCGGAGACGAACTGGCTGGACGCCGACGCGTCGACGTCGACGTGGCCACCGCGCACCCCGCCGTGCCCGTGCACCGTGAACGGCAGCCGTCCGGGCTCGCCCTCCTCGTCGACGCGCACGCCGAGCGCCCGCAGCGCGCGGATCACCGGGCCCATCGGGCGGTGCAGCGCCTCGACGTCGCCCGTGAACCGCACCGGGCCGTCGGCGAGCGCCGCGACCGCCGGCAGGAACCGCATGACCGTGCCCGCCAGCCCGCACTCGATCGTCACGTCCCCGCGCAGCGGACCGGGCGTCACCACCACGTCGTCGCCGAGCGTGACGCCCACGCCGAGCCGCCCCAGCGCGCCCGCCATGAGACGCGTGTCGCGCGACAGGAGCGCCGAGCGCAGCGTGCTCGGGCCGTCCGCGAGGGCCGCCAGGACGAGGTAGCGGTTGGTGAGGGACTTGGAGCCCGGGACCTCCACGCGCGCGTCCAGCGGGGTCGTCACGGTGGGTGCCGACCACAGCGGCAGGGACGTCGGCGGGAGGGTCGCGGTCATGGCGCCCAGGCTAGTCACGCGCAGGGGCGCGGACGGTCTAGGCTCACGCCGTGAACACGCAGATTCCCGACATTCTTCCCCTCGGTCCCGCTCCTCGTCCCACCACCGACGACGACCTCGCCGCGCGCCTGCGCACCGCGCTGACCACCTCCGCGGGTGTCGAGCCGGCCTCGGCGGACCACCTGCGCGTGAGCGCGAGCGTCGCCGGTGCCGACGTCCCGACGCTCGACGTCGACCTCACCGGGGTCACCGTCTCGCCGCGCGAGGCGCGTGCCGCCCGCGCCGCCCAGCCCGCCCTGCTGGCCGCGTCTCGCGAGCGCGGCACGGTCGGCAAGCTGCGCGTCGAGGCGCACCCCGTCACGGTCGTCGGCGCCGCGGCGGACGTGGTCGTGGAGGCCGCGGGCGTGCCGTTCGAGTGGGTCGAGTCCGGCGACGGGCAGCTCGGCCTCGCGTGGGTCGAGCCGGACGCCGCGAGCCCGGTCTCCGGCTCGGCGCGCATCGCGGTCCCGGCGAGCTCGATCCGCGCGGCCGCGGAGCGCGTCGCGGCGCAGCTCGCGGCCCGCAACGGCCTGACGCTCGCGCGGCTCGACGTGCGGCTCGCCCCCGCGGGCGACAACGGCGTCGCGGTCACCGTCGAGGCGCAGGTCAAGAAGTCGCTGCTGTCCGCCACGGTCGAGGCGGGCATGACGGGGGTCGTCGACGACGCGCTCGGCGTCACGCTGCGCGACGTGCAGGTCTCGAGCCGCAACCCGGTCGTCGGCGCCCTGCTCGGTGCGGTGCGCGGCCGGGTCGAGCGGTTCGACGGGCGCCGGTTCGACCTGGTCTCCGAGCTGCCGGCGGGCGTGCGCCTGGCGGACGTGCGGGTGACCGTGGGCGACGAGGTGGTGCTCACGGCCCGGGCGCAGTGACCCACCCCGCGACCATGGAGAGCGCACCCGCAGTGACCCTCGGGTGATGACGGGCGCGTCCGTCCCGCGGCTGCGGCCGGGGCGGACGCGCCCGTCGCCGTCCCGGCGGGGCGCTGGGGCCCGGTCGTGCGGCCGGGTCAGTCGGCGTGCGCCTTCGCGGCGACGCGTCGGTCGTGCGCGTCCTCGAGGCGCCAGCGCAGGCTCGGGCGGCCCTGCCGGTCGGC
>Ga0182792_1000058_pt1 | contig 104469 bp, 91 predicted proteins | sample Passage237B_FD_130497 | JGI IMG/M metagenome (GOLD analysis project Ga0182792, IMG submission 130497) | Cellulose adapted compost microbial communities from Newby Island Compost Facility, Milpitas, CA, USA - Passage2 37B (version 2) (version 2) ...
ATAGTTGGGGCACTCCTTTTAACTATACTATAAAAGATGATTACGTTCTTATAACCTCAGCCGGAAAAGACAGAATTTTTGACACGCCCGACGATATCCTACTCAATTCAAAAGATAGCACAAACGATTAATTACCTGCGCTCACCTCATCCGCCTTACAGTACTTGCAGATCACCTTTAAAAATCGTACTATAAACTTTTACCTTATAGAACCAACTAAAAACCCATGTTTCGATATCAGCAAAACATATATGATAGAACTAAAATGTATGGAAAATCAGACTATGTAGGTATATTAAAAATATACAACCTCCTAAAAATCAAGCAAAAATATTAAAAGCAGAGAGGAAGGGATTCGAACCCTCGATACCCTTTAGGGGTATACACACTTTCCAGGCGTGCTCCTTCAACCACTCGGACACCTCTCTGTATAAAGTAAACTCGGTTTTTAAAACGAGACTGCAAAAGTAACGAACATTTTCTTAATTCTCAAAAAGGATTTTCAAAATTATCAATTATTTAGGAACACTAATTCATCTCCCCTCTCACTGATTCTTCCAATGCCCTTTTTACATTATCGCTAAATGGCTTATTTGCAAGCACAAACATCAATTTGGTAATAGCGGCCTCTGAGGTTATATTTTTTCCACTTACTACCCCTGATGCTTCAAGTTGACGACTGGTATCGTACCTACCCTGAAAAACGGTCCCGCCTATACACTGACTTACATTAAACACCACAATCCCCCTGTCTGAGGCTTGTTTTAAAATCGCCTCCAGCCATGAATCTGTCGGAGCGTTACCGGCACCAAACGTTTCCAGCACTACACCTTTCAAACCGGGAGTATTAAAAAGACATTCTACCACCTGTCTGGTTATCCCGGGAAATAACTTCACAATAAGAACATTTGGTTCCAGGCTGGTGTAAATTTTCAATGGTCCGTCAGCCGGCTGATACAAAACCTTTTCGTTAAATTCTATTGAGATACCCGCTTCTGCCAGGTTGGGATAATTTTCGGAGAGAAATGCATCAAAATGACTGCTCTGCAGTTTCTTGGCCCTGTTTCCACGCATGAGAGCGTGATTAAAGTAAATACAAACTTCTTTGACCAGCGGGTTACCGTTTTTTCGTACTGCAGCTATTTCAATGGCAGTCACCAGGTTTTCCCTTGCATCCGAACGCACTTCGGACAAAGGAAGCTGAGCTCCGGTAAAGACCACCGGCTTATTCAGGTTTTCCAGCATGTAGCTCAATGCCGAAGCGGTATACGCCATGGTATCTGTACCATGCAAAATCACAAACCCATCGTATTCCTGGTAATGTTCCTGTATCAGGGTCACCAGCGCAATCCAATGGTCCGGCTTCATGTTACTCGAATCTATCGGCTGACGGAACGCTATAAAATCCAGGGTCAGATGAAATCTGCTGAGCTCCGGCAAGGTTGCTGCGATATCCGAAAAATCGAACGGAACCAGGGTTTTAACCTGGGGATCAAAATGCATTCCCATAGTGCCCCCGGTATAGATGATAAGCAACCGCCCTTCCGCTTCCCGGCTTCCATGAAGCCCGATCTTAGGACTGAACATTTCCAAAAAGTTTTTCTGCATTTTCCGAAGTAACACTGGCTACCTCTTCTTCCGAGCACTTCATTACTTCCGATAGCTTTTTTATAACCAGAGGGATATATCCCGGTTCATTTCGTTTTCCCCTATGCGGAACCGGTGCCAGGTAAGGAGCATCGGTTTCCAGCACCACATTGGAAAGATCTGCCGATTCCATCACTTTATCCAGACCGCTGTTTTTGAACGTAACAACACCTCCGATTCCAATGTAAAAACCAATTTCTTTTATCTCCTCTATATCCTTTTTCTCACCGGTAAAACAATGAAAAACTCCTGTCTGGCTGTCTGTTTTCACTTTTAACAACAGATCCATCGTCTCCCTGTAAGAATTGCGACAGTGAATAGCAATAGGCAGATTATGTTTAGCTGCCAGCTGTACCTGAATCTTAAAAGCTTCTTCCTGCAAGTCCTGATGCGTAGTATCCCAATAGAGGTCTATACCAATTTCTCCCACTGCTGCAAACTTCCTTCTGTTTAACCAGGCTTCGATCTCATACAGATCCTTTTCAAAATTTTTCTTTACATAACAGGGATGCAATCCCATCATGGGCACGCAGAGGTCAGGATATTTGTGTTCCATTTCCAGCATGCGGTCTATGCTTTCCAGATCCACATTGGGCATGAAGAGTTTTTTCAAACCTGATGTTCTTGCTTTTTCAAGCACATCCGTTACATCCTTTTCAAACTCTTCCGCATAAATATGTGCATGGGTATCAATATACGTTAGCTCCATAGTTTAAAATTTTCTTCCTTTCCACTCGATTTTACCGGGCTTCAGATAATATACCAAAGTTAATAAAGATATAATGCCACTGTAAAGTTCATACAGAAGAATGTACTTCCACAAAGGAAACATATAACCAGTCTTCTGATACACCTTCTTTATAAAAATATACTGCAACACCAGTTTACCTGACCAGATCAGCAGGGCTACCTTGGGGAGTACATACAGTGCATAAAGAATCACGGGAAAAAACAATGCCTGAAGTAAAAGCAATGCAGATAATACTACAGGTATCTGTACAGCCCCCTGCATCCATCTTCTGCGTTGATTCAACAACCGGTTTAAACTGTCAATAGGTTTGGAAAAAGCAAGCACACCAGGCCCCATAAGCTGCTGATAGCCATAACCTAACTTCAGAGTTGTCTTAAACAGTTCAAAATCTTCCGTCACCGAAAAGGGGATTGCTTCATATCCTCCTGTTTCCTCATACACCTTGCGAGGAATCATCATGTTGTTGCCCACAGCAGAAACAGGAATGTTGTGATCTGATACAGCTTTTACCATTCCGAAAGCGTGCATCCATTCGATACTTTGGAGCTTGGCAAACAAGGTATCACCTTTTATCATGGTAACACCAGAGATCGTACCGCAAGAGGCTTTGTAATTGCCAAGCATTTCCTGCACCCAGTTTGGAGGCACTGAAATATCTGCGTCTGTGATAAAAAAATAATCTCCCTGAGCTTCTCTGGCCAACTGCGCCAGCACATTGGCTTTCCCTTTAGCCAGACCAACATTCTCAGTTATATCCAGCAGCCTGAAATTCTTTCGCTCCCCGATAAACGTCTGTACGATCTGTCTGGTGGCATCTTCAGACCGGTCATTTCCAATCAGCACCTCATACTTATCCTCTGGATAACTTAAGGAAGCTAAGGCCTGTAAACAATCTTTAATGGTGCCTTCCTCATTACGGGCTGCTACCAATACAGACACTCTCGGATACTCTGGTAAGGACGGATCCGAACTATATGGATGAACCTTTTCAAAAAATACAAAAAGAAAAAAAATGTAGGTAAAGTAGATGAGAAAGAAAAGTAAGAGGAGCGCTGATACAATAGTCATAAGGTCTTAAATTCAAACCCTTTGGATAAAAAGTACTCCAGGTATCGGGGAAGTACATACTTCATATTTTTACTGGCTTTAATACTGTCGTGAAAAATCACAATAGATCCGGGAGTAGAATAGTTGATGGCTTTAGCAAGACATGCTTCTTCTTTCAGCTTCTGATCGTAATCTCCGGTCAGCACATTCCACATGATTATTTCATAGGACTTCTGAAGTTCTTTGACCTGAGATCGTCTGATCTTGCCATAAGGAGGTCGGAACAACTGTTTGGCAGGACTTTGCTGCAAGCCTGCCTCCCTGCGTACCTCCTCTATCACAGCCTGACAAAGCTCTACATTTTCCAGATAATAGTTGTCTGCGTTTTTCCAGCCGTTAAGATGGTTAAACGTATGATTACCGGCAGCATGCCCTCTTTGGATTATTTCTTTTAGAAGATTCGGATACTTCCGCACATTATCGCCTACACAGAAAAATGTAGCCTTTACATTCCATTTATCCAGTTCTTCAAGTACAAACTCTGTGGCATTAGGCACAGGGCCATCGTCAAACGTCAGGAAAAGCTCTTTGGCTGTTACTTTCTTTTTCCAGACCAGTGACGGATATAATAATTGAAAAGCCCAGTTGAAGTTATTGAAGTACATGGACATGGCCTAAGCTAAGCATTTTTCTACTGATTTCCAGAACAATTCTGCTGAAGATTCCCAACTATACCGTGTACAATTCACTCTGCCTTTTTCAATGAGGCGTTGTCTCTTTTCCGGGTCAAAGGCCATCTGGGCCAGTCCTTCAGCAATAGAATCTACAGAATAAGGATCCACCAGAATAGCGGAATCACCTGCTACCTCAGGCATACTGGTTACATTTGAAGTAATAACAGGACAGTCGCACTTTTGAGCTTCCAGAATCGGAATGCCAAATCCTTCGATAAATGGCACATAGGTCAGAGCCAATGCAGCCCCCAGCAAATGACGGTATTCTTCATTGTTTACCCTTCCGGTAAAGATAATATCCTCTTTAAACGGATTATTCTCCAGAGTCTCAAATATTTCTTTGGTTCCCCAGCCTTTTCTCCCAACAATCATAAGTTTGGTATCATTGGGTTGCTTTCTTTTAAACTCGGCAAAAGCTTTTAAGAGGTTTATAATATTTTTTCTTGGATGCAGTGCTCCGACAAAAATAAAATAAGGCTTTCCCTTGCTATAGGTTTTTCTGCATTCTTCCTGCTTGGAAAGCGTGATAGGGCTAAAGAAACTGCCATTGGCAGCGTTTCCAACCACATCGATTTTTCCCGGATCTATGTTATACAATTTTGAAATATCCTGTTTGGAATATTCTGAAACAGAAATAATTCTGGAGGCTTTACGTGCGTATCTCGGTCCAAACCACTTAAGGTACTTATATATTAAATAACTCAGCCCTCCCCTGGTATGCTCATAAGCAATATCGTGGATTACAATCAGTGATGGTATGGAGGAACGTAATGAGTTAAAGCCATCTGTTGAAATAAACAGATCACATTTTTCCTCTTTCAGCACTTTCGGGACCGCCAGTTCAAACCACCAGAACCAAAGGAACGGATGCCTTGCTGGAGGAAAAAGCTGAACCGGCTTAACATTGTCCGCCACGATAAACTGCTTGTCAAAAGGTCTGTCAAACAGAAAAACAAACTCATGTTCAGGATGATTTTTAACCATTCTTTTTAAAACTTCAAAGGTAAACGTACCAATCCCTTCGAGTTTGTCTTTTAATAAAAATCTGGTATTTACAGCTATTTTCAATTTCTTAAGACTTTATTAACTATTGTATTCTTGAAGAGCGTGTTTGAATCCCGATACCCAGGAATACGCGGCTGTTACGATTAAAGACAGCACACCTGCGATAATCCAGTTAATTTCATAAAACCTGCACACGGCAAACAGCACCATCAAAAAAATCAAAAGTACTGACAAGTTTATTAATAGTTTCCAGGGAATATGAATTTCTGTTTTTACTCCTGTAAAGATAAAGGCAAACAAACAAAGAATTAATGTCGAAATAACAGTAATCCAAGCAGAAGCAACCACGCCGTATATAGGCACGATCATAAAGTTAAGTGCTATATTCACAAGTACACTGATAATGATCGAGATGTTAACCACTTTCACATACCCCATAGCATTAAGATAAGTGGAGTAAATATTAAAAAAACCATTCAACAACAGAGATATAAACAGGATTATTAATAACTGCTTAATCACATCCAGTTCCGCTTCAGAGCTGTTTTTAAGAAAGTATACCAACACTTCCGGATAAAAGAAAACGAATGAAGCAGCCAGAATAACCGGAATTGCCGAAATCACCTGAGCTGCATTAAACAACTTTTGAACCTGTTGCTGATCATCTTTGTAAAAAGGAAACCTTGCAAAGAAAATAGGCATAATGATCCAGATATACATCATGGTAGCATCCAGCCACCTGTAGGCTGCAGCGTACAAACCGGTAGCTGTATTACCTAACAGCCGTTCCAGCAACACCTGATCTATTTTATCATTAAGAGAATATAATACAGCCATGGAAGCAAAAGGTAAACTGCTGATAATAATTTCTTTAATTTTACCCCAGTTAAATGTAAGAGACAGAATACCAATAACTTTTTTCATGAAATAATATCCCATACCTACGGTAATTACAGCTGACGCCAGTCTGGCAGCAATAAAGGCTTCCAGGGAAATGGTAGAAGTAATAAGAAGTAAAAAGGTAAAAAGAGCCAGCAGAAACTTATCCATAATTCCCAGATAACTATCCAGATAAAACTCTTGTTTACCTTGTAATATGGCTTTCCCAAAAAGAATCAATTGCAACAGTGAATTGGTCAGCGACAGAAAAAACAGAAAGACAAGCTGATCATCTTTATATCCCCATAAATATCCCAGGGCTGTACAGAACACGGGAAACAATATTGTCAGCACAACTTTAAACAGAGCTACCTGAGAAAAGAGAGGTACAGTTTCAGAAGCATTTCGGGCTATTGATTTAGTCACGAAATAATTGATCCCGAAATCTGTTAATATTAAAAAAATAAATCCAAATGAAAAGAGTGCTGAATACAATCCATACTCTTCGTGGCCTATCTTATTCTGAACCAGATTTTCTAAAATGATCCAGACAGGTTTGATCAATAAGTTTAAAAAAACAGAAAGACCAATATTTTTAAATACTTTACTAATAATCTTTAAATTTTTAACACTTAAAATAAATAAATCATAGCTATTAATTCAAAATTATATAATTTTAACCTTTAAATTTTTAAAATTTGATTAATGAAAGAGAATAATTTCAATTTATTAAGTTTTGCTAATATCATTAAAAGGTGGAAATTCCTGATTATAGGAGCATTCTTTTTAAGTTTAATCATTAGCACAATTGTATCTTTTTTACTTCCTGTTTATTACAAATCTGTTGTAATATTTTACCCATTTGACCCCCGCTCTTACGACCCCAGATTTGCCTTAGCCAAAAGTCCAGGCTTTGGTATATATGCGGGTGAACAGGAAGTAGAAAGGATTCTTGCTATCGGAGAATCCAGGGAACTGGCTTTTTATATGATTGAAAAATTTAACCTGTACGATAAGTACAACATCAAAAGGTCTGAAGCTAAGGCAGAAAAAAGAGTTTTTGATGAATTTATGAGCCAGGTAACAATCAAAAAGACTCCTCTGGCCGGTGGACTGGAAGTAATTGTCTATGATCAGAATGCTAAGTTGGCCGCAGATATGGCGAACGAAATCATTAAATTTATCGACAAAAAGAACAGAGAGCCGATCTCAATCATAAACAACCAGATATTAAGAGGTTACCTGAAAAGCCAGGAAGAAAAAGTAAAGGACATTCAAAAACTAATTGAAAAATTTAAGCCTGATCAAGGCTACAAAACATTCAGCACCGACTTTCTTGCAAACGAATATATCTACAACTATACAAAACTTTCAGATGTTCAACAGGAGCTAAAAGTATTGGATGAAAAAATTGAAACTCTTTATATCCTTGAGCCAGCCAAACCAGCTTTAGACAAAGCTAAGCCAGTGAAGTCCCTGGTTGTTTTAATAGGCGTGATTGGTACCATGGTAACCGTTTTCATGATCATATCAGTTGCTGAATCTTTTTCAAAAGTAGAGAGTTAATTCATTGAAGTCATTACCTACATTAGCTAAGCCCTTACTGATCGCCTTCTCCATTCTGACATTACTGTCCGGGATGTTGGCGATTTATTTTGAAAGGGCTGAGATTATGGCACTGCCAATACTATGTGCGTTTGGCCTTTATTTTGTTTTTGACTACAAACTCGTCTATTTTATATTAATCTTTTCTCTGCCAATTACCAAGGAGTTTCCAATATTAGGCAATAGCAACCTAAGTCTCCCCGCAGAAGGATTAATCCTGATCCTTGCCGGAATTTATGTCATCACATTCCTCTTTCAAAAAAATAATGATTATGGATTACTTAAAGATCCAATGATCATAATCCTTCTGCTACTTTATTTCTGGGCTGTTTTGGAATTCGCTACCACCATAGATAAAATCAGAACCCTAAAATACATTATAGCCAAGACGGTTTACTACCTGGTTTTTCTGTTTCTGACGTTCTCCATTATACAAACCAAAGAAGATCTGAAGAAATTAACCTACGCCTATATCGGGGGGCTTTTCGTCGCAGTATTATACACCGTTGCCGTTCATGCTGTGGATGGTTTTTCGTTTGAAAACATTAACTATATATCTTCTATTTTATTCGTTAACCACGTATTCTACGCGGCTTTAATTGGTATTGGCATACCTCTTACCTGGGCTTTACTGAAAATAACCCCTAAAAGCTCTGGAAAACAAACTTTTTATCTGAAACTGCTCCTTTTACTGTTTCTTTTCGCCCTCGTCACCTCCTATACCAGAGGATCCTGGCTGGCTTTAATCGTTTGTATTCTTTTTTATGTTTTACTGCAAAGCAAAAAGGTAACTTTATTTATTGTTTCATCAGTTATTGTTGTCCTGATCGGTATTGCATATCTGTTCAACAACGATCGTTACCTTGACTTTGCATCGGACTACTCCACAACCATCTTTCATGAAGGAGACCTTGAAGGGCACTTGGCGGCCACATATTCTTTAAAAGATGTGTCAGGAATGGAAAGAATTTACAGATGGGTAGCTGGTGCAAACATGGTAAAAGAAAGACCGCTGATGGGCTCAGGACCTGGAACATTTTATCCGGAATATAAAAAATTTGCAATCGATCGATTCAGAACATATGTAAGCGACAATCCGGAACAGTCCACCACCCACAACAACTTCCTCCTGTTTCTCACAGAACAAGGTCTGGTTGGTTTTTTCCTGTTTACGGGTCTTGTAGTGTTGGTTTTCATAAAAGGAAGTAGAATCTACAATGAGACAACCGACCCTGAAATAAGATACCTCACGGCTGGATTTTACCTTGCTTTTACCTCCATCATTGTATGTATGTTGTTTTCAGACTTTACAGAAAGCGACAAGGTGGCCGGATTATTTCTTCTAACGATTACAATCCTGGCCAAAATTAACCAGTGGAATAAAGAAGAGCAGCTCAAAAGCCTTTAATTCGGCAACTTACGAACGTAATATCATCCGGAAATGCCTTTTTTCCCTTGAAAGTATTTAAGGCTTCCATAAGGCCTTTATGAATTTCCTGATTTTCCTGACCGGAATGCTGCTGTAAAAATTCAATAAACCGCTCCACTCCAAATTCTTCCTCTTCAGGGTTAGACGTTTCTGTCACTCCATCAGTATACAGGAATAACAATGAGTTTTCATCCACTGAGAGTTCGTCTTCACTCAGAAACGGCAAATCTTCAAAAATTCCTAATATAGTAGTACCGTTTTCCAATGTTGTAGCTTCACCTTTCTGTATAATAATAGCAGGATTGTGACCTGCATTAATATACCGGGCCTTTCTGGATTTCAGATCTACAATCATGGCAAAAAACGTAATAAATCGTTCTCCCCTTGCATTGAGTCTGGTGATGTAATTTAACTCTGTCACAATTTTCTTCAGATCGGACGTCTGCCGTAACATGGTTCTGAGACAAGCCTGAAAATTAGACATTAAAAGAGCGGCCGGAATCCCTTTCCCGGAAACATCGGCTACACAAATAAAAAATTCGTTGTCACTCAGCGGCACATAATCGTAATAATCACCGCCAATGGAATGGTGCGGAAGGTAATCTGCCTGTATAACAATCCGTTCATTATTAGGAAGCGACTTGGGGAACAAATGCGACTGAACATCTCTGGCAATCTCAAGCTCCTTCCGGAATGCCTCCTGCTGCAGTTCTTTCCTGGCAAGTTTTTTATTTTCAATGGCAACGGTGATGATATTGGCAAAGGTCTGTACAAAGGATACATCTGTATTCTCTTCCCCCAGCTCCAATCCTCCAATAAAAACAATGGCAAGTAACTGAGACTTATGAGCTACAGGAATCAGCAAATCAAACTCAGAAAACTGACACTCAGCCTTCTGCTCCAACTTGGATATTTTGCTGACATTAAAAAACGTTTCGTCTAATTCAATGGATTTAAAATTAGCCTTGGTACCGTAGTTCACTTTGCAACTCCACCCGGCATCAAAAACGTACAGTGCAAATTTTTTGATTTTAAGATTGGCTATTAAGGTGAAGTAGAAAATCTTGTACAAAGATTCTTCCGGCAGATTATAGTTAATTGCCTGCGTTACCTCCAACAACGAATTCAACTCCAGCTGTTTTAGCTGCAGAGCGTTTTCCAAACCAGCTTCTTTTTCACCATTTGACGGCACTCTGTGGATCATATGCGTCTCTTAAGCCGTTTCCAAATAAATTAAATGCCAATACCAAAACACAAATACATACACTTGGCAATACAACCAGATATCCTGAATCTTTTGCCAACATGGAGCTATAGCCTTCATTCACCATCATCCCCCAGGAAGGCATCGGTGGCTGTACCCCAAGACCAAGAAAACTTAAGCCTGCTTCTATCAGAATAGCAGAAGCAAAATTGGCTGTAGCTATAACGATCAGTGGCCCTACGATATTAGGAAGGATGTGTACAAAGATGATTCTAAAATCGCCTACGCCAAGTGCTTTGGCTGCTTCTACATAAAGCTTCTCTTTTAAACTTAAAATCTGTCCTCTCACCACCCTGGCTACTTCCACCCACATGGTCAATCCTACTGCCACAAAAGCTACCCACACGCCCCGGCTTTGCAGAGCAAGACTAATGGCGATTACAAGCATTATACTTGGAATGGACCACACCACCGTCATGAGCCACATAATAAACTTATCCGTAGCACCTCCGAAAAATCCACTGAGGGCTCCGAGCGTAACCCCTACAAGAATGGAAATTAACACAGAAATAAATCCGATCGAAAGGGAAATGCGGGTACCGAACAACAGCCGGCTCAGGATATCCCGGCCAGCCTTGTCTGTTCCCAAAATGTACTTTCGTTGCTCTATGTTATTATCCAGAAAATCTCTGATTAATTCTTCTTTCGTAATCTTCACCGGATTTTCATTGAGGTCGAGGTAGGTAATAATATCATCCTTGACGTTATAATTATAGATGGAATCAGGCTTAAGTTTGGAGGAAGCTCCAACATACAGTTTTTTGGTCGCCACTACTATGTCCGCAGACTCTACCTGATTTCCTTTTCCATAAAGAGAATAATAGACCTTCAGGTTTTTGATATGATAGGAAGTGATAGGCTGAATGATGTACTCACTCTCCTGCCCCATGTACATCTTCTCCAAAAAATTAACCTTCTCTATCTCCCTGTTTTTCACAAACTTTAACAATGTACATTCAAATCCTATTGGTTTCTTTTTAATAAGAGCAGAACCATCGTTGGCATTGGGAGTATGGTCGGGCATTATTAAATATCCAAGAATGGCAATAATGTGGGCAAGAACAATGACTATAAACCCGGCAATGGCCGGCTTATTTTTCATTAACCTCTTGCGAACATAATAATTAGGCGTTTTAACTGAATTATCTTTCGACTTAACCACTTTATAAGGAGTTATGAGCTTTTAATCCTGCTTTGGTTGCCAGAAAATGGTAGTTCTCGAATTGATCTTGTGAAACGTCTTCGAATTCCACTTCCTCTTCTGTACCTTTATAAAAAACTTTTATCCACCCTTTACGGAAAAGTTGTTCCAAATGATTCCTTAATTCCGAATCATCCATTGTTAAATTTTTCAACAACTGGTCAAAGGTACAAATGAAGTAAAGCTCGTCCAGAATATCGTATTCCTGTGGTGTCAAATTCTCAGAGTTTAATTTTTCTGCCTTTCCAGACAAAACTATTAGAATTACTTAATATTCCAATAGTTATAACATAAAACGGGTAAAGTGCCCATGTAATTGCAAATTCGGTCAGATTAAATGAATGATTTAACAGCCTGGAAACCTGCTTCAAAAACAACAACTCTGTCACAAATTTTACCAGGGCCAAACCAGCAAAAACAAGTTCTGCTTTTCCGGCTATCAGGGAATAAGCCCCCGAAACTAAAAATAAAAAATTCACTATGAAAATTAATAGTGCCAAATACTGATTTCTTTTGTTCTTGTGCAGCTTCCATTTCCCTGCCCATCGCTTCCGTTGTTCAAGCATTGCACGCACAGATTCTTTAGGATAGGTACGCATCAGTGCTTCTTCCCGGCATGCAAAAACAATCTTTCCAGGGTACTTGTCATGAATCTTGTGCAAAAGAAATTCATCGTCCCCGGAGGCGATTGTTTCGAATCCACCAAAACCACCCACTGCATAAAAGGCGTTCCTTTCATAACCAAGATTGGCGCCGTTGGCCATGGTTGGATAGCCGGAAGCCAGTGTTACCCCTCCAGTCCCCATCACTGCGCTGAATTCAATTTGCTGCATTTTGGCAAACAAGGTCCCATTGTCTATAAATCCAACCGGACCACAAACCATTTTCGAGTTGGAACTTTCAAGCAATCCGGCCATGGTGGAAATCCAGGACCTTCCACAACGGCAGTCACCGTCTACGGTCAGTATAATCTCTCCTTTTGCTCGTGAAATCCCATATTCTATGGCTTTTTTCTTAGGGGCGGCCTGAGATGTATACTCTTCAGCGTATAACAGCTTTAACGATTCTCCCCAAACTTCCTGATACTTTAAAACCTCATTTACAGTACTATCCACAGATCCATCATCCACCACAATGACTTCGTAGAGGCTTCTAGGATAATCCTGCTGCGATAAATCGGAAAGTAAGGCTGCAATATTGGGTGCTTCATCTCTTACCGGAATGATCACAGAAACAACCCTGGCCGAACTGTACTTATTGCCTCGAACCTCCAGGCGCATTTTGTTCCATTTACAGGTTGCCCATACCAGGACTAGACCGTATATCAGAATCATTACCGCACCAACTTCTATCAGTACCATCAAAAAGGCCCTTTAATTTTTAACCTGAAAATTAAAAACAATCCTAAAGCAGAAGGAAATACCACATTCACGAGCCACACTGTTACACTGGAGTATAGTACCATCTGTAAATCAACACCTTCTTTATTAAATACAAAAACAATTGCAGCTTCCCGTACTCCTAAATCGAATATCGTAGGAATAACAGACTTTATTAAAAATACAAAGGGGACTGCGACAAACTGAAAAAACAAATCGGTTTTAACACGAAAAAACTGAAGTATCAAAACAAATTGAAACAGAAAAACAAGATACCGCAAGGCTGACAATGCGATTACTTTCCCAAAATCCTTTATCCCGTAGTTCTTTATAATCAGAAAATAACCTGCTACCGGTTTTAACTTATTACTTTTTTCCAGATATTTTACTATCGGCTGCCGGAAAACCAGTAATGCCGGAAGCGCTATATGGAACACCAGCAAAGTTAAAAGCAGAAGGTTTTTCTGCGCTACGGAAAATGGAATCCATGAGAAAAGCAAAAGAAACACCGAGATGCTTCCGAAATAAACCGTTGAATACAACTGTGCTATCCGGCTTATAAATACCGCCCCCAACGCTTTTGACCTGTCAGTGCTATGCATGGACAATATCCTTCCCAGGTAATCACCCACTCCATGTGGGGTAACAAATCCCAACGTGGTACCACATAACACTCCTTCCAAAGCACTTAAAAAGGAAGTTGCTTCCACTTTGGATGCCAACATCTTCCATTTCAGCCCTTCAATACCCCAGTTTAGAGGCATGAGCAAAACCGCAAGACCGATCATCCAGGCGTGCAGGTCCCAGGAATGGCCTACCTCTATAAAGTAATTTCCGCTAAGCTCAGGCTTTTTATGCAGTGTAAACAAAATAATGCATACAGAAACCATAAATACCAGTGACTTAAACCAAAGAGAAAAATTGGGATGAATTTTCTCTTTTAAAGCCGAAAGGATGTGGTTAACTTGCATTGAATGATTTCTAAAGGAAAAGCAACAGAAACGGAAAAAATTATTTTAGGTGTGGATCCCGGTACCTCCATCATGGGGTATGGTCTTATTCACATCCATAAAAGCAAGATTACTCTGCTTCAGTTTGGGGTAATTCACCTGAGTAAGTATAACAACCATGGAATAAAATTAAGTAAAATTTTCGAAAGGGTTGTCCAGCTTATTGATGAATACCATCCGGATGAAATGGCTATTGAATCTCCCTTCTATGGGAAAAATGTACAATCTATGCTAAAACTTGGAAGAGCACAGGGCGTAGCCATTGCCGCCGCCATTTCCAGAGAAGTGCCCATTTCTGAATATGCCCCAAAAAAGGTAAAGCAGGCTGTTACGGGCAATGGAAACGCTTCTAAAGAACAGGTATCCAGTATGCTTTGCACGTTACTAAAAATACAGGATGCCCCTAAATTATTCGACTCTACCGATGCCCTGGCTGTAGCACTGTGCCATCATTTCCAGGGCAGAACTCTGAAATCCGAATCCGGGAACTGGTCCTCCTTCCTCAAAGACAATCCGGACAGAATTATCCCATCCAAAAAGAAGTAATCTTTGATAACAGTATAAAATAAAAAGGTGGTAGGCTTTTCAATGAAAGTCTACCACCTTTTTCCTTTCAGTGGTTCTTATAAGAAACTTACTATTTTTTTCTGAGTTTCTTCCATCACCTCTTTGGTAACTGTAAGCTTAGGCCTTGTGAAGTTTAGATCGTTTGCAGAATTCATAGGCACCAGGTGTATATGCGTATGTGGCACCTCAAGGCCAATAACAGCTACACCAATTCTCTTGCAGGGCACAGCTTTCTGCAAAGCAATTGCCACCTTTTTACTGAACACATGTAAATGAGCTAAAAGCTCATCGTCGATGTCAAAAATGTAATCGATTTCAGTTTTGGGCACCACAAGGGTATGCCCAATGGCTAATGGAGAAATGTCCAAAAATGCATAACAACGATCATCTTCAGCTATTTTATAGCTGGGAATTTCTCCGTTGATTATTTTGGTGAAAATACTTGCCATTATCTGGAAATATCTAAAATTTCAAACTCCAGTTTTCCTGCAGGTACATCAATAATGGCTGTTTCACCTACTTTTTTACCAAGCAGGCCTTTACCTATTGGTGATTTGACAGAGATTTTTCCACTCTTAAGATCTGCCTCCTCTTCTGATACAAGCGTGTAGTTGACCACTGCATTGGTCTTTTTGTTTTTTATCTTGACGTTAGATAAAATGGAAACTTTGGAAGTATCTATGCTACTTTCATCGATCACCCTGGCATTCGCAAGGATATCTTCAAGTTTACTGATCTTTAATTCAAGCAATCCCTGAGCATCTTTCGCTGCATCATACTCTGCGTTCTCACTTAAATCTCCTTTGTCTCGAGCCTCTGCTATTTGCTTGGCCATGTCGGCACGGCCTCTGGTTTTGAGCATAGCAAGCTCTTCCTTTAATTTTCTAAGTCCTTCTTCTGTGTAATATGTGTATGCCATATCTCTTTGCAATTGCTTAGGTACAATAAAAAAAACGGCTTCCTCAACCGTTCAGGAATCAAATTTAAGTTTTTTTTAACCAATTCCAAACCCTCAAATCTTAGCTACTGACTCTCTGAGTTTTTCAACCAATACTTCATTAATCTTGATCAACGACTCGTACGTCCACCCTGCCACATGAGGGGTAAACAACACATTCTCTCTTTTAACCAGATTATCAAGGTTTACTTTCTGGGCAGCTGTCAATGTGTCAAACTTTTCATTTTCAAGTACATCTAACGCAGCCCCTTTAATCTTTCCTGAGTCCAACGCCTCTATTAAGGCCGATGGTACTACAATTTCTCCTCTTGCTGTATTAATTAACCAGAAACTCTTTTTAAAGTTTTCAACAAATTTTTGATCAACCATACCCCGCGACTCCTCGGTCAGTGGAATATGCAGACTCAACACATCGGCATGCTCAAAGATACCTTCCAGGGTGACTTCTTCAGCATATTGATCTCCGTAGCCGGTCAGGTATTTGTCGTACGCTATTACCCGACATCCAAACCCTTTGATTCGTTTGGCAAACGCCTTCCCCATATTTCCATAGCCGATAATCCCAATGGTGAGTCCCCCCACCTCATATCCCCTGTTTTTTTCTCGCTTCCAGATTCCGGTCCTTACCTCTTTGTCAGCGGTCTGCATTTTGTTCATTACTGCCAGAAGCATTCCGACGGCATGCTCTCCTACAGCATCCCGGTTTCCTTCGGGAGCATTTACCACTTTTATTTTTCTTCGCTCCACCTCTTCCAGATCGATCTGATCCAGACCAGCCCCGGCTCGTGCAATCACCTTCAATTTGGGAGCTGCGTCCAGTACCTCTTTATCTATTTTCACTTTGCTTCGCACGATCAGCCCTTCATAATCCTTCACCACCTGCAAAAGCTCGGCTCTGGTAACTGATGGTTTGTAATCCGGTACAACACCTATTCCTTCCAGCATAGTGACGATGGAAGGATGCATTTCATCTACGATAATAAATTTCATGAGTTTTTCACAAATGATAAAGCGACTGGGCTACAAGGAAATAAATGGCCAGTCCTAAAAGATCATTGGCCGTCGTAATAAACGGACCGGCAGCAAGAGCGGGGTTATACCCCAGTTTATCCAATACCAGTGGAGTTATGGTACCCATCGCAGTTGCCAGCAACACCACACTCATCAGTGCAGTGGAAACGACAACCGCCAGTTTCATATCTTCTCCCAGAATCATATTCAAACCGAATACGATAGAACTCAGGGCAACGCCATTGATTATGGCTACCACCAATACCTTTAAAAAACTTGAAAAGTTGAACGCTCCGTATCCTGATTCCCTTGCCAGCGACTGCACTACTACAGAACTGGTCTGGATGCCCACATTCCCTCCTGTAGCAGTAATTAAGGGAATAAAAAAAGCCATTGCCGGAATCATACTGATATCTTTTTCAAACAGTCCTATAAACCTTGCTCCCAGCATTCCACCTGTCATTCCGATAACCAGCCAGGGAAGCCGCACTTTGGAAAGGTTCCATACGCTGTCATCATCTTCTGCAGGTCCGCTGATACCCGCCATCATCTGGATGTCCTGTTCAGCTCTTTCCTTAATAACGTCTACCACGTCGTCGATGGTAATTCTGCCAAGAAGTTTTCCATGTACATTCACGACAGGAATCGCTTCAAGGTCGTACTTCTCCATAATCTGAGAAACCTCTTCGGCACTGATATAGGTTTCCACCGAGATAATTTCCGGTTCATAGATATCTGCTATCAGGGTATCGTCCTCTGCCAGCAGCATTTTTTTCAGCGATACAATGCCCAAAAGTTTGTCCAGATTATCCACCACATACACGGAATAGATTCTGGAAACGTTTTTGGACTGTCTTCTGATTTCCTCTATACACTGCGTCACCGTCCAGTTCAGATTGGCACGGATCAGCTCTTTTGCCATCAAACCTCCTGCGCAATCCTCATCATAGTGAATCAGATCCCGGATATGATCCGCTTTCTCCTTATTATCAACAAGTGAAATAACTTCTTCCTTTTCTTTAACCGGAAGCTCATTGATAATATCCACCGCATCATCAGAATCTATATAGCCTATATATTTTCCGATTTCGTCGGGCGTAAATTCTTTAAAGAGCTTTTTCCTGTATTCCGGATCCAGCTCTCTTATGACCTGTGCTCCTGTTTCGTCCTCCAGAAGGTGGATTACATATTTTGAATGGCCTGGTTCCAGTTCATGAATGACTGAAGAGATATCCTGAGGGTGCAATTCATCCAACTGCTCCCTGATCCATGAATTCTTCCGGGCATTGACCGCCTGAATCAATGAATCCAAATATTCCTCTGTCAACTCAAACTGCATCGTTCTATTCCTTGATTATCAAACAGGTTAGGTGAATAAAATCCTCTACAGACAACTGCTCTGCACGCTTATCCATAATCGGATTGGCAAGTAAAGATTCTGGCAAATTTAGACTTTTTAAAGCATTTCTCAAGGTCTTCCTTCTGCTGCTAAAACTTTGCTTGACTATTTTCTTGAAGTCTGCATCGGAACAAGGCATGGAACGTCGCTCATTCCGGCGAATTCTAATGACACCCGACTTTACTTTCGGAGGCGGGTTGAACACATGCTCATCCACTGTAAATAAATACTCCATGTCGTAGTAAGCCTGCAACAATACACTCAGGATGCCATAATCCTTATTACCCGGCCCGGAAGTTAACCGCACCGCTACCTCCTTTTGCAACATGCCTACCACTTCCACTATTTGCTCCTTGTGCTCTAAAATTTTAAAAAAGATTTGTGAAGAAATGTTATAGGGGAAATTACCGATTATGGCAAAAGGGCCTTCAAAAAAGTTTTCCAGAGGCAACTTCAGAAAATCTCCTTCAATAATACGATCCTGTAATTCAGGATATTTCTTCTTTAAGTACTGCACCGACTCTTTGTCAATTTCACTCACGTACAGGGAATATTTTTTTTCCTGCAATAAAAAATCAGTCAATACCCCCATTCCCGGCCCCACCTCCAGAACGTTTGTATAGTCTTTATAACCAGATAGTCCGTCTACAATATCTTTGGCAATACCCAGGTCATTAAGGAAATGCTGACCCAGAAACTTTTTAGGTTTTACAGATTTCATCCCCAAAAGTAATCAATTACGGTTACCTTTTTTACATTACTGGTATACATCTGTAAATAGATAATTATATGGTAATATTTTAGTGTTTTCTTTCGTATCTGTTTCGTAAATTTTCTTAAACAGCATACTTCATTGAAGCATGCTGTTTTTGTTTTAAAAGGGAAATGATAAATTTGTCGCTCATTGACAAAGAAAGTATGATCCGGTTAAAATTCGAAGGAACCCTATCTGAAAAAGATCACCTGGCAATTCTGGCAGAATCGGTTTCAGATATAAAAAAACACCTTTTTAAGGCCGAGGAAATTGAATATGTGGAAAAAAAACTGGAATATGCTTCCATCATTACCCTAAACCAGCTTTACCGCAATGTTTACATCATTGCTTTCAGCAGCAATAACTTTGACTATACTTCAAAAGAAAAACTCAGGAAAACCGGAGCAGAACTGTGCGCTTTGTTAAAAAAAGAAAAAGTACAGTTCATTCAGCTTACAGGCTCTTTTCAGGAAGGCCTGCTGGCGCTCACAGAAGGACTGGCTTTAAGCGCTTACACATTCGGCAAATACAAATCTGCTACAACAGTGTATTTTCCTGAATCGATAGCCCTACATTCGGAAGGACTGGAGGAAAGTGCTGTCCGGGAACTACAAAACCTTGTAGAGGGAGTTTACCACACCCGAAACCTTATCAATGAACCCGTTAATTTCCTCACAGCAGAGCAGTTGGGAGAAGAATTTAAATCCTTAGGCAAAGAAGCCGGATTTAACGTAGAAGTATTTGACAAACAAAAAATTACCGAATTAAAAATGGGAGGATTACTAAGCGTAAACGCAGGTAGTCCCAATCCCCCAACTTTTATTATAGCCGAATACAAACCTGCCAATGCCATCAACACCCGCCCTTACATACTTGTAGGTAAAGGTGTAGTTTACGATACAGGAGGACTATCCCTGAAACCTACTCCCAACTCCATGGACCTGATGAAATCAGACATGGCTGGCGGAGCAGCCGTAGCAGGAATATTATATGCTGTCGCCAAAAACCGATTGCCTCTACACATCATCGGCCTGGTACCAGCTACGGAAAACCGCCCGGATGGAAACGCCATGACTCCGGGAGATGTCATCCGGATGTATGACGGTACCTCCGTAGAAGTTCTGAATACCGATGCTGAAGGCAGACTCATTCTGGCTGATGCACTGGCCTATGCAGCCCAGTATGATCCTCTTTTGGTAGCAGACCTTGCCACCCTGACAGGAGCTGCAGCCAGAGCTATAGGAAAAGAAGGAATCGTTTACATGGGGACGGCCGAGCAGGAATATAAAACCCGGCTGGAAAATTCCGGAAGAGCCGTTTATGAACGCCTGGTCGAGTTTCCTCTTTGGGAAGAATATGGGAAACAACTGCAATCCGATATAGCCGACCTGAAAAATATAGGCTCCGGAGACGCAGGAGCGATTACCGCTGGTAAATTCATGCAGCACTTTGTGAAATACAACTGGTTACACCTAGATATTGCAGGTAGTGCCTTTCTGACCGCAGAAGACAGCTACCGAGGCAAAAATGGAACAGGAGCTGGCGTTCGGTTATTTTATGATTTTTTCAAAAACCTTAGTCAACACAACTAAAAAATGGGATACTTAACAAATAGTTCAGAAAAACCTGTAATCGGGATTACACTGGGAGATTTTAACGGGATAGGCCCGGAGGTAATTATTAAAACGTTGTCAGACAGCAGAATTACCAAAATTTGCGTACCCATTGTTTATGGTTCTGTCAAAATTTTCAGTAAATATAAAAAGCTGATCGAAACGTCAGAAGAGTTACATTTTCATCAGATTAAGTCTGTAGAAGGCATTAACCCAAAGAAAATCAACATCATAAACTGTTGGGAAGAAGATCACGAAATTCATCCGGGCAAACCTACAGCAGAATCAGGTCAATGTGCCTATCTATCGCTTTCCAGAGCTTCTGAGGATCTGTTTTCCGGAAAGCTCGACGCGGTAGTAACGGCCCCTATTAATAAAAAGAATATCCAGTCGGAAGAATTTAAATTTCCCGGCCATACGGAGTTTTTCACTCAGAAAAGTGGTGTAAACGACAGTTTAATGCTGCTGGTAAGTGAAGGATTAAGAGTCGGCGTAGTGACAGGGCATGTTCCGCTTATGGAGGTGAAAAAACACCTCACCAAAGAACGATTGCTTTCCAAAATCAATGTGTTATATAAGGCATTGAAAAATGATTTTGGCATTTTGAAACCAAAAATAGCCTTATTAGGGTTAAATCCACATGCGGGAGAAGAAGGCCTGCTAGGAAAAGAAGAAACCGAACTGCTTACACCTTTAATTGAAGAGTTAAAAGCTAAAGGCGTTTTAATATTTGGTCCATTTGCAGCAGATGGATTTTTCGGCACCCGTCAATTCAAAAAATTTGATGCCGTATTGGGAATGTACCATGACCAGGGATTAATTCCATTTAAAACGTTAGCGTTTGACTCAGGAGTTAACTACACCTCTGGCCTTCCGGTGGTAAGAACTTCACCGGATCATGGAACCGGTTATGATATAGCAGGGAAAAATCTAGCCAACGAATCTTCCTTCAGGGAAGCAGTATTTTTGGCATGCGATATTGTAAAAAATCGCAAACCGGTTACCGTATAAACAACCTGAAAAAATTAAATACACTGATTTTCAGTATAGAAAATATACAAAAAGGTTACTTAAAATTAACATTTTTGTTAATTAAAATAATATATTAACTTTGCGCCCTAGATTTCAGGGCGGAGCTATGACTTGTATGAAAGGATTGAGAACTTTTGACATAGATATAGTAAGTCTTAGTAATGCAAAACACTACTATGACTACACTCTGGACAGTACGTTTTTTGAGAACTTTGAAGACAGCCTGTTAGATAAAGGTGAGCTGAAAGCAAACGTGACACTTGATAAATCGGAGACGATGATACAAGTCACCATTTCAGTAGCCGGCTGGGTGGAATTAACCTGCGACAGAAGCCTTGAACCATTTGAATATCAGATCAACACAACCGATCAGGTAATTTTCAAATATGGTAAAGAATATGCAGAGATAAGTGATGAAATTGTCACCATTCCATTTGAAACTCAAAAATTAAATTTATCCCAATTTATATATGAGTTTATAGGACTGGCTGTCCCAATGAAAAAGCTTCATCCAAAGTTTGTCAGAGAAGATGAGGAAGAGAATGAGGAAGAAACGCTTTTGATTTATTCAACGCCAGTAGACCTTGGGGAAGATGAACTTAAAGACGAAGAAATAGATCCCAGATGGGATATATTAAATAAACTTAAAAAATAATAAATTAAATAATACAATGGCTCATCCTAAGAGAAAAATTTCGAAAACCAGAAGAGACAAAAGAAGAACTCACTATAAAGCAAGTGCTCCAACTTTATCTATTTGTCCAACCACCGGTGAAGCACACCTAAGACACAGAGCATATTGGTCTGAAGGTAAATTATATTACAAGGGCCAAGTTGTAATGGAAAAAGAAGTCCTGGCATAACATAACTCTATGAGAATTGCATTGGATGCAATGGGTGGTGATTACGCCCCCCAAGCTGTCCTTCAGGGTGCTTTAATGGCAAAAGAGTCTTTTTCCAAGGAAGGCAAAGAAATTGTATTAATTGGAAACCAGACTCTTATTCACTCTCATTTTGAGAAAATGGGAGTAGATAAGTCTGCTTTTGAAATTGTACATACTGAAGAAGTGATAGGTATGGGTGAACACCCGACCAAAGCTATTGGCCAAAAGCCAAACTCCAGCATTATGTTAGGTTTCAAAATGCTAAAAGAAAAGTCAGTAGACGCCTTTTGCAGTGCCGGCAATACAGGAGCAATGCTTGTCGGCTCACTTTTTACCATTAAAGCTATACCGGGTATTGACAGACCCGGAATTGCCGGTTTCATACCTAAAGAAGACGGCAGATACGGAATTCTTCTGGATGTAGGAGCTAATGCAGATTGCAAACCTGAATTTTTGGATCAATTTGCAGTACTTGGCTCTCTATATTCAAAATATATTTTTAATATAGAAAATCCCAAGGTCGGTTTAATGAACCTTGGAGAAGAAGAGCAAAAAGGTACTATCCTCACTCAGGCAACTCATCAGCTACTAAAAAATAATAATAAAATTAACTTTATAGGAAATATTGAAGGCCGTGATGCCTTTAATGACAAAGCCGACGTCATTGTTACCGACGGTTTTACCGGAAATGTGATCCTTAAACTGGCTGAAACATTTTATGAACTCATGGAAAAAAGAAATTTCATGGATCCGTTCATAGAGTTGTTCAACTATGCTGGAGTAGGTGGCAGTCCGATCCTGGGAGTTAACGGCAATGTTATTATTGGCCACGGAGTATCCACACCAATTGCTATTAAAAACATGCTAAATCTGGCTGTTCAACTTACTGAAGCCGGAATAGTAGAAAAAATTAAAAACGCATACAATTAAATCTTATCAAGCAGATGAGCAAATTAAGAGCTGCTATTACAGGGGTTGGAGGTTATGTTCCAGATTATATTCTAACCAATAAAGAGCTCGAACAACTGGTTGACACCACTGACGAATGGATTATAACCAGAACGGGAATCAGGGAAAGGAGACTGCTTAAAAATCCGGGAGAAGGTACTTCGAACATAGCAATTCATGCCGTAAATGAATTACTAAAGAAAACGAACACCAATCCTGAAGATATCGACCTACTAATTTGCTGTACAACAACTCCGGATTATGTATTTCCGGCAACAGGCAATTTGCTTTGCGACATGGCAGGATTAAAAAATGCGTTTAGCTATGATCTCAATGCAGCCTGTTCAGGCTTCATCTACGGCCTTGTTACGGGAAGTCAGTACATAGAAAGCGGAAAGTTCAAAAAAGTCATTGTAGTGGGCGGCGATAAAATGTCGTCTATCATCAACTATGAAGACCGCACCACCTGTATTATCTTCGGAGACGGTGCAGGAGCTGTGCTTCTGGAGCCGGATACCGAGGGATATGGTATAATTGACAGCGTATTAAAAACAGATGGTTCCGGAGCCAAACACTTATGTATGAAAGCCGGAGGTAGCAGAAAACCTGCCAGCCTGGAAACCATAGCTGCCAAAGAGCACTATGCTTATCAGGAAGGAGCTACCGTTTTCAAATTCGCTGTTACCAATATGGCGGATGTTTCTGCAGAAATTATGCGCAGAAATAACCTTACCTCAGACGACGTTGCTTGGCTTGTCTCCCACCAGGCCAATAAAAGAATCATTAATGCTACCGCTGAGCGCATGGGGCTCGACGAAAAAAAGGTACTCATCAATATAGACCGCTACGGCAACACCACCAATGGTACCATTCCATTGCTTCTTTGGGATTATGAGCAAAAATTCAAAAAAGGAGACAATTTGGTAATGGCAGCTTTCGGCGGAGGCTTTACATGGGGTTCAGTATATTTAAAATGGGCATACGACCCTAAATAAAGCTACCCTTCAATATATTAACCAGGAAATTTTCGATATTTGAAAAAACATTTACAAGCAGAATATGAAAGCTAAAGAAATACAGGAGTTGCTGGACTTTATCGCAAGTTCAGGTCTAGCTGAGGTGAACATTGAAACAGAGCAATTTAAAATTGCTGTAAAAAAATATTCAGAGCCTCAGACTCTAACAGTAACTCAGGTTCCTCAGGCTATTGCACAACCTGTAGCTCCTGCTCAGGTACCAGCAGCACAACCTGCTGCACAACCTAAAGTAGAAACTCCTTCTGCTCCGGCAGACTCTTCCAACAAAAATCTTATTACGATCAAATCACCAATGATCGGAACCTTCTACAGATCAGCAAATCCTGATTCTCCGGCATACGTTAACGTTGGTGATGAAGTAAAACAGGGTCAGACTGTTTGTATCATTGAAGCCATGAAACTATTCAACGAAATCGAATCTGAAGTTTCTGGTAAAATTGTAAAAATTCTCGTAGAAAACGCTTCTCCGGTAGAGTACGATCAGCCTCTATTCTTAGTTGAACCTAAATAAGGGCTAAACAGCATTTTGAAAAGGGATGTCCTATCCCTTTTTTTTATGACCTATTTTCAATTTTAATTAACCATATTTATGTTTAATAAAATATTAATAGCAAACAGAGGAGAAATTGCTATGCGTGTTATTCGCGCCTGCAAAGAAATGAACATTAAAACTGTTGCTATATACTCTACTGCCGATAAAGACAGTCTTCACGTGCGTTTCGCAGATGAGGCAGTTTGCATAGGCTCTGCCCCTTCTTCCAAATCCTATTTAAGTATCCCCAATATTATTGCAGCTGCTGAAATTACCAATGCAGATGCTATACACCCAGGTTACGGCTTCCTTTCTGAAAATGCTGAATTTTCTAAAATATGCGAAGACTATGGTATTAAGTTCATAGGTGCAAGTGCTGCCATGATCAATGCCATGGGAGATAAATCTTCGGCTAAAGCAACCATGAAAAAAGCCGGAGTACCTACCATCCCCGGATCCGACGGATTACTGGAATCTCTGGAAGAAGGTATCAAACTTGCCAACAAAATAAAATACCCTGTTATACTTAAAGCTACTGCTGGTGGTGGTGGTAGAGGAATGCGTATCGTACGCAACGACTCCGAATTTAAAAAAGCATGGGTAGATGCCAAAACAGAAGCCGGTGCTGCCTTTGGTAACGATGGTCTGTATCTTGAAAAATATATTGAAGAGCCAAGACACATCGAAATCCAGATCCTCGGAGACAGATACGGTAAAGCAATTCACCTTTCTGAAAGAGACTGCTCTATCCAAAGAAGACATCAGAAACTGGTGGAGGAAACTCCTTCTCCTGTCATTACGGAACGTCTCAGAACCAAAATGGGTGAGGCTGCCGTTAAGGGTGCCAAAGCTATCAAATACGAAGGTGCAGGAACCATTGAGTTTCTTGTAGATAAAAATGGTGACTTCTACTTCATGGAAATGAATACCCGTATTCAGGTAGAGCATACCATTACAGAAGAAGTTACAGGAGTAGACCTGGTTAAAGAGCAAATTAAAATTGCAGCCGGAGGGTCAATCCCAGGCAAAAACTTTTTACCTGGAAGATATTCCATCGAATGCCGTATCAATGCTGAAGATCCTGCCAATGGCTTCAGACCGAACCCTGGAAAGATTACCAACTTCCACCTTCCTGGCGGATATGGTGTAAGGGTGGATACGCACTGCTATACCGGCTATACCATTCCTCCAAACTACGACTCTATGATCGCCAAGCTGATTGCCAGCGGCTCCACAAGAGAAGAAGCGTTGGCAAGAATGAAAAGAGCACTGGAAGAATTTGTGATTGAGGGGGTTAAAACAACTATCCCATTCCATATCAAACTTATGGATGATCCTCAGTTCCAATCCGGGAAATTCAATACTGCATTCCTGGAATCATTTGATTTCTCCAAACTAAAATAAGTTATTTCAAAGGAAGCTGCCTCAAAAGCAGCTTCTCTTTTTTAGGTTACAATCACTCTTAAGAAGGTATTTACACTAAAAATTACCCGAATGAAGATTTCCTCCGGCTTCAGTTTCTTAAGACCTCTGTTTTACCTTCTCCTGTTTTCTTTCAGCTTAACAACTTACGCCCAGGAACATCCGACACGCTTTATTGAAGCAGGTATCAGCCCTAGTTCCTACAAAGGCGACCTGAACAATACCTATCAGCAATGGACAGCGATTTATAATGCGGGCTTAAAATTGTATGCAAAAAAACGACTAAACGGCAGCTTTAACTTTTTTGCCGGCAGAATCATGGGCCAAAACGGAAGGTATGAGTTTAACCCGAACCTTAATCCCTCTCCTACTCCCAATACCTATTTCAAAACCACGCTTATAGGTCTTAACTATGATCTACAGCTTAACCTGTTGAAAAAGAAATGGGGCTGTCTTTATATAAGTCAGGGCATTGGACTGATGCGCTTCAGCCCCAAAGATCAGAACAATAATAAACTTCAGGATAAATTGAGCACAAGAGCGAAAGGCGAGGACTACAATACAATTTCCTTTGTATTCCCCACCCGCATCGGATGTATGTTTTTTTTACCCTCCTGGTATGCCATTGGCCTTCAGGCTGGCTTCCTGAACCCTACCTCCGACTACCTCGACAACATCAGTGAGTGGGGAGTAAAAAAGAAAAAAGATAATATCCTCTCTGTTAAATTAAGTGTATTTATCCCGTTAACTACCCAAAGCAGAAAGTAGCTTCCCGCTATATTTTCTCAATAGTCTTTACCAAAGCATTATACCACTCTTCTCCATATTTCCGGATCAGTGGCTCTTTTAAAAATTTGTAGATTGGTACCTGTAAAGCTTCACCATTGCTGCATGCAGGACTGCAAATATTCCATCTGTCGTAGTTTAACGCATCGTAGTGGTCATATTTGGTAATCCTTATGGGATACAAATGACAGGAGATTGGCTTTTTGTAGTCTATTTTTCCCATCAGGTAGGCCTTTTCAATGGCACACTTCAAAATTCCCTTTTCATAAATGGCATAGGCACACTCCTTATTTTTAATGGTTGGAGTAGTCAGATCACCTTCACTGTCGACCACCACCAGTCCCTGTTCTTCAATGGCCTCTATTCCTTCTTTTGACAAATAAGGTTTTACCGTATCATATATCTCTTCCAGGATCACCGCCTCCTCTTCTTCCAGCGGAGCGCCTGCATCACCTTCTACACAACATGCGCCTTTACACTTAAGTAAATCACAAACAAAAAACTTATCTGCGATATCATCGCTAATTACTGTATTTCCCTGTACTATCACTTGATTTTTCTTTTAAACTGCAACTGTTTTTCCCTGTGAAGAATTCAAATTTAAAAAATTATTGCCCAATATTTTCATTTCCCGCCTGTATAGGCCGATTTTACCAGCTAAAAACACGCCTAAAAATATTCCCACTTCATTTATCGTATAAAAATCAATAACTTACAGAATAAAACGAATAGATTAGAGAATAAAAGTAAAAACTCTTCCGGTCATTTGATATATTTGTCTTTTTGGTAACAGAATAGAGAAACCAATCTATTACAGGAGATGTTTCTTATCAGAAAGTGTGGAATGTAAGAATACCTTGTTTTATTCCATTAGCTTTATAAAAGAACACTACCAGCAAACATCTTCTCAGAATTCAAAATACAAGTTTTTCAGAATTCAAAACTTTAAATGGGATTTGAAGAGAAATATATTGTAAATTGCAAACTAGATTAGCAAGCCCAAATGGATTATTTAAAGAGCCTTAATCCCTCCCAAAAAGAAGCTGTTATAAATACTGAAGGCCCAAGCATGATTATTGCAGGTGCCGGATCAGGTAAAACCAGAGTATTAACATTCAGAATTGCCAACCTTATACAGAAAGGTGTAGACCCGTTTAATATCCTGGCGCTTACCTTTACCAACAAAGCCGCAAAAGAAATGCGGGAAAGAATTGAAAAGGTTGTAGGTCCGGAAGCCAGAGGTCTTTGGATGGGAACCTTTCACTCGGTATTCGCCCGAATTTTAAGAGCAGAAGCAGAGAGAATCGGATATACCAGCAATTTCACCATTTACGATACAGATGATTCTAAAACACTCATCAAGCAAATTGTCAAAGAGCAATACCTTGATGAAAAGCTTTATAAGCCCAGTACGGTTTTAGCCCGTATCTCCGGCGCCAAAAACCGTCTGATCTCGGCACAGGAATACCTGAACAATCCTCATTTAATGGCGGACGATGCCTCTGCCATGCGTCCGGAAATGGGAAAGTTGTACAAACTTTATCAGGACAGATGCTTTAAAGCAGGCGCCATGGACTTTGACGACTTGCTTTTTAACACCAACATTCTGTTTAAAAACCATGTAGACGTACTGAACAAATACCAGAACATCTTTAAATACGTACTGGTCGATGAGTTTCAGGATACCAACCTTAGTCAGTACAGCATTACCCGCAAGCTTTCGGCCAAGAACCGTAACATCTGTGTCGTTGGAGATGATGCACAAAGTATCTACGCGTTTCGTGGTGCGGACATTCAGAACATACTGAACTTTGAAAAAGATTATCCGGAATTGCAGGTCTATAAACTGGAGCAAAACTACAGATCTACCAAGGTTATAGTAAATGCTGCCAATTCTGTCATAAATAAGAACAAAGCCCAGCTCAAGAAAAACGTTTTTACTGAAAACGAAACCGGAAAGCTGATTGAAATTATAAAAGCTACTTCTGACAACGAAGAAGGGCGTATGGTGGCTACTGCCATTTTTGAAGAAAAAATGGCGCACCAGCTAAAAAACAAAGATTTTGCAATCCTCTACAGAACCAACTCCCAGTCAAGAGCCTTCGAAGAGGCGCTGAGAAGAATGAACCTTAAATATAAGGTAATAGGTGGTTTGTCTTTCTATCAGAGAAAAGAGATCAAAGATCTGGTTGCCTATTTGCGATTTGTACTCAACCCCAATGATGAGCAGGCTTTAAGGAGAATCATCAACTACCCTAAGAGGGGAATTGGTGACACCACGGTATCCAAGCTGCTGGTAACGGCAGAGGAACAGGGAGCATCGCTATGGGATGTTCTCAACAACGTACATGCTGTAATTCCCGGAAGAGCCGCTACCGCTATTGAGGGATTTGTCGTACAGATTAAAAACTACATGCGTCTGGCAGAAACCAAGGATGCCTTTGAAACAGCCATTGAAGTCGCCCAGTCATCCGGAATACTGAAAGAGCTGTACGAAGACAAAACAGTTGAAGGACTGAGCAGGTACGAAAACGTTCAGGAGCTTTTGAACGGTATCAAGGAATTTGTAGACAATCCTGCAGTAGAAGATAAAAAGTTAGGAGCTTTTTTACAGGAAATATCGCTTCTGACAGACATTGAAGAAGAAAAGGACCAGGACAATGATTATATTGTGCTGATGACCATCCACTCTGCCAAAGGGCTAGAATTTAAGAGCGTCTACATCGTCGGAATGGAAGAAGAATTGTTCCCATCCCAGATGATGCTGAGCAGCCGGGCCGATCTGGAAGAAGAAAGAAGGTTATTTTACGTAGCCATAACACGTGCACAAAGCAACCTTACCCTTTCTTTTGCCGCTACAAGGTACCGTTTTGGCAGATTAAAAGAATGTGAACCCAGCCGATTCCTGACAGAAATAGATCCTCAATATCTGAACATCAGTAAAAGAGCAAGACCAGAACCCACGGCAGTTCCTGTTCCAACCAGAAGTTCTTCCCCTCAGGTAATAAAAGCTAAACCAAAAACAGCTTCACCTGTTTTAAGTAAACCAAAGAGTAACTATGTCCCTTCTCCGGATTTTAAACCCAGTGATACCTCACAGTTAAAACCGGGAATGAGAGTAGAACACCTCAAGTTTGGGTATGGTACGGTAAAATCAATGGATGTTTCCGGCACAGACCGCAAAGCCGTCATTGACTTTAACGATCATGGAGAAAAGACACTTATTTTAAGTTTCGCTAAACTAAAAATTCACACTACTTAGTATTAACAATATTTTTAAGCAAGCAATCTAACACTACATTATGGAGATACCAGATCCTTCAACAGGCATTGTTCTAAAAGAATACGGAAGAAACATTCAAAAGCTTGTTGATTATGTGATAAGCATACCCGACCGCGACGAAAGAGGACGTTATGCCAAAACGCTTATAGAACTGATGAAACAGATAAATCCTAACATGCGAGACAGTCAGGATACCGGCAAGCTTTGGGACCACCTTTATATCATGTCTGATTTCAAGCTCGATGTAGACTCTCCTTATCCCATGCCTGAAAAATCTCTGCTTGGGAGAAAGCCAATGAAAGTAGAGTACAACAACAACCAGCTCTTCTATAAACACTACGGCAAGAATATAGAATTACTTATAGAAAAAGCTCTGCAACTGGAAGATAAAGAAGAACAGGAAGCTGCCATCATTTACATTGGTAAGCTTATGAAACGCTTCTATCAGACCTGGAACAAGGAAAACATTACAGACGATATCATCATAGAACAGCTTAATGCCATGGCGAAGAACAAGCTTCCCATCAATGCTGAGAAAATTAAGACGCTAGGCCTTTTCGATTCCAATGTAAAAGAAGTACGCGAACCAAAAGGCAGCAGCAGCCCGGGCGGAAGCAATTCCAACGGCAACAGCAATAAAAAAGATTTTCGCAAAGACAATAACAACAGAGATACAAAATACTCTAAGGACAAAAGAAGAAAGAACTAAGGAATGGCTTCATTTGAAATTATTGGAGGTAAACGTCTTAAAGGTGATATTTACCCTCAGGGAGCTAAAAACGAAGCGCTTCAGATCCTTTGTGCTGTTTTACTAACTCCGGAACCTGTTACAATTCATAATGTACCGGACATTATAGATGTTAACAAACTCATTGAATTACTAAAAGATTTTGGTGTTAAAGTAAACAAGACGGGAGAATCGACCTATGTGTTTGAAGCTCAAACTGTAAACCTTGATTTTTTAGAAACCGAAAACTTTAAACAAAAAGCAGCGGCCCTGCGAGGCTCCATAATGATCCTTGGCCCACTTTTAGCCCGATTCGGCAAGGCCAAAATGCCCAAACCGGGAGGTGACAAAATCGGTCGTAGAAGACTCGACACACACTTCCTTGGATTTGAACAACTAGGGGCTAAATTTTCTTATGACTCCGGTGACAGCTTTTATCAGATCGATGCAAGCAACCTGAAAGGCTGTTATATGTTACTTGACGAAGCCTCCGTTACCGGAACAGCCAATGTGGTCATGGCAGCTGTGCTTGCAAAGGGAAAAACCACCATTTACAACGCTGCTTGCGAACCATACCTGCAACAACTATGCGTCATGCTTAACCGCATGGGAGCCAAAATCAGCGGTATAGGCTCCAATCTGCTTACCATTGAAGGAGTAGATGCATTGGGAGGCACTACCCATACCATTCTTCCGGACATGATAGAAATTGGAAGCTTTATCGGTATGGCCGGAATGACCAGTTCTGAAATTACCATCAAGAACTGCAGGATTGATATGCTTGGTATTATCCCGACAATTTTCCGCAGGCTGGGTATTAAAATGGAATTCAGAGGTGATGATATCTACATCCCTCCTCAGGAAAACTATGAGATCGAAACGTTTATAGACGGATCTATCCTTACCATTTCCGATGCCATCTGGCCGGGATTCACACCCGACCTTATGAGTATTGCACTGGTCGTGGCCACACAGGCCAAAGGTTCTGTTCTCATACATCAGAAGATGTTTGAAAGCCGACTATTCTTTGTGGACAAACTGATTGATATGGGCGCACAAATCATTCTTTGTGACCCACACAGAGCTACCGTTATTGGTCTCAACAAACAGATTCCACTTCGGGGAATTCAGATGACCTCCCCCGATATAAGAGCCGGAGTAGCCTTGCTGATAGCTGCCCTATCGGCCAATGGAAAAAGTACCATTCACAATATTGAACAAATAGACAGAGGATATCAGAACATCGATACCAGATTAAATGCACTTGGTGCTGAAATAAAAAGAATTTCTTAATAAACCTTTGTTCGAAGAAGCCGTCCATCCGGCTTCTTTTTTTATGATATGGAAATAAGAAACAATAAACTCAGAATCGTAATAGCCATAATTCTGATCGCAATATCCTATGGCTACTTCCGGTTTATTACCTTTCTGCCAACCACCATATCTTATATACTTTATTTCGCTCTCATTCTGGTTTCACTCTTAATTGCCTTTATATCAAAGAGACGCGACGTTACAATCGGAATTTTATATGGTTTAACCTTTGTTCTGGTTTCTCTGATATTTATCTTTACTTTTTTTACAGAAGAATTATAGCAATAACTGATCGTATTTTAAAAGTAATTTACAATGGGAAGAGCATTTGAATTCCGAAAAGCCCGAAAATTTAAGAGATGGGGCCAAATGGCCAAAACTTTTACCAGACTTGGTAAAGACATTGCTATAGCCGTAAAAGCTGGCGGACCTGATCCGGCCTCTAATTCAAGACTCCGGGCATTGATTCAGAACGCTAAAGCGGCAAACATGCCCAAAGAAAACGTTGAAAGGGCTATAAAAAGAGCTTCTTCCAAAGAACAGGAAGACTATAAGGAAGTGGTGTACGAAGGTTATGGTCCATATGGAATTGCAATAGTTGTAGAAACTGCTACTGATAACCCTACCAGAACGGTTGCCAACGTGAGAAGCTACTTTACCAGAAGCGGAGGCTCTCTGGGAACGACAGGCTCTCTTGATTTCCTTTTTGAAAGAAAATGTATTTTCAAAATCAAAAGCAGAGAAGACATTGATCTGGAAGAACTGGAGCTGGAGCTGATAGACTATGGTGCGGACGATATTGGTGCGGACGAAAACGAGATCATCATTTACGGATCCTTTGATGCTTATGGAAAAATCCAGCATTACCTTGAAGAAAAAGGATTTGAAGTGATCAGCTCGGACTTTGAAAGAATACCAATGGACACCAAAGAGCTAAGTCCGGAGCAGGAAGCAGAGATAGAAAAACTTCTTGCGAAATTTGAAGAAGACGATGACGTGCAAAACGTCTTCCATAATATGAAGTAAAAGAAAAAGGCTGATCAGATTGACCAGCCTTTTTCTTATATAACACTATTAATTCATAATTACACGTAATTATTCAGCATTACCGGCATTACCAGCATAAGCACATCTTCGTTCTTATCTTTTTTGGCCGGATTGATAAGACCCGCTCTGTTAGGCGCAGAAAGGTTAATATCAACACCTTCACAATCCAGGTTATTCAGCATCTCGATAAGGAATTTTGCATTAAAGCCTATTTCCATATCATCTCCTTCATATTCACAGGACAATCTCTCGTTCGCCTCATTGCTGAAGTCGAGATCCTCCGCTGAGATCTGAAGCTCGCTACCCGCTATTTTAAGACGCACCTGATGGGTTGTCTTATTCGCATAGATAGAGATACGTTTTAGTGAATTCAGTAAATCCTGTCTGTTTATAGTAAGTTTATTTGGGTTGTTGGCAGGAATTGCGTTTTCGTAATCAGGGAAACGCTCGTCGATCAGACGGCATATCATTTTAATATTAGCAAAGCTGAAGAATGCATTGGATGCATTAAACTCCATCTTTACAAGTGTATTGTCTGTAGGAAGAGATGCTTTAAGAAGGTTAAGCGCTTTCTTAGGAATTAAAAGAGTATTCTGACTCTCAGAAGCAATATCTGACCTTCTGTATCGGATTAACCGGTGACCGTCAGTAGCAACAAATGTTGTATTGGCATCTGAAATATTGATGAAAACACCTGTCATTTGAGGCTTTAGCTCATCGTTGCTGGCAGCAAAAATTGTACTAGAAATAGCTCTGGTAAGGATATCGGATGGTACATCAACAGAATATCCGTTTTTAACTGCCGGCACTCTTGGAAAATCCGTGGCATTTTCTCCTGACAGTTTATATCTTCCATTATCTGAGCTGATTTCGATACTATAGGTTTCTTCGTCAATAGTAAAGGTTACTGGCTGCTCCGGAAGGTTCTTAAGTGTATCAAGAAGTATTTTGGCTGGTACCGCAATATTTCCTTTTTCTTTAGACTCCACAGCAATTTCTGTAATCATGGAAGTCTGAAGATCTGAAGCATACACAGTAAGCTTGCCCACTGAAACTTCAAACAGGAAATTTTCCAAAATCGGCACTACGGGATTTGTAGTGATAACCCCATTGATCGCAGTCAATTGTTTAAGAAGGGCAGTTGAAGAAACAACAAATTTCATATAGCTCTTTTATCCTATTCTAGTATAATATGCAGGGGATAAAGGTAGTTATAAAAACCGAATTCTAAAAAAACCCTCTTATTTATTTGAAGGAGCAAAGTAAGATTTTTTTACCAAAAGATAGTTTGTCATCTCCGGATTAAGGGTTACCAACTCGCCGGTATTCCTGATAATTGCGTAAACTTTTCCTTGCTTCCAGGGATCAACATAAATATCAACATTCTTACTTAGGTTATCCACAATATCATCCACCTGTATTGTTGAAAAGGGCTTTGATTTATGCAACTGATTTAGAATCGTATCTCTACCCTCAACTATGTACTTATCCACATTAGTCACACCATACAACATAAGATACCTGTGGATTTTTGCGCTGTCCTGTGCCGGAAGATTGTCCACTTCAAACTTTCCTGCTTTCGAAACGATTGTAAAATCTTCCGAAGGGGTATCTGGAAAACGTACTGCTACTTTCTGAAGACTTCTCAAACTACTTCTGAACAGGGCTCTGGATCTCCAGTCCTGCTCTCCTAACCCGGCCAATTCTGAAATATCTCCTTTTACTCCTGGCACATAAACAATTAACGGATCCGACGAACCTTCCGGAAGATAATAAGTACTGTTGACATCGCTTTCATTGGACAATACATAAAACTCCTCCTTCTCTCCGGACTGTCCCACAGTTACTTTCACACCATCCCGTTTAATCCTGGAAGCCACTTCTGCTTTTTTGTTTTCGGCCACCGGTCTTTTTACCTTAATTTTATTGAGTCCGAAAAACAACAGACTCATCAGCTTCTCTCTTGCCTCGTATTTATTATTAACCATCCACTTTCCATCAGGCGCTTTCTGAAGGTTGGTCAGATGATGAGGAGCCTGTAAACTAATGGAGGTGATTACTGTGGTATCTGCGATTCCTACAGCATATTTTTCTTTGTTAAAAGAATCCGAACCGCTCTCTTTCAATAATGTATACAAAGCTGCCAGACCGGTTGCCACAAATACAATGATGTATGGACTTAACTTCTTCAACTCCCTCATTTTTATCTAAAGCTTGTATATTTTCTTTTTCTTAAATAATATCTGCTGATTCCAAACAGTACAAGAAGTACCACAGGCACAACAAGATTGATAATTTGCCAGTACGTCTTCTCTTCTGCCAGTTTGTTTTTATCCAATGGTCTTAACTGTATCTCCTTACCCTTAGCTTCCACAATTGGTTCATCCATCAGGTAATCCAAAGCATTCATGATAAACTCCTTATTGGAAAACAGGTATTTCAGATCAGGATCATAGCCCAATGGTATTGGCTGATTTCTACCCTTATCCGTCTCGTTTCTGATAAGATCGACATCCGAGACTACCAGCAATTTGCTTAAGGTATCCTGCTTCACCACCGGAACTCCGTTGATAGGCGATGGTCTGTTTTTATATACCGACTCAAACCTTCCTTCTAACAGATAAGCCACAGGCAGCATACCAAGATTAAAGTCTTTTGGATCCAGATTTTTCCGGGCCTCGTTTAAGTCCACCGGAAGTGGCGCTTTTATCAAGCGCGTATTCTTGGATGTAAAGATTAGAGGGGTCTTGGTGATTCCTACAGCTTTAACCGTATCTATGGAACTCACATACCTGCCAATCACTGCATCCAGATTTTTAACCACAGGATGTTTGCCAAAACTGTAAAAGATTGGGAAATAAGGCCAGGATACCATTTCTGCCTGACCGCCGGGTACTTCCACTTTCAACAAGGCACAATTCAGATCCTGAATAAGGTCATCGTTAATTCGAACTCCGTATTTAAATAGTAAATCGTCAAGTCCGAGGTTGTATGAGAAACCATACGTAACACCAGACACCAGACTATCTTTGTTAAGGTTTAGCTGATCGATAAAAAACAGTACCCTTCCCCCTTTGATAATGTACTGATCCAGAATAAACTTTTCTTTTTCGGAAAACGGTTTTGTCGGACCGGCAATGATGAGTGCCTGATAATTGTTAAGAGCGGTCGTATCGCTAAAAGGAATTCTTTCAACATTGTAATATTCACTCAACGCTGTAGAGATATCGCCAGTCTCTGCTGCCGAAAGCTCACCATGTCCTTCCGTGAAGGCCACTGTCTTGGATACTTCACTGCTAAGCTTCCTGATAGCCGCCATCAGCTCATACTCCACCCCTTCTACCGACTGATTAAGCTGCTGGGCCATCGGTAATATCTTACTACCTTTCAGAAACATTACAGGTGTTTCTTTATCCCCCATTGAAATAAGTGCAGAAGGAAATACTATTTTCTCTTCCCTTGCACCACCCTGCTGAACCAGATCGTACTTGTACTGAACGCCTTTTTGAATCAACTGATTATAGAACTGTTCACGAAGCCTTTTATCTTCAATAGCATTAGGATCTGTAAATCTGTATACAATCTTATCGCCGGAATAGGCTTTAAACTCTTCCAGTGTTTCTTTTATGGCTCTCCTTAGTCTGGTGTAATCCGGATTCAGGTCACCGTCCAGAAACACGTCCACAAACACCTGTTCTTTTAGTTCCTTTAGTTTCTCTTTAGTAGAAGGACTAATGGTATACCTCTTATCCTGCGTCAGATCCAGTCTGAAGAAGTGCTCTGAAAATATAATATTTATAAATACAACTGTTCCAACAAGCAGAAGGAACCTGATACAATCAAACTTCTTTAAATTCATAAACTGCTTACCATTTTCTGCTGCCTAAAACCAATCTTGTTGAAAGAAGCATAATAAAAATTATACTTAGAAAATACAGAACGTTTCTGGAATCTATCAATCCCCTGCTTAACGCTTCATAATGATAGCCCAGTCCGAGTTTCACAAAGATATTTGCCTGCGCTGCCCAGAAGTTTATGGAAGCAGCTCTTGCCATCCCATCGTATAAGGTATAGCACAGCAACACTGCTATGATGAACGCTACAATCTGATTTCTTGTAATGACTGATGCAAATATTCCAATAGATGTAAACACGGCTCCAAGAAGGAACAGCCCTATGTAGGAAGTGAAAACAGCGGCGGAATCAATATTTCCGACAGGATTCCCAAGCTTATAAACAGAGTAGTAATATATTAATGTTGGAATCAGACTAAAAAGCACCAGTGCCAGACTAGAAAGGTATTTGCCTAAGATGATCTCCCAGTCCCGTACAGGCCTTGTCAGCAACAGCTCCATTGTACCCTCTCTTTTTTCTTCTGCAAATGTTCTCATGGTAATTGCAGGTATAAGTAATAAAAAGGCAATCGGACCATAAGCGAAAAGACTTTCCAGATCTGCAAAGCCAAACTCAAACACACTGCTTTCAGGGAAAACCCATAGGAACAGCCCTATTAGTGTCAGAAATACACTGATAACAAGATAGGCTATCAGGGAATTAAAAAAACTGTTTATTTCTTTTCTGAATATACTTAACACAAATCCTACAAGTTTAAAGTTCTAATTAATTGCTGGAATCATTTTTCTTTCCGGTAAGATCTCTGAATATGTGCTCCAGAGAATGTTCTTCCTGATTCAATCCGATGAGGGTCCAGTTTCGTTCTGAGGCCAATTTAAATATTGCACCTCTGACATCGGTTTCTCCGGAAGATAACAGTTCATATTTACCTTCTGCTACACTGGTTACCTCATTTACTCCGGGCAGTGCATGTAAATGAGCTACCTCAATAACACCAGAAAATTCTACAATGATCTTTTTATTAGAAGTCTGTAAACTTTTTAATTCGCTTACCCGACTATCCGCAACAATTTTACCTCTGTTTACAATCACCACGCGATCACAGAGAGCCTGTACCTCCTGCATAATGTGGGTAGAAAACAACACGGTTTTCTCCTTACCTATATTCTTTATCAGGCTTCTGATTTCAAGGATTTGGTTGGGATCCAGACCGGTGGTAGGTTCATCAAGTATAAGCACCTGAGGTTCATGAATCATCGCTTGTGCAAGGCCAACCCGCTGACGGTAGCCTTTCGATAAGGCTCCAAGTTTTTTATTCTGCTCCAGCGTAAGTCCTGTCATTTCCACCATTTCCTGCACTCTCCTTCTGAGCTTACCTCCTTTTATAAGATGAAGAGAACCAATAAATTCAAGGTACTCATGCACATACATATCGAGGTAAAGAGGATTGTGTTCTGGCAGATACCCGACATTTTTTCTTACCTCCAAAGGAGCTTCCACCACATCATATCCTGCCACTGTCACCACTCCGGAGGTTGGAGGAATATAACAAGTGGCAATTTTCATGGTAGTAGATTTTCCAGCCCCGTTAGGTCCCAGAAATCCAAGTATCTCTCCTTTTGCAGCTTCAAAGCTGATATGGTCTACAGCTACCTGCTCGCCATAAATTTTAGTTAACTCCTGTACCTTTAAACTCACAATGACTGTATGTTATCGTTTGCAAATTTATTGAAATCTTCTGAAAAAGTTTTTTAGAGCCGAAAGCTCAACCCTGACGCTCCTTAAGAACGTCATCGGTAATTATTTATGATAGCATCTTTACCTTGTTAAATTACCCATTCATTATGAACAACTTACACCCAAACAGCCATCCGCCTTCCCACACATACAAACAAATCTGCTTTTCGCTACACCTCAGCTCCTCTACTTTCTCCTTCAACTTTTAACTTTCAACTTTTTTTAAGCTTCCCCAACCCTCTTTCGTCCTTTCGGCATCAACGGCCTGAATTCCAGCTCTACCGGATGAAAGTTTTCCGATGTTCTTAATGCATACAAAACTGCTTCTGCAATATCTTCGGGCCTCATCATATTAGAATGCACATTCATGAAATCTATGGTATCAAAAAAATTCGTCTGAATAGATCCCGGAACAATACAGGTTACCTTTACACCATAGTCTCTAAGTTCCTTGTACATTGACTGAGAAATCCCTCTGACGGCAAACTTGGTTCCGCAATACCCTGCAAACTTTTCAATTCCTTCTTTCCCAGCAATGGAAGCTATGTTCAGAATATGTCCTTCACCCATTTCCTTCATTCTCTGAACAACCATCTGGGAACAATAGAATACCCCATGCACATTGGTGTCAAACATTTCCTTCCATTCCTCCACAGGCATTTCTTCTATTAGTCCCGCATAGCCAAGTCCGGCATTGTTTACCAATATGCTTATATCCTCTCCGAAATCTTTAATCGTAGCATTGTATGATCCGTTAACTGAATCTATGTTTCCGACATCCGTAGCGTAAAACTTAAAATTATCGTGTTTAAAGTCCGGAGCTGTCCGGCTCCAGCCGGCAACATTTGCACCATTATCCAGCAACGCTTTTACGATTTCCAGTCCAATACCTTTACTAGCACCTGTTACAATAGCTACTTTATCTTTTAAATCCATAGTTTACCAAAATTTGCCTAAAAGTTTTTCATTGATATTCCTGCAATAAGAATCACTGCATTTAACAGTTGAAATATGACAACTTTTCTTTCCCACTCTGAAAATCGCTCCCAAAGGTTGTCGTTATATATAATCGTGGCAGAAACGAATGCTAATCCAAAACAAAACACAAGCAGTAAATTCAGCTCATTTTCAAAAAAAACGAAGGAAACGGGATAGACTAAAAACATTCCCATCAGAAACACCATCAACTCAAAATTCTTCAACCTCCAACTATCCTGAATTGCTTTCAGGATAAAAATTCCCGATAGAATAGCGTAAGCAGCCAAACCAATATACAAAAGAATTTTGGCAAAACTGACAGAAAGAAGATGCAACGCCAGACCTGCCTGGAAGACAGCCATCCCCAACAACAATACCCTTACTTTTAAATCCCTGATTATAAACATATAGTACCCCAGCAAGACTATAGATGCAAGCAACGGTGCCCAGGTAATGTTTTCAAACCTTTTACTGCCGGAAAGAACAACCGATAAGACAAAGGTCATGGCAACCAAAACAACTGATGCTTTTTCAGGTTTATCAGACTCTACCCTTTTCATTTTATTTAGATTATTCTTCTAAAGTAATCTGAATTTATGATAATTTTGGAATATTAATTTTGCTAAATTAAATGCATTTGTTGAAATTTCACTTTTTACTCCTCATTTTTTCCCTCTATAGCATCTTTGCATCTGCACAACATAAGGTACCAGCAGCCAAGTATACCCTTCTGGCTAACTACCATTATGGCTTCCTTATGCAACACGGTGACGATATGGGACACCTTGCCAATCAGAGGCCTTTAAAATTTGAACTTGATCTGAAAATACAAACAGACGGCAGCAAAGACTGGCAGGTTATTAATAACTATCCTGTAGTTGGCTACTCATTAAACTATCTTCATTTTGATCCGAAAAAACCTATCGGTGATGCACTGGCACTCGTAATTTACTATGGAAAACCTTTTTTCCGAACCAATAAAAGTGAACTCCGCTGGCGGCTGGGAATAGGTCCGGGATTTGTTTTCAGGAAGTTTGACATTATGACAAACAACAAAAACAATATCACTGGAAGTACCTTCAACTACTGTCTTAACGGAGCAATTAACTTTAGCACAAGTCTTTCCAAACGATTACTTTTTAATACCGGAATAGGTTTGTTTCACCTGAGTAATGGAGCTATGAAAATGCCCAACCTGGGCATGAATATTCCTGCTATTTATGCAGGTATAGGATTTACTTCCGTGAAACAGGTCACATTTACAGCACCCGATGCAGAACGAAAGAAAAGGCCCAACTCTTTAAACCTTGCCTTTGGTGGAGGATTCAAAGAAATAAAGCCTATCGGAGGATCAAGGTACCTGGCCGGAGTTTTTTCCGCTTACTACGACCTGGGTATTAACTCCCGAACATGCCTAAATCTTGGGTATGATTTTATTTATGATTACTCTGCTAAAGCCGAAATCAGAAGAGGTACTTACGACAAAAAACTGGTAAACGCCAATTATATCAGACATGGAATGGCACTGGGTTTTCATTATTTCATCAGCAAAGTGTCTTTTGTTGGTCAGTGTGGTTATTATGTATTTGATCCGCTAAAACGATACAAACCTTTTTATCAGCGTTATACGGTAAAATATAATTTTACTGAAGCCATAAGTGCCGGTGTTGCACTCAAAGCCCATTTTGGTCAGGCAGAATTAGTTGAATGGACAATTGGTTATACGTTAAAATGAAAAAAGCCCAGTTACTTTACATCACACTACTTTCAATCGTACTCGCTGCCTGCAACAAAGAAGACAGCTGGGACTGCGTTAAAAGCACAGGAAAAATCGTTCAGGAAAAAAGAATTGTAAAAGGCGTATATTATATTTTCGTAGAGGATAACATTCACCTCATATTTAAGAATGGGCTGGATGATACATTAATCGTAGAAGCAGGAGAAAATTTAATAAAGAAAATCACCAACGACAACGACGGCGTTAATCTCAGAATAAGAAATACGAATACATGTAACTGGGTAAGAAGTTTTAAAAAGGACATGAAAGTCTACATAGATGCGGTAAAATACAAAGATATTTTTATTATGGGCTATGGGACTGTAAGCAACGAAGGGGTAATAAAAAAAGACAAATTATTTCTTCACAACTATTCCAGTGCCGATGTCAATCTCAATGTAGATTTGGAATTTCTTTGGGTTGATATGGATAAACTTGCAAACGTTACGATCAATGGGAAAATATATCAGCTCCATGGCATTAACCTGGGTTCTGGCCAGTTAAAAGTAAACACTCCTGATTGCAAACATACTTTCATAACCAACGAAGGTCCCGGGATGAGTCATGTTCATTCCGACAGTGTCCTGTACGCAACAATCAAGGGTACAGGAAACATTTATTACAGCGGAGCCCCTCAGGTAACAGCCTTTCACAAACAAGGCTCTGGAGAATTCATCAAACAATAAAGCTAGTTTCCAAAAAGTTCTTCCAGTTTATCAGACAAGTCCTGTCCTCTTAAGTTTTTGGCAATAATAACTCCTTCTTTATCGATCAGATAGGTTAAAGGAATTGCCTGAACCTCGTATACCGGATTCACCGAAGATGCCCATCCTTTTAGATCAGAAACCTGATCCCAGACAAGGCCGTCTTTGGCTATTGCACTCTTCCACTTTTCTGCATTTTCATCCAGAGACACGCCAAGGATGGTAAACCCTTTATCTTTATATTTATTATACAGCTTTACAACCTCCGGGTTCTCCATACGGCACGGCCCACACCAGGAGGCCCAGAAATCAATCATCACATACTTTCCTTTAAAATCCGAAAGCTTTATAATTTTACCATCCGGGTTAGGCAGAGCGATTTCCGGAGCTTTTTTACCAATGCCTACATTACTTCTTTTCTCCCTTTCTTCCTCTTGCTTTTTCATGGCAAGTCCCCTTTCCACCTCTGAAGAAAGCAGCTTGGTATACTTTGAATTAGGGTAAGCCTTGTTCATTTCATCTGCCACCTTTTTAAGGAATGGAAGCTCCGTCTGAAAGTCCAGGTAATTCACCATGGAGAATACAGAAAGAGAAGGTAGTGCTGATTCAATAGAATTCTTGACCAATTGACGGGATTGCTCCTGAAGGTTCTTTAGTTCTGTCAACAACGCAGGAATTGAATCTTCCTGTTGCTTCATCTGCAGTCGCATTCCTTTTTGCTGTAATTTTGACTGAGCCTTTTGGAGCTCATTCATTTTGCTGTAAAAGGAAAGGTATTCCTTTGTTGCTTTCGAACCTTCGACAGTAGCATTCTCAGATAAATTTTTCAGATCTGAGTTTAATGTAACAGTTGGTTCATCCAGTATAAGCAAAACACTCTGTGTATCGATCTGCAAAAGCGCATAGTCCGGCTCGGACAAAACCCCTTTTATGGAATAAGATCCATCCGGACCAACCTCGGTTGAATCCAGATGAATCCAGTTTTGATTTTCTAGTTTATCAAGGTACAACTTTTTACCTGCACCGTTTTTTATTGTTCCTGACAGTTCAAAAGAGAATGGATCAATTTTGCTTTCCGCTTCCTTACCTTCAGCATTCTTCTTCTCCGTTTCCTTTTTCTCTGAACATCCAAAAACAACTGCAACGAATAGCAGATAACGTAATACCTTCATACAACTTAATTCTGATTTTCCAGGGTCTTTTTTAATAACTCACTTGTAATTCTAGGATCAGCTTTGCCTTTGGTCAGCTTCATCACTTCTCCCATAAACATCGCCAACAAATTGGTTTTACCACCCTTGTATTCAGCCACTTTATTAGGATATTTTGCAATTACTTCATCAATCAAAGGTTGCAACGCACTGGTGTCGCTTTCCTGAATCAGGTTCATTTTTTCAGCGATTTCCTGAGCTGAACCGCCTTTTTGTTTTAGCATTTCAGGGAATAACTTCTGACTTGCAACAGCAAAGCTTACTTTTCCTGACTCTACCAAAGCAATTAACTCGGCTAGTTTTTGAGCAGTTAATGGAAAATCTTTTATATGAAGAGTAAGTTCATTCAGATAACCTTTTACCGGGCCCATTACCCAGTTAGAAGCAGCCTTATAGTTTTTAGTGTACTTACACAGCTCTTCGAAATACAGGGCTATTTCTTTGGAATCTGTTAATACCTGAGCGTCGTATTCCGGAAGACCAAACTCACTGGTAAACTTCTTGTATAAGAAGTTCGGCAGACTTGGCATGGTAGCCTGGATATCTGCCAGCCACTTATCTGAAATATGTAAAGGCTGAAGATCCGGTTCAGGAAAATATCTATAGTCATTCAGTTCCTCTTTGGTTCTCATGCTATAAGTACTTCCGGTGGTCGCATCAAACATTCTTGTTTCGGAGAAAATCGTTTCTCCTCTTTCAAGCAGTTCAATCTGACGTTCTATTTCATGATCAATAGCTCTTTGTACGTTTCGGATGGAGTTCATATTTTTGATCTCCACTTTTTTCCCGAATTGTGTAGCTCCCTTCAGCATCACGGAAACGTTTGCGTCGCATCTCATAGATCCTTCTTCCATGTTACCATCACAAACTTCCAGATAACGTACAAGTTTTCTTATTTCCGTTACGACCTGAAAAGCTTCTTCAGAGCTTCGGATATCCGGTTCTGTTACGATCTCAATCAAAGGAACACCTGCCCTGTTATAATCCACAAGGGTATCAGTTTCCTCTGCAAGGTGCAGGTTTTTACCTGCATCGTCCTCCATGTGAATCCTGTTCAGGCGAATTACTTTTTCCCCTTCTTTTGTACGAATCAATACGCCTCCGCCTTTACAGATCGGGGCTTTATCCTGAGTGGTCTGATATCCTTTAGGAAGATCGGGATAAAAATAATTTTTTCTATCAAAGAAACTTACCCTGTTAATTTCACAGCCACAAGCCAGTCCCATTTTAATGGAGTATTCCACAACTTTTTTGTTCAACAAGGGTAGTGTTCCGGGATGTGCAAGAGTAATCACGCTTACATTCGTATTAGGCAGACTACCGAATTCTGTTGAATCCGGAGCAAAGATTTTGCTCGCAGTACTTAACTGTGCGTGTATTTCAAGACCTATTACCGGTTGATATTTTTCTTTGATTGATTTATCCATTTTTAAGCATTACTGAATTTTTTACTATACTTTTTCTTTAAGGACTTCCTTGGCTTTCACAACCACTTTATCCAACCCTGTAACGTCTTTTCCGCCTGCGGTTGCAAAGAAAGGCTGTCCGCCTCCTCCACCCTGAATTTCTTTGGCAAGCTCTTTTACCAGGTTACCTGCATGCAACTTCTTATCGGCAACAAGGTTTTCTGAAATCATGACCGCAATCTGAGGTTTATCCTCTATCCGGGCAGCCAGTACTAAAAACAGGTTGTCTACTTTTGCTTTCAGATCATACGCCAGTTGCTTTAATGCATCCGCAGATGCAAGGTCAACTCTTGAGATGATTACATTAATACCATCAACGTTTTCAACCTTTTTAAGCAGCTCTTCTTTAATAGCCTGTCCTTCTTTGATAATAAACTCTTCAATCTGTTTCTGAAGTTTCGCTTTTTCTGCTGTAAGCTCTTCTACTGCTTTCAGTACATCCTTAGGATTTTTAAGGACTTCTTTTAGCTTGTCGATAACAGACAACTGGGCATTTACATACGCTTCCGCTTCATCTGCCGTGATAGCCTCGATTCTTCGTACACCTGCAGCAACGGAGCTTTCAGACACAACCTTAAACAAGCCTATTTTACCTGTAGCCGGTACATGGGTACCACCGCAAAGCTCTACCGAATAAGAAGGATCGAATGTTATAACCCTTACAAACTCTCCGTATTTTTCACCAAACAAGGCCATTGCCCCGAGTGCCTTGGCCTCGTTGATCGGCACATTACGGCGCTCATTCAGTGGGATATTTTCACGAATCCTGGCATTTACAATCTTTTCAACCTTCTCAATTTCCTCCTGTGTCATTTTAGAGAAATGAGAGAAGTCAAAGCGCAGCACTTTATCATTAACCAATGAACCTTTTTGCGCCACATGGTTCCCCAGAACTTCTCTCAAGGCTGCATGCAATAAATGTGTCGCAGAGTGGTTGTTTTCCGTTAAACTTCTCTTCCTGGCATCTACCTTTGCTTCAAACACCGCATGCACATCCGCAGGTAACTTATCAATGAGGTGAATAATCAGATCGTTTTCCTTCTTGGTATCTACAACCTTTACGGTCTCTTTTGCAGACTGAAGTATACCGGTATCTCCTACCTGTCCACCACTCTCTGCATAGAAAGGAGTGGTATCAAGTACAACCTGATACTGATCTTTTCCTTTTGCCGTAACCTTTCTGTATTTTACAATCTTAGACTGGGCATACAGATGTTCATAGCCAACAAATTCAACACCTTCCTCATCTCTTACCAACACCCAGTCACTTGTTTCAGTTGCAGCATCTTTTCTGGATCGTTCTTTCTGAACGGCCATTTCTTTTTCAAACCCTTCTTCATCAATTTCAAGACCGTATTCCCTTGCAATAAGGGCTGTAAGATCCACCGGAAATCCAAAGGTATCATAGAGTTCAAAAACGGTTTTACCATCAATGATTTTCGGTCCGTTGGATTGCTCAATGGAAGCGCGTATCTGCTCAAGCTTTTTCAACCCCACTTCAAGTGTTCTCAGGAAGGATACTTCTTCTTCCAGCACTACCTTTTGCACAAAATCCTGTTGCGCTTTCAGTTCAGGAAACACCTCTGCAAACTGATCCGCAAGCACAGGCACCATTTTATTCAGGAATGGTTCTTTAAAACCAAGGAAAGTATACCCATAGCGTACAGCCCTTCTCAAAATTCTTCTGATCACATAACCGGCCTTTGCATTACCTGGCAACTGTCCATCAGCGATTGTAAAAGAGATTGCCCTGATGTGATCAGAAAGCACTCTCATTGCAATATCGGTCTTCTGGTCTTTTCCATAGGTTTTGCCACATGCATCTCCAATGAACTTAATCATTGGCTGAAACACATCCGTATCGTAATTAGAGGTTTTTCCCTGAATGGCCATTACCAGACGCTCAAAGCCCATACCGGTATCCACATGTTTTTCAGGAAGTGGTTCCAGGCTTTTATCTGCTTTTCTGTTGTATTGTATAAAAACGTTATTCCAGATTTCGATTACACGGGGATCGTCCTTATTGACCCTGTCACGTCCCGGTACCTGTTTGATTTCCTCTTCCGTTCTTAGATCTATGTGCACTTCCGTACATGGACCACATGGCCCCTGATCTCCCATTTCCCAGAAATTGTCTTTCTTGGAACCATAAAGAATCCTTTCTTTGGGAAGGTATCTCAGCCACAACTCCAGCGACTCATTATCAGGTTCAAGATTTTCCGCTTTATCTCCTCCAAAGACTGTTGCATAGATTCTTTCTTTAGGAAGTTTATATTCTTCGGTGAGCAGTTCCCAGGACCATCTGATCGCTTCTTCTTTAAAATAGTCTCCAAACGACCAGTTACCCAGCATCTCAAACATGGTATGGTGGTAGGTATCGATACCCACCTCTTCCAGGTCGTTATGCTTTCCACTTACCCTCAGACACTTTTGTGTATCGGCCACTCTCTTATATTTTGCAGGCTGATTGCCAAGAAATATATCCTTGAACTGGTTCATACCTGCGTTGGTAAACATCAGGGTTGGATCGTTTTTATTGACAATCGGAGCAGATGGAACAATGTGATGTCCTCTTTCCTTAAAGAAGTCAAGAAATTTCTGTCTTATGCTTTTGGAATCCATTAATTAGGAAAGACCTTTAAATATTTATACTTTTTTTATAATTTTAAGCTTTTCGTCGACAAATCAGGTATAATTTTCACCTGATTCACCGTTATCTGAAGGCGCAAATTTAGTATAAATCTCAGAAGTTCAGTAATGGCCAGAATAAAATATTATTATGACACGGAAACCTGCAAGTATGAGCGTATCAAGGTATCTACCTGGGACTTAATACTTAACACACTGGGATTTCTTTTTATTTCCTTCATATTTGCAGTGGCTCTGGTATATGTCTATACCAAGTATTTTAAATCACCGCATGAAACCCTGCTTCGTAAAGAAAACGAAGAACTCGCTCTGTACTATGACCTTCTCAACCAGGAAATTGATCAGGCTAATAAAATGCTCGATGCACTTCAGGAAAGAGACGACAATATCTACAGGGTAATTTTCGAAGCGGAGCCTATCCCTTATTCCATCAGAAATTCAGACCATACCGCTGTCGCAAAATATAAACAACTACTGGACAAGGGTTTAAAAAGGGAAGAACTGATTTTATCGACAGTTGCCAAACTGGATAAACTAAAAAAGAAAATGTATATCCAGACCAAATCGTACGATGAAATTGTGAAACTCGCTAAAAACAAAGCAGATATGCTGGCAAGCATCCCTGCTATTCAGCCACTTTCCAATAAAGAGCTGACCAGACTGGTATCGGGTTTCGGATACCGGATACATCCTATCTACAAAGTTAAGAAACTGCATACTGGTTGCGACTTTTCAACCCCAAAAGGTACGCCTATCTATGCTACCGGTGATGGCGTTGTAAAAACAGTAGCCTCCAATCCTGGTGGATACGGAAATGAAATTGAAGTGGATCATGGATACGGATATGTCACCAAATATGCTCACCTTGACAAGTTTAATGTAAAAATCGGTCAAAAAGTAAAAAGAGGAGAACTCATCGGATTTTCAGGAAACACCGGTTCTTCCACCGCTCCTCACCTACACTATGAAGTGATACACAATGGAAAAAAAGTAAATCCCGTTCACTATTTCTTCATAGACCTTACTCCGGCAGAATACCAGAAAATTCTGGAACTTGCTTCGATCGAAAACCAGTCGCTTTCATAATCGAACTATCTTTAAAAATCATCAACCCAAAGTGGCCTGTCTTCTGACAGGCCACTTTGGGTTTGAGCTCTTTTCTGTGCTGTCAGTTTTTATTAACCTGACAACCATTTTTTTTCCTTACCATGCCAGCCAGCATTACTTATGTGCCGGGCCAAAAGCCCGACACCACGGGAAACTTATATATCGAAAGCCCCTCCGCCAAGAATTCACTACAGTCCAATATTTCCTGTTTGAAAAAAATTGAAATTTATTTCTATTTTTGAAATGAATAACATTCTCAATACCAAAAGCATTGAATCAGGACAAAAAATTGGATAAGTTATATTACTCCATCGGAGAAGTGGCCGATATGTTTGGAGTGGCAGCTTCTCTGATACGCTTTTGGGAAACGGAATTTGACATTATTACTCCCAGAAAAAACAGAAAAGGAAACCGGCAGTATACCAAGGAAGATATAGACAACATCAAACTGGTTTATCATCTTGTAAAAGAAAGAGGGTACACGCTCCAGGGAGCAAAAGACTATATAAAAACGCATGGCACAAAAGCCAGAGAGAAAGCAGAAATCATAGAATCTTTGCAAAAAGTGAAAGCTTTTCTTATCGAATTAAAGAAAAGTCTTCCTTAAATAATTTTTCATTTTCAACAGCTATAAGGACTTTTTAATGACTCATGCAACAATTTATGAGGTCGCTATCGGCCTTGTTCCCGGCATTGGAAATCAACTTACCAGACAACTGGTTAGCTATTGTGGCGCACCGGAACAGGTTTTCCGGGAGAAAAAAGGAAAACTCTTAAAAATTCCGGGGATCGGAGAAAACATTGCCCGGTCCATCATACAGTCCGACATCTTTACAAAAGCAGAAAAACAACTGGAAATGGCCGTCAAAACAGGCACCCGAATTCTGTTTTATACCAACGAAGAGTATCCGGAAAGACTAAAAACCATTACCGATGCGCCTACCCTGATTTATTTTAAAGGTAACGGCAACTTAAATGTTCCACGCACTGTGGGAATAGTCGGAACAAGGAATGCTACAGGCTATGGTAAGGAAATGACGGAAAAAATCATTTCTGAATTAAAGGATCTCAATATTCAAATCATTAGCGGGCTTGCTTATGGAATAGACAGCTATGCCCATAAGGCTGCTTTGGAGCATGGCTTGTCCACCATTGGGGTAATGGCTACCGGCGTAAACATTGTATACCCTGCCTTACACAAGGAGCTGGCCGGCCGGATGCTTTCATCAGGAGGTTTATTAACCGAATATCCTTTTGATACCAAACCGGAGCCCGGATATTTTCCGGCAAGAAACAGAATCATCGCAGGGTTGAGCGATGTGGTAATTGTCGTAGAGGCTTCTACTTCCGGAGGTGCTTTAATCACGGCAGAACTTGCAAATGGATACAACCGGGAAGTCATGGCGGTTCCGGGAAATATTACCAATAAATATTCGCTTGGATGTAACAACCTGATCAAATCCCACAAAGCCCAAATACTTTCCCAGCCATCGGATATTATAGAACTGATGAATTGGGATGTAACAGAACTACCCAGCCAGGAAAAATCAATTCCTAAAATACCCGAAGGCCTTTCGGAGGAAGAAAAAAAAGTGGTAGAGATATTAATTCAGAATGGAGAAACACATATCGATGAATTATGCTGGAAAAGTCAGATACCCGTAAGCAGGATGGCTTCTCTGCTTCTTAATCTTGAATTTGGCAATCAGATAAAATCATTACCCGGGAAAAAATATAAATTGGTCTGAGAGAGTCTTCTTTCGTATCTTTTCCCCAATGGAAAATTTTTACGAGATTTTAGGGGTAAACGAAACGGCTTCCTTTGAAGAAATAAAAGCAGCATATAAAAGTCTGGCCAAGAAATATCACCCTGACAAGCATCAGGGTGATCCTTATTATGAAGAACTATTCAAAAAAGTTAACTATGCCTATCAAACACTTTCCGACATACAAAAAAGAAGGTTATACGATTTAAAACTCCATTACTATTATAACCCTGCCCCAGTCTATCGCAACACCTATACCAGCCCTCCTCCCCAATCCAGACAAGGCAGGAAACCACGTCGCAATCCATCTCCTCCTCCGGTTACCCAACCATCCAGGAGTGAATTAAGAATATACCTTTATACCGGACTGGCACTGATCTTGCTGGCCGTTTTATCCGTTCTGTTCTATCAGTTTATGAACAACAAAATGGCTGCAAGAACTTATCAGACAGCTCTTCAGCATGAAAAAAAAGGAGAATGGCTGAAAGCACTGGAGTTTTACACAGAAAGTATTGCATTTAATGAACACTTTGCCCCCTCTTTTCACAAAAGGGCTTTATTACGTCTTCACAAACTTGGTGATTACACAGGCGCTGTACTGGATCTAACCAAAGCCATAGACAATATGGAGAATCCCTCATGGGAACTGTTTTATGAACGAGGGAAAGCCAATACTAAAATCAAAAAGAATGGGGCTGCCCTTGAAGATTTTAATGAAGCGATTAATCGAAACCCTGATAAAGACAGCAGTTACCTGTACAGAGGAGAATTACTTCACTATGCAAAAGGTGATTGCCAGGCTGCACATCTTGATTATTTGAAATTCTTGAACTACCAGCCAGCATCTGAAATGGCCCTTTTTAATCTGGCCAACTGTTATCAGGAACTGAATCAACACCAAAAATCCATAAGTATTTACACGGACATGATAGACAAACAACAGAGCCCCGGAATAGCTTATCTTTACCGGGGGCTGGCCTACTCCAGAATTGTTGACTCAACCAGGGCCTGCTCAGATTTCAACAAAGCCCTGGAGCATAACATACTACAGGCGAAAAAACTTTATCAAAGGTATTGTCTCAAGATAAATGACGAAGAGGAATAAACAAATTACTCCTTTTTCCTATTTTTAACTTTTCCAAAATTGAATAAAATTTTATGCGTGTCTTTTTATTAAGTTTTCTTTTAATCTATTCATTTACTCTTAGTTTCTCTCAGGATTTTGCCCATCAGTCTCCGGAAGTTCCTTATAGAAGCAAGGAAAACCCTTATTACTGGAAAAACCGTCCACCTGTACCAGGCTACTGGCAACAGGATGTTCATTACTTCATGGATGTTTTTCTGGATGATTCCAACAATGTACTTATTTGTCCTGATTATAAACTTATCTATTACAACAACTCTCCATTTGAGTTAAAAGAACTTTTCTTCCATTTGCATAACAATGCCTTTATTCCCGGCTCTTACTACCATGCATTAAATATTGAGAACGATATCAAGGTAAAATTTGGGCCAACAGAATCCCTGGGGCTTGGTACTGTCGTGGATAGTGTACGGGTAGATGGTGAAGAAGTGAAAACGATTATTGACAACACCATCATGAAAGTAGCGCTTAATAAGCCGCTTAAATCAGGAGATTCGCTGGTGGTGACAATGCGTTTTAAGACCTATTTTGACCCGTCCGGCAGTATGAGAAGAAGAATGAAGTTATATGAATCATTCGGTTTCAAACACTACGATGCCGTACACTGGTATCCCGCTATTGCCGTGTACGATCACAAATTTACCTGGGAAACGGAACAGCATCTTGACAAAGAGTTCTATGCCGATTTTGGAGCATTTGATGTAAAGCTGACTCTGCCCAACGATTATATCCTAGAAGCTACAGGTACCCTGCTCAATGAAAAAGAAGTATTGCCAGATACCCTCAGACAAAAGCTGGACCTGAAAAACTTTGCCAAAAAGCCCATGAACGAGGCGCCTTCCATTATCATTCCCAGGGAAAAAGGGAAATACAAAACATGGATATACCATGCCAAGAATGTTCACAACTTTGCATTCACGGCAGACCCTCTATACAGAATAGGCGAACTGACCTGGAATGGTATTAGAATAGTGGCAATAGCTCAGGAACCACATGCTTCCGGCTGGCAACTGTCGGCCTATTTCACTGCCAATGTTATCAAAATATTCAGCCAGGATTTCGGCATGTATGCATGGCCTAAAATAGTTGTGGCAGATGCCAAAGACGGAATGGAGTATGCAATGCTTACGCTGGACAATGGCACCTATCCTCAACACCAAAGCCTGCTTACACACGAGGTAGGACACATGTGGTTTTATGGAATGGTTGGGACAAATGAAACCTATCGGGCAATGATGGACGAAGGGTTTACACAATTCCTCACCGTATGGGGTATGGATAAGATTGTCGGAGAAAAGAGGGCTCGAATCGGAAAGAATAAATACATTACCAAACATGTCGATTCGTCTAATACCCGATATGAAAATCTGTATTACCCCTACATCAACCACGTTGTTGAAGGATACGATGAACCTCTGAACACGCACAGCTCTGACTTTCATGGGGCCATCAGACACGGAGGTAATTATGGACTGGTGTACTACAAAACCGGAACCATGCTTTACAACCTTCGCTATGTGTTGGGAGACGAATTGTTTGGCAAAGCCATGAAACATTATTTTAACAAATGGAAATTTGCACATCCCTATCCGGAAGATTTTCGTGAAGCCATTATTGAATACACTCAAACAGATCTTAACTGGTTCTTTGATCAGTGGCTGGAAACGACCAAATACATTGACTACAGCATTGAAGAAGTAAAAAGGACAGGCCCTGATAATGAATACGAGATAACATTCCGAAGAAAAGGGTCCATGCAAATGCCTATAGACTTCAGAGTTAAAACCTCTGACGGAAGTATTCACGATTTTCACATCCCCAATACCTGGTTTGAAAAAAATACCTCTGCAACCATTTTACCCAAATGGTTTGGCTGGGGAAAATTAAACCCGACATACATTGCGCGAATCCAACTACCTTCCTCTATAAAAACCGTTGAGATCGATCCTCAACACTACCTTGCCGATATAGACCTGCTCAATAACAAAGCAGGAGAAGGTGGAATTAAAATACTCGAATTTGAACACTGGGTTCCAAACGTTACCAGCTGGACTGTCCAAAAGAACACCTGGAGACCAGGTATATGGTACAATAGTTTTGATGGCTTTCAGGTGGGGCCCTATTTCAAAGGAAGTTATATAGGGAAATTCCAATACTCCGCAGGACTTTGGTTTAATACAGGTCTGGCACAGGGCAAATCGGAAAAAGAGCTGAACCTGAACCACCAATGGGTGGCAGCAGATCTTTATCTGAAAAGAAACCTTGCATTACTATGGAAAGGATTAAGTGCCAATACCAACCTCTACTACAATGCCGGTATTGCCAATCTTTCTATCGGCCTTGAGAAAGTAATTCGTGAACCGGATCAGAGATCAGCAGAGTATTCAAAATTCTTTATCAATACCAGGTACCTGCTCACTGGCGACAATTATTATGTTTACCGGTTATACCCTGAGCAATGGGGACGTTACCAGGGCGATTTTACGCCCGGACTGGTCAATGCCACTGTAAACATGGGTTATTTTGACTACTATACCTATGAAAATGGAAATGGAGAGTACACGATTAATGTACGGGTACCATCTGTCCGATCCGATTACAATTATTCTTACGCCCAGCTCAATTCTGTGAACCGCTTCAAACTCAAAAAGTTTGAATTTAAAACCAGGGTGTTCGGACAAATTGGATTTGGAGATATTCCATTAGAATCTACGTTATACCTGGCAAGTGCCAATCAGGAACAACTGCTTGACAACAGGTTTACTCAGGCAAGAGGGTTTGTTCCCAATGCATGGCTTGGTTACGGTGATAATTACAATCACTTCCACATGGGAGGAGGCCTGAACCTGAGAGGGTTTGCCGGATACCTTGCCCCTGAAATTCATACCATTAACGGACAGGAAGTGTTAGTTTACAACTACTACGGAAATTCAGGAGCAGCCTTTAACGTGGAAATCGATTTCGACCGATACATAAAAATTCCCGCCAAAGGACTTACTAAAAACTTTAGAGTAGATACCTATGTATTCTCTGACATGGGAGTTCTTAATACGACTTCTGCTTCAGAAAACTATTTCGGAAAATTCAGGTTAGATGCAGGTATAGGGACTGCTGTTACATATAAGTTCGGACCATATAATATGAAACCTGTTACACTTAGGTTTGATATGCCGCTTTTTGTGAACACACCCCCTGCCGTATCAGATTACATTAAATTCAGATATGTAATCGGCATAAACAGAGCGTTTTAAGAAATTTAGTATGAGTACGTGGATCCTTGATTTAGTGCATCGTGGCTAACTATTTTGTGATTAGGGCCGTAATCGTTTAGTGGGATGAATACTTTCTGCAAAATTATTTTTCTTATAACGTTTTCATTTTTCAGCATACTAAACTCATTATATGCTCAGAAGGTATATACTGTTTCCGGAACGGTCAAAGACAAACTTACCAACGAGCCGATTATCGGAGTAGTGGTATCTGCCCCTTCTGCCCAGACAGGTACCCTATCCGATGAAAATGGTTTTTACAGTTTGTCCATCCCTTTTGATACAATTACGATTGTTGTAGAACAACTGGGCTACAAAAAAGAAGTAATTGTGATCAACCTGGGACAGGATATGACTATTGATTTTTTACTGGCAGGAGACGAAGAGCACTTAAAGGAAATCGTGATTGAAGGAAACCCTCACAAGGAAGCGATCAACTCTACCCAGATGAGCAAAATCACTTTATCTGCCAAAGATGCCAAACAAGTACCGGTAATATTCGGAGAAACGGATCTCATAAAAATTTTTCAGCTTAAACCCGGTGTTCAATCCGGAGGCGAAGGTACGTCCGGGTTGTATGTACGGGGTGGAGGTCCGGACCAGAACCTCTTTCTGGTAGACAACGCCATTGTATACAACCCCAATCACCTGTTTGGCCTGTTCAGCATTTTCAACACCGATGCAGTAAAAAGCATCGATTTATACAAAGGCGACTTTCCTGCTCAGTTCGGAGGAAGACTTTCGTCCGTGGTTGATGTTAAACTGAATGAAGGAAGCGATACCAAAACATCCGTTAGAGGTGGTATAGGACTGATTGCCTCCAGACTGACCGTAGACGGCCCAATAAAGAAAAACAAAGCATCCTACATTATTTCTGCAAGACGGACGTACTTTGATGTATTTACGAGTCAGTACAACAGGATGAATAAGAACAACGCCTCTTATGATCCTATCCCGGCTTATTACTTTTATGACGTCAACGGGAAAGTCAATTATACCTTAAACGAAAAAAACTCCTTTTATCTGACCGGATACTTTGGAAGAGACATATTTAAATACAATCAAAACAACCTTGACTTTACCTTCAACTGGGGTAATTCGGTAGGTGTTGCCGGATGGAACCATACCTTTTCCGACAGACTAAAAATGACAACATCCATAGTCTATTCGGAATACCGGTACAATATCAAAAACAGGTTTAAGGATTTCTCCTTTAAGCTTAGTTCGCTGATTAGGGATTACACCTTGCAAAGTGATTTCAAATACCAGCATTCCGAAAAACATTCTATTAAATTCGGATTGTACACAAGTGTTCACCGATACATTGTCGGAAGGTTAAGAGCAGGTACAGATGATGGGACCGTTCAGCTGGGACTCGGATCCATATTCGATTCTCAGGAAGCAGCGGTTTATGCATCGGATGATTTTGAGATAGGAGCCCGGTGGAAATTTAATACAGGACTTCGTTTATCTGCATTTAGAAACAAATCGAACCTGTTCGGAGGAATAGAACCCAGAGTTTCTTTCCGATACCTTATCAGTGAAAAAGTATCCTGGAAAGGAAGCTTTGCCAGAATGTATCAGTACATTCACTTAATTTCCAATTCAGGAGCAAGTCTCCCAACAGATATCTGGTACCCATCCAATTCTACCGTAAAACCACAACGTTCCGATCAGGTAGCTACCGGCTTTTCCTTAATGCTTGGCAACAACTATTTTCTTACAGATGAAGTCTACTATAAGTGGATGAAGCGGCAGATCGATTTTAAAGATGGAGCCATGATTTACTCAAATCCTAACCTGGACCAGGAGTTTGTATTTGGTAAAGGATGGGCATACGGAAATGAAATTTATCTGGAAAAAAGAACAGGCAAGACCACCGGCTGGGTTGGTTATACGTTGTCCTGGACATGGAAACAATTCCCTTATATTAATGATGGCGAAAAATTCTTTGCACGATACGACAGAAGACATGATGTCTCTATTGTAGTCGTTCACAGATTAAATGAAAGACTTAACTTCAGCGGAACCTGGGTATATGGTACCGGAAATGCAGTATCCTTACCTAACGGAAGATTCATTCTACAAGACATTGAGGGAACCAACCCTAAAGTTATTCCCGTGTATTCAAAAAGAAACGGATTCCGGATGCCGCCGTACCACCGCATGGACCTTGGATTGATTTATAAATTTATACCTAAGAAAGAAGGAAGGGAATCCGACCTTACCTTAAGCATTTACAATGTATACAATCGTAAAAATGCTTACTTCATTTATTTTGATGAAATACAAAATGAGTTTGGAGTCACCACCAGATTCCAGGCAAAACAGGTTTCATTGTTTCCGATTATTCCGAGTTTGACCTACAACTTTAAGTTCTGATGTGTATGAGACTACTTATGCTATTGGTTCTATGCATTTCCTTTTTTTCCTGCAACAGGGAAAAAAACGTCACAATAGAACTTCCTCCCTATATGAACCTGCCGGTTGTGGAGCTATACCTTGAACCAGGAAAACCCTTCCGGATGCTCATTACTGAGTCTGCCGGCTATTTCGATTCACCCAATATCGTTCCGGTAGAAAATGCCTATGTAGAAATCGTACACTCCGGCTATACCTATTATCTTACCCCACGCCCCTTTGGTATACTACCGGTGAACAAAAAGTTTTACAATTACACAACCGATCCTTCTACGCTTGTTCCCTTTAATTATGATAAAGAATTTTATGTCTACATAAAAGACCCCAAAGGCAGGGTTGTAGAAGGCAAAACATATATTATGGAACCTGTGGCCATAGACTCCGTCTCATTTTTTACCGACGATCCGGAAAAAGCAGCTGTTCAGGTAAAATTTACAGATAATCCCGATACAAAAGATTATTACAGAATTATTGCCATTCAGGATTCTATTGGAGGTGAGCCCAAATGGGATAGGATTTTCACCGACGATGCCATTCAAACCGAACAGGGAGGAATCAATTCCAATTATATCTTCTTTCAGGGCAGCAAAGTGATTTTACAACTCTTTCACATCAGTAAGGAATACTACGACTTTATCACATCTACCAAAAATGCTTCGGAATCCAATGGCAATCCTTTTGCACAGCCATCCAAGATTATGTCGAATGTAACCGGAGGAATAGGTATTGTAACCGGGTATCAGCCTACTCAGAAAGAAGTTATTGTGCAATAAGCAAGGCTTCCGCCATCACGTCAGCAATATGCATTACCTTTAGTGTCTTCTGGTGTTTGCGGATATACTCTGCATAATGACCAAGACAGGAGTAATCTGTTGAAATGATATAATCCGCATTCATTGCCAGGGCTTCTTCCACTTTTTTTCCGACAATGCTTTCAGAAGCTTCACCAGAACATAAAGAGAAGTTTGCACCAAATCCGCAACAACTGCTTTCTTTAAACTCCAGCAGCTCCAGTCCCTTTATTGCTCTTAGTAATTTGCGGGGTGCATCTTTGATCTGACAAAAGTTAAGGGCAGTACATCCGTCATGGTAGACAGCTCTCCCCTGAAAGTTCGCACCTTTTAGCTGTTCCACTTTCAGAACATTAAAAATAAATTCGCTCAGCTCAAATGTTTTCTTCCTCACGTTCTTGAAGTCGTTTCTGTGAGAAGAGCTGTCGAAGAAAAGTCTATAATTGTTCCGGACCATATTCAGACAGGCTCCGGAAGGAATAACCGTATAACTGGCAGAAGCATTTTCTTCCAGAAACTTTACCCCAAACTCCATGGCGTCGTCAAAAGCTCCTGTATGGAGAAAAGGTAAACCGCAGCACTTTTGATTTTCTTTGTAATAAACTTTACAACCAAAATGCTCCAGCAACCGGATAGTATTTAGCCCGGTTTTAGGGAAAAAATGATTGACAGAACAGGGGATAAAAAGATTTACTTCAACTGCGCGCATACTACTGTGGGAAAACCTGTGCTGCTATTGCCATTGCTTCTTCAAGAACTTTTAAATCGACGCCCGTTGAGATGTTGTGGGTAGTAAAATACTCAAGCATTTTTTCGGTCGGGATATTTCCTACCAGATCATCTTTTGCCATAGGGCAACCTCCAAACCCCTTAAGAGCGCCATCAAACCTCCTGCAACCTGCCAGGTAGGCTTCCTTCACCATTCCTACTGCACTAAAAGGAGAGGCATGTAAATGGGCACCAAATTCAACGGTTGGGAAAGCCGGAATTAAAGAAGAAAATAAATAATGAAGATCTTCTTTCTGAGCAACTCCAATCGTGTCCGACAAGGATACAATGCGCACTCCTATCTCAAATAATTTTCCGGTAAAATCTTTAACATATTCCACATCATACGGGTCACCATAAGGGTTCCCAAAGCCCATGGAGAGGTACACGACAAATTCTTTTTTATTTGCCTCGCATATGGCTTGAATTTCCTTTACCTGTACAAAGGCTTCTTCAATGCTTTTATTGGTATTCCTTTTCTGGAAGGTTTCAGAAAGTGAAAGAGGAAACCCAAGGTAACAGATCTCTTTAAACAGGGCAGCATCCTGCGCCCCTCTTACATTGGCAATAATGGCAAGCAACTTCGATTTAGAACCTTCCAGATCCAGTTGCTCCAATACCTGTGCGGTATCGCTCATCTGAGGGACTGCCGCAGGTGAAACAAAGCTTCCGAAATCAATCGTATCGAATCCTGCTTTCAGAAGCTGGTTAATATATTTTACCTTAAGTTCCGTAGGAATAAATTCCTTTATGCCCTGCATTGCATCTCTGGGGCATTCTATAATTTTTACCTCAGGCATTTAGTTATCAGAATAATGCAGAAGCTATTTGTTTAACGCTATCGGATTTTCCCATAGAGTAGTAATGCAAAACAGGTACCCCAAACTCGATCAACCCTTTAGATTGCTGTATCGTCCACTCTATCCCAACTTCCTTCACCTGATCGGCAGTTCTGCATTTGCTGATTTCTTCAGACAACTCCAATGGTATGTCTATGTGGAATATACTTGGCAGCAGGGTAAGTTGCTTTTGAGTAGTAATAGGTTTTAAGCCCGGAATAATCGGGACATTAATGCCTTCTTCCCTGCATTTATTTACAAAATCAAAGAATTTTTGATTGTCGAAAAACATCTGCGTTACGATGTATTCTGCTCCTAGTTCTACTTTTTGCTTCAGGAATTTGATATCGGTCTGAAGGTTAGGAGCCTCAAAATGCTTTTCAGGATACCCGGCTACACCTATGCAGAAATCTGAAGGTACAGGATTTTGCAAATCTTCGTCCAGATATACTCCCTGATTCATACATTTGATTTGCTTAATAAGGTCGGTAGCGTACCGGTGACCGTCTGGTTCCGGAGTAAAAACACCTTCTGATTTTATAGCATCTCCCCTTAGTGCAAGCACATTATCTATACCAAGGAAATTCAAATCGATGAGGGCATTTTCCGTTTCTTCTTTGGAAAATCCTCCACAAATGATATGAGGTACCGCATCTACCTTATATTTGTTCATAATGGCAGCACATATCCCTACCGTTCCAGGTCTTTTCCTTATGGATTTTTTTTCAAGAAGACCATTTTCCCTTTTTTTGAAAACAAACTCCTCACGATGATAGGTAACATCTATAAACGGAGGTTTAAACTCCATAAGTGGGTCTATACCATCGAAAAGCGATTGAATGTCCTGCCCCTTTAAAGGAGGAAGAATTTCAAAAGAAAAAAGTGTTTTGTTGGCGTTTTTCAGGTGTTCTACGACTTTCATCTTCTTAGATAAGTGATAGCTCAAAAATACTTATTTTATTGAAGACTTTAGTCAATAAAAAGTAAAAGGTTTGAGCTTTCCGGATATTTTTTAAAACTCTTTACCATTCTGAGTATTTTTTTTCTAAAATAATCCAGGAGCATGGAATCCATCTTTATTTTGAATGAATTCTCTCTGAACACAAATAGAAACAGGATCAGAAAAGTTTCCCACCTGGTCATCTCCTATTTTAAAAATGGCTTTGTATTGCCAGATTACCTCCGAGTGGTTGGAAGGAATAGGGTAAGTATCTATAAAATCGGTGAGGGTATAATTGGCCAAAAAAACAAAACCACGCCCGTCTTTCCTGTCTACAAATAAATCCATGGAATCGGCCTTTCGATTTAAAAGCCGTATCAGGGGTCTTCCATAGTCCAACAGAACCTGAAGCTGGGGTTCTAGTGTGGCAGAAATATCGAATAAAACTTTAAACCGGTATAAGGCAAGACTCTGATCGATCTGGCGACAAAATTGAGGTTTCGTTTTCAGAACTTCCACAAAATCAGCTATTCGCTTAAAAATACCAGGATCTACTTTAGAAGGCACTTCGATTTCGTCAAAGTCCTTAAGGGTTTCCTGCATTTCAATTTTTTCACCATAAGCATAATAATCTCTTACCAGGGTATTCCGTCGATACTGTTTCTTGGCAAACTCTATCCTTTTCAGGGTAAATTGATACATTTTCAGATCATTCCGTATCGAATTCAGCTCTTCATCTGAAATAACCAGTAATTCCTTAAGCTCTGTTAATTTGCTGTAAAAATTAAAGAGCCACTCAAGTCGTAAATGATCAATACTCTGGGAAAACATTTTTGGCGGTTTTTAATTTTCACTGTTGTATTAGGGAGTACAACAATGCTACTTTTGATACACAAAATATAGGATTTTCATCTATAAAACACAAGTATCTGTCTTCTATTAGGTCAATAAAGTACAATTTCTTCCCAAAAACAGGTCCTTTAACTCCCGGAAGAAACCTATTTAGCTCAAAATCACTTTATATAATTACAAGTAACTGGATGTACAACCAAAAACGAGTTAATATGGACGAAAATGTGAAAGTTTTTTTGGGCTTTCTGGCCGGCGCCGCATCAGGTGCAATTGCAGGTATCTTACTAGCGCCTGAAAAAGGGGATGTTACAAGAAAAAATATCTCTGACAGAGCCTCTCTATTAAAAAATAATGTAAACGATCAGGTGCAGAAAAGTGTGGAAAAATTAAACAATCTGAAACAGACTGCATTCTCTTTGATCAACGACTACAGCCAACAACCTCAGAATCAACCTTAATGATTCCCAAACATAAAAAAGGCTGTCAATTTCGGACAGCCTTTTTTTATACTAACTCATTGATATATTATCAGTTATCATAATTCAGAACGGGACTCAGCCATTTCTCAACTTCCTCTACCGGCATAGCTTTTCTTCTGGCATAATCCACCACCTGATCTTTTTCTATTTTACCCAGGCCAAAATACTTTGACTCAGGATGTGAGAAATACAAACCACTTACTGAAGAAGCCGGGTACATGGCATAACTTTCTGTCAGAGCAATTCCTGTTCTACAGTTCGGATCGAGAAGTTTGAACAGAATACTTTTCTCTGTATGATCCGGACACGCCGGATATCCCGGAGCCGGTCGTATTCCAACATACTCTTCCCGGATTAAAGCTTCATTATCAAATGCCTCATCGCTTGCATAGCCCCAATACTCTTTCCGTACTTTTTCATGCATGCATTCCGCAAACGCTTCTGCCAGCCTGTCAGCTATTGCTTTTATAAGAATCGAATTATAATCGTCATGTTCTTTGGCATATTTATCCAACAGTACTTCTATGCCGATCCCGGCAGTTACCGCAAACGCACCAATATAATCGTTCACCCCTGATTCTTTAGGAGCAATAAAATCGCTGAGCGCCAGGTTAGGAATACCCTTTCCTTTTAAGCCCTGCTGCCTTAAGGTATGGAAAGTGGTTAACACTTTAGTTCTGTCTTCCCTGTAGACCTCGTGTTTATGATTGCCGTGATCGATTACCTCCTTGCTGAACTCATATAACTGTATATCATCATCCCCCTCTCTTGAAGCAGGGAAAAATCCTATTACCGCCCTGGCCTGCAATAGTTTATGCTCTATTACCTCTTTTAAAAGTTTTCTGGCATCGTCGTACAGTTTTTTTGCCTCCGTGCCTATGATCGGATCTTCAAGGATTTTAGGAAACTTGCCTTTCAGCTGCCAGGTCTGGAAGAAAGGAGTCCAGTCGATGTATTTACTTATTTCCGACAAAGAATAGTCGTCAAAGAATCTGGTTCCGAGAAAAGCCGGCCTGGTCACTTTGGTAGCCGACCAGTCGATAGGAGCTTTGTTGGCTCTTGCCTGCTCTATACTGATATAATTTTTATCCTTTTGTCTTTTAGAATGCTCTTCCCTGGCTTTGGCATATTCTGCCTTAATATTTTGGATAAACTGCTCTTTGGTTTCGGAACTCATGAGGCTTCCGGCAACCGGCACACTTCTGGAAGCATCCAGAACGTGCACGACTGCTCCGCTGTAGTGCGGATCAATCTTCACAGCCGTATGAATTCTTGATGTCGTGGCTCCTCCTATCAATAATGGAATCTTCAAACCTGCTTTTTCCATTTCTTTGGCAACGGTAACCATTTCATCCAGCGAAGGAGTGATCAGTCCGCTCAATCCTACAATATCCACGTTATGTTCCTGGGCAGCTTTGATGATCTTTTCGGTAGGCACCATCACCCCAAGATCTATGATCTCATAGTTATTACAGCCCAGCACTACCCCAACGATATTTTTACCTATATCGTGAACATCTCCTTTTACCGTAGCCATAAGGATCTTTCCTGCACTTTGTCCCTCTCCTCCTCCTTTTTTCTTTTCTTCCTCAATATATGGCAACAGGTAAGCGACAGCCTTTTTCATTACCCTTGCGCTCTTCACCACCTGAGGCAGGAACATTTTACCTTCTCCAAACAGGTCACCTACGATGTTCATTCCATCCATCAAAGGTCCTTCGATAACCTCCAGTGGCTTGTCATACATTTTGCGGGCTTCCTCTACATCCTCGTCGATATAATCCACAATCCCTTTAACCAGCGCATGAGCAAGACGTTCTTTCACCGGCAACTTGCGCCAGGTTTCATCTTTAACTGTTTCCTTTCCTTTGTTCTTAACCTTTTCTGCCATCTCAAGCATGCGCTCTGTAGCATCCGGGCGGCGGTTCAGCAACACGTCTTCCACATGTTCCAGCAGGTCTTTGGGAATATTTTCATACACCTCAATCATACCGGCATTAACAATCCCCATATCCAGCCCTGCTTTAATGGCATGATACAGGAATGCTGAGTGCATCGCTTCTCTTACCACATCATTTCCTCTGAAAGAAAACGATATATTGCTTACACCTCCACTTACCTTTACACCCGGAAGATTCTCCTTGATCCATCTGGTAGCATTGATAAAGTCAACCGCATAATTGTTGTGTTCTTCTATACCAGTTGCTACCGTTAGGATGTTAGGGTCGAAAATTATATCCTCAGCCGGAAACTTTACCTCTTTAGTAAGGATGTCGTAAGCTCTTTTACAAATTTCTATTCTTCTTTCGTAGGTATCTGCCTGTCCCTGTTCATCAAAGGCCATCACCACTACGGCAGCACCATATTTTCGTACTTTTCTGGCATACTCCTTAAACTTCTCTTCCCCTTCTTTTAAGCTGATTGAATTAACTATAGCTTTCCCCTGTATGCACTTAAGACCTGCCTCGATCACGGACCACTTGGATGAATCCACCATGATTGGAAGTTTTGCAATATCCGGTTCTGAAGCAATCAGGTTGAGGAAAGTCGTCATTGCCTGCTCGGAGTCAAGCATCCCCTCGTCCATATTCACATCAATCACCTGAGCACCGCCTTCTACCTGATTTCTTGCTACCGCCAGTGCTGCTTCGTAATTGCCTTCTTTTATAAGGCGGGCAAACATTTTTGAGCCTGTGACGTTGGTTCGTTCTCCGATGTTTATAAAGTTAGCGCCTTTGAATACTTTTAATGGTTCAAGTCCGCTGTATCTTGAAAGATGGTCGGATTCCGGTATAACTCTGGGCTTGTAGTTAGCCGCAAGCTCCGCAATTGCCTTAATGTGGGCAGGAGTAGTTCCGCAGCATCCTCCGATGATATTGACCAGCCCTTCTTCCAAAAACTCTTTAATGATAGCTGCCATCTCCTCAGGAGATTCATCGTACTGACCGAACTCATTAGGCAACCCGGCATTAGGGTGTGCACTGATTCCGGTTGATGCCTCCTTGGCAAGGTCTCTAATGTGTTGTTTTAATTGTCTTGCTCCTAATGCACAGTTAAACCCAACGGTTAATACAGGCAGGTGAGTTACGGAATATAAAAATGCTTCTACCGTCTGGCCTGATAAGGTTCTTCCGCTTGCATCGGTAATAGTACCGGAAATCATTACAGGAAGCGCCTTTCCGGTATCTTCTCTATACGTTTCGATGGCAAATAATGCGGCTTTACAGTTAAGCGTATCAAACACCGTTTCTACCAGAAACAGATCCACCCCTCCCTCTGCAAGACCTTTAACCTGCTCGTAGTACGCTTTTACCAAATCATCAAACGTAACAGCTCTGTAACCTGGATTGTTAACATCAGGAGACAGAGATGCCGTTCTGTTGGTTGGGCCTATGGATCCTGCGACGAATCTAGGTTTGGAAGGATATTTTTTAGTATAGATTTCAGCAGCCTCTTTGGCGATTCTGGCAGATTCATAGTTAAGCTCATACACCAGCTCTTCCATGTGGTAATCGGCCATGGCAATAGACGTACCGCTGAAGGTATTGGTCTCTATGATATCTGCACCTGCTTCAAGATATTTCAGGTGAATTTCTTTAATGATATCAGGACGAGTAAGGGATAATAAGTCGTTATTTCCCTTTAGATCTCCTTTATGCTCTTTAAATCTTTCTCCACGGAAGTCATTTTCATCAAGTGTATACCCCTGGATCATGGTACCCATAGCACCATCAAGCACGAGTATTTTGTTCTTCAACACTTCCTGTATGTCAATAGCCATCAGTTAAAAACTTTTTTATTTAAATAAAATAAGAGGAGCTTAAACGGAGAGCGTTCCTGGGGAGGAGTTCTACCTTATCTTTCTCTGCTGAAATTACAGCTCGCAGAGTGGGAGTTAGCACCTTCTATTTAAAGGGTTGCCAAGACATCTAAGGGCCCAATCCCTCCGTCTTTCCGGATAAGTTCTCTGCAAATTAACAATAAACTTTCTTTTTATATAGGGAAACTCCAAAATTCTTTATTTTCAAAGCCTGATGTAATAATTTTTAATGATTTTAAACAGGTCTTTTCCTTAATTCCTCTATTTTTGAATGATTATAAGCTTCCATTCAGGTAAACACCTGGATTATTATTGTGTTCAATTTTCTAACAAAACCCAATCTGATAATTTGAAATTTGCTGCCGTAGACATTGGATCCAACGCTATCCGTTTTCAGATAACCAGTATACTGAAACATAACGGAATATTTAATTTTAAGAAACTTGAGTATGTTCGTTTTCCTTTAAGACTGGGCCAGGATGTATTTCAGTACAATAAAATCAGTCCGGAAAAAGAAGAAAAGTTCTTAAAGCTTATGAAAACATTTAAAATGCTTTTGGAGCTTTACGAAGTGGATGATTATATATTCTGTGCGACTTCGGCCATGCGTGAATCTGCCAATGGCAGAGCTATAGCCGAGCGTGTGAAAGAAGAAGTTGGTATTATCATAGACATTATAGACGGCGATACGGAAGCAGAGCTTATCAATGCAGTATTGTTTAATGAACTCGATGAGAAGAGCTATATCCATATTGATGTGGGAGGCGGTAGTACCGAGCTGAACTTTTTTGTAAACAAACAGAAAGTAGCTGCCCAGTCGTTTAAAATCGGATCTGTAAGACGACTCAACAAACTCGATGCGCCGGAAGAATGGGACAGAATGAAGGAATGGGTACAGGCCAATATCTCCAAAGCCAAAGCTCCTATCTATGCCATAGGCACAGGTGGAAACATCGGTAAAATATACGAACTGGCGCACCTTTCAAGATCAAAAGACCTGAAGCCAAGCATTAAAATTGAAAAAATAGAAGGAGTTCAGAAACAGGTAGCATCTATGTCTTATGACGACAGGATTCATGTTCTGAACCTTAACCCTGACCGTGCCGATGTTATCGTTCCGGCTTCGGATATATATATATCGGTTATGCAATATGCAGGGGCAAAAGAAATGCTGGTTCCGGAATTAGGATTGAAGGACGGACTTATACAGATGTTATTCAAAAAACATATGCAAAATCAGGAGCAGCTAACTATTATTAATACCAATAAGTTCCCGAAGTAATACGGGAACTTTTACTTCTGCGCTCTTAACTTTTTCAGCTTGTTATATTTTTGATAGGTAACCTTTCCTGTTTCCTTTGCTATCACATAACCATAATAGCCATCCAAAAAACCCAGCTTCAATATATACGAGTGAAAAAAGCGATAGAAAGGACTTATATAGAGCTTTATAAAGCCAGGCTTTTTTCCGGCATTAAAAAGCCTTTCTGCCGCAAGCGTACTATATTTTTCATTCTTTTGGTCGTACTGCTCCAGTGAATAAATGGTATAGTGCAGAATCGCTCCTTTTAGTTTTTTAACTGTTGCATCTTTGGGAAGACATAGTTTTTCATGCACAGGACTGCTATCCCAATAAACTTTATCCTTGCGAAAAATCCTGATATGCGATTCAGGGTTCCAGTGCCCATAGTTCAGCCATTTCCCACAAAAGTTAGACTTTCTGGGCAGTTCGTAGCAATCGTATGTCGAATTGCTGAATTCATTTCGGATTTCTTTAATCAACTCTTCAGAAAGCTCCTCATCCGCATCCAGAGAAAGGACATAATCGTAGCGTGCATAGCTGTTACCCAGGTTCTTTGTAGGCCCATAGCCCTCCCACTTTCGCTTTATAAAGTTAACGTGATACTTTCTGCAAATCGCTTCCGTATTGTCTCTGCTAAAAGAGTCGACCACCACGATATCATCTGTAAGGTGTACAAGCGATTGTAGACATCGTTCAATGTTTCGTTCCTCATTGTAGGTGATAATGACTGCAGATACGGGAATTTTCATACTATCATACGATTAGTGAACTATGCTGAATGCATAAACGGTAATAACACTTCCTATTACACCCAAACCTATAAGGAGCATAAAGAAGGCTTTTTTACTTTTATCGGTGGTTGAGATCAGACTTATGGCGCCCATAACAAGCGCGAGCTGAAGGAACAAGGTAGCAAGATCGAAATAGTCCCCCGCCTGATTAAGTATTTGCAAATGTTCTTCCCACTCTTTCACTCCAACAATCTGACCCAGTTCCCCATCCAGCTCCTGAATCCAGTTTTCCTTTCCTACAGCTTTTGACCCCAGCAGAATTTCTCTCTTTTCTTTAGAATACCGTTCTACCTCCTTTTCCAGTCCTGCCACTACCCCTTCTATGGCTCCCCTTTTTTCTTCTACTATTACACCTGACTGAAGCAATGACTTTAACAGCTCACTTTGTCCTTCAGCCAAAGACTCTTTAATACTCTTTGACTGGTACCACATATAAGCAGAGCTTTTTTCATTGGTCTCTATTATTTCATCATCGCCGTATTTTCCTCCACCTAAATCAGCAATAGCAAGTATTGCGGCAAACACAGCGAGCAACAAGCCACAGTATGTTTCCAGCCTGTTACCTTTTTTCTCTGGATCTTCCATTAAACTTATTGTAGATAAAACTTGTGAGGGGTAAACTGTCTAAGCTCTTCCAGGATCAGAAGAGCTTTGTATTTAGCACTATTTCTTTGGTAACATTATAGAATTCTTCATGAACGTTGAATGGCTCTTCACCATTGCTTGCCTGACTTACATACGTTCCATCACTCAGCAGCACATAACTATTTACATTGTCCTTAAGGGAATAATCAAGGATATTAATAGTTTGTTGTTTTAATAAAGGATCTGCTATAAGAAAGAGCGACTCTATTCTTCGTTCAAAACTTCTCACCATCATATCAGCACTGCCACCATATACTTTGGCATCTCCGGCATTATGGAAGTAGTAGATTCTGGAATGCTCCAGGAAGTTTCCTACAATGGACTTCACAAAGATGTTTTCACTAACGCCTTCAACTCCCGGCCTGAGGCAACACATTCCACGAACAATCAGCTTTATTGGTACACCTGCCTGAGAAGCCTGATACAAGGCATCAATGGTTTCATTGTCCTGAAGCGAATTGATCTTAATTACAATCCCGCTGGGAAGATTATTTCTGGCATTCTCCGCTTCCCGATTGATCAGCTCAATAAGCTTCTTGCGCATATTACCGGGAGCAGTAATCAGGTAGTTATAATCCGAATGCACAGAATGCCCTGTTATTACATTGAAAAACTCATTGACGTCGTGTGCATAGATTTCGTTGGTAGTAAGTATTCCAAGGTCTGTATAAAACTTTGCTGTCTCCTCGTTATAATTACCACTGCTCATGTGCACATACCTTGTCACCTTATCATTGTTCTCTTTCCGAACAATCATCATCAGTTTGGTATGTGTCTTATAATTGCTGACTCCGTAAATCACAAAGCAGCCAGCCTTCTGTAGCCGCTGGGCTTCCTTAATGTTATTTTCCTCGTCAAACCTTGCTTTTACTTCAAACAACACGGAAACATGTTTACCGTTTTCCGCTGCTTTTAACAAAGCGTTCGTTATTCTGGAATATTTAGCTAACCGGTAAATTGTAATCTTAATAGAAAGCACATCCGGATCTTCGGCTGCTTTTTCAATCAATTCTATAACCGGGCTGATACTGTTATAGGGATGATGCAGTAAAACATCATGGAACTTCAGGTATTCAAAAAGGTCTTCCTGCATTTCACCTCCAAAACTCAGAGGTTTTACCGGAGCGGGAGGAGCCGGAAGTTTATCTTTGAACCGTTTATGATTTATAATTTGCCACAGACTGGTAAAATCTATGAGCGTATCATTGACAAAAATATTTGCTTCATCGATTTCCCAGCGCTCGGTTAAAAGCTTCATCATCCATTGGGAATAGTTGGGTTCTACTTCAACCCTTACTACCCTGGCGGTACGTCTGGTTTTCAGCTTTCTCTTTATTTCATCAATAAACTGCGCCTCCATATCATCACTTTCTTCAAGTGAGAAGTCACCGTTTCTTGTAATGCGGAAGAGGTTTACAGATAAAATATCGACGTTTCTAAACAGCTTATGAATCTGCCAGCGAATGATTTCTTCAATCGGAATAAAGATAATTTTCTCGTCTCGTTCAATTTCAAAAAAACGTGGCAGGTTCTGAGGAATCTGAACAAACGATAATTTTCTCTGATCTGAGGCACTTTCTTTATTTCTGGTTATGACACCAAAAATCAGGATTTTATTCATCAAAATCGGGAAAGAATGGTAGTTATCGTATACCATTGGGGTTAACATCGGAAAAATAAGTTTCTTAAAATAAGAAACCACTTTATCCTTTTCTTCCTCAAGCAGATCTTCTATTCCCGCTATTTCAAATCCATTTTCTGCAAATAAAGGTTTCAGTTCTTTTCCATAATAGGACACCTGATCTTTGCAAAAATTCTGGACTTCGTTTAAAAGAGTTTTCCTGAAAGGAATTTCCCTTAAACCGGAGTAGTCTACCCTTTCTTTTCCGTAGTCGATATAATTGTATAAGCTTCCAACCCTGATCATAAAAAATTCATCAAGGTTGGAAGCTGTGATTGCCAGAAACTTAAGTCTTTCAAAAATGGTACGATTAGATTTCTTAGCCTGGTCTAAAACTCTGTAATTGAATTTCATCCAGCTAAGATCCCTGCTAATGTACTTGCTATTGGCTATTGCCGGGGTCTGTTGCAGTAACATTGAAATATGTCTTCTATACCTGTTAAGTTTATTCGCTATTGCCTCAACAGATTTGAACCCTCCCAGGAGCTTTCTTATTTTCACTTTCAATGATTAGAGGTATGCATAATAATGCAATTTATAAACCTTCCTCGATATAAGAATACTATATCTCCGGAAAAAGTTTAAAATTACCTGAGTACCACCGGAATACTATTAAATATCCAGTTTTGCATATTTTGCGTTTTTCTCAATGAATTCACGACGAGGCGCTACTTCATCTCCCATCAGCATCGAAAACAGGTGATCGGCTTCCGCGGCAGACTCTATAGATACTTTCTTTAAACTTCTTTTTTCCGGATCCATTGTTGTCGTCCACAACTGTTCCGGGTTCATCTCTCCGAGACCTTTGTATCTCTGAACGTTTACCGACTCTTCTTTTCCATCTTTGGCAATTTCCCTAATGGCCTGATCACGTTGCTCTTCAGTCCAACAGTAACGTTCTTCTTTCCCTTTTTTCACTAGGTAAAGCGGAGGTAGTGCAATATAGAGATAACCGTTTTCAATCAGTTGTTTCATATATCTGAAGAAGAATGTAAGAATAAGCGTCCTGATGTGGCTACCATCGATATCGGCATCGGTCATGATGATAATCTTGTGGTATCTGAGCTTTTCAAGATTCAAAGCTTTATCATCTTCAGGGGTTCCAAAACTTACCCCCAACGCCGTTATGATATTTTTAATCTCTTCATTTTCATAAATTCTATGCTCCTGAGCTTTTTCCACGTTAAGAATTTTACCTCTCAGTGGTAATATCGCCTGGAACCTTCTGTCTCTTCCCTGCTTGGCCGATCCACCTGCAGAGTCTCCCTCTACAAGATACACTTCACACAGAGCAGGATCAGATTCTGAGCAGTCGGCAAGTTTACCTGGTAATCCGGTTCCGGAAAGCACATTCTTTCTCTGAACCATTTCCCTTGCTTTTTTAGCCGCTAATCTGGCCTGTGCAGCAAGAACAACCTTGGCAACGATCGCTTTAGCTTCTTTCGGATGCTCTTCCAGATAGGTGGTAAGCATATCGCCCACAACCACATCCACGGCCCCCATAACGTCGGAGTTTCCGAGCTTTGTCTTAGTCTGACCTTCAAACTGAGGTTCAGCTACTTTCACAGATACAATAGCAGTAAGCCCTTCTCTGAAGTCGTCCCCACTGATCTCTATCTTCAGCTTATCCAGCATTCCGGATTTTTCAGCATAGTTTTTCAGTGTTCTGGTCAGCGCACGTCTAAACCCTGCCACATGGGTTCCACCTTCTATTGTATTGATATTGTTGACGTAAGAAAATACGTTTTCAGTATAAGAGGTATTGTACTGCATGGCGACTTCAACCGGGATTGGTCCTTTGTCGCTTTCCATGTAAAGAGGTTCGGGGATCAGCTTTTCTCTTGTTGAATCAAGATACTGAACAAACTCTCTCAGACCACCTTCAGAATAAAACGTCTCTGTTATTGGATTACCGTCTTCTCCCAGGGTACGCAGATCTGTCAGGTGAATGGTGATTCCTTTATTCAAAAATGCCAACTCCCTCAAACGGGTAGCAACGGTTTCGTATTTGTATTCTTTGGTGGTGAAAATGGTTTCATCGGGTACGAAATGAACAGTAGTTCCTGTTATATCACTTTCCCCGATGACTTTTACAGGGTATTGAGGAACCCCTCTTGAATATTCCTGCTGGAAAATTTTTCCTTCTCTATGAACCGTTACTTTTAAATGTGTAGATAGCGCGTTTACGCAGGAAACGCCCACCCCGTGCAATCCACCTGAAACTTTGTAGGTATCTTTATCAAATTTACCTCCGGCGTGTAAGACCGTCATTACAACTTCAAGTGCCGATCTGTTTTCTTTAGAGTGAATTCCAGTTGGAATTCCACGACCATTATCCGTAACTGTGATCGAATTATCCTCATTTATAATGACTTTTATCGTATCACAATATCCGGCCAACGCTTCATCTATGGAGTTATCCACTACTTCCCAGACAAGGTGATGTAAACCTTTAACACCAATGTCTCCGATATACATGGCCGGACGCTTTCTAACAGCTTCCAGGCCTTCCAAAACTTGAATGTTATCCGCAGAATAATTGCTCACTTTATCAGTAATTTCGCTCATTATAGAAGGGTATTGTAAAGTGTAAATTTACAATTTTTAATTAGATTATTCGCCTTTATAAGGGAGGAATGGATAAATATTTATCAACAGGGCGAAAACTCCCTGATTCCAGGCCAAAACCTGAACAATCACTTATAAATCAACACATTAATAAGTACCAACCGACAGCATTACCAATGTACACCCCATTACAGGTTCAATATTATTTTGTTGGGCCAGCTCGATCAGCTCATCGTTTTCAGTTCCGGGATTAAAAATAATCCTTTTAGGCTTCAGATTAATGATGTAATCGTAGAGAGGGGTCTGATTTTGAGGACCAACATACAGCGTTACGGTATCAATGTCTTCAATTTCCGGTTTGCCATTCATAATGGTTTTTCCGGCTACTTCTCCTTTTTTTATTCCGACAGGGAATATCTCATGACCAAATTTTACCAGCATATGAGCTGCTTTGTAAGCATACCTGGATGCATCGGGAGTAGCACCCAAAATGACGGTTCTTTTATTCATAAATGAAAAATCAATAGTTTTTAGCTCCATAAAGAGCAGCCAGACTTTCGGCACATTTTTCCCCATCCATGGCAGCTGATACAATACCACCAGCATATCCGGCACCCTCTCCACAAGGGAACATTCTTTTGATCTGAATATGTTCCCTATCTTCCTTTTTTCTCGGAATAGATACCGGAGATGAGGTTCTGCTTTCTACTCCCACAATCTGGGCTTCATTGGTCAGGTATCCCCGCATTTTCTGACCAAAATCTTTAAATCCCTGTCTGAGCCGCTGAGCGATAAAAGGTGGTAACACTTCGCCCATTTCACAGGAAACCAGTCCTGGCTGATAGGAAGTTTCCAAAAGCGCAGAAGATACTTTTTTCTGAACAAAATCTGCCAGGCGCTGCCCTGGAGCAGATTGTCTCTGCCCTCCCATAATCCACGCCTGACGCTCTATTGTTTTTTGAAATTCCAAACCAGCCAGCGGGCCGAACTTTTCATACGGCTTAAATTCTTCTTTTTCTACTGCCACCACAATACCACTGTTCGCAAATCTGGAATCTCTCCTGGAAGGTGACATTCCATTTACCACTACTTCTTCCTGTGCGGTAGCTGCCGGTACTATGAAGCCCCCCGGACACATACAAAATGAAAATACTCCCCTCATAACCCCCTGGAAAGGCACCTGACTGACCAGTGCATAACTGGCAGCAGGCAAATAACCTCCTCTCGGATCGCAATGATACTGAAGGGAATCAATAAGGCGCTGCTGATGCTCCACCCTTACGCCCAGGGCAAATGGTTTGGCTTCTACTGCAATACCCCTGTCATAAAGAAGGTAAAAAATATCCCGGGCTGAATGGCCTGTTGCCAGGATAACCCCGACTCCAGGGATATGCTCTCCACTACTCAGTACTACGCCTTTCATTTCATCCCCGTCCAGAATAAAATCCGTTACTTTTGACTCAAACCGAACCTCTCCCCCTGCCTCGATAATGGTAGTCCTAAGTTCCTGGACGACCATGGGAAGCTTATTGGTCCCAATGTGCGGATGGGCATCCACCAGAATCTCTTCCGTTGCACCGTGCGCAACAAAAATCTCCAGAATACGACGCACGTCTCCCCGTTTTCCGGATCTTGTGTACAGCTTCCCGTCAGAATAGGTTCCGGCACCACCTTCTCCAAAACAATAATTGGATTCCGGATTTACAATATGGTCTTTATTAATCGCTGCCAGGTCTCGTCTTCTGGCCCGCACATCCTTCCCTCTTTCCAGCACTATTGGTTTGATTCCCAGTTCTATAAGACGAATGGCCGCAAACAGTCCGGCTGGCCCAGCACCTACAACAATCGCCTGGGGACTATTCGCTAAAGCCGGAAACTCCTTTTTCCAGCTGATTCTGTCGCCAGGAGTTTCATCAATAAAAATTTCTGTCTGAAAATTGATTTTAACCTGTCTGCTTCTGGCATCTATGGAGCGTTTTAAATGCCTGAACAGCACCTGCTCACGTGAAGATAATCCGGCTTTTTTTAAAATCTCCTGCTTCAGTAAAGCAGGATTTTCTGCCACCTGTACCGGTACAGTCACTTCTACTACTTGTCTCATTTCTGTAAGGTTTTTATCCTTAAAAGCCAGGGTATCCCCTGTTTATAACAACTTTAAACTTTAACTTAACACTTATATTACTGATCACTTCTTAAGGCTGTAGCCAATATTTACCCCGAAACGGAACGGAACAGATATTCCCCTTCCTTTTACACTTAGAAAATCCCTTTCAAAATTTTCTACAGAGGGGTCCCAGTTTCTTGAAACAAATCTATAACCTATTCCAAGTCCGGCAAATACATCGACGGTCCACCCTTTTTTCCGTGCATCTTTCGATAACCTGTCTCCGAAAAGAACGGAATATTCAATGACGCTCTGAGACATCGTTAAGCCTTTTGAATCTGGCACACCTGTATGGAAGGTCTTATTGACAGTATTGTCAATTTTTGTGTACCTGAGTTCATGTCCAAAATACCACATTCCGTTATCGCTGTCTTTCTGATAAAATTTCTGCCTTAAATAAAAGGCGTTTCCTCTCTTATAAAGAACATTGTATTCGTGTGCACTTTTAAAAAACGGATCCCGGATTAATACATATCCCAATTCGTACCCCAGCCTTTCCTGGAAATAGTATTCCACTGAAAAAGGGATAGCACTGGGCTGATTCGTACTGATCAGCTTTTTGGCGATTCCCAATGGGCCAAAAGCTACTATAAACCCCTGATACTCATTTACCTTACGTATAAAATAGCGGGATCTCTTTCTGGGTATTTTTAACCGGGGTTTGTTGGAAGGAGCAACCGAATCTCCTTTTGGGCTATCCAGAGTATCTCCTATTTCCCTGAATACCGGAAGATCATTTTCGTAATAGGTCCTGTAATATCCGGCCAGATTTCCATCTTCATTGTACAGAGTCCAAATTCCGACCTTATTTCCATCGACGATTTTCCCCTCCATTTTTTTTTTGCCAGACTCATAATACCCGGTATAATTTCCTTCCCCCTGATTAAAAAAACAACTTCCCTCTAACTTCCCATTTTCATAATAATATTTCCAGGGGCCTTCACTTTTATCATTTTTTACCTGTCCCTCAATCTTCAGTTTTCCATTTTCATAATATTCTTTATAGGGGCCTTCTCCTCTCACAAAATTGCCTTCACCTTTAAAATTTCCGTTGTTGTAGTATAATTTCCAATACCCGTCTCTCTTCCCTTCCTTCTGATCTCCTTCCGAACTTAATGCCCCGTTTTCATAATAATATTTCCAGTTTCCTTCGGGTAATCCTTTTTCAAAGATTCCTTCACTGGCCACCTTTCCGTTTTTGTGATAAAATTTCCACATCCCTTCTTTCTGGCCGTTCTTTTCATATCCTTCTGATTTTAAAGAGCCGTCTTCGTAATAATATTTCCAGAGACCATTGCTTTTGCCATTGGCAATTTCGCCCTTGCTTTTTATAGTTCCATCGGGATAAAACTCCATAAACTTCCCTTTATCGTCCTCAAAATAAGCGCTACCCTTAGGCTTTGAGTCTTCATAGTAATATTTCCAGGGGCCGTTTTTCAGACTTTTCCGGTAAAGTCCTTCGGATTTGATGTTTCCATTCTCATAGTAAAACTTCCATTGTCCTTCCCGATGGTCCTTTATCACTTCCCCTTCCATATTGACGCCCCCGTTTTCATAGTAGTACGTCCAGTAACCGTGGCTGACGTTGTCTTTCAACTCCCCCTTCATTTTCAGATTGCCGTTCTCATAAAAATATTCCCAGTTACCGTTGGCCTTTCCGTTAATATAATACCCCCGGGATTTTATTCTACCGTTCTGGTAATAAGAAATATAAAGGCTGTCAAGAGTGTTGGAGTTGGAGGATTTTACAAAATAATCTTCTTTTAATAGAGTTTTTTTCTGGTCATACCAGGTTTGTACCTGAATATGTTGACCATGTAGGCGTGGGTGCAAAAAAATAAACGTTAAGAAAAATAGAATATAATATCTCACAAACTACTTTTTTATGCTTAAACGTAAAAGTAAGCCTGAATTACATGTAAGTAATTCAGGCTTTTACTTTTTACATCAGATGTGCAAAAACTTCTGTTTCCACCCATGATTTTCCCCAATCCTGCAATTCCTGTTCTGACCAGAGCGTTGGGAAAAATATCTGTTTCTGAAATCTGGGCGGAAGGTATTTCTGCCAGTTGGTACCACCTGTAGAAGGTACAATCTGTTTGGATCTTATCAGATAACTAACGGCATACTTGTAATGCGCCAGAGGCCAGTTAATATTGGCATAGGTGTCGTATTTCCTCATCGCCTCTACCAGCTTTTCATCTTCCTGAGCTTCGAAAGGTAACCGTTTGAAGATAGACCAAAGATTGGAAGAAACACAATCATTAGCCAGCCTGATCAGCACTTCACTGTATTTAGCCTCAAATTGCCTAAGGGTGAGTGTCTTTTTTCCTGTTGCCACGTCAATGGCTCCCTGCTTCCAATAGATCTTTTCAAACATCTGATCTATAGTGGAATAGTCGTGAAAATCATCTCTATGGTCCTTACTCACAAGATTGATAAAGTCGGTAGACAGGATTTCGGTCATTCTGTACTGAACGGACTGAAAGCCGCTTGCAGGATGTAGGGCAGTTCTGAACTTCAGAAACTGTTCCTGCTCCATTCCGACAGAGATAATATCGAACGATTGTATCAACTGGCCAAAGAACCAGTTGACCCTGTTTATACGGTGAAAAAATGAATCTTTATCGATTGCTTCCTGCTTTCGGATGTGATTAATCTCATGCAAAACCAGTTTAAAATACAGCTCTGTAATCTGATGATATATGATAAACATCAGCTCATCTGGATATTCAGTTTTGGGCACTTGGAGATTTAATAATGCGTCAAGATGAATATAATCCCAGTAATTGAGGTATTTGGAGTTCAGAAGTCCTTCCAGGTGCACCGTCAAATCCTGTCCTTCCTTGTCGTATTTTTCTTCCAGGAGTTTTAAAAGCGCTTGTATTTTTGTTTCTTTTTCGGGATTCTGCATCTTAGGAACATTAAATGCGTTAGTAGGTTGTAAATTTGATCATTTAATTTTTTTAAAACAATAACTTCTCATGGCTAGAACAGAATTTCATGCCCCTGACTATTATCAAATAGATGATCTATTGACTGACGAGCAAAAGCTTGTGCGAGGAGCAATCAGGGATTTTGTAAACAGGGAAATTATACCCATCATTGAAGATTGTGCCCAGAAAGCTTATTTTCCTGAATCCATAGTGAAAAAATTCGGAGAAGTTGGAGCGTTTGGCCCTACTATACCACAAGAGTACGGTGGTGGCGGACTCGACTATATTTCTTATGGTTTAATGATGCAGGAAATAGAAAGAGGAGATTCCGGAATGCGCAGCACCGCATCGGTTCAAGGATCCCTGGTGATGTTTCCTATTTTCAGGTATGGATCGGAAGAGCAAAAAAGAAAATACCTTCCCAAACTGGCTTCCGGCGAATTCCTGGGATGCTTTGGGCTTACAGAACCAGATCACGGTTCCAACCCATCTGCCATGGTCACTCATTTTAAAGACATGGGAGATCACTATCTTCTCAACGGAGCCAAGATGTGGATCACCAACGCACCCAAAGCCGACATTGCTGTTGTCTGGGCTAAAAACGAAGAGGGACGCATTAAAGGGCTCATTGTGGAAAGAGGCCTTGAAGGATTTACAACTCCTGAGACACATAACAAATGGTCTTTAAGAGCCAGCATAACGGGAGAACTTGTCTTTGATAATGTAAAAGTACCTAAAGAGAACCTGCTTCCTCATGCCGACGGACTTAGCGGACCGCTCAGATGCCTGGATTCTGCCCGGTATGGTATTGCCTGGGGAGCAATAGGCGCTGCCATGGATTGCTACGAAACAGCACGAAAATATGCCCTTGAAAGACATCAGTTTGGCAAGCCTATCGCTGCATTTCAGCTAACGCAAAGAAAACTTGCTGAAATGATTACAGAAATTACCAAAGCGCAATTACTGGCCTGGAGACTGGGCACTTTGAAAAATGAAGGCAAAGCTACAACTCCACAGATAAGCATGGCTAAAAGGAATAATGTACACATGGCTATTACCATAGCCCGGGAAGCCAGACAAATCTTAGGAGGTATGGGTATTACAGGTGAATTTCCAATCATGCGGCACATGATGAATCTGGAATCTGTAATCACTTATGAAGGTACGCATGATATTCATCAACTTATAACAGGTAGTGACATTACAGGTATTTCTGCTTTTAAATAAAAGATGACACGTAAATAAGATGATATGAGAACATTCGCAATCATAGTGCTTTTACTGGTTTTGGTTGTAGTGGCCGTTCTGCTTTTTAACACGTTTACGTTAAAAAACCTGCAGCCCAAAAATATTCAACAGGCCAGGCTTTTTTCAGACACTTCTGCCCTTAACAGACTTTCCAAAGGTCTGCAGTTTCAAACGATTTCTCACGAAAACGAGCAACTAGACACTGCTGCCTTTCTTGAGTTTCATCGCTTTCTGGAACAAAGCTATCCTCTGGTGCATAGTAAGCTGAAAAAAGAAAACCATGGGCTTAGTCTTCTTTTTCATTGGGAGGGCCAGGACAAACAACTGGATCCTGTATTGCTGATGGCTCACCAGGATGTGGTGCCGCCTGCCGGAGAGTGGGAGAAAGAAGCTTTTTCAGGAGAAATTCATAACGGATATGTCTATGGCAGAGGAACCCTGGATGACAAAGGCGCACTACTGGCTATACTTGAAGCGGTAGAATCCCTTCTCAAAGAAAATTTTCAACCTAAAAGGTCCATCTATTTTGCCTTTGGTCACGATGAGGAACTGGGAGGTAATGATGGAAATCAAAAAATGGCTGAACTATTAAAAAGCCGTGGAATCATGTTCGACTTTGTCCTGGATGAAGGTGGTACCATTATTCATAATATTATGCCAGGGCTAAAAGCACCTGTGGCAGTAATCGGCATTGCAGAAAAAGGTTATGTGAGTATTGAATTGTCCATTGCAACAGACGGAGGACATAGTTCCATGCCGCCTCCCAAAACTGCTATCGGCCTCTTAAGTGACGCAATAGCCGAGCTGCAAAAACATCCGTTCCCTGCTAAAATCTCAGGAGCTACCGAACAAATGTTTAGGTTTACAGCACCGGAAATGAGCTTTCCGATGAAAATTGTTTTTGCCAACTACAAACTGCTTAAGCCTGTTATAACAAGTCAGATGAAAAAAACAGAGAGCACCAATGCTTCCATCAGAACGACCATGGCTCCTACCATTTTTGATGCGGGTACAAAAGAGAATGTTCTTCCCATGAAAGCCAGAGCTGTAATAAACCTGCGCACGCTGCCTGGAGATACGCTGCCATATATTCTGGATTACATTTCCAAAACCATTAATAATCCGGCCATAAAACTAAGAGTACTGCCAGACCAGATCGAAGCTTCAGAAGTTTCCGATACACAAAATGAAGCCTTCAGGGACATCAGTCAGTCCGTTGCTGAAGTATTTCCGCATGCCGTCGTTTCTCCTTACCTCATGCTGGCAACTACAGACTCCAAACATTACCGGCACATCAGCAAGAATATCTATCGTTTTAACCCATGGGATCTTCAAAAAGAAGATTTAAAAAGAATACACGGGAACAACGAACGGATAAGCACTAAAAACTATATGGAAGCAATTACTTTCTACAGATTGGTTTTAGAAAAAAACTAAGCTAAAAGGTTATCATTTCAGAAATAAAACAATCTTATTTATTTAAAAGCACTAGGCCCATGCGATGCATGGGCCTAGTGCTTTTTTACCAAACTCTACTTTTAGCTGAAGATTATTCCTTACTTACCTTCGCTTTTATTGTCAATGTCTGACTGGATCCCTGAGGATCATTACTAAATACCGTTATACTTTTCGTTTCCTGCCCCTCTCTTCCGGCAGAATTGAATGTAACTTTAATGGAGCTCTTCTCTCCTGGTTTTAAAACTGTCTTTTCCGGAGTTCCGGCAGTACAGCCGCAACTAGCCTTTACCTTACGAATGATGAGATCCTGCTTACCGTTATTGGTAAATTCAAATTCTGTTTCTGCAATAGTACCTTCTTTTACCTGACCAAAATCATGAACTGTCTTATCAAAAGTCAATTTTGGTGCTTGTGCTAATTGTTCAGGATTCATCGGAGGAAAATATTCAGTAATCGTTGCAACGACATTGATAGTTCTTTTTCCACCTTTTTTATCATCGGAGACAAGAACAAAGTGATCATTAACATAGCCAAAATCGTTCTTTGCTTTGGCATCATAGGTAATTTTAATAACACCTTTCTGTTTCGGCTGAAGTGTTGCGGGTTCAACCGTTACCTTCATATGTTTCGGAACAGACTGAGCCTGCTGAAAACTAATTGGAGTCTCTCCGTCATTGTATATGCCAAATTCCTTTACTACCGGTTCTTTGGTCGTCACCCCTCCCAGATTCATATATCTTGACATTACCCTTAAACTACCAAGGGTATCCGGAAATTCATCAGAGGGCGATTTGGGTTTTGGAATAACTGTTCCTTTTATAAATAACACGTTGGTCGCCGGTTCTGTATTGGCGGTTATCGTCAGAGATTTATTAAAAACTCCAGGTCTGTTGTTGGGATTAAACTGAGCTTTAACCATTCCGCTTTGCCCTGGAAGCACTGGTTCTTTGGTCCAGGCCGGTGTAGTACAGCCACAGGACGCTCTTACTTCAGTGATCACCAGAGGTTCTGAACCAGTATTGGTAAATTTAAATTCATGGGAAACCGGTCCTTTTTCTTCGTTGATTGAACCAAAATCAAAGGTAGTTTCTTCAAACTTAATGGTAGTCGTTTGAGCTACAAGCTGCAACGTCAAAAAGGTTAAAAAAGTAAAAACAACTGTTAGACGCATCATATTAAAACTCCTTTAATTTAATTAATTGTAAAAATTGAATCCGCAAATTTAATTATTCCTATGAATCCCCCTGAGTTGAATGTATGAATAAATTATAAAACAGATTTTTGTTTTGACTTTTTCAATACGAAAGAGATTTAGTTTTCCTAAACAACTTTTCTGCCAAATCCCTATACAGGTCGAACATTCTATTGATATATCCTGAAAACAATAAAGGGATCAAATTACTGATCCCTTTATTGTTCGAATTTACTCCTGTCCAACCTTCATTCGTATCACGAGTGCCTGATTCGCGCCCCTGGGATCATTGCTATAGACGGTTACTGTTTTACTTTCGGAACCTTCCCTTCCTGCTGAATTGTAGGAAACTTTAATCTTTCCTTTTGCTCCTGGCTTTATGGAACTCTTGGGAGGGGTTGTGACGATACAGCTGCAATTGGATTTTACAGTTCTGATGATCAGGTCCTGCTTACCAGTATTGGTAAATTCAAATTCAGTAGTTACGATTTTACCAGACTTTACAGAACCGAAATCATGTACCGTTTTGCTAAACACCAGTCTCGGAGCCTGCTCTATCTGCGTTTCATCCATTGGAGGAAAATACTCATTAATGGTCGCATTAACTGTGATAAGAGTTTTAGGCCCTATTTTATCATCCGAGACCAGCTCAAAGTTGTCGGTAACACCACCAAAATCATTCTTGGCTTTGGCATCATAGGTGATTTTCATCACGCCTTTTTCTTTGGGATGCAGGGTCATTGGTTCAAACTCCACTTTCATGTGCTTTGCCAGTCCCTGCACAGGGTAAAAAGTAACGGGAACGTCTCCGTCGTTATAAATGCCAAACTCCTTCGTAACCGGCTCCTTATTGGTTATTCCTCCCAAATTTATATACCTGGAAGCCAGTCGGATATTTCCAAGGGAATCCGGAAATTGATCCGCCAGTGATTTGGGCTTGGGAATTACAAAACCTGTAATGTAAAGCTCAGTGGTAGCGGGCTCCGTATTCGCTCTGATCGTTAAGGTTTTATGAATATCTCCTGGTCTTCCCAGAGGATCAAATTCAGCTTTAATAACACCAGATTGTCCGGGTGCTACCGGCTCTGTGGGAAAAGTTGGCGTCGTACACCCGCAGGAAGGAATGATCGTGTCAATCAAAAGCGGAGCAGATCCGGTATTGGTAAATTTAAACTCGTGGGAAACTTTTCCATTTTCTTCATGAACATTTCCGAAATCATAAGTGGTTTCCTCAAATTCAAATTTACCGCTTTGAGCAAACAGCTGCACCGTTAATAAAGTGAATAAAAAGGAAAATAAAGGTATACATCTCATACTGACTACTACTAATTATTATTTTATAAAAATGAATACGTTATTTTAAGCAATCAAGTCAAAAACTATGCAATTTTCAATTGTTGCCGAACTTAAACCCTATATTGAATGGTTCCTATAGAGAAATTTCGCTCCCATTGGAGTTTTTTTCTATTTTTGCCGCACTATGACAAGAATTTTAACAGGTATTCAAAGTACAGGTAAACCCCACTTAGGAAATCTATTAGGGGCAATAGTACCTGCCATTAAGCTTTCTGCAAACGAAAATAACGAATCTTTATTTTTCATTGCAGACCTACATACGTTAACTAATATAAAAGATCCGGTTACAAGAAGAGAAAATACTTATGCCGTTGCTGCGGCATGGCTTGCTTTTGGCTTTGACACGGAAAAAAATATCTTCTACCGCCAGTCTGATGTACCTCAGGTATGTGAGCTCGCCTGGTACCTGAATTGTTTTACCCCTTATCCAATGCTTGCCAATGCGCATTCATTCAAGGATAAATCCAGCAGACTGGCCGATGTCAATGCAGGATTGTTTACCTATCCGGTACTGATGGCGGCAGATATTCTTCTGTACGATGCCGAAGTGGTACCTGTAGGAAAAGATCAGTTGCAACATCTTGAAATTACAAGGGACATCGCCTCTTCCTTTAACAACACCTATGGAGAAACCTTTGTACTTCCTCAGCCCAAAACAGACGAACAGGTAATGATAGTACCGGGTGTCGACGGGAAAAAGATGAGCAAATCCTATGGGAACTACATTGATATCTTTGTACCGGACAAGGAATTACTAAAAAAAATAAAGACCATCGTCACAGACAGTAAAGGGCTGGAAGAACCTAAAGACCCGGACTCCTGCAATGTCTTTAAGCTGTTTAAGCTAATTGCTACCGAAGATCATATCAAGCAGGTACGAGAAAAATATCTGGCCGGAGGGTATGGTTACGGACACGCCAAGCAAGAACTCTTTGAGACCATCGTTTCGACCTATACCAAAGAACGTGAGGAGTTTAACAGGTTCATGAACGACAAGGGAGAAATTGAAAACCGTTTGAAAAAAGGAGCTGAAAAAGCTTCTGCCATTGCCGGTTCCGTCCTTGAAAGAGTCAGAAAAAAATTAGGCTACAGCCTCTAATAAAGATTTCATAATCTAAGTCTTCTCCTTTAGGAGCAGGACTTAGATTATTGCTAAACAGTGTGGTCTTTTATAAAATACAAATGAGCATTCATTCTATTTATGGAATGCTCATTTGACCTTATTTAGTTTGAATTTAAAGTTTAAACTTTAAACCTATTACTTACCATTTTTCCCTGCTTCCCAAAGTACCACTTTTTTCTTTCCATCAATTACCAGTTCAAACCGTGTAGGGTTAGGTAACAATACAAGTCTGGTATCTTTTCCCGGAAATTCATCAACGTCCACCATTACACCTTCTTTAGGCAGTGCTTCGTAGATCTTGGACCCGTCGGCATTCTGCCCTATCTCTTTGTACTTGTTTGCCAGATATGCAATAGGCATAAGAACTTCATTGTCAGGACACTTTTCATCATGAATATCTTGTAAGACATCTTCAAGATCATCCCCAAAGTTGTCCATAAACTCATCTTCAAGATCATGAAGTTCTTCTTCTACTTTATCATATTTCTTATCATCATAGGATAAAGTACCAAGAAGATTTTTCTTTTCTACAATTGCATTCAGCGCTTTATTGAGTTGTAATGTGTCCATAAGACCTAATCCGTTTCATTTAATTTAAAGACCGCAAATTATTCAAAAATATATCTCTAAATAAATTTTAATAGAAAAAAGTAAACCTATTCTCGATTAAATTTAATTTGCACAAAAAATTTAAACTAAGCTCCAACTATTTTCGTACAAAGGAGTTTCAATATTCTTGCATTGTTCTTAATTTGAAAGCGGATCTTTTTATAAAACACAATTTTTGAAAAAATAATATGGAAGGCACATTAATTGAGTCAGCAAAAATCGACAAAGGAACGAAAGACAGGATTAATCAGTGGCTGAATGGCAACTATGATAGTCAGACAAAAGAAGAAATCAGAAGTCTTATCAAAGAGGGAAAAGAAGACGAACTGATCGACAGTTTTTACAAAGATCTGGAATTTGGTACTGGTGGGTTGAGAGGTATCATGGGGGTTGGTTCAAACAGAATGAACAAATATACAATCGGGATGGCAACCCAGGGCTTAAGCAATTACCTGAAAAAAAGCTTTCCCGGTGAGCAGATTAAAGTTGCAATAGCGCATGACAGCCGAAATAACAGCGACTACTTTGCCAAAATCACCTCTGAAGTTTTCTCCGCCAACGGAATAAAAGTTTATTTCTTTAAATCGCTAAGACCTACGCCGGAACTTTCCTTTGCCGTAAGACTCCTTGGATGCCATGGCGGGGTGGTTCTTACAGCTTCACATAACCCAAAAGAATACAACGGATACAAAGCGTACTGGAAAGATGGGGCGCAGATGATTGCTCCACATGATAAAAACACCATTACAGAAGTTCAGAATATTAAAGACATAAGCGAAGTTAAATTCCAAAGAAACGACGCGCTTATCGAAACCATTGGTGAAGAAGTAGACAACAAGTACCTGGACATGATCCATTCTTTGTCTATTTCCAAAGAAGCCATCAAAAGACAACACGATTTAAAAATCGTCTTCACTCCTATTCACGGAACCGGTATTGTGCTCGTTCCGGAAGTATTAAAAAAATTCGGTTTCACCAACGTACATGTTGTAGAAGAACAATCTAAACCGGATGGCAACTTCCCTACAGTCGTGTATCCTAACCCAGAAGAACCGGAAGCTCTTTCTCTTGGTTTGAAAAAAGCCAAAGAAATTGATGCAGACATTCTGATGGGAACCGACCCAGACTCCGACCGCGTGGGTATCGCAGTCAAAAATCACAAAGGGGAATTTCAGCTGCTGAACGGAAACCAGACAGGAAGCCTTCTCCTGAACTACCTCATCAATGCATGGAAAGAAGCTGGAAAGATTAAAGGAAAAGAGTTTATCGTTAAAACCATCGTTACGACTTACCTGATAGATAAAATCGCTGCCGACAATGGAGTGAAGTGCTATAACACCCTTACAGGATTTAAATACATAGCGGCACTGATCGGTGAACTTGAAGGCAAGGAATTGTTCATAGGAGGAGGAGAAGAAAGCTATGGATACCTTGTAGGAGATCAGGTAAGAGATAAAGACGCTATTTCTTCCTGCGCCTTTATTGCTGAAATGGCTGCATACGCCAAAGACAAAGGCGTTAGCTTATTTGACATGATGCGCGATATGTACGTGAAATATGGCTTCTATAAAGAAAAACTTATTTCACTTACCAAAAAAGGGAAATCAGGTGCAGAAGAAATACAGCAAATGATGAAAGACCTTAGAAACAACCCTCCTAAGGTTGTGGCAGGTTCTCCACTTGTTCAGCTGAAAGACTATCAGGCGCAGACCATCAAAGACCTTAAGACTGGAAAAGAAACTCCTACCAATCTGCCCAAAGAAAATGTTCTTCAATTCTTAACAGAAGACGGAACACTTGTTTCTGCCAGACCTTCAGGTACTGAGCCTAAAATCAAGTTTTACATCAGTGTCAACACTCCTTTAAGTAAAAAAGAAGATTACGACAAGGTAAATCTTGAACTGGATGAGAAAATTGAGCGTGTTATTCATGATATGAATCTAAAATAATAGTACTTCATAGTACCTTATTTAAAAAGCCCGAACGGTTGTTTGGGCTTTTTAATTTTTCAAGTTCTCACACAACAATAGTCGGCAAAGCTCACAAACGCCCTTTCACACCTCTCACAATACTCTGTAATTCAAACCACTACACCCTACAAACTTTTCAACAAAAACAATCCATTTTTAAGGACGGTTAAACTTAAAGACTTAAAGATGGAGAAGGGCATGAAAAAGGTCGTCTATTCTATTTTATTTTGGGCATCGTTAGGACTTTTGGGAAGCTGCAAAAACACAGAGAAAAAACAGTTCGAAGGAGCCACAGTAGAAGTTAAACCCGGAATACTGGAAGTTCATGGAGACAGCATCAGGTTTAATGCACAAATCACCATTCCAGAAAATTCCGGGCTGGAGCTAAAAGCTGTCTATTATATTGTACCTGAAATTGCAGGCCACCGGTTTGACACGATTGCCGTTGACGGCGTTTTATGCGAAGAAGACACTATCACCAGTGCAGACTCGACCTTTGCTTTTTCCTTCCCTTTTTATCCGGACATGATGGACCAATATCTGAATGCCAAACATTATTACTTTGATAAAAAGGCAAATGGTTCAGAATTGCCCACAATGCAAAACCTCGCCTATTGCTGCTTAAAAAGCGAGGAGTTGTTACTCTCTCAAGGCTACTTTCTTCCTTTAAAATCCGAAGAAAAAGAAGCATTAAAACTTATCGCCCAGTTTAACTTTCCTCAAAACAACTACGATTTAAATGCTCAGTCAATGGAAAAGTCGGACTACTCCACTTTCCAGAGTTTTATTGACCAGCAGGATATTTCCTCCATTGAAATCAAAGGGTTTGCCTCCCCTGAGGGGAAACTGGAACGAAACGAACTGCTTGCCAGAGAAAGAGCAACCAAACTGGAACAACTGGTAAAAGATGAAATCAAAGCCACCTCTCCGGCGCTTTATAAAAAATTAAAAGATAAAATTAAAGTCAGCATTGTGGCAGAAGACTGGGAAGGCTTTGTATCAAGTATTAAACATTCAGATTTTTCAATCGATCAGAAAAGGGAAATGATTGATGTCGCCTCCTCAGATATGGATTCTGATCTTAAAGAAGAGAAGATTGTCGCCATCGCAGGTGGTATGGAAAACCTGATTCCCTACCTCGCCCCTTTGCGAAGGACCAATATTATTGTTTCCGGCTCCCACCTCACTGCAGAGGATACCATAGCAGAAGCAAACCAGGCCACTGCAGAAATGCCGGTTAACCGCGTATTCAAGGAAGGTGCCTGGATCGACCAGCAGGCCGGCAATTTTGACCATGAGGGAAAAAAATCCATGTTTCTTACCTTCTATAAAATCCCTCAACCCGACACGTTTGCGCTGGAAAATACTCTTGACATAAATGCTCCTGAATCAAAAGCCAGGGCTGAAAGAACCAAAAAACATTATCTGGAAGAGTTAGGAAAAAACCCTCACAATCATTGTATGCTGAATAATCTTGGTGTTATTTATTTAATGGAGGGGAATTACAAAGAAGCACAAAAATACCTGCAAAAGTCCCTTGAGGAGAAGAACAGTCCGGAAGCCCATTACAATTTAGGAGTAGTATATGCCAAAGAAAGTGCTTACCAAAAAGCCCTGGCTGAATTTGAGCAGGCCGAAGCAAAAATCCCGGCTGTAACCTATAACAAAGGCGTTATAGCCCTGCTACTAAAAAATTATGAACTGGCCCAGCATGCACTAAACCATTATACCAACACCCATCCCGATGACCCTGAGGGATTTTATGCCCTGGCGGTGGTGGGCGCCAGAATCCACAATGATGAAATGGTGCTAACAAATCTTCAAAGAGCCTGTGAAGATAATCCTGGATTTTGTGAAAAAGCCAAAACAGATCTGGAATTCAAAGATTTTGTTACCATACCTGAATTTAAAACTGCAACAGCCGGAAGTAAGAAAGAAAGGTTTTAATTACTGTTTTACAAAGCATTAAATAAAAAAAGGGAGGTTTTTGTCTTCCTTTTTGTTTTCCTCATAACTATCTGAAAAGCTTTATTACCCACAAAACAACCAATACAAACAACTGATAGTCAAATAGTAAAACCACTATCAGAATACAATGCGTAACCATAAGGAGGTTTTCCCTACAGGGACTAAAATAAAAGCTTTTTTAAAATTCCATTATTAATAAAAATTAAAGAAATTAGCGCCTTAAAAATTTTCTGGGGAAACAAAATGGAGAATAATAAATATTTCATCATCGATTTTGACAGCACTTTCACTCAAGTAGAAGCTCTTGACGAACTTGGAGATCTATCACTTGAAGGAGATCCACAAAAAGATAAGATATTAAAAGAAATCGTCGAGCTGACTAACAGCGGAATGGAAGGCAAAGCATCGTTTACTCAGAACCTGACTAGAAGACTGGAATTGCTGAGAGCGAATAAAAGACACCTTACGCCTCTTATTGAAAGACTTAAAAACAAGGTATCCGAATCTGTAAAAAGAAATAAAGAGTTCTTTATAAACTACTCTGACAATATCCTTATCGTATCCAGCGGTTTCAAGGAATTTATAACCCCAATCGTTACCGAATACGGAATTAAAGAAGAAAATATTTATGCCAACACCTTTGTTTTTGACGAACACGGAAACATTACAGGGTTTGACAAAAACAACGTTTTGTGTCTGGACAAAGGTAAAATTCAACAGTTAAAAGCCTTAAACCTTAAAGGTGATGTATATGTAATCGGTGATGGCTATACCGACTACGAAATAAAAGAAGCAGGACTTGCCAACAAGTTTTATGCCTTCACAGAAAACGTAGAAAGAGACGCTGTACTTGCCAAAGCAGAACACATTGCGCCAAGTTTTGATGAATTCCTTTATCAGAACAAACTTCCAATGGCCATTTCTTACCCTAAGAACAGAATAAGTGTTCTGCTTCTTGAGAACATTCATCCTGAGGCGTTAAGACTATTTAAGAGTGAAGGCTACAAAGTAGAAGTTATTTCAAGCGGCCTTGACGAAGACGAACTTTGCGAACGCATTAAAAACGTTTCCATACTTGGTATCAGATCCAAAACCCAGGTTACCAAAAAGGTACTTGAAAGCGCCAACAAACTTATTGCTGTAGGTGCCTTCTGTATCGGTACCAATCAGATTGATCTTAAATCCTGCCTGCAACGTGGTGTGGCTGTATTTAATGCGCCATATAGCAATACCAGAAGTGTGGTAGAGCTTGCCATTGGTCAGATCATCATGCTGTACAGAAATACCATTGAAAAGAGCAATAAAATGCATCAGGGTAAATGGGACAAATCTGCTAAAAACAGCTATGAGATAAGAGGTAAAAAACTGGGTATTGTAGGATACGGGAATATCGGATCTCAGCTTTCCGTACTTGCTGAGTCTATGGGAATGGAAGTATATTACTATGATATAGTTGAAAAACTTCAACTCGGTAACGCCAAAAAATGCTCCAGCCTGAATGAACTATTGAGCATCGCTGACGTCATTTCATTACACGTAGACGGAAGACCTAACAACAAAAACCTCATCGGCAAAAAGGAATTTGACCTGATGAAAGAAGGGGTGGTATTCCTTAACCTGAGCCGTGGCCATGTGGTAGACGTTCCTGCTCTTGCAGAAAACATTAAGAGCGGAAAGATCTTGGGAGCCAGCGTTGACGTTTTCCCATACGAGCCTAAAAACAACAATGAGGAGTTTGTAAATGAACTCAGAGGACTTCCGAATGTCATTTTAACTCCACATATAGGTGGAAGTACCGAAGAAGCACAATTTAATATTGCCAGCTTCGTACCTAACAGAATTCTGGATTACATCAACACAGGAAACACCTTCCAGAGTGTTAACTTCCCGAACATCCAATTACCTGAGCTTAAAGATGCACACCGCTTAATTCATTTGCATGAAAACGTGCCTGGTATCCTTGCTCAGATCAACAATGTACTTGCCAAACATAACATTAACATCCTTGGTCAATACCTAAAAACCAATGAGACGGTAGGATATGTTATTACAGACATCAACAAAGAGTACGACAAACAGGTGATCCAGGAGCTTAAAGCGATCAACAACACAATCAAGTTTAGAATTTTGTATTAATTATAACAGTGGTAAAGAAGACATTTTTCACGGTAGGACCATCTGAGCTATACCCGACTGTACCGGCTCACATTCAGACAGCACTGGAGCAGAAAATCGGAGTTATCTCGCACAGAAGCAAACAATTTCAGGAGGTGTACAAGCATGCTACAGACGGCCTGAGAACGCTATTAAATATACCTGACAACTACCAGATATTTTTCCTTTCCAGTGCTACAGAAATCTGGGAAAGAATTATCCAAAACTGTGTAGAACATACAAGCTTTCACTGTGTCAATGGAAGTTTTTCCAAAAGGTTTTATGAGTTCTCCAATGAGCTTGGAAAAAAAGCATACAAAGCTGAAGCTGCATTTGGAAAAGGATTCTATCCGGACACCATCGAAATACCATCTGAAACAGAAGCTATATGCCTTACTCAGAACGAAACCAGTTCAGGAGTATCCATGCCTGTTTCCGATATCAATAAAATAAGAGAGAAAAACAAAGAAGCTCTGATTTTTGTAGATGCGGTTTCCTCTCTTCCCTACCCGGAATTTGACTTTACCAAAATAGATTCCACCTTTTTCTCTGTACAGAAATGCTTCGGGCTTCCTGCAGGACTTGGAGTATGGATACTCAACGACAGATGTATAGAAAAGGCACAACAACTGGAAGCTAAAAAAGTACTGACAGGAACCTATCATACCATCACGTCTATCCTAAGCAAGGCTAAAGATAACCAGACACCCGAAACTCCAAATGTCTGGAACATCTTCCTTCTTGGTAAAGTAGTGGAAGATATGAACAAAAAGGGTATTGCAACAATCCGAAAAGAAACAGACTTAAAAGCTGATATGCTTTACAGTTACATTAAAGACAGCAGCAACTTCTCTTTCGGAGTGGAAGATCCGGCACACAGGTCCAAAACAACCATAGTTGCAAACACAGCAATACCAGCGCCTGAAGTAAATAAGAAACTTGAACCATTTGACCTTGCCATAGGAAGTGGCTACAGCAGCTATAAAGAAAAACAGATAAGAATCGCAAACTTCCCTGCTTATTCTGTTGAAAAAACAGAAGAGCTGGTAAATGCATTAAAGAAAACCATCGGTTAATTATGCTCGATTCGGGTCAGGTTTATTCCGAAGTATTTTCATTTACCCAGGAACAGGTCATCAAATTTGCAGAGGTGTCAGGAGATCACAATCCTGTACACCTTGATGCTGACTATGCCGCAACAACGGCATTCAAAAAGCCTATCATTCATGGCATATTAGGTACCAGTATTTTCTCCAAAATACTGGGTATGCACTTCCCCGGTGAAGGTACCATCTACCTGAAACAGGAAGCCAGTTTCAAACGCCCCATGTACGTCGATGTTCCGTACGAAGCCCGGTTAACAGTGCTCGAAGTCAACAAAGACAAACATCAGGCAGTGATAGAAACAAAAGTCTTTGATAAGGAAACCGGAAAAGTTATTATTGACGGACAAGCCCATGTAATGAATAAAGAGAAAATCTGATGAAACGTTTCCTAGGTATTAAATATACTCCAAACGACTTAAGATTACTCTTCTCATTCAAGAGCTCTTTAATAAAAAGATTATTAAAAGGCCTTGTATACATTACCGCCGTTACAGCTTTATTACTTTACCTGGAACAGAAAGATATCTTTCATATCCAGATAAGTAATGCACTTCCCGGTTACATGGGAGCTGCACTGGGTTTGCTTCTTGTATTTCGGAACAATACTGCTTACGACAAATGGTGGGAAGCCAGAAAAGAACTGGGAGCCCTGGTAAACATCTCCCGAAATTTTGCCATTGATATCAATGGATTTCTACCTCCCGGAAGTAAAGAAAAAACCAAGCTTGCCACCCTGCTTACCTGTTTCATATATGCGCTTAAAGAGCATCTGAGAAACGGAGTGAAGATGAGGGATATGCAGGATCTGGATGAAGCGGAATATAGAATCATCGAGCTGGCCCAGCACAAACCTTCTGCCATTGCCAATCTTATTATGGCCAGGGTAGAAACACTCTGGAAAGAAAAAATGGTGACCGATGTGCAACAATATCTTCTTGTCACCAAAATAAATACACTGATTGACATTTGCGGAAAATGTGAGCGAATCAGAAATACCCCCATTCCTATTGCCTACGGACTGCTTCTTAAATTCTTCATCAACATCTACGTAATCCTTTTACCGGTAGGACTTTCACACGACCTGGGCTGGGGAGCATTACCATTGGAAATTATTCTGTATTATATCATGATGAGTATCGTTCTCACTGCAGAAGAAATTGAAGAACCTTTTGGCAAAGACCTCAACGATCTTCCCTTCGATGAAATGGCAGGTAAAATGAAAGTTACAATTCAGGAAATTATCAGCTACGAATAACCATTTAATCCTCTTCACTTTATCGACCCAAAAGATCAGAGTTGAACTCAACTGTCTCTGTCTTTTTCACAGAACGTCTACTGAATCTTCTATAGCAAGGTTAAGCAATAAGACCAGACGTGGAAGATCCCCAATGCGTAACCTGCTCTTATGGAAGGAAGCCATTGCAAGTTTCTGTAATCAATTCTGATGAGCTCGTTCACATATAAGATCGTTACATTCAAAATTCCTTTCTGTTTCTTTTGTTTTACAAAGCGCACATATATAAAAACATCAAAATTAGTAATTGTCAATGTCTCACTACAGTCGCACGACACAACGCATAGCAGTTGGATCACTCTTCTTCCTGCACGGACTTTGTTTTTCCACCTGGGCCTCCAGAATTCCTGACATCCAGCAAAAGTTAAAACTGACTGAAGTTTCTCTGGGAATGGTATTATTTGCCCTACCTGCAGGATTGCTGGCTTCCATGCCTATGTCCGGTTGGCTTGCAGCAAAATACGGAAGCAGCAAAGTTGCCCTTGCCGCTATCCTCTCCTATGGTGTTATCCTGTCGATCATTGGGCTTGCAAACCACCAATACATGCTGATTCTGGCGCTGTTCCTCTTTGGCGTCGCGAGTAACACAGTCAATATCGCAGTTAATACCCAGGCTTTGATCGTAGAAGCTTTATACCACCGCTCCATTATGGCCTCCTTCCACGGATTGTGGAGTCTGGCAGGTTTCAGCGGTGCAGCAATAGGTTCCTTTATGATCAGCAAAGCCATTTCACCACAACTACATTTTCTGTTCATTACTCTTTTGGTTTTCTGTGTAACAGCTGTAAGCGCCTTCTTTATTCCCAAAACAGAAGGTAAAAAAAATCAGGGGCCGATGTTTGTCTGGCCAGACAAATCCATACTGATCTATGGTCTTATAGCATTTTGTTGCATGACCTGCGAAGGAGCCATGTTTGACTGGAGCGGTGTTTATTTCAAGAAAGTTGTTCTTGCTGAAAAAGGCTGGGTTGGTGTCGGTTACTCTGCGTTTATGAGCACCATGGCCCTGGGACGATTTTTAGCCGACAACTACACCACACGTTTTGGTCTTAAACGTACCCTGCTTACAAGCGGAATATTGATTACTGCAGGTTTATTTACTGCAATCCTGTTCCCCAAGCCCGTTACCGCCACCATAGGCTTCCTGCTTGTAGGATTAGGCGTTTCCTCTGTCGTGCCTCTGGCCTTTAGTGCAGCGGGAAAATCCTCCAAAGTACCAACAGAAATCGCCCTTACCGCTGTTTCCTCCATTGGCTTTATAGGCTTTCTGATAGGACCTCCACTTATCGGACTGGTTGCCGGACTCACCAGTCTTAGAATCTCTTTTCTACTAATCTCCTTTCTGGGTATGTGTGTGGCCTTGTTCTCTTTTGTTATAAAAAAAGATCCTCGGTAAACCTGCTACTATGCTGATTAACAGAATAAATATACCCAATGCTTTACTGAAATAGGCTGGCCTGATGTAAGTAAATGCCTTGTATTCTTACTATTTGACGAAATAAGTTTTGTATTTTCGTAAATTAAATACATTCCACATGTCTCTGGACCAATTAAAATTGAACAAGCAACTGATCACTGCCATGCAGGACGCAGGATTCAGCAAAGTAAGAGAATTTCAGGCCAAATCAGTATCTAGAATTCTGGGAGGGCAGGACCTTCTAGGGATCGGGCCTGAAGGATGCGGAAAAACCACCTCTCTGGTAATAACAACTATTATGCGTCTTAAATACGCACAGGAAGAAGCCCCCAGAGCGCTTGTTCTTGTGCCTGACAAAGAGACAGGACTTGCATTGCTTGAACACTTTCAGTTGCTGGGTAAAAACACAGATCTGAGGTACCTTGGAATTTTTCCGGGAGCAGGAATGGAAGGTCTGAAAGAAGAACTTGACAAAGGCGTGGATATAGTAGTCGGCACACCTGACAGAATTCAGGCCATGTATTATAAATCCAAAATAAATCTCAGCCGCCTGAGGGTATTTATAGTAGACGATGCTGAACGTCATATAAAACAGGGATTCCAAACCATTATACTTCAGATCGCTGAAAGTTTATTAAAATGTCAGCGCCTCATCTTTACCGAAGTATACCACGAAAAACTCGAGCGCCTCATCGAGCCGATCCTCAATCATTATACCACTGTTGAAGTCGATATTGATGCTATCGAACCAATGGAGGTTATTGATCAGGTACTTTATCTTGTCCCCAACTATAAGACAAAGCTAAACCTGATTAACCTGCTGATGAGGGATACAGATGTATTTTCCAAAGTGATTATTTTCACCAACACCAAAATAACAGCCGAAAGCATCTGCAAAAGTCTGAGCAAACGTAATCCGGGAGAAGCAGCCTTATATAAAGTAGCGAAATCCTCCTTTCCTTCTCTTTCTTCCATTGAAGAATTTGTCGCCAATCCAGAGCTCAGAATGCTCATCATTTCGAATGAAGAACATCCTATAACCGATACGTTAGATGTTCCCTTTATCATTCATTTTGACATTCCTCTTTCAAAGAATTTGTTTATTGACCGGATCAAAAAAGAGGGAACGTCCAATAATGATAAGCTTTCCTTTTCATTTACCACAGATATTGAGCTTATCCTCATAAGAAAAATAGAACAGGAAATTGGACAGAAACTTCCTGTGGAAGATCTTCCCTTTGGGCTGATCATAGAAGGGGACAGAAAAAGTCATAAGGAAAAGACTCCTGAAGAAAAACAGGAAGAACTAAGAGGGGCTGCATATCACGAAAAGAAAGCCAGCAATGCCAAAACATATAATTACAAATATATGGAGCGGCTTAAACTCTTTGGTAAAAAGCATCGCAAGCATAAAAAAGGCGAATAACATAAGGAGAACCTGTTTTAGTTCTCCTTTTTTATTTCCTTGCTTCCAGACCTGCATCCCTCTCTAAAATTCCTTACCAGCCTTTCCAGACGGTCTGCCAGCAAAGAACCCATATTCATTGAGTTTCGTTTTTAAACTAAGTGGTATTTGATAACAATATAGATATGGAACGGAACGTAGTAGGCTGGTTTGAAATACCAGTAAAAGAAATGGACAGAGCAAAAAAGTTTTACAGTTCGGTTTTTAATAAAAAGTTAATAGACATGCCCATGGAGGACATAGAAATGGCAACTTTTGACATGGTTGAAGAAGGTGCTAATGCTTCAGGGGCATTGGTAAAAGGGGAAGACATTGCGCCTTGCTCATCAGGTACGCTGGTATACTTCTCCTGCGATGATATTCAGAACGAACTATCAAGAGTAGAAAAGAACGGAGGTAAAATTATATTCCCTAAAACGTCTATTGGTGAATATGGATTTATCTCTCATATTATTGACACAGAAGGCAATCGTATTGGGTTGCATTCCGTAAACTAATAAAACAGGAGATAAATCTATAAAAGAACCCGCAGGTAAACTGTGGGTTCTTTTTTATTATCACAATAGGTTACACGAAATAAGGCTGACGCACCTAATCAGCTTTTCTAGCCCTCTAAATTTAGGATGTATAAAAAAGAGGCAACCCGATTGGAGCTGCCTCTTTTTTTATTATTATCAACGATTTCCCTAACTGGCAAGGTATTCCTTAATCGCGTCTCTTAATCTTAAGAAATTATTTCTGAGCAATTCTTCGTTTTCCTCTAATAGCGTAATTCTAAAGCCTTTCAGGTCAGAACAGAATGAAGAAATAGGCACCACGCAGATTCCAGTGGACGCCAGCAGGTAATAGACAAATCTTTTATCCAACGCCACGTCTTCTTTTTCTACCCAGCTCTCCACAAGCTCATTAACTTCCGGATTATCGATCTTTAATTTCTGATCAGGCCTCAACACGCCATCCTTAAATATGATCGTATTGTAAAACGCACCGAATGTTTCATTAAACATCAGTTCAGGAATTTCACCCAATATATCAGCTATAATCTTACTTCTTCGGCCTATGCGTTCGTTAAGTTCATGCCTGTACGGCTGAAACCTTGGATCTCCCATGATTTTAGGGATAGCCAGCTGAGGCAAAGTCGTAGAACACACTTCGATCATTTTGGCGTTATCCAGCGCAGCACAGAATTTACTAAATTCTTTATCCTTATCCCTGTTGTAGTATTCCATCCAGCCACATCTTGAACCTGGCCATGGAAGCTCTTTCGAAATACCTTTCATGGCTATACCGGGAAGATCTTCAATAACTTCTGCAAGCGAGTATGCTTTGGCTCCATTGTAGGTAATGTTAAGATAAATCTCATCACTGATCAGCATCAGCTTGAATTCCCGGGCGATTTCAACTATTCTTTTCAGTGTTTCATAAGGATACACCATTCCTGTTGGATTGTCCGGATTTATGATAAGAATTCCTATAATCGTCGGATTGTATTTTACTTTATTGTAAAGATCATCCAGATCAGGATACCAGTGGTTGTTAGGATCCAGCTTATAGGTAATCGGCACCTGATTCGCATGAGCTGCTTCAGCAGAAGAGTGGGTACTATAAGCAGGAGAAGGTCCAATAACTCTCAGAGTAGGGTCGATAAACTGATACACCTTTGCGATCGCATCGCCCAGGCCGTTAAAAAACAATATATCATCCGCTGTAATTTGTGCTCCACCTCTGGAATTATTCAGGTTGGCAAGAAACTGTCTGGTCTCAAGGATACCTTTGGAATGACAATAACTGTAGGACTTATTATCCATTACCAGACCAGCAATAATCTCCTTCATCCATTGAGGGATTTCAGAATTTTTCTGAATCGGATCTCCTATATTTTCCCAGTAAATAGTTAAGCCGAGTTTTTTCAACTGATCAGCTTTCTTTACTATTTCCCTTATTTCATAGCTAAGTTCCTTTGCACCACCGCTTAATATCTTATGTCTCATGCTTTGTTTTATCCTAACCTTTCCTTAGAAAGGGCTAAAATTAAAAAATTATTACCTCCCATAAAATTCAATATCTCTTATAAAAAATATTTTTTTTGATTAGTTCCGACAGCCATTGGTAATATTCATACACAACATTACCAGACACAGATTATAACACTGATAATCAGAGTCATAAAACGTAACTCAGAACACATAAGTTCTTTTAAAAAAGTTTTTGTCAGAGTTTTTTTTCTCACCTGTTGATCAGCTTAAAAAATCCAAAAGCCAATACGATAATGAACGCAATATGTATCAAAGCACCCACCAACAAAAAGCCCTGCATAACTTCCAGGCTGATGAATCTTCTGTAAGAACGACCTTCCTCAAAACTCATTCTGAGAGGCCCCGGATCTTTAGGGGCTTTCGGCAATGGCAAAAGGTCAGGATTCAAGGCGGCGTTGGCCCCTGAAACATAAACAGCCCCGGCAGCTTTGGCATTCAGATAAAGAAATATATTCCGGATATCTTCTTCACTTAGATAGTCAAAGGCTGGCATTCGATAGTGATCGTATTGTTCCCAGATGAAATTGGCATAAGGATCTCCTTTTTTTATCACCTCCTGGGAATTATGAACAAAAGGAATCAGCCAGTCGAGCGGCAGTGTTTTTGGGGTGCTGCCAAGCGCAGGACCAATAACCTCTTTATCAAAAGCATGACATACTGCACATTGCTGATTAAATAAAGATTTGCCCTGCAGAGCATCTTCTCCATACCGGCTATTTAACAGGCCTTTCGGATACATCTCCTGCCCCACTCCCGTCTTAGAAGCATCCTGTATATAAGCCAGAATAGCATAAATATCCTCATCGGATAAATTCTTAAAAGGTGGCATTACCGTGTTGTTATACTTTTCAAAAATAAAGACGGAATGCGTATCACCTGCTGTGATCATTGCCTGAGAGTTTTTTATAAACTCAAGCAACCAGGTTAAAGGTCTTTTTTTTGTAATAGTCGATAAGGCCGGACCAATCCGTTCCACAGACAGAGCATGACACACATTACAGTTATTTAGAAACAGGCTTTTCCCTTTTTCAATGCTTTCCCTGTCAGTAGGCAGCTCTTTGCTTTGCCCCGACAACGATTGGGGAATGCTCAGGAAAGTAATCAGAAGAATGCACACGATGTATTCAGAGATCCTCATCTTTCTTCTCTCCTTCTATAATGTTAGACTTTCCACCTCTTGTCAGATCACCAGGCAGATTAGAATCCAATGTTTCAGAATATGGGACTATCTGACTTATGTAGTCTTCTTTAGCTCCCGGTTTGCTATAATCGTATGGCCACCGATGCACCACTGGCAAAGGACCATTCCAGTTGCCATGCCCGGGTACCGGCTCTGTAGTCCATTCAAGTGTATTGGACTTCCAGGGATTTGGCCCTGATATTTTACCACGGTACATACTATGAATAAAATTATACACAAAGATCAGTTGGGCAGCAAACGTCACAAAAGCGGCAATACTGATCAGAACATTCATATCAAAATAATTACTGAACGATTCAAACACAGTGAATGCATAATACCTTCTTGGAAAGCCCGCCATTCCGACATAATGCATAGGAAAAAAGACAAGGTAAATACCGGTAAACGTAATCCAGAAATGCAAGTAGCCTAACTTAGGATTAAGCAGCCTTCCAAACATCTTCGGAAACCAGTGGTACACGCCGCATATAAACCCAAACATGGCCGCACTGCCCATTACCAGGTGAAAGTGAGCCACCACAAAGTGTGTATCGTGTACCATAATATCAATAACAGGATTGGCAACAAACAACCCGGTAAGTCCGCCTGTAATAAAAAACGAAACCATTCCTATGGCAAACAACATGGCAGGTGTAAACTCAATACTTCCCTTCCATAGCGTAGCCAGCCAGTTAAAAACCTTTACAGAAGAAGGCACTGCAATAACAAAGGAGGTGAGACTGAACACAGAACCCAGAAAGGGATTCATACCAGAAACAAACATATGATGCGCCCACACCAAAACCGATAATATTGTGATGATAAAAAACGAAACCACCATGGCCGGATAGCCAAATATTGGCTTCCTTGAAAAGGTACTGATCACCTCAGAGGTAATTCCAAAAGCTGGCATAATAGCAATATACACTTCAGGATGCCCAAGAAACCAGAATAAGTGTTCAAACAGAATCGGACTTCCCCCTTCAAAGTGCATTGCTTTTCCGCCTATGTAAATTTCCGAAAGGAAGAAACTGGTTTCAATGATCCTGTCTGAAAGAAGCAACAACATTGCCGAAAACAATACAGGAAAAGAAAACAACCCAAGAATAGCCGTAAAGAACAGGCCCCAGACAGTAAGAGGAAGCCTTGCCAGGTGCATGCCCTGCGTTCTGAGATTCAGGACAGTTGTAATATAGTTCAGGCCACCCAGTAGTGTGGAAAAAATAAAAAAGACCATACTGATGATCCATAAGGTAACTCCGGCACCTGAACCTCGCAGGGCTTCAGGCAGAGCACTCAGAGGAGGATAACTCGTCCATCCTCCTGCTGCAGGTCCTGTGGAAAGAAATAAGGAACAAAACATGATGAACCCTGAAAGAAAAAACAACCAGTAACTAAGCATATTTAGGAATGGCGAAGCCATGTCCCTTGCTCCTATTTGTAAAGGAATAAGCAGATTGCTGAATGTACCGCTTAAGCCTGCTGTAAGCACAAAAAAGATCATAATGGTTCCGTGAATGGTAACCACTGAAAGGTAAAATTCCGGATCCAGTCTTCCATCCTGAATCCATCTTCCCAACACAGGTTCCATCCATGATACATCTGCATCGGGGAAGCCAAGCTGAATGCGCATTATAACTGAAAACAAAGCCCCCAGAAGTGCCCAGAGTATAGCCGTAAACAGATATTGTTTAGCAATCATTTTGTGATCCTGACTAAACACATAGGTAAAGATGAATCTAAGCAGTTTATTTCTTTTGGGCTTTGTAACCTCCATAAGCTATAGATTAGAAATGATCTTTCCGGAAAACGCGTCTATTAATTGTCTGGCTTTTTCTCTTCCCGAAGCCGGGACATTTACCAGATACTCCGAATTCCTGACCAGCCAGGGTATCTGCTTGTTGTACCATCGCTGATATTCGTCTTCCTCTTCAACAACCAGATACAAAAGCATGGAAAAGTGGTTTCTGCCACAAAGCTCCGCACAGGCAATTTCATAGTTAAAGGCAGGATTTTTGGTAATCATCCTCATCTCTTCTGTCGTATATTTTGGCGTAAAAGAAAATCTGGTAAGCATGCCTGGCACTGCATCCATCTTTACCCTCATATTAGGAATATAGACACTATGAATAACATCTCTGGAACGTATGCGCAGCAGAACTTTTTTATTCTTGGGAAGATGCAGCTGCACTGGCATAAAATCATCATAGCCATTGGTATCTCTCAAATCCAGGCCCATGCTATTAATACCATCGATGTAATGAAAATTATAATCCCCCAGTATACCGTCTTTACCGGGATATCGGACACGCCAGTTGAACTGCTCTCCCATAATCTCAACTTCAAGTACCTCTTTACTGACCGATTCCGTAATTTTGTTCCAGTAATAATTTCCGGTCATAAATAAATAGATAAATGCCACCGTGGGTACCGAAAACCATATCGCTTCGATCTTCAGGTTGTTTTTCCAATAATACGCTTTACTGTTTTTACCCTTGGCATATTTATAGGCAAAGTAAAACAACAGAATTTGAGTCAACAGAAATACCACACCTGTTAACCCCATAGTAATCCAGAACATTCTGTCCACATAAACTCCATGGTCGGATGCATTATCCGGAAGAAAAGGTCCTTCATGCAAATGATTATATCCTAAGAACAAAATCAGGCTGATGACAAGAAATGAAAGCAGTAACCCGGCATTGAGCTGGTTATAATTCACCTTTGATTCCACCTCATTTTTTCTGTACAGGATATAATCAGATAAAATTTTAAGAAAAATATAAAACAGTGATATCCCTACAATTCCGGCAATCGTCCAAAGAAAAGCATTCATAAGTACCTAAGCAGTTTATTCACTTAGGCTTAACCGGTATTTTCATAGGATGTTTATATCAAAATCAAATAGGTTATTCAGGAAAAGGGTTGATGGATTTTTTTCCCGATAATGCTTTTAGGGTAAAAAGTCCGGTTACAAGTACACCGGCAGCTATCAGTAAGGCTTCTCTGTGTTTGGTTAGCCATAGTTGCGGACTGAACTCCGCAGCATTGGCATCAAACTTTCCACGTGCGCTGGGATCTCCGGGCACGGGCTCCCAAAGGTTGTTTCTTCTTTTCGGATCTTCCGGTTCGCTCAAAAGCTGCTTCTCAATTTCAGAAGAAGCCAAATATTTCTCCCCTACCAGCGGATTATTGTCAACCAATAATGTCTCCAGGGAAGGGCCTCCCACATGCACTTCCTTTCTGTTATTTTTTGATGCAAAATAGATAGCCTCTGCTGCCACCTCAGGCTGAAAGATCTTCCCCAAAGGTTTGGTTTTATTGGAAAGACTGCTTTTAACAAATGTATACTGTGGCGTATTGATTGCCGGTAACTGAACAAGCGTAACTCTTACATTGCTGTTATCATGAATCAGTTCCTTTCGCAGAGAATCTACAAACCCTACGATCGCCTGCTCCGCACCACAATAGGCAGATTGTAATGGTATACCTCTGGAGGCTTGTTCTGAACCTACAAACAGAATAACTCCTCTGTTTCGGGATAACATTCTCTTTAATACTGCAAGGGTACTATAAACCTGTCCATGATAGGTCACATCTGTTACTCTTCTGAACTCTTCAGGTTTCATGCGGCTGACAGGGGATAAAACATTGGCCATGGCATTATTAATCCATACATCTATGGGACCAAGTTTTTCTTCCACTTCCAAACAAGCTTTCTCCACCTGGACAGGATCCGAGACATCTGTTCTTATGGTCAGTGCCACTCCTCCCAGATCCTCTATATCTTTTTTGGTACCTAACAGCCCATCCTCACCTCTGGCAAGAATGGCGACCTTGGCACCTTTGCTGGCAAATTTCCTTGCAGTTGCTCTGCCTACCCCGGAAGTTCCCCCTGTAATTACCACCACCTCCGGTTCCGGTAATTGTTCTCCTTCCCTTCTGATTAATTCTCTAATTTTCTCTGCAAGCTTTTTAATCTTTTGATCTGCCATACGAATCCTGCTCTTCTTGGAATACCTGTTAGATAAAGAACTCCCGTAAGCCCCCAAAAGTTAAAACCAAATTGACAGCAAGTGTACAACGAAACAAAAAACTGAACGACTGGTTGAGCAGAAACAGAACCCTAGCAACATGAAGACAGAGCCCAAGCGACAAGCTATTATTTCGGAAGAAAAAGATACAATATGGATCATTGACCCGTCACATTCCACTATACGATTTTCTGCCAAACATCTAATTATTTCAAAAATAACAGGTTCTTTCAGAGCATTTGAAGGCAGTGTAAAAACGGTGGGAAATGATTTTTCTACCGCTGAAATAGAGTTTAAAGCTAAGGTAAACAGTCTGGATACCGGACACAAAGAACGGGACACCCACTTGCTGTCAGAAGATTTTTTCATGGCCTCTACCTATCCTGAAATTATTTTTAAAAGTACCTCTATAAAAAAAATCAACTCCCGGGAATTTGATGTGACAGGTGATCTTATCATCAAAAATGTAAAAAGGAATATCCCCGTAAAGGTTCGTCTGGGTGGTATCGCCAGAGATCCCGCAGGAAAAGAAAGAGCAGGATTCAACCTTTCTTCCTGGATTAACCGCTTCGACTTTGGATTAAACTGGAACGACGTAATCGAAACAGGTGAAGCTATCGTAGGGGAACAAATAGATATTGAATGCGATGTGGAAGTGATAAAACACAGTACCCTGTAACTTAAAAATGCTTTTGCAATAAAATTTGTTACTTAAATAGATCGACGAATCAGAAAGATTAATAGTGGTTAATTCATATAAAAAATCCCTGGATAAGGTTCCAGGGATTTTTTTATCTAAAAAAGAAATTAGCTGTAGGAGAAGGATTCGAACCTCCAAGAGGCGGTTAGCCATAACTCAGAAGATTAATAGTGGTCAACCCATTAAGTTACGTTTTTCCCGTGATCCTCACCCCCGAGACAGGAGGGCATGTC